>JAEEGI010030714.1_pt1 | contig 10088 bp, 9 predicted proteins | sample 8958751 | NCBI WGS metagenome assembly JAEEGI01 (sample SAMN16246545, study PRJNA631951) | gut metagenome | biome: gut microbiome; feature: rumen; material: KS-attached | host: Bos | place: Iran: Karaj | collected 2018-10 | reverse complement strand
TGGAGAGCCTGAACGGCGAAGCCTGCAACCTCGTGGGATGCCAGACCAAGCTCACCTATTCCGAGCAGGCCCGGGTCTTCCGGCTTGTCCCAGGGCTCGAGCATGCCGAGTTCGTGCGCTTTGGGAGCATGCACCGCAACACCTATGTCAACGCGCCTGAGGTGCTGCGAGCCGACGGCTCCCTGAAGGCACGTCCCAGCGTCTTCCTGGCAGGCCAGATCACGGGCGTGGAAGGCTACGTGGAGTCGGCTGCCCACGGCCACTGGATAGGCCGGCTGCTTGCAGCCCGTCTGCGGGGGCATGAACTGGCCGAGCCGCCGGCGACCACGGCCCTGGGCGCGCTCCTGCTCCACCTCAAGACTCCGCAGAAGCGCTTCCAGCCGAGCAACGTGCACTTCGGGCTCATGCCGGTGCCTGAGGAGCGCCTGCCCAAGAAGGTTCGCAAGGCCTTCTACGGCGAGCGGGGCAGGCGCGATTTCGGAGCCTGGCTGGCCAGCCAGAAAAAATTTATCTTTTTGCGAGAAAAAGATTGACGGGCAGGGTGCCTTCGTCTATACCACCACTTGTCCTTCGTAGGGGCGTAGCTCAGGTGGCTAGAGCGCTTCCTTGACACGGAAGAGGTCAACAGTTCAAGTCTGTTCGTCCCTACCAGACACGAAATCAATCTGGAGAAACTCCAGTGGCGAAAGGCGTTCAACGCCTCCGGCCTTAGATACAACTTATGAGGATGGAGAGGTCATCGCCTCTCCATCTTTTTTTGTATCCTGTTTTTCTACGTCTTCGAAGTCCAAGGAGTTGTTTTCGATGATAGTCCGTATCGAAGAGAAGAGCGTCGAAGTCGACGACGGTGCCGACATTGCAGCGGCGTTGAAGCAAGCCCTGAGCGGCAGGCGCTTCCGGGCCGTCGTGGCAGTGCGCATTGGGAGCCAGCAGTACGATCTTACTTCCATACTGGCTGACGGCATGGGGCAAATTACGCCCATCTACGCCGACAGTCCCGAGGGACTGCAGATCATCCGCCACTCCACGTCCCACGTGATGGCGCTGGCCGTGAAGCGCCTCTTCCCCAAGGCGCTCGTCACCATCGGCCCCTCCATCGAGAACGGCTTCTACTACGACTTCGACGTGGCAACGCCCTTCACGGAAGCCGACATGGAGCGGATCGAAGCCGAGATGCACAAGATCGCGGACGCGAAGCTCCCCTTCGTGCGCTCTGAAATGGGGCGCGAGGAGGCCATCAAGAAGTTCACCGAGATGGGCGAGACCTACAAGGCCGAGATTATCGAAGGCATAGACGCGCCCAAGGTCTCTCTCTACCAGGTCGGCGAGTTCCAGGACCTCTGCCGCGGCCCCCACGTGCCCCACTCGGGCTACACCAGGAACGTCAAGCTCATGAAGGTGGCCGGCGCCTACTGGCGCGGCGACGAGAAGAACAAGATGCTCTCGCGCATCTACGGCACTGCCTTCCACGACGAGAAGTCCCTGAAGGAGTACCTGAAGCAGCTGGAGGAGGCCAGGAAGCGCGACCACAGGAAGCTGGGGCCGGCGCTCGGGCTCTTCACCTTCTTCGACCAGGTGACGCCCGGCATGGTGTTCTGGCTGCCCAAGGGCATGCTCATGCGCACCATTCTCGAGGACTTCTGGAAGCGCGAGCACCTGAAGCGCGGCTACGACATCGTCCAGGGCCCGCAGCTGCTCCGCCAGGAGACCTGGAAGCAGTCCGGCCACTACGACCACTACCGCGAGAACATGTACTTCACGCAGATCGACGAGGAGACCTACGGCATCAAGCCGATGAACTGCATCGGCCACATGCTCATCTACGGCAGCGAGGTGCGCTCCTACCGCGATCTCCCGCAGAAGTACTTCGAGCTCGGCGTCGTGCACAGGCACGAGAAGAGCGGCGTGCTCCACGGCCTCCTGCGCGTGCGCCAGTTCACGCAGGACGATGCGCACATCCTCTGCACGCCGGAGCAGCTGGAGGGCGAGATCAAGAAGGTCATCAAGCTGATCCAGGACCTCATGGCCCTCTTCGGCTTCCAGTACAAGATTGAAATTTCCACCCGTCCCAAAGACAGCATCGGCACCGACGAAGCCTGGGAGCAGGCGACGAAGGCGCTCATGCAGGCTGTCGAGAAGGAGGGGCTGCCCTACGAGATCAACGAAGGCGACGGCGCCTTCTACGGGCCCAAGATCGACGTGAAGCTGCTGGACTGCCTGCACCGCGAATGGCAGTGCTCCACCATCCAGGTGGACTTCACGCTGCCCGAGCGCTTCGACCTGACCTACGTGGGGCAGGACGGCGAGCGCCACCGCCCGGTCATGGTGCACCGCGCCATCATGGGCTCGGTCGAGCGCTTCATCGGCGTGCTCATCGAGCACTACGCCGGCGCCCTGCCGGTATGGCTGGCGCCTGAGCAGGCGCGCATCCTGACCGTGACCGAGGCCTGGAACGAGTCCGCGGACAAGGTCTGCGAGGCGCTGGTGCAGGCCGGCGTGCGCGCCAAGGTCGACGGCCGCAACGAGAAGCTCGGCTTCAAGGTCCGCGAGGCCCAGATGGCCAAGGTTCCGTTCATGTTCGTCGTGGGCGAGAAGGAGGCGCAGTCGGGGACGGTCAGCGTCCGTCTGCGCAGTGGAGAGGATCTCGGCACCAAGTCCGTCGAGGAGGCCGTTGAGCTGGTCAAGGCCCAGGCGGAAGAGCCGTTCAAGCAAGGAGGGATGAGCTATAGCTTCGCCTAACATCAGACCCCGCCGGCGCATGCCGGACGACGGGGTGAGACGCAACGACATGATCCGGGCGCGCGAGGTGCGCGTCATCGGCGCCGAAGGAGAGCAGCTGGGCATACTGCAGCGCAGCGAGGCCATTGCCATGGCCCAGGAAGTTGGCTGCGACCTCGTCGAGGTCTCTTCCAACTCCGAGCCGCCTGTCTGCCGCATCATGGACTACGGCAAGTTCAAGTACGAGCAGCAGAAGAAGAAGCAGGACGCCAAGAAGCGCCAGGCCGTCGTGCAGGTCAAGGAGATCAAGGTCCGCCCCAAGACCGACGAGCACGACTACGAGACCAAGGTCAAGCACATCCGTCGCTTCCTCGAGGACGGCGACCGCTGCAAGGTCACGGTTTTCTTCCGCGGGCGCGAGATCGTCCACAAGGACCGCGGCCTGGACATCCTCGAGCGCATCGTCAAGGATCTCGAGGAAGTCGCCAAGGTCGACCAGGAGCCCCGCGCCGAGGGGCGCACCCTGCAGATGCTGCTGGTGCCCAAGAAATAGCTTGCTTCGGGCTGTCAAATAGTGCAGAGTCTTTTGTCTCGCTTGTCTCGCCGTGTTTGGCGAGACAGTAGTATTCCCAAGGAGATCCATCATGCCGAAGATCAAAACCCGGCGTTCCGCCGCGAAGCGCTTCGAGATGACCGGAAGCGGCAAGTACCGCCGCCGCCGCCAGAACCTTCGCCACATCCTGACGAAGAAGGCTCCGGGCCGCAAGATGCGCCTCGGCCAGGTCACCCTGGTCGACTCCGCCAACATGAAGGCGGTGCGCCGTCTGCTTCCCAACGGCTAGTGGCCGTTCTGCTGCCGGATGAATCCGGCAAGGCGGCCGGCCAGGAGCCGCCAGCGACAATCCTGCCTACCAGTCGACATAGCCTTTTGAGCATCCCCGCGGGCACGGCCTACGCCTCGCCGGGGAGAAGGAGGATACGCACATGCGTGTGAAGAGAGGTCTTGCCGCACATCGCCGGCACAAGAAATTTCTGGACGCCGCCAAGGGATTCCGCGGGGGGCGCAGCCGTCTGTACCGCACCGCGCGCGAGGCCGTCGAGCGCTCGATGCAGAATTCCTTCGAGGGCCGCAAGCAGCGCAAGCGCGACTTCCGCCAGCTGTGGATCCTGCGCATCAACGCCGGCGCGCGCCTCGGCGGGCTTTCCTACAGCCGCCTCATGCACGGCCTGAAGCTTGCCGGCGTCGAGCTGGACCGCAAGGTGCTTGCCGACCTCGCCGTCAACCACAAGGACGACTTCGCCGCCGTGGTGGAACTGGCCAAGGGCGCCCTCAAGTAGGAAGCGGCATGCTTTTCCAGAAACGGGAGCCTCCAACTCAGGCTCCCGTTTCTGATCCCTTATCCCCTCCAGCAGATGGCCGCGCATGCGGCAACGGAACTGACATGGACTTGATTTCCGCATTGGAAAGCCTGGTTGACGAGCTGAAAGAAGGGCTCGGCCAGGCTTCTTTGCTAGACGAGCTGGAAAAGCTCCGCGTGGACTTCCTTGGCCGCAAGGGCAGGCTGGCGGCCATCATGGCCTCCCTGCCCAAGCTCGCCCCAGAAGACCGCCCCAAGGCCGGCCAGGCCGCCAACCGGGTCAAGGCCCAGCTGACCGGGCTTCTGGACGCCAGGGTGCAGGCCCTCAAGGACGCCGAATCCAGGGCCGCCCTCGGACGCTTCGATGCGACCGTTCCGGGCCGCCAGCCCTGGGCCGGTTCGCTCCATCCCATCACCCTGGCCATGCAGGAGATCTGCGAGGTTTTTCAGGGCCTCGGCTTCGACATTGCCAGCGGTCCCGAAGTGGAGACCGACTACTACAACTTCGAGGCCCTGAACCTGCCGCCGGACCATCCGGCCCGCGACATGCAGGACACGCTCTACATCTCCGACAAGGTCGTCCTGCGCACCCAGACCTCCGCCGTGCAGGTGCACGCCATGGAAGGCAAAAAGCCTCCCATTGCCATCATCGCGCCCGGCAAGGTGTACCGCCGGGATTCGGACATTACCCACACGCCCATGTTCCACCAGGTCGAGGGCCTCATGGTCGGCGACAGCTGCACCCTGGCGCAGCTCAGGGGCCTGCTCACCGCCTTCAGCCAGAAGCTTTTCGGACCTGATACCAGGGTGCGCTTCCGCCCGAGCTTCTTCCCCTTCACCGAGCCTTCGGCCGAAGTGGACATCTCCTGCTGCCTCTGTCGCGGCAAGGGCCACGTGGACGGCGCGCCCTGCCGGGTGTGCAAGACAACGGGCTGGCTAGAGATACTCGGCTGCGGCATGGTCGATCCGGCTGTCTTCGAGACCGTGCACTATCCCTCCACCACCACGGGCTTCGCCTTCGGCCTCGGCGTCGAGCGGGTCGCCATGCTGAAGTACGGCCTGGGCGACCTGCGCATGTTCTTCGAGAACGACGTCCGCTTCCTCGGGCAGTTCATCTAATCCCATGTGTTCGGGAGACGCTTTGGCCGGAACGGTTTCATGCCGGCTGCAGGCCGGCCGCAGAATCCATAGAGGGGGACTTGCGAGCCGGACAGGAGCTTTTCTGCTTGCCCTTGGCCTCTGCCTCGTCCCGGAGAGTTCAGCGCTGGCCAAGGGAACCTACGAGCCTCCGCGCACCGGCCTGGAGAGTCCGGACAGGTCCCACCGCATGAAGAGCAATCCCGGAGCAGGAGCCCTGATCGACGCCTACGGCTTCCCTGTCCAGAACGCCGAGCCGGAGCGCCCCCGGGCGCGGCGCCTTCCGCCAGGCGCCTACGGAGGCTACGGGGCAAGGGACAGGGAACGGCCTCTGCCCGACGAGCGCGACAGCCGGCCCCTGTGGCGCTGACCGGGCTTGGGAATGAATTTTGACGCTCATACAGCACAACGCCCGCAAGGGCACAAGGTGACAGCATGCTTCTATCTCTTTCCTGGTTACGCGAGTTCGTCCCCTACGAGGGCACGGCCGAGGCGCTTGCCGACAGGCTGACCATGCTCGGCCTGGAGCTGGAGGACATCGTCCATCCCTTCGCGGACATTGCCTCCATCGTGGTCGGCCATGTCGTCGAATGCGTTCCGCATCCCAATTCCGACCACATGCACGTCTGCCAGGTGGACGTGGGGCAGAACGAGCTTGTCCGCATCGTCTGCGGCGCCCCCAACGTGGCCCAGGGCCAGAAGGTTGCCGTGGCCTTGGTGGGCACCGTCATGCCCGGCGGTCTTGTCATCAAGAAGGCCAAGCTTCGCGGCGAGCCCTCCTTCGGCATGATCTGCTCCGAGCGGGAGCTTGGCCTCTCCGAGGACCACAGCGGCATCATGGTGCTGCCCGACGCCTTTGTGCCGGGCACGAAGCTCGTCGACGCCCTGGACATGGAGAAGGACGTCCTCGACATCGACGTCACGCCCAACCGCGGCGACTGCCTCTCCGTCCTCGGCCTAGCCCGGGAAGTCGCGCTGGCTTTCAATCTGCCGCTGACGATTCCGGAGTGGCCGCTCGTGACGGCGGCGCTCGACGTCCCGCATCCGTCCATCGAGATTGCCGACCCAGAGCTTTGCCCCTGCTACTGCGGGCGCGTGCTGACGGGAGTCAAGGTCGGCCCCAGCCCGGCGGCCCTGCGCTACCGCCTGCACGCCGTGGGCATACGGCCCATCTCCAACGTGGTCGACGTGACCAACTACATCCTCATGGAATGCGGGCAGCCCCTGCACTCCTTTGACCTCGGCCAGATCCGGGGCGGCAGGATCATCGTCAGGACGGCCCAGGATGGTGAGCGCTTCACGACTCTGGACGGACAGGAGCGTGTCCTGAAGGCGGCGGATCTTACCATCCGCGATGCCGAGGGCCCCGTGGCCCTGGCCGGCGTCATGGGCGGACTCTCGTCCGAAATCACCGCTGCGAGCGCTGGCGTATTCCTCGAAAGCGCCTGCTTCAAGCCCTCCTCCATACGAGTGACCTCGAGGCGCCTTGGCCTCTCTTCGGAATCCTCCTTCCGCTTCGAACGAGGCATCGACCAGAACCGCGTGCGCTGGAGCCTGGACCGCGCCTGCGCCATGATGGCGGACCTCGCTGGCGGCCAGGTGTCCGACCGCCTCTGCGCATCGGAGCCCAAACCTTTCAAGCCGGTCTCCATAGCATACCGTCCGGCCCGCTGCGCCGCGCTTCTCGGCGAGGACCCCGGCGCAGACTTCAGCCGCAAGGTGCTGGAAGGCCTCGGCATGCAGGTCGAGGACAAGGGCGAAACCTGGAACATTCCCCAGCCGAGCTGGCGTTCCGACATGCTCCGCGAGGCAGACCTCATCGAGGAGGTGGCCCGCTACTACGGCATGGACCGCATCGAGCCCGTCCTGCCGCCGGTGCACAGGAGCCTTGGCGACGTGCTGACGCCCGAAAGCCAGTACAGCTTCTGGCAGCGCATCAAGCGCTGGGGCGCGGGACTTGGGCTCAACGAGGCCATCAGCTACAGCTTTGTCGGCCAGAAGGATCTGGATGCCCTGAACCTTCCGCAGGAAGGGCGCATCGCCATCATGAATCCGCTCTCTGCCGATCAGGACGTGCTGCGCACGGCTATTGCCCCGGGCCTGCTCAACGCCCTGAAGCAGAACATGGCCCAGGGCGCGTCCGGCGTCCGCCTCTTCGAGCTGGCAAACGTCTTTATCGCTGACGCCTCCTCGTACACGACAGCCCGGGAAATCGGCATGCTTGGCATTCTGCTCTCCGGACAGCGCTACGACCAGGCCTGGCCCCGGCATGCGGAAGAGCACGACTACATGGACCTGAAAGGCGTGGTGGAGAACCTGGTGCGCTTCCTGCATCTGGGCGGGCTTGCCGTGCGCCAGCTGGAGACGCATCCGTACTACGAACCTGCCGTGGAAGTGCTCGTCAACGGCGAGTCTGTCGGCGTCATGGGCCAGGTCAAGGCGGAGGCCGCCGACCGCGCCAATGCCCGTTTCCCCGTCTGGATGGCTGAACTGAACCTTGAGACCGTGCGTTTCCTGCACGATCAGGGGGGCATCGCTTTCCGGAACCTTGACGTCTATCCTCCCGTGCGCCGCGACGTCACGGTGGCGGCGCCTGAGAACATGAAGGCCGAGGCCATCAGGACGGCCATGCTCGGCATGAAGATCCCGCTTCTGCAGGAAGTGGCCTTGGCCGACGTCTTCGAGCCTCAGGGCAGGCCTGTCCGCAACCTGACCTTTAGGCTGACCTTCCGCCATGCCGGGCGCACGCTCCGCGATGCGGAAGTGGACAAGCTTCGCGACAAGATTGTCGCGTCCCTGACGAAGGACCTGGGCGTGACAATATAGCATAGCCTCTTCCGCTCTTCGCGGAGCAACTGTGAACGCGAGAAAAGCCGGCTTGAGCAGATGCGCTCAGGCCGGCTTTGCGTCATTTGTTTGCAAGTGGACGTGACGGGCCATTCATGGCACTATGCCTCTGCATTTGGGGCCCGCATGGCCATGCGGATACCCTATGCGCCAGTCAGCAATCAGGTCTGAGAGGTTGTCCATGGCTGAAGACAAGGTGTACCGCATTGGCGAGGTCGCGGCTGAGCTGCAGCTCAAAACCTCCGTGCTCCGCTTCTGGGAGTCGGAATTTCCGGAGCTGGTGCCCAAGCGCTCCGCCAAGGGACACAGGAGCTACAATGCCCAGGACGTGGAGCTCTTGAAGCGCATCAAGCAGCTGCTCCACGAACAGGGCATGACCATCGAAGGCGCCAAGCGCGTGCTGCACGGCGAAGGCGCAGATCCAGGCAGTCTGGTCGCTGCCGGCAGTGCCGGCGGGACGGTCGCCAAAGTCGACAGCGCCTTCCTGGAAGCGCTCATTGCCGATCTGCACGAGGTGCGAAGCGCCCTCAGCCAGAGCGATGCCTGTCAGAACGGTGAAGGTCAGGACGATGCGGATCAGGAGGCAGGCGCATGATTCTCTCTCCATCTCTCCTCTCGGCCGACTTTGCCCGGCTTGGAGCCGTCTGCCAGGAACTCGAAGAAGCGGGCATCCAGTGGCTCCACCTTGACGTCATCGACGGCGCGTTTGCGCCCAACATCACCTTCGGCCAGCCCGTCGTCAAGAGCCTGCGCAAGATGAGCGGAAAGCTCTTCTTCGACGTGCACGTCATGGCGGAGACGCCCTCGCGCTACGTGCAGTCCTTTGCCGATGCAGGGGCCGACCTGATTGTCATCCATGCCGAGGCCGAGACGCATCTGCAGCGGGCCCTGTGCTCCATACGCGAGGCCGGCTGCCGGGCAGGCGTCGCCTTCAACCCCTCGACCGATCCCGCATGCCTGCGCTGGCTGGCGGACGACGTGGATCTCGTGCTCCTCATGAGCGTGAACCCCGGCTTTTCCGGGCAGAGGTTCATCCCGGGCGTCCTGTCCAAGCTGCGCTGCGTGCGGGGCATTCTTGACGATTGCGGCGCCGAGACCGTACCCGTCGAGGTGGACGGCGGCGTATGCCCGGAAAACGTGGCAAGCCTCGTGGATGCCGGAGCCGACGTCTTCGTGTCCGGCTCAGCCTTCTTCAAATATCCTCCCTTCGGCGAACGGCACAAGGCTTTTGCCCATGCCGCAGGCAAGGCGAGTTGGACGGGCTCCCGTCCTGCGCTTGCCCATGTGCGCCAATGGAAGTCCCGCCGCGGCTAGCGGCAGGCCATCAACAAAAGGAAGTGTGCCATGCCTACCCGTCAACAGTGCGCCAATGCCCTGCGCGCCCTTGCCATCGATGCCATCGAAAAAGCCAACTCCGGCCATCCCGGCGCCCCGCTGGGCATGGCCGACATGGCCGAGGCGCTCTGGCGCCACGGTTTCAAGCACAATCCCGCCAACCCCCAGTGGGCTGACCGGGACCGCTTCGTCCTCTCCAACGGCCATGCCTCCATGCTGGAGTACGCCTTGCTGCATCTGACAGGCTACGGCGTGAGCATGGAAGAGATCGAAAACTTCCGCCAGTGGGGCTCGCTGACGCCGGGGCATCCCGAATACGGGCACACGCCGGGCGTGGATCTCACGACGGGCCCGCTCGGCAGCGGCGTCTCTTCTGCCGTTGGCATGGCGCTGGCCGAGCGCATGCTGGCCGCGAGATTCAACAAGCCGGGGCATAGCATCGTTGATCACCGCACCTACGTCTTCCTCGGCGACGGGAGCATGATGGAGGGAGTGAGCCACGAGGCCTGCGCCCTGGCCGGCGTCTGGAAGCTGGGCAGGCTCATCTGCCTCTACGACGCCAACGGCATCTCCATCGACGGCGCCATCGACGGCTGGTTCCAGGAGGACGTGGCGGCCCGCTACAAAGCCTACGGCTGGCAGGTCATCGGACCCGTCGACGGACATGATGCCGAAGCCCTCGACAAGGCGCTG
>JAEEGI010030711.1_pt1 | contig 10088 bp, 7 predicted proteins | sample 8958751 | NCBI WGS metagenome assembly JAEEGI01 (sample SAMN16246545, study PRJNA631951) | gut metagenome | biome: gut microbiome; feature: rumen; material: KS-attached | host: Bos | place: Iran: Karaj | collected 2018-10 | reverse complement strand
ACTGCTCGTGTTCGGTAACGACTACGATACGCCCGATGGTACGGGCGTGCGCGACTACATCCACGTGAACGACCTCGCGATTGGTCACGGGATGGCGTTCGACTACCTGCAGAAGAACAACAAGAGCCTCATCGTGAACCTCGGCGTGCAGCAGGGGAGTTCCGTGCTCGACGTCATCCACATGGCAGAGAAGGTGAGCGGACGCAAGTGCCCGTACCGCATCGTGGAGCGCCGCCCGGGCGACCCGGCATCGCTTGTGGCTAACCCTGCGAAGGCCCTGGAGATTCTTGGCTGGAAGGCGCAGTACAGCGATCTGGAAACGCTCCTTTCCACGACCTGGAAGGCCTACCTCGCCAACGAGAAATAAACTGTCATCCCCGCAAATTTAACTTGTCATCCCCGGCTTGACCGGGGATCTTTTTTTTTAAACGCCCGCTTTTTCCAGCATCCGCTTCGCCTGCTTTGCAAGCAGGTCTTCGCCGTCCATCTCGACGACCTTCTGCAGGCGCTTTACGCCTTCTTCGGGTTCAATCTTGCGGTTGATGCGTATCTCGCCGATGGTGAACAGCGCGCGCCTTGCAATCTTCGCGTCTTTCTCGAGCTTGAGCCCTTTTTCGAGCAGTTCGAGAGCCGCTTCGTAGCACATGCGCGACCTTGCCGTATCGCCCCATTCCAGCCACTGCGTGCTCGGGACGTCGATAAACAGGTTCGGGCTCACCATGCGTTCTGCGAGTTTCTTCAGGCCTTCGGTATCGAGCGGATGTTCCTGCAGCATGCCCGTCATTGCCTGGCACAGGTTGATTTTTGCCGCATCGTAGTGGCCCTTCTGCGCCTCGCTGAACCCGGTATCCATCTGCATGCGCGTCTTGACGCGGCGTTCTGCGGTAATGTTCCTCTGGGCTGTCTGCTTCATGCGGGTTTCGAGGGCATCCTTGCGCAGTTCCGAGGAACTCTTCCTGCGTTTGGGCATCTTGGTACCGGCGAGGGCGCCCAGGCCGAATGCGGGGAACGAAGCGACCGCCGTCGCGGTGGAAATGCTCGGGTTCACGAACACGTTCACGATGACGTCGAGCATGAACCCCATAACGGCTATCCCGCGCACGATTGCGGGCACGTCGTCCTTGTTGTGGTCGAACGCCGTGGCGCCCAGCATAAAGGCGAGCGCGATACTTGCGCCCATGTAGCGTTCCGCGTTCGCGTGGCTAAAGAGGCTCATGTCGGTAAACACTCCGACAATCGAGCCGCCGGTGACGGCAAGCAACAGGAAGAACCCTGCAGTAATGGGCACGCCCCAGCGCTCGCACAGTCTCACGTACGCAAACAGGAAGAGTATTGCAAAAAGCAGGTAACTCGCAAAACTCGGGAACAACAGCCAGCTTGTGGTAAGGCGCTCGAGTTCGCCGTCCTTGGGCACGTACGCCATGTTATACCGCAGGAACTTGTCGGTGTAGTTCTTGATATACTTGTAGCATTCGCGCTCGAATTCCTTTTCGGTGGGGTATTTCCCGTGCTCGCGGGTGTACTGCTCCTTCCCGCCGCCGATTTCCCACCATTCGCGGAACTCCGTCCTCATGGCCTTCTTGCGCTCGTCGATATCGAAACCCTTGCCCGCAGAGATAATCCTGTCGCGGTACTGCACGAATTCCTGCATCTTGGTCTTTTCGTCGTCACTGAGCCCTACGGTCCTGAACTGCGCGGCGCCTTCCTCGGCCCACCATTTCTCGAACGACTTCTCGATGTTGCTCTCGAGTTCCTTCTGGCTTATCATGGGCGAAAGCGCCGTGACGGCATTGAACACGCCGATGCCGAGCACCACTGCGAATGCGATGTAGTGGTGTACCCTGAGTCTCTTGATAAACTTCTTGCAATCCCTGACAAATTTGTCCATATTACCGTTTCCCGTATTCACCAAGTTGATTCCACAAAAAGTCGGTATTCACGTCGCGGTAGCCCTGCGCGTTCACGCGTTCGCGTAGCTTGTGGGCTATGTCGAAAAGGTTCGGGCAGTTCTGCATGCGCTCGAAACTGTCGAAGAGCGTGAGGCTGTCTATCCATTGCGCAAGTTCGGGGAACCTGCTGTCATTGAAACGGTTCTCGCGCCCGGTCTTCAGGTATTCGAGGTAGCGGTCCGTAATCTTGTGGCCGTCCTCGATAAAGATGTCCATCGCCTTCGGGAACAGCTTGTAGCCCGTAAGGAACTCGTGCACGATGATGCCGAAGCTGAAGTAGTCTACGGAGTAGGAGAGGTTCTCTCCCATTATGGCCTGCTCGGGCGCGCTGTAGCACGGGGTGAGCTGGCCGCCGTATTCGTTCACCGTCTCGCGGAGTTTCGCCTGCGCGTAGCCGAAGTCGCAGATGAGAATCTTGTGGTTGTTCTTGTGCAGCGGGTTCTGGCACAGCAGCAGGTTCTTCGGTTTCAGGTCCTTGTGCACCACCTGGTAGTAGTGCAGCTGGCTAATCGTATTCGCGAGGTAGGCAATCTGGGCGACGCGCTTCAATATCTCGTCGTCGGTAAGATTCGTGTCGAACAGGCGGTCGAGCGAACAGCCCTTGATGAATTCCATCTTCAGGTAGGGGTGCCTTCCGGCGATACCCCCGCCAAAGCTCTGCACCACGCCCTCGATGTTTGTCGCGCGTATCAGGTTGTTGATGCGGATTTCGTCCTGGAATGCGCTCAGGAGCATGTTCAGGCGGTGGAGCCTGTTCTTGCCCGGCGTGGCCCAGAACTTGCATATCTTTACCACGATTTCGCGCTCGCCGTAACGGCGCTCGTCGTTCGGGTGCTGTATCCAGAAGTTCGCGCGGTACAGGTTGTTCGTGCCCTCGAGCGTGAGCGGCTCAAGGAGCTCGATTTTTTCCATCGCGCCGTTGTGCAAAAACTCCGGATTCTGGTCGAACCACCTCTGGTATTCCCGCATCGTGTACTGCGGGCGCAGCGCAAGATTGCGGGAAATACGGTCGAGCGATTCAGCGAGAAAGTTCCGGAGCATCATAATCAAGCCTTCCTGTTTGGCGCCCAAATATAGGTTTTTACCGGGACGCGGACCGGACTATTTCTTCTTGATTTCGCGGTTCCAGGTAAGGAGAGTCCATTCCTCTTCTTGCTCGTCGAGCACGCCCGTAATATAGTCGTAAGCTTCGTCCACGGTGTCGCAGAACTTGAAGAGCTTGAGGTCTTCCGGGTTGATCATTCCGGTCTCGGCGAAGTACTCCCAGTTCACCGCCTTCTTCCAGAACTTGGAATCGAAAATCACGACCGGCAGCTGCTGCGCGTACTTGTCGGTCTGGATAAGCGTGAGCATCTCGAACATCTCGTCGAGCGTGCCGAAACCGCCGGGGAACACCACGAGCGCGCGGGCCTTCTTCAGGAACCAGTACTTGCGGATAAAGAAGTAGCGGAACTGCAGGTTCAATGCGTCGTCGAGGTAGGGGTTCGGGTGCTGCTCGAACGGGAGCTTGATGTTGAGGCCGATGGAGGGCGTACCCACGTCGGTTGCACCGCGGTTGCCCGCTTCCATGATGCCGGGGCCGCCGCCCGTCATGATGGCGTAGCCCTGGTGGCGCTTGTTCGCCCACTTGCCGAGCTTTTGTCCGAGTTCGCGGGCGGCGTTGTACGATTCCGCCACCTTCTCGAGCCTTGCGAGGCGGGCGAGTTCCTTCTTGTCCTTGCAGCCCTTGCGGCGCTTCTTGATTTCGTCGGGCGGGAGCGTGCGTGCCGAACCGAAGAAAACGATGCTGTTCTTGATTTCTTCCTGCTCGAACACCTGCTGGGGCTCGTAAAATTCCGAAAGTATGCGGAGCGGGCGACCTGCGTCGCTTTCCATGAATTCCTTGTTCAGGTATGCCATCTGGCCCGGTGCGGGGGAGAGTTTCTTCTTAGCCATAAAAAGGGTCCTTTTTGCTGTTTTACTATAATATATGTTGCAAAATACGAAATTGAACTAAAATTTTTTAGAAATTTCACTTATTTCCCGAAAAAACTTTATATTTAGGCTATGCTAGTAAAGATTTGGACAGACAGCTTTATCATTACAGGTGAAATCGACACGCTCCGTGACGAACGCCTTACCGACTATATCCGCGAGAACAAGGACTTCATCGCCGTGACCCAGGTGAAGGTCAGCGACAGGAACGACAAGGACCTGTTCCGCACGCACTTCCTCAACGTGAGCACGAGCCACATCGAGATTATCCTACCCGCAGAGTAGCGGTCACTTTTATTGTATTCATCCCCGCGTAATATTGTCGTCATCCCCGCGTAGGCGGGGATCTCTCTAAAAAAAGAAGCCGCCCCGATTGGAGCGGCTTGAATTGTATCTATCCGGCCTGGATTACATGAAGAACCAGGTGGCGACAAAGCGGGTCTTGAAGGCCAAGTCGATGCGGCTGTATTCCCAATTCGGATCTTCCCAGGAGGAGTACATAAAGGAAAGCCCTGCCTTGGCAGTCAAGTAGAAGTTTGCCACGGGATTCACGCGGAAACCGGCGAGGAGGTTCACGTCGAAGCGGTTGTTGTCTTCGCCCAAGTGGTTGAAGATGAGTTCGCCACCGAGGGAAACGGGGAGGAGCATCTGGGCTGCGACAAAGTCGAAACCTGCACCGAGGCTGATTTGGGTGTAATCGTCTTGGCCGTCCTGTTCGCCGCCGTTAGCCTTGCTTTCACCAGAGGTTTCGCCGTGGTGGAACATGCCCAAGATGGCGTAGAGTTCCATGTTCGGGGCGAGCTTGAAGTTCAGGAAGAACGTCGGAAGGCCTGCGCCGAAGGTTTCCTGGATGTCAAGACCGAGACCCATGAAGCCTGCACCGGACTGGGCGGGGGCTGCGGCAGGTGCGCTGCTTTCAGATGCGGCAGGTGCCGGAGCGGGGGCGGCGGCCGCCGGGGCTTCGTCTTCTTCGTATTCGTCTTCGTCGTCCTGAGCGTAGCTGTAGCTGCAGAGTGCCATAGCCGTGAGGGCTGCGAGGAAAATCTTTTTCATTACCATACTCCTTGTGGAAATTTGATTTGCTACTTGAAATATAAACTATATCCAGGTTCTTGTCTATACAATTTATAAGGTTAACAGTCAATAGTCATTGGTCAATGGCCTTTTTTTACTATTGACTAGTGGCCAACTACTAATGACTAGAGTTCCATGCTGACTTTCGCAATCAGGAACCGCCTGGAAACCTCGTCGAGCTTGGCGGGGTCGATTTCGAACCCGAGGAGGCCCGCGTAGATTACGAACGGGCTTGCCGTACAGCCCTGGTCGTTGCACTTTACCTTCACGAAGAGAGCTCCGTTTACAGCGTCGATGCCGAGCACGTGCTCGTTCAAATCGATTTCCTGCCCGCGGTGGTTCTTCACGACGGGGAGCGCCTTCGCGTTGAACCGCTCCATCAGGTCGGCGGGGATGCTTTCGGGCGTGTGGCGGTAAACCATCGCCTTCGGGAAGTGCTTGCTGAGCTTTTCCTTCAGCGGCTCGATGTTCACGATTTCCATGCCCCGCGGGAACGGCGCGCTCAGTTGTTCCATGAGGCGGGGGAGGTTCTCGGGCGATATGTCGAGCTTCTGCAGCAAATCCACGCTGATGATTTCGCAGTACGTCTCGAGGCCCAGCGGGAGCGCGCCCATGTTCGAGATGCGCGGTTTGGGGCTGAAACCTTCGCTGAACTTCACGGGGATGCCCGCACACAGGAACGTGCGCTCGAAGAAGCTGAGCATGTTCTGGTGCGGCAAGAATCGGCTGAGGCCTGTCTTCTTGAAGGTAATCTTGTAGCTGAAGCTTTCCGCCTTCTTGGGGCGGCGTTCCGCGACGAGCTTCTTGATTTCTTCGGGAGTGCGGCTCGGCGCCTTGTGGCGCACGGGGTCGTCGGCGAGCTTGATTTCGGCGCCGAACCCGGGAATGCCGCACTTCTGGCAGTCGCCCCACTTGCAGTTGGGCACGGGCGCACTGTTCGGGTCGAACGCCTTCTCCCACTCGCGCCTCAGGTACTGCTTGGTGGTGCCCGCATGGATGAAGTCCCAAGGGAACACCTCGCTCTTTTCGCGTTCGCGGTAAACCCAGCTGGTGTCGTAGCCCATCTTTTGCCAGACGGCTTCCCACTTGGCAAAGTCGAACCGGTAGCTGTCGCTCTCGAAAATGATTCCCTGCTTGTAGGCCTCGTAGATGACGGGCCCGAGGCTGCGATCGCCACGGCTGTAGATGGCCTCGAGGAAGCTCGTTTCCCAGCTGGCCCAGTTGATTTTTACGTTCGGGTGCTTGAAGAACTTTTCGCGCACGAAGCGGATATGCTTGAGCGCGGTTTCCTTGTCCATGTAGGGCGCCCACTGGAGCGCGGTAAAGGATTTCGGGATGAGGATGCCGATGCTGACTGCAATCTGGATGCCGCGGTTGTACTTGCGCCCGATTTTCACGAGGTTGAAGATGAGGTCGCAGAACGCCTGCATGTCGTCCAGGTTCTCGGTCGGGAACCCTATCATTGTGTACAACTTAATCTTGTTGAACCCGCTGCTGAACGCGTGCTCGGCGGCATCGTACATGTCCTGGTCGCTGATGGTCTTGTTGATCATCTTGCGGATGCGCTCGGAGCCCGTCTCGGGGGCGAACGTGGCGCTGCGGCCACCCTTGAGGGCTGCAATCTTGCCGGCGAGCGTCTGCCCGAAACTGTTCACGCGAATGCTCGGGAGGCTCACGTCGACGGTATCGAAGAACGGGTCGTCGATGATACTGTCGGTGAGAGCCTCGACCGGCTTGTAGTCGGCGGTAGAAAGCGAAAGTAACCCGAGTTCGCGTTCGCCGGTGGCGCGGATGCCCGCTTTCGCGATGTCGAGGACATCGTCCGGGTTGAGTTCGCGGCACGGGCGGTACCAGATGCCTGCCTGGCAAAAGCGGCAACCCTGCGCACAGCCGCGCATGACTTCTACGCTGAAGCGGTTGTGCACCAGCTGCATATTTGCGATGAGATTCTTGACCGGGTAGTCCCTGGGGTCCATGACCGGGATGAACAGGCGGCGAACCCCGTTCGTGGTGGCGTAGGCGCCGGTGGCGGGTTCCGCCGGCACAATCGCGCCGAATTCGTTCTTGACTACCGGGCGCAGGCTCGGTACGTACACGCCGTCAATCTTGGATAAATTCTCGAGTATTTCGGCGCGACTCCGGCCCGCCTTGCGGCCTTCGCCTACGCACCGCAGAAAGTCAATCATGACTTTCTCCCCGTCGCCAATCATGAACGCGTCGAAGAAGTCGGCAACGGGCTCGGGGTTCGCCATCGAGGGCCCGCCGGCAACGACGATGGGGTCACTTTCCTGCCTATCCTTCTGCCATACGGGAACGCGGGCCATGTCCAGCACGTAGGGCACGTTAGTAAAGTTGAGCTCCGTCTGGAGCGTCATGCCCACCACCTCGAAATCGCGTACCGGCGTGTAGGTCGCGTAGCTGTACAGCGGGATGTCGTACTTCTTCATCTCCGCGGCCATGTCGTCCCACGGCGCGAACGAGACTTCGCACAGCAGGTCGCTCTCGCGGTTGATTACATGGTACAGAATGCGGATGCCGTTGTTGCTCATGCCGATTTCGTAGGTGTCCGGGAACACGAACGCCATGCGGGCGAGCATCTGGCTATGGTCCTTCACCACGCTGTTTGCCTCGCCGCCCATATACCTGGCAGGGGATTCGACGGCGGGGAGGGCGAGGGCTATCTTTTCGAGGATGGTCATGGCTAAAAATTTAGAAAAGTTGCTTTTTATTTCGTTTATTTTTCATTTTAATCAAGACGGAAAGACATTTCTTTTGATAAATTTAGGGTATGAGCATTCTTTCCTACATATTTTGGCTGATTTTCTTTGTCGGAGGCGTTGTCGCCGCCTATTTCGTTCCCGATAAGACTCTCGCCTTGCATCTCAAGTTTGTCTTGATTGGCGCCTGGGGAGCCGTTCTCGGCCTTGTCTACCATAGCCTTTGTGGCCGCAAGCTCCGCGAAGCCGAAGAAAACTTCACGGAGGCGTTGAACGAACAGCGCGTCAATTCTCCTAAAACCGAATACATCCCGGTCGTTCCTTCCATCGGTGACGAACCGCAGCCTTTCGAACACCCTGCCGCCAAGAAGCCTTTCGATAGCATCCTTCCTCCGGAAACCAGGAACACGGCCGACCAGAAGCCTTCCGTTCCGGCGAATATATCTTTCCCTCTCGATGCATGGGAACTTTTCTGCAAGCCGATTCTCAAGAACCGTCCTTTCCCGGAGGTGGTGGAAATCTTGGAAAAGGCCTTGCCCCAGCTGTTCCCGACGGCTGCCGGTATCCTCTATATGTACGGCGGCACGCAGACGGAACTCCACAAGATCCTCTCGTTCGGCGATTACATCATCAGCGACGATACCATCATGCCGGCCGAGTGCGCAAGCTTCAATCTTGGCGAAATTGTCGTCACGGATTTCTCTTCCAGCGAGATGAACGGCGGTTGCACCCACCTGCACCATCACCCGCAGGGAATATCGTTCTGCGCCCCTATCGAAGGCCTCGAGGAGCATTTCGGCATCCTCTCCATCCAGATTGACAAGATTCCCGATGGTGAGACGCTTGAATTCTGGAAGACGAAGGTGGGTGTCGTCGCGGCGACGTTTGGGCTGTATGTGGCAAACCAGAACCTGAATATCCGGTTCCAGCAGCACAGCATCCGCGATAGCCTTACGGGTCTTTTCAACAGACGCTATATGGAGGAATCCCTGCGCCGCGAAGTTTCTGCAGCCAACCGTCACGGGACGCCTATCGGCATCGTGATGATCTATCCGGACCAGGTCGCGGAAATCCAGAAGGAAAAGGGAAACCACGCTGTAGAACAGATGCTCTGGGAACTAGGTCAGAGGCTTCCGAACTTTATCCGTACCGAGGATATCCCGTGCCGCTACGACGGCGAGGTCCTCTGCGTCATCCTGCCCGGCGCCGACAAGAAGATTACCCTTGACCGCGCAGAACGCATCCGCCGCGAGATTTCTCAGCTCCAGGTCGCCTACGGCGATGGCATCCTGGCAACGAACCTGAGCCTTGGCGTTTCCGTCATGCCCGACCACGCCATAGATGAGGGAACGCTCATCTACAACGGACAGAGGGCCCTCCAGCTGGCCATGGACAATGGCGGCAACCGTGTCGTCTCTGCCGATGCCCTCCGCCAGTACTGATTCCTAGAACCGGTCTTGTACAACGAAAAACACCCCGTCCTTGCGGATAGGGTGTTTTTTTTGGGGTTAGGAGGAGAACAAAGAGTTCTTGAACATAAAGATAACAAATCCTGGCTTTGGGGGGTACGATAAGATTAAAAAAAGTTTTTTTAGTGTAGAGAAGTTCTCATCGGCTTCGGAATAATGGAACAAAATAGCCCGTTTTTGCATAAAAAAGGTCCTGAGGGGTACGGTGGAGGCCGGGAACGCGTTTTCCGGGCCCCTTTTTTCTACATTGTGGGCGTATGAAGAAATTTGTCGCTCCAGTCATCCCTTTTGTCGTTGCGGTGGGGCTTCTTGCCTACTTGATGCTTGATTTTTCGGGGGTGAAGTCCTCCTTTGATGCCGATGCGTACTTGCAGGCTCGCGGCCGGATTGATTCCCTGGAAGTTGCTCTTTTTGAGGCCCAGGGCAACCCCGACCTGCAGCTGTCCCTGCGCGGGGAACTGGAAAAGTCCTGGGAAACCCTTGCGGAACTCCGCACGGCGGCACCTTCTGCCGGGGAAGCCTCTGCAGAAAAGGTCGGTGGCCTTTCGAAGGAAACCGTCATCTGGATTGCGGGTGGCGCTGCCGCGGTTCTCCTTTGCGTTATCCTCCTTGTCGCGTTGTCGTACCGCAGGAAGGTCCTGACCCAGAAGATGGAAGCCCTGAAGGCCGAACAGAGGTTCAAGGAGCCCAAGAGCGGATTTGAGAACGATGCTACCATCGCTCTCCGTCCGCGTCCCCAGAAGCGCTCGATTATCGAGGAAGTTTCCGAATATGCCGCATCGCAACAGGGTGCGGCGCCTGCAGCACCCCCGAAGGTCGCTTTTGAAGATGAAAACGGTGTGCCCGAAAACAAGATTCTCTCGACGGACCTCGATGCGCCCCAGCGCCCGCCGCTCCGTCCTACG
>JAEEGI010030710.1_pt1 | contig 10089 bp, 10 predicted proteins | sample 8958751 | NCBI WGS metagenome assembly JAEEGI01 (sample SAMN16246545, study PRJNA631951) | gut metagenome | biome: gut microbiome; feature: rumen; material: KS-attached | host: Bos | place: Iran: Karaj | collected 2018-10 | reverse complement strand
GGCCTCAGTCTGAGGCCGGTGTTTTAGTGTTTCATTCTCCGTAGGTCTCGATTATCCAGGAAGCCCATTCATCATAGGCGGTCTGCCAGTCCGTTCCGAAGGCGTCGCTGAACTTTTTCTCACCGAAGCAGAAATCGCTGACATCCTCGAAACCGTATTTGTCCGAAAGGTATGCGATGAAGGAAGTGGCCATCATGACGCTCATGTCGTCACCGGGATCCTGAACCTTGGGAGGTCCGCTGTACACGCCGGTCTTCTTGAGAGCCCAGCTTTCGTAGGCGGTGCCCCAGTTCATGCCCTCGGTAAGGCAGAGGTACGATGCGGCGTCACTCAGTTTAAGGTAGTTTTCCGGAGTGGTAATATCCGTGCCACCTCCCCTGACGTATGCATCATAGTATGGGAGCTTTAACAAAGCGTCCCCCAGCCTCTCGGAGGCCAGTTCCTCGTTGTATGGGTCGATGCAGCATCCCAGGTACCAGGCGTAACCCAGCTGCTTCCACTGAACCGCCTTGTTGCCCAGAAGGGCCAAAATATACAGTTCCTCACGGTGCCAGTAGAAGTCCCCGATGTTCAGCTCGATCCTGTCCTCCATCTCCTCCCAGGTGTACTCACCGTTGGGCAGAATGGACAGTTCCACATACTTGTTGGCGCGATCCGCCAGGTCGATGTTCGGACAATTCTCGCTCAGGTAGTTTCTGATGAACTTGATGCTCTCGTTGGTGCGGCCCAGATAAGCCGGGATATATTCCTTCATCTCCACGCCGTAGGTCTTGAGAACCGGCAGATGCACTTTCGCGTGGAAAATATCGAACTGCGCATCCAGCTCATTAGCGTTGTTTACGGTATCAGGCAGTTTCAGGTCGGTGTCATCCTTGCCGTAGATGACAAGGGTCCTGGAGGCTTCATCATAGCTGATGTCGGCCTTTGCAGCCTGGATCCTGGCGTTTATGAAAGCTCCCGCCGCCACCAGCGCCACGATCACTGCAGCTATGATCATGATCTTCTTTCTTCCTTTATTTATCTTTTTGAGGAAATCCACCTCGTGAACATCCTCCATGACCTCCGGTTCGGGGGTCGTCATTTTACTGTAGATGGCTCCGCACTCTTCGCATTCGTCCAGGTGCGCTCTGACGTCCTGTTCGCTCTCGGGTGAAAGCAGATCGTCAGCGTAGAGGGGAAGCAGATCTTTTACTATGTAACAAGGCAGTTTATTCGTCATCATCGCTCAACTCCTTAACTATCGATTGTTTTGCACGGTAGTAATTGACTCTGGCCCAGGTCTCCGTCCGTCCCATTATCTCTCCTATCTGTTTGAATGAGAGGCCTCCGAACAGCCTGAGCCTCAGTATCTCCCCACCCGGGTCGGGGTGATCATCTATGGCCTTACGTATCCTCTCCGTCTCTTCCCTGGTCACGACTATGTCCTCGGCTGACGCGGTGGCAGGTTCCGGAACATCGTCTATAGGCAGAGGATTCCGCGCCATTTCACGGAAGTGAGTATAGAGAAGGTTTTTTGCGATCCCGCAGAGCCAAGAGCTTATCCTGCAGGAACCGTCGAACCGGTCTATGCTCTTTATGGCCTGATAGAAGGTCTCCTGAGTAAGTTCCTCCGAAAGATCCGGGGATCCGGTCTTTGCCATGAGGAATCTGAAAACCGTATCGGCGTTTTGTCTGTAGATGCTCTCGAGATCGTCCAACTCTCTCACCTCCTTCTGTACGTTAATGTCCGCGATCGATGATTCGTTACACAGTGATGATAAAAAATTTTTGCGCCTCACGCAAGAAAAAAAAGAGCACGGAGGACTTCCGTCTTCCATGCTCACATTCGGTTGTTTCATTCGATGTATGCCAGCGGGCATACTGAGATGCATTTGCCGCAGGTCCCGGCAGTATCCACGTCCAGATACCTGAGCATGTCCTCATGGTACTGTCCCTGAAGGCCGTCGCAGGCGAACTTGCCGCCTTCGAACCACCTTGTCAGCGCGTCTACAGGGCATGCTTCCAGGCAAAGTGTGCAGTCACCGCCATCCAGACCCAGACACTTGGGACCTTCATAGGGTCCGCTGGGTTCCAGTTCTGCGGTGGTAATGAGTGAGCAGTATCTGACTGCCGAACCCTTCTCGGTGATCAGTATCCTGTTCCTGCCGAAGTCTCCCAGTCCCGCCGCCTTGGCTGCGGTCCTGTGGGACCAGGACACCACCAGATCCGACGGATCATAGTTGTTGGTGGTCTTGACCGTGACAGCCTCATATCCGTTGGACCTGAGCAGCTCCGCTATGGCTTCCGCCATGAGGTCGAAGTTCTTGTTGATCAGAACGTATGCCTCGCTCCATATCAGGCCGGAAAACTGAGCGTTCCCCGGATCGAGAGCGACCTTCTTTGTTGATGGCACCGAGAACGCGATGACCGTCTTGGCGCCGGGCAGCTGTTCCTCGGGTGTATCGTGCCAGGGTCCTACGATCTCCTTTATGTTCAAAAGACTGGGATCGTGGGCGGAAGCGAATCCGATCAGGGGTTCCCTGTACAGATCCGGCCTTCCGATGTCGCGGACCATGTCGCGGATCATGTCTATGATCTTTTGTCTGAGGTCTTTTTCATTCATTTCAGGACCTTTTTCAGGCCTTGAGGCCTGCCTCTCTCAAAACATCCTCTGCCTTCTGTCCGTTGGCATCTGACACCAGGACCACCGGTCCGGTGCATCCCATGCCTGTCTCGGCATAGATGCCCTTTGACCAGAGGAGTTCTTTGGCATCGTCCAGGTCCATGACTTCAACTCCCAGAATGCCGTAGGGTACCGGCTCCTTCTGAGGAGCTTCAGCCTTGGGGGCGTTCTGGTCCTTCCCGGATGAGGACTTTATCTCTTCAAGAATTCTATCCAGACCTGCGTCTTTTGCGGCGGCATACTCTCTGGCTGCGATCTCTGTGACCTTGTTCCTGAGAAGCTCCGCGCAGTACTTCACTGCGTTTGCGATCACGGGCGCACCGGATGCTCTTGATACGATCATGATGACCTTGTCGTATCCGTCGCCGATGCCGGGCCCGTAGCCGTAGCCCAGAGATTCGTAGCTTCCGCCGGTGGTGTAGCTGGAGAAGATCTTCATCATGAGGTTGCCTGTCAAGGCATCCATTACCATGACGTCAGCTGTGCCTTCCAGAAGGTCGTTGCCCCTCATGACCACACCGCCGTCCTCTCTGGAACTTTCGGTGAAGTTGATGGGATATCCGCCGTCTCTCAGCTTGTAGAGCGCCATCTCTGTCTGTCTGGCTCCGTCGATGTTGGCTATGCCCACCGTGGGATCCTCTATGCCGCAGGCCTTGGCGGCGATTATTCCCTGTATGGTGTTCTTGACCATGCCGCAGACCCTGTCGGTGTCGGAGGTGCCTGTGGTGTTGGCAATGAACATCTCTCTTCCCAGTCCCGGAGTCACTACCCTTCCGACGGTGGATACGCCGATGGGGAACGGGTAGTGCATGGTGACGGCTCCCTGGATCTCCCCGGACTCCAGCATGGCTTCCATCTTGGAGTGAGCATCCTCACCGTCGATTACCAGGGTCCGACATCCGGCCTTTTCCGCCAGACGTGCGCCTTCCAGTATGTTTTCCATTCCGTGTTCAGTTCCGGAGACCACGATGCCGATGAGGGGCTGTTTGCCGAAGCTTCCCGTCTCCAGGGCGTCTGCGATCTCGAGGAACTGATCTGCAATGAGTTTTTTGATATTATCGGACATGCCTTCCTCCTTATTTAAGTAAGGACTCTGCAAAGTCTCTCATGGACTGAGCGATGAGGGCCTTGATCTGCTCTTCGCTTACTGCGGGAGCTGCAGTTCCTGAGGCCTCTTCGGTCTTGCCGGGGTTGGCTTCAACCACGAAGGACACACCGTCGAACAGGTTGGTCATTCTGCCCAGGAAAAGAGATCCCTTGCCGATGACCATTCCGCGGCTCATCCTGCCTTCCAGGATCATGTCTCTCATGGGTCCCATGAAGGGAACGCCGGAGGGGATATGTCCCTGAGTGGGAGCCCAGCCTACCAGGCCGTGTTCCTTGATGAACGCGGGAAGTTCCGTTCTCTCGATGTCCCCGCGCTTTACGGCGAGAGCACCGATCATCTTGAAGTTGGCTTCGGGAACGTCTCCTGCTCCTGCAGGCTTGGTGATATCCGGGTTCTGAAGTTCAGGCGCGAACTTGTCCACGTCGGTGACCTTAAGACCTGCTCTGTCCAGAGGATCCGTTACCAGAGAACCGATGACGTTCTGGGGAGCGGAGCCTGTGCCTACGCAGTGTCTTCCCACTATGTCATTCCTGATGATCGGATTGACTCCGTCGTTCTCGGTTATCAGTACGGTGAATCCTGCGATGCAGTCTTCCAGGATGGGCAGACCCTTCCTTACGTGGTCCTTGCCGTTCATGCCCAGTTTGGCTGTGCAGCCGCCGGCGGTCACCAGGACGCTTTTGAAGGTCCCTGCCTTGACCAGGGAAGCCGCGTTCAGGATGGCGTGAGCCGGTCCTGCGCAGAAGCCTCTGGTGTCTGAACCTGTAGCGTTCACAAGACCTGCCACCTCAGCTGCAGCCTTGGCGAAGTTTCCTCCGCCTCTCTGGTTCATGTCTCCGCAGGCCTCCTCGCAGCAGTCGATGACGTAATCGATGCTCTCGGGATCTGTTCCCGTCTTCCTGATAAGGTTCAGGATGGCCTGGACTGAAGATGTTTTGGAAACGATGTTTTCCAGCATGGTGTGAGCGCTGAGGTTCACGTCCACGTCGTGGGCGCGCTTGACGCATCCCACAAGTTTGAAGTTGAGGTACAGCCCCTCTGCGTGCTCCTCGTTTACCAGCTTGCTGAGAGCTTCCTCATCCCACTGGTTCTTGTCCAGCACGCTGAGCTGCTCTTCTTTGAGCATTCCCCATGCGGAGAGCTTGGCCTTGACGGAAGCTGCGAACTCCTTCTCCAGAAGGACCAGGTCGAATACGTCGCAGATCTGCATGAGTCCGTAGAACTCGTCCTCCGGCATGATCTCGCCGTATTTGCCGTCTCTCAGAGGCTCGGAAGCCTTCTTGTCATAGTAGGGAAATTCCACGGCTCTCAGCTCGTCGTTGGTCACGTTTCCGATGTAAGCCTGATTGGGGATGTAGCTCAGACAATCCTCATAGCTTCTGAGATGGCCCGGGAGCTCCTTCAGATAGTCAGAATCCGGGTTCACCACCATCTCAGTGGTCTGTGTGGTACCGTTGTGGATCACCATGTCCGGTGTGTGTGCCAGCACGTAGCTGGAGGCTTTAATTACAGAATAATCTGCCATGACACCCTCTCTTAAATCATCTCGTAGTATTTCTTGATCATTTCTTCTACGGCTTCCTTGGTGGCGTCGTCCTTGACCAGCTCCTCCACCTTCTCGCCGTCCTTGTAGATGGCGATGACGGGAAGTCCCAGTACTTTCTGTCCGATGGCTACGCGTCTTGCCTTTGTGGTGTTGAGGGCGGTGAATTTGATCTTGTCGCCGTAAACTTCACTGTAGCCGTGAACGTAGGGCATGAGAGCGGCGCAGGGAACGCAGCCGTCTCCGTAGAAATCTACCAGAGTATATCCTTCAGACTGTAATACTTCGGGTTCAAAAGTTGTCTTATCGAGTTCTAACATTTCTATTCCTCCTGTGGATCCTTATCTTAGTGCAAAAAACTGCATTTTCAAACTACATTTCTTCTATGTACTTTCCGGCCTGAACAGCGGCGATGGCGCCGTCAGCGCAGGCGGTAACTACCTGTCTCAGTGACTTCTGTCTGATGTCTCCCGCTGCGAAAACTCCGGGGACGTCGGTGTGCATGTCCGCATCTGTCAGGATGTATCCCTTCTCGTCCATTCCCACATGTCCTCTGAAGACCTCAGTGGTGGGCTTGAATCCGATGAATACGAAGATGCCGAAGGTGCCGTCATCCTCATCTGCGAAGATCTCTGTAAGTTCTCCTGTCTTCACGTTCTTCACCACCATGGATTCCACCAGACCGTCTCCCCTGATCTCCTGGACCACTGTGTCCCACATGAAGTCCAGTTTCGGGTTGGCGAAGGCTTTCTCCTGAATGGATTTGGCGGCTCTCAGTTCGTTCCTTCTGTGGATGATGGTGACCTTCCTGGCGAACTTCGTCAGGTACATGGCCTCCTCCACCGCTGCGTCTCCGCCTCCGACCACGTAGACCTCGAAGTCTTCAAAGAAGGCTGCGTCGCATGTGGCGCAGTAGGATACGCCCTTGCCGGACAGTTCCTTCTCACCGGGGCATCCGATGGTCACGGGGTTGGCTCCCGCTGCGATGATCACGGCCTTGGCGCTGTAATCCTCGTGGAGGCAGTGAAGGACCTTTTCCTTTCCGCTCAGGTCCATGTCGGTCACGGTATCGAAAACGTGATCCACTCCGAACTTCTCCGTCTGCTTCACCATTCTGTCTATGAGTGACGGGCCTGTCTCGTCCTCGAGGCAGCCCGGATAATTCTCGATCTCACTTGTGATCACTATCTGACCGCCGTTTTTCTGCTTTTCGATTATAAGGGTGTTGATCCTGGCTCTTCCGGCATAAAGACCTGCCGCAAGACCTGCGGGGCCTCCGCCGATTATGATCAGATCGTAATTCTTCATTTCTTTCTCCTGTCTTACTGAAATTATGGGAAGATGCCACCGGCACCCTCCCATATTATAGGCTTTAGAGCTGGTCTCTTATGGCGTTCATCTCATTACAGATGTCATCAACGTCAAGAACCATTTCCATCATGCTTATCTGCTCATCATATACGTCAGGGTCGATCTCGGCCTTGACCTCAGGTTCGCAAATATGAAATACTGAGAGTCCCAACGAGACTCCTGCCAAGGGGCCTGCCCACGTGGGGTCACCGAGCGTTACTGTTTCTGCTGCAAGACCTGCAGCCTCACCCTCAGCTGCACCGAGGAGAACTACAACGTTCTCAGCTCCGTACTGCTCAGAGAATTCCAGTACACGTCTCTGGTTTTCCAGGTCCATGGCTCCAGCGGCCGTTCAGACAAAGCACTCCGTAGAGGAGAACACTACCTCAGCTCCCGCTGAAACAGCGCATTCTGCTATGGCCTGACCGGGAATGCCATCTCTGTCTCCGATGATGATGGCCTTCTTGTCCTTCAATATTGCCATTAAACGTCTCCTTTCTTCGAAAATTTGATGCAGGCACCCGCGGGGCCTGCGATTTACACCCACGTAAAATATTATAGCAAATAATGTGCCATCGGAGATATGGTTTTTTGCAGGGGTTTATAGCCGAACATCGGGTATTTTCTATAGGTTTTGGTGCCATTTTAGGTAAAAAAACCCTTTCCCGCCTAAAACCATCAAAAAAGCGACAATAAGTTGTCGCTTTTTCTCGCTAATTTTTTGTCCCGGAGGGTCTATTTGCGTCCCAGGATCTTGTTCACGTCGTCCATATACTGCGAATAGTCCTCGCCCTTCCTTCTGGCTTCCAGCGCAGCCTTGATGGATTCGAAGGTGTCCTTGTTGATGGGGAACACCTTGAGCGCCAGTGTGCCCATCAGCAGCGCGATGCTGGGTATCAGGATGAAGGCGACGTTGAGTATGGGCGCCACAGTTGCGCTCTGGACCTCCAGCGTCGCATCGAAGCCGGAAGCGTCCAGTATCAGTCCGAATATCTGCACCATGATGGCAGAGATCAGCGTGCCAAGCACAGAGATCATGGACATCAGGTCGCCCTCTCTCCTCTTGCCGTTCACCCACTCGTCCACCTCGATGATGTCGTAGAAGATGGCTGAGCTTATCTGCCAGAAGCCGGTCTGGGTGAAGGCGAAGAAAGCCATGTACAGTATGGTTCCCCAGATGGTCCCGGGTCCCAGGAAGAAAACGATGAGACCGATGACCCCTGTAGCGCTCAGGCTTATCATCTGCTGGTTCACCTTGCCCAGCTTCAGGGCCATGCGGTTGATTATGGGGGTCACCACCATGAACACGCTGATGGTGACAATGTACATGTACGACATGTATTTATTGTCCAGGTGGGCACTGTACTGGAGGTAATAGATGGTGGCCACGTTGAAGAGTGCCAGGGCGCAGGTGAATGCGGTCTTGTACATCACCCCCAGCTTGCCGGTCCTGAGTTTCACCAGTTCCAGATAGCTCTTGAAGATCGCGCCTATTGGATTTCCGCCCTTCACTGCGTCCTCTTTGCTGAGGACCAGACCCTTGCCACGGTTCAGTATGGCGGATAAAGACCAGCCCAGACATGTGACGACCCCTACGATTATCCCCGTGGTCCACCAGCCGCCCTTGATGTCAGTGCCGTACAGGGCCAGTATACCCAGGGGGAGCAGATAACCTACGCCGTTTCCCGCAATGGATATGGCTCTGGTTATGGTCCTGAGCTTGGTACGGTCATCGTAACCCGAAGCCAGCTCCGCGCCGAAGGCCTGATTCGGGATCTCAAAGGTGGAGAACACTACCCTGAAAAGCATGGCAAATACCAGGTAGTAGGCTATCCTGAGGGGCCCTTCGAAACTGACGGTCCTGAACAAAAGGATCATGATGGGCAGTATGGCAATGCCCGCAGTCAGCATGAAGGGTCTCCTTCTTCCCATCTTCGACGTGCAGTTGTCTGAGGCGTTTCCGATCAGCATGCCCGCCAGCACTTCAAAGAGCAGTGCGACCGACGAGATCGCAGCGGCAACCGTGGGGTTCAGGTTCACGCTGTTGGTCAGAAACAGAACGAAGTAGGTGGACATGAATATGTATGATGCTCCCTGTCCGATGAAGCCGATGCCGTAGGTGTACGCATCTTTTAAGTTGTTTCGGTCATTTTTTGCCATTGTTTTTATCTGTTTTCTGCTTTAATATGATTGTATTGGAGTTGGAGGCAATTTAAATGCAAAAGCACATAAAGCTATGGTCCAATATCATGCTCCTCGGCACTGCCGTCATCTGGGGCTCCCAGGTGGTCTTCCAGAAGATCGCCGCCCAGAGGATAGGCGCAGCGTCATTTTTGGGTGCACGCTACACCCTGGGTGTGATCACCATGCTGGTGATCGCCTTTTTCATGGCTCAGCATGAGAAGCGCAGGGCCGCTGCCACCGGGGAAACACTTCCGGTGAGAGACCGCCGTTACTACAAGCGTCTCTTTATGATAGCACCTATCTGTGTCCTCTCCAACCTGTCCGGAAATCTTTTGTTCCAGATAGGCCTTGAGTACGTGCCCGCCTCGAAGGCTGCCTTCCTCAACGCCATTTACATCGTTTTCACTCCGATCCTTTCCTGGATCGTCTACAGGAACCGCACCAGCATATTCACCTGGCTGGGGACCCTTCTTGCAGTGGTAGGTCTCTACTATCTCTGCATGACCGAGGCTCTCACCGTGGCCTGGGCAGACCTGATCATCCTGGCCTCCACCATATTCTATGCCCTGCACATAGTGCTCATCGCTAAATATGTCAAGGAGTTCGTGGGCGTCCACTTCTCAATAGTGGAATTCACCGCAGCGGCCATAATATGCCTTGCCATCGGTATCATTTTCGAGGGTCTTACCATCGGTCAGATCATGTCCGTGATCCCCTCCATCCTCTTCTGCGGCATTGGCGGCATAGGCATCTGCTATGCTCTCCAGGTCACCGCCCAGAAGTACACCGACCCCACCATCGCTGCTCTTCTCATGAGCCTGGAGGCGGTGTTTGCGGCCTTCGCAGGATACATCTTCCTGAATGAAAGGTTCACCGGAAGAGAGGTCTTCGGTATCGTCCTGATCTCCGCAGCCGTCATACTGGCCCAGCTTCCGCCCTTGAGCGACATCCGGGAAAAGCTCAGCGGGAAGCGCTGAACATCAGAGTTTACTTACGAATGCATCAGGCTCTTCATAGGGCCTGTTTTGTTTTATTCCGGTCTCCACCATGGTGAGTATGCCCTTGTAGGCAGTCAGTCCCCTTCTCAGGTGCTTGTTGTCCTTGAGAGCCTGTACCACTCCCTTGTCGGCCACTTCCAGCGCAAAGGGAAGGCTGTCGTTGGAGAATCTCACTGACGAAGTCCTGGAAAATGCGGAGGGAATGTTGTCCACGCAGTAGTGGAGTATGCCTTCTTCATAGAAT
>JAEEGI010030705.1_pt1 | contig 10089 bp, 8 predicted proteins | sample 8958751 | NCBI WGS metagenome assembly JAEEGI01 (sample SAMN16246545, study PRJNA631951) | gut metagenome | biome: gut microbiome; feature: rumen; material: KS-attached | host: Bos | place: Iran: Karaj | collected 2018-10 | reverse complement strand
GTAGGACGCCTTATCTATGATGATATTAAATTTGTAAAGGGAAAGTATGTTATAAATTGTTCTGTCGATTCGTGGTATCAAGATGTAGAGACAATTTTGTCAAACATAAAGAAGAATAGACCTACTCTATATCACGTACTTGATAATAGTACTTTGAGATTTCCAGATGGAATGATGAAAATAAAAAGAAAAAACTGGAAAAGTCCAGCACGAATAATCGATATTCATCAAGAATCTGAGAAAGGGTTCGTTCAAGGAATAAAAAAAGATGAGCAGTCATCGTATGATAATTCGCCTTATTTATTTGGAAGTAATGGAACATACGTGGGACCTGAGGAGAAGTATTATGTACTAAAATTCAAAGTTCTTCGTCCAGGGCAAGAACTATTTCAACCTATCAACGGGTATATTAATGTTGAAAAGTTGATTAGAGAATACTATCTTCCCAAGATGCAAAGGGAAAGGATGTCACCTAAACTCTTGGAAGAAATTAACCAAAGAATTACCAATCTGAAGTTGGATGTAGTCACTCGGGATTTTGACAAATACGGTGCAGTTTCAATTAACGCCACCTACAAACCCGTTGGATTTGATTCTTGGGATGATTATTTAAAATCAATCCTCTAAATAAGAGTATTATGAAAAAGTAATTGCTGATTCAGAGGCATTTGCTTGGATTGTAAGAGAAATATTGTAAATAGCAAATGATATGAAAGACTTTATCATCAAGTATTATGGCAGAATGAAAGATTATCTGCTGGAAGCAAACGTAGAATATGCAGATATTGAAAGCATCACCTTTGAAGTTGATAGACTCAAAGAAGAGTATTATAACGAAACGGACGAGAACATGGCTTCAACTGATTCAGAATATGAAGAACAGAATGCAGTATGGGGACTATTCAAAAAGTTTGATCGTCTGTATGGTGAGGATTCCAACTTTATAGAAAGGGATGCAGAAAGCCTGTTGGCAAAGAAAATGGATTTAGGATTGGGCATCTGTAATCCACCTTGTCCTTATTCAGAAAAGGATTTCCCAAATATTCAAAAGAAGATAATCAATTACATAATTACACGAGCAAAAACAGCAGAAGACGATAATTCAAAGCCACTATTGAAAGGTGATGCCCAGTCGCAACTTTCTGATGAGCAGATGGAATATATCGTTGGTATTATAACTCGCATCAGTCATTCACTTACTGATTATGTGGATAATAATGATGATGGTAATTGGAATTGGCAAGCAGATTGCCGCTTCATTGTGCAATATGTTTTCGAGAAAGCAGCAGAGCTCACTTACAAGGTGGCCAAAGGAGAGAATTGTGATGAACTTGGATATGATATAAGAGAGGCATTCTCTTATTTCCAACTTTCGGTACCAGAGGCTTTCCAGATGAAATTAGATAGTGTAGTGGATAAATTGGATGGTATTGTGTTGGACATCACAAGCTTCATAGAGAAAAACGACTACCACTTATGCAATAAATTAACGTGGTTCTATCCCATGATTTATAACTCAGCACTTAATAGCATGTTTTACACATTAGAACAAAAAATATAAGATAGTTAGCTGTGGCTATGAGTTGAAGGAGCATCACCACGCACTTGCTGATGATGAGGCTTGTGCCTGGATAGCAAGAGAAATCCTTTGAAATAAGAAGAATCAATTAAAATAGTAATGCTATGGCATGGATTGACCAACATTTAGAAAAGTTCATTAAAGATTGCTTTCCTGAAAGATATGTATATGCCTACCATGAATATCGTACATGGCAGTCCAGTAGGTATCTTTATGTCACCACTGTCTTAAAAGATGACAAGGATCTCCATTATGAGTATATAGGTGGCGCTGTTGAACTACATCTTGAAGGAAAATACCAAAGTGCTGATTATAAGTATTTTGCAAAGGAACTGAGATTCCAAACATCCAGAAACCCGAAATTACATTGGTTGGGTTGGCAAGGAAGGAATCAATGCCGTTGCAGAATAGACGCTGCTACAGATAATTGGGAACAGCTTATGAATGCTTTTATTGAAATAATGGGAATTTTTGATCCAATTATTGAAAAGATAATTCGTCGGACAGCTGTCAATCCTAGTGTGGAACCATATAAGGGAGATACAGTTTTCTCCGAGGAAGGGCTAAATGATGATGAAGTATGCCTGGCTACGTGTTCTTTGGGCAAACTATTTGGCAATGATCTTGTCATTCCAGATTATCAAAGAAACTATTGCTGGGAAGATAAGCAGGTTAAGGCTCTTTGGGATAGTTTGAAGGAGATTCCCCATGATGGCGAATACCATCTAGGTACTATCATTCTACAAAAAGACCCAAATGGCAATTATGCAGTTATTGATGGGCAACAAAGATTGGTTACTTTAACCCTAATTGTCCGAGAATTGAACTATCAGGGAAATATGCCATTGCTAACCCAGAAGTTCCTTTCAGAAAACTCCAAGAAGCATGTGGCAAACAGCAGATGGTTAATTAAACATTTGACATCAAGGTCGTATGATGAAACTCTATGTAGTAGAATTATTAACCAACTCATTTTTACTGTACTGATTCTTAAAGAAAGTCGCTTGGATCTGGCTTACACCTTCTTTTCCAATGAAAATTCTAAGGGAGTACCGCTATCTGACTATGACTTGTTAAAAGCGCACCATCTACGCTATATTTTTATTGAAAAGCAAGCAGAACATTTGGCAAGCAGGTGGAATGATCTGATTGAAAATGATTATCTTTCTTTGGAAAAAACTCTTGCTGCACATTTGTTCCGACTAAGGAAATGGATGAGGAAAAAGAACTTCAACCCAGACGAACGCTTCTGTGTTAAGGAAGAATTTTCTTCTGCCCTTATACTCCCAGAGATACCTCCCTTTGGCGAGAAGTTTGATTTTTACGAGAAAATCCAAGGTGGTTCTCACTTCTTTGCATATACTGAACACTTTGTGAATAGATTTAAACAGTTCTCAGGGACACGTCAAGTTAGAGCCTTGCGTAATCACCTAAAATGGGAATCGCATTGGAAATATGCAGATGTTATTGAAACATTGTTATTTGGATATTATTTGAAATTCGGTGAGCAGTATCTGACGGAGGCTTTGTTCTGTATTTCTGGGTATATTGCTCAACACAGATATGAAGCTACCCGCGCATTGGCTTATAAGATAAGAGAATACGCAAAAGATTCTGAAATCGTGATGATGATAGATCAAGCTTCTTCCCCCACATTCTTTCTGGCCGAATGTGTTTCCACAATAAAGAAAAATGGCAGAGACGTTGAAGAACAGGGGATAGGCATGAGATTCTATCAGCGTTTACAGGATTTGTTCTCCGACCTATACGATGATTTTACAGACTTGACAATAATTGATAAGTACAACAATGAATACCTATAGATATACACCAGAAAAGATTGTGGAGGAAAAATTGTATTTTTCCATTCCTCTCTATCAGCGTTTATTCTCCTGGGGAGAAGAACAGGTCACAGGATTGCTTTACGATCTAAAGAACCACTTTGAGCCGTCCCATGATGATGGTACTCCTTATTATTTGGGAATGCTGTCATGTATCAAGTCTGGCAATCATTATGATTTAATTGATGGCCAACAAAGATTTACGGTAATGACACTTGTAGCCATTGTCTTGCGACATTATTATAAAGAATGGATTAACTTCTTAGACGATGGAAAGAGGCTGAGATTCATTTCAAGAACAAAAGATAATGAATACCTTGCTGCTGTGATAAATGGTCAGGCAGAGGTGATTGATCCTAATAGGAAAATGGAGGAAGGGAAACAAGTAATATCAGATTTCATGGTTTCCCAATTCTCTACCGAATATCAGCGAGAAGCTTTTGCTAAGAGTGTTTATTGTAGAATGTCTTTCTTTTTTTCTGAGTTGCCTGCAACATACGCAAACAACCCTGCTTCACTTAACAAATACTTTGAAGCCATGAATGCAGGGGGCAAAGGCTTGGAACAACATGAGATTTTGAAAGTACGTCTAATGCAAGGTGAGGACAATAAAGAGCATCTTACACGAATCTGGAATGCAGTTTGTGACCTAAATTGTCCTATAATAAAACGATACGAAAAGGAACTGGAGGAAGATTATCGTTCCAAGTACAAACATGCCATTGGATTGTGTAGAAACCACAAATATGAAGAAGCATTTGAACTGTGCGAGAGTTCATATGACTCAGAAGACAACAATGAGATTGGTAGTATTGAAGCCAAGCAACAGGACTTCAAACAGTCGTTTACCGAAACTGGAGAACGGAGTTTTATCACATTTCCTGAGTTTTTAATGATGGTCATCGACTTGCACTTGAATCTTGCAGGCTCCTATTCGTTCTATAGAAATGAGTTGTTGAAGATATACGATTCACATCCAATTCCTGACAAGCAAGACTTTTACAATCAGCTTCTATTCTATCGCTTGTTGTTTGACTATTATATTGTTTACAAAGAAGGTGACGAGAACGCAAACAAGTATGACATCGTTTTCAAGGAAGGGACATCAGCAGAAGCCTTGAAGCAATACCAGTCTATGTTGTATGTATCTCAAACACCATTTTATAACTGGCTGAAACCTACTTTGGAAAGACTTCATAAGGAACAAGTTCGAGATACAAACCACTTGTTGCTGTGGATAAAAGAGATTGACAACTCTCTTCACACTCTTCCAACTGACGTAAGCGAAATGACTTATGACAAAGGAATAGACAGATATTGGTTCTGGAGATTGGACTACTATTTGTGGGAGCGAAAAGAAGAATTGGGATTGACAGAAGAAGAGAAACAAATTATTGACGAGTATGTGTTTAGGGCAAACAGATCCATTGAGCATCTTCATCCCCAACATCAAGAAAACAATGACGAATGGGATGATGAGGACATACACTCATTTGGCAATCTTGCAATGATTTCGCAAAGCTTCAACTCTCAACAAAGCGACGATCCTGTGACAGTCAAATTTGCTAGAATCATGGATCAAGCTCACAATCATTCACTACAAAGTATCAAAATGTATCTGATGTATCTTGATGCGGAGAAGTCACCTTCAGGCTGGAAAGTGGACATAAAGAATAGTCATCAAGCCAAAATGTTTAAAATTCTATTAGAATCATTTGCAAAAGAAAATTAGTATGAACAAACAAGAAATAGCGCAAGGCCTTTCTCCATTTGTGATGATGGCTTTTGTAGATGCTCAGAATCTGGAAACTGGTTTCCTGACCCGTCATCGTATTAACAAGTTGACAAAAGAGCAAATAATGGGATTCTCGATGGAGACAGAGAAAATCATTAACAAACTCTCTCATCAACTGGAACAAGTTGCCGATGGTAATATCCCCACAGATTATGAATGTGGAACCATATTTCAGTACGTATTTGACAAAGTTACTGAAGCTTTATACAAGTTACTAATGGGAGATGAAGTTGATACTCAATTTAATCTTAAAGAGGCTTTTGATTACCATGAGCCGGACCTTCCTGAGTATATCCAATTGAAGCTTACCAATGTAGTAGGTAAGATAGGATTAATCAATATGAAAATTCTTCATTATCTTGACGAGAATAATGCAAGGACAAATGATTATGATTCATGGCTACCTGCTTACTTAATGGTAGCAGTAATAATTGCTATCCAATTTGCTCAGGAAATAGACCCTGATGATGATTCGGAAATGCAAGCATATTTGGATAATTAGGTTCTATGAAATTCATCTCCAACACTGACCATTACAAAGAAGTGCTTTCACGGGTGCAATCCGTGAAGCACATGCTTTGGATTGGTACTGCTGACATAAAAGACCTCTACGTGGAGATTGGTAAAGAGAAGAAACCATTTCTTGCTCTTATTGCCCAACTGATTCGACATGGTGTCGAGATAAGACTTATTCATGCCAAAGAACCAGGTCCAAACTTTTTGGAGGACTTTGATAAGTATCCAATACTCTATGACCGCTTGGAGCGGGTGCTTTGTCCTCGTGTTCATTTCAAGATACTTGTCTTTGATGGAGAAGAAGTATATATCGGTAGTGCAAACCTTACTGGTGCCGGTATCGGTATGAAGACGGATAATAAACGAAACTTTGAAGCTGGCATCCTTACAGATGACACAGAAATTGTCGAACAAGCAATGAACCAGTTCGATGAAGTATGGATGGGTAAATTCTGTAGGACTTGCAAGCTTCGGGACTTTTGTATAGACCCAATTGTATAATTAAGGTAAATAACAACATTTTTCTCAGACCTCTGCCACCAGTTGGCGGAGGTCTTTGTTTTCTTTGCACTATCATCAATTTATTGATACAAATAATACGATTATGGCAATAGAATTATTAAGCAATGAGTAATATGACACACCTGTGATGTGTCTTTGCTTCGTTATAATGAATGACAAAGAGTAGCTATGGATATAGATCAGCATGTTAGAGAACTATTAAAGGCGTTGTCGGATGGAGTCTATGAGAAAGAGCACATCATTGCAATGTCTCTTTTGAGTGCTATTGCTGGAGAAAGCATTTTCTTACTTGGTCCTCCAGGCACTGCAAAAAGCTTGGTGGCCAGAAGGCTGAAAATGGCTTTCAAAGAAGGGAATGCTTTTGAATACCTCATGTCACGTTTCAGCACTCCTGATGAAATTTTTGGGCCAGTATCAATTTCTTTGTTGAAAAATGAAGATAGATACGAACGCGTAGTGGATGGTTTTTTACCCACAGCAACTGTTGTGTTTCTTGATGAGATATGGAAGGCAGGACCTTCCATACAAAATGCACTTTTAACGGCTATCAATGAGAGAATATTCCAAAATGGACGCACTACATTGAAGCTACCAATGAAAGCATTAATAGCAGCCAGCAACGAACTCCCTGCTGAGGGCGAAGGGCTTGAAGCGTTGTGGGATCGATTCTTGGTGCGCATGGTTTCAAATTGTATTCAGAGCGAAAGTATCTTTTATAAGATGATTCGTCAGAAGAGCTTAAATTCCAACCCCGTTCCTGAGCATCTTCTCATTTCAGAAGAATTATATTATAAATGGCAGCAAGGAATCGAAGATGTAGAAATTTCAAATGAGATTTGCTCTATAATTACCAATATAAGGAAAAGGCTCAAAAATGAAATAAAAAAGGAGGAGGTGGAAGAAATGGATTACTACATCTCTGACCGCAGATGGAAAAAGTGTGTCCATCTGCTTCAGAGTTCTGCATTCTTGAATGGCCGCAAGCAAATCGATTTGACAGACATCCCCATTCTTATACATTGTCTATGGAACAAATCAGAGACAATTCCTACTATTATCGATATTGTATGCTCTAGCATAACATCTCCCATAGATGTTAAAGTTGTCAAATATGGAAAGGATATTGATCAGGCATTAAATTGTATTAGGAAAAAACCAGCATCATCTAACTTACAAGATATTGATGAAGATAACTATGTACAGGTTAATTTCTTCTATTATAACGTATTGAAGTATCATAAAGGGAAAACCCTGTTTTATAAGATGGATTATAGTCATGTCCCTTCAAAACAAACTTGTGATGGTATAGTTTACTTCGACGAGACAAAGCAAGCCCATATTATCCATGCCATCTATACGGGGCAACTTTACGATTATAAAATAAAGAATACGCAAGAGGTTAATAAGGTCAAATTATCCAAATGTCACGGTGGAATTGTTATTGACAATATCCCTTATGCTTTCCAAACAAAAAGAGCGAATGTAGAACCGACCATTTTCAATCAGCCTGGATTACCGAGTCCCAATATGGCCTTGAAAATACTTAATGACATAAGAAATGAGTTGCTTGTTAAGTTGTCCGACCAGCAAAAGCTCTTTGATAACTGCATAAATATATTTCTATCTGATGACGACATAAAGATTGTCAAGCAATATCTTTCTCAATGCGAGAAGAGTTTGAAGGAGATGGAAGTTAAAGCCCAAAATGCCAGTTTATTGTTATGACAAAGGAAGAAATCATATCCCAGAAATTAGCTGCCTATGATGATGCTTTTGATTTCTACATGGACAGAGGCAGGATGCCTGACGGTGTGCCTACAGACGATCTGTTAGGAGGATTCATGCAGCAGGCCATTAATGAGAATCCTCAGTTAAACAGTCAAGACCCTGTATGGAAGGATATTATAAAAGAAGAAATACTGAGTTTTATAGAAGCTATGCTAAAACTCTTTGAACCTGTGGAAGAGCAATACCATCAGGAAAAGAATCTTATTCAGGTATTCATTAAAGGCGATATAGATAAAAAAAGGGAAATGTGGCCAAAGGTCTATAATACTATTAAACAACAATTCAAGCCCGAGGAGGTAAATATTGATGGATATGTTCAACAATTTAAGGACTCTGATCCTGAATCTGTGTTTGGCCCTTTAGTAAGAGACTGGGATACTGCCTGTGACAATCACCTGACGGAGTATGAAGCTGCCTGTATCGAAAAAAACAAAACCTACTGGGAACAGAGCATTCGGGAGCATGGGAATACAGACTATAAAGAAAGGAAGAAAATACAGAAAATGTTCTATAGTTATCCTCAGATGGTAGAGATAGTTAATATGATAGGCAGAGAAAAACCACGAAGAGAGGATGAGAAAGATGAAACCATCAAAAGATACCTCCCTTTATTGCCTTCGCCTCCAACTCCTGCCGTAGAAGTTGAAGAAATTACTAATGGTAACAATCTCCAACATCTTTTACCCATAGAGACTGCAATCCTCGCAGACCATCACACAGAGAGCCTGTTCTATTATAAATACGCTATGAGCCAGTTGCAGCTGTTTGCCAACAAACCCAAAATGGAAAGTAGGATAAAGGTTGAAAAAAGCAAAAAGAAAGAGCCACGTTTGGAGAAAGGGCCTATCATCGTTAGTATTGACACAAGTGGATCAATGTGTGGACGGCCTATAGAATTGGCCACATGTTTGCTTAGGCAATTATTACAAATGGCCAAAAAACAAAAAAGAAAATGTTTTCTTATTTCTTTCTCGGTAAGAGCGCAAAGTATTGACTTGTCTAAACCTGGCTCATGGAAAAAACTGGATTCTTTTCTAAGTGATTATTATTCTGGGGGTACTGATGGTAATGAGATGCTAAAAGCAGGAATAAAAATGTTAAATTCGGAGAAGTATGCGATGGCAGATATGTTAATTATTAGTGATTTCATATTTGACGCTCCCAATGGTCGTGTTAGTCAGTTCATGCAAGAAGAACGTCAGAAGGGTACACGCTTCTATGGCTTGCAGATAGGTAATGATTCTCATGAATATGAAAAAGTATTAGACAAAATATGGCAAATAAGAAAATAGAACCGCTTTTTTGGATTAATCCCAATTTCAGGCTCCAATTTCCATATTTCAGCATCAAGTGGTATAAGATTGAGCATCAGGTGTTGCTTCAGGAGGCGTTACAGGAAGGCATGGGAAAGATGGTATATCAAACGAAAAAGAACCAAATGATGATTGTCTTACGAAATGACCATTCAGGACTAGATTTGATTTATTCCGATTTCACGCAGTTTGATAATCTCAGGTTGCAGAGTTGGTTGCGTATCAACATTCGTGACCAGATTATCAAAAGGGCAAATGAAGTGCTTCCACGCAGATTCCATGAGTTGGAGACTATAAAACAGATAAAAGCGAAAGGCGTAAAGGTTAAAAAGCTTAGAAAAAGAATACTTGGGCAATGTAATGCTTTCAAGATTATTAGTCTGTCACCTGTATTGGTTATCTTTCCTATAGACTTCTTAGATATGGTTATCCTACATGAGATGGCTCACCTAAAGTATATGCACCATAGAAAAACCTTCTGGGCATATCTATCTGTTCTTATTAATGACGATGCCAAGCAACAGAATGATTTAAGGGATATTGTCCTTTCAAAATATATAGATCTCTATGAATTCCTAATGAAATAAAATCGGATTCTCTGTCACAATCCTGCACGCCCTTCTTGTATCATTTCACAATAAATTTATTGATAATGTTTTTTTGATCTCTGCCGCCAGTTGGCAGAGGTCTTTGTTTTCTTTGCACCAAAAAAGAAAAATTGATTTAATATGAATG
>JAEEGI010030704.1_pt1 | contig 10089 bp, 5 predicted proteins | sample 8958751 | NCBI WGS metagenome assembly JAEEGI01 (sample SAMN16246545, study PRJNA631951) | gut metagenome | biome: gut microbiome; feature: rumen; material: KS-attached | host: Bos | place: Iran: Karaj | collected 2018-10 | reverse complement strand
GACTTTCAGTCGCAGACTAGGCTATCGTCTGGATATGTCTATTGCTTGATAAACAGTATTAAACATAATTCCTTTCGAGGATTTGGAACAATGGGTAAATGATCCTTTGGATGATGATATCCAATGCTTGGAGATAGATAAGAAATTATCTAGTAGGCCATCAGACGATCAAGTGTGGCACCTGATTAAAGAGCAGACAGGTACGACCAGCATCTCTGCCTTCCAGCAGTTACCTACCCACCGTCAGTTGGAACGAATCACCGGAGTTGGGCGAGGACTGATACAGAAACTCTAGAGTATGATAATACCGGATGCCACGGACCTGTCCCTGACATTCTGATATCCTAAAACACGAAACATTAATAGAATTTAAGAATAGCGGGGCTTCCCTCCGTCAGTTGGAGCGCCTGACAGGTATAGGTAAAGGAATAATCCACCGGCTGTAGGCGTGAGACAGGAACCTGTCCCTCTGTCTCCTGATATCATGACATCATAATAGTAAACAGGCTCGTTAATAATTAGGGTTAAATATGGCAGAGGTAATGATACTGCATAATTTAGACTTTGAGGGCATTGCTATCAGATATCAGTTTTCTGATGGTTCGCACTCAATGGATGCTCGTGTATTTAATTATTGTGAGAAACAGATAATTGATATCCTCTATACCGTAGCCACATCTTACGACCTGAAGATAAAAGTCGAGACTCTTCCCCTTGAGGATGGAAGCCTTCTGAGTTTCCTGAAAATTAATTCACCCGCAGGGAAGAAAGTCGCAAACATTCTTTTCACGATTTTCCTGTCAGTAGTTGCAAATCTGATAACAGATGTAATCAAGAATAAGCCCAAGGATACGGCTCAGAGCGTATTTGAGCAGGTGATGCAGGATCCAGAGGTACAGGAACTACTAAGAGAAAAGACTAAGGAAGAAATAAGAAAAGAAGAGTTGGAACTGAAGAAGGCAAACGACCGTCTTCAAGCGACATTGGAAGAGAATAAGCTAAAAAAGAAAAAATCAGAGTTCTTTAAAGCTCTTGAGGGATACAATAAAGTAAAAGAGGTGTCTTTTTACAATGTTAGAGCGGGTAGGGATAATCCACCTTTCAAGACCATAGAGCGTAAAAACTTTGAGGATTTCATCCTTGATTCTGACGAATTAGAGCCGTTAGTAATTGAAGATGCACGGATTGAAATAATTTCTCCGGTTTTAAAGAAAGGCAAATATAAGTGGAATGGTATTTACAAAGGATTCGCCATTCCTTTTACCATGCGTTCTAATGAATTTAAAGAACTTGTACAGTCAGGCCAAATTGTTTTCAAGAATGGTTCTGCTATAGTATGTGTTCTTATAGTCAAAAGAAAACTTGATGCGGAAGGGAATGAAAAGATTACCGGTTACGAAGTGTTGAGTGTTGATTCGTATGAATTAGATGGAATTCCTACGGAGACTCCAGAAGGAAAGCGAAAGCGTCAGAAAGAAGAAGCAGATAAACTGCAACTTTCTTTGTTTGATGACAATCTGTGAATGAATGCTTGTCATTTTTTGATGGAAGTGAGGTGAAGAATTAAAAAACGGAATGGAGATATACGAGAACATAAAGAACTTCCTTTCGATGGAGAATACCGGTGCACTGCTGATTGTCTTGCCCTGAAAAACCTTGACTCAAAAACTCAAGGATATGCTCAGAAATTCAGCACCAACAAAGCAAAAACGACGTTACAACTGTCTGATTCCAGACTCATTAAAACGTCAAATTGTTCACCTGTACATTACAAATCAGCGCACAAAGAAGAGTCTAGCTACAGAATTTAATGTATCAGGTCGTACAATTCAATTCTGGATTCGTAAATTTGCAGCGTCAAACCCGGAGATCTTGCGCTCGCGTCCTGATGCGACGCGTCCTGATGCGACAGCAGCCGAGGCTGCTGTCGCGAAGCCAACGCTCTCCACAATACCCCCAGCTGCAATGGAGCAATACAAGCCATTAGAGAATCTTCCAGATGACCCCGAAGAGCTCAAGAAGATCATTGAGGAGCTTCACTACAAGGTCCACTCACGCGATGTCATGATTGATATCGCAGAGGAGATGTTCGGCATTCAGATTAAAAAAAAACTTGGACCCAAACGGTAGATAGGCTGGCCTCGGAGAAGCGTAAGAGGTGGAGCAAGGAGCGCATATGCAGGCTGTTCGACCATTCGAAGCAGGCCTATTACGAGCACAGTGACTTCGTGCAGCGCAAGCTTGCGGAAGAGGCCTTCGTGCTTAAGTTCATCAAGGACATACGCAAGAAGGATCCCGGACTCGGCGGGGAAAAGCTCTGGAAGGTCTATCAGCGCACCTTCGGTCCGAACTTCGAGTATATGGTCGGTCGGGACAAGATGGAGGCCATTGTCTCGAAATACGGCCTAACCATCAGGAAACCAAGGCGAAAACCAAGGACCACGGACTCCAGCCACGGCCTTCCGGTATTCAAGAACCTGGTCAAGGACCTTATCCCCCTGAAGGCACAGCGAATATGGGTCAGTGACATCACCTACATACCCATCTGGATCAACATGAAGGAAAACTCCTATCGCTTCTGCTACCTGTCCCTCATCACCGACGCCTACTCGAAAGAGATTGTAGGATGGTGCGTCGGAGAGACCCTGGAAACCGAGTATGCGATGAAGGCCCTGGACATGGCACTGTCAAGGATTGAAGGCCAAAGCTGCAAGGACCTCATCCATCACTCCGACCGCGGCGTCCAGTATGCCAGCTTTGCCTATGTGGAGAAACTCCTGTCTAGGGATATCCAGATCAGCATGACCGAAAGCGGAGACCCCAAGGACAATGCCGTCGCCGAGCGCATCAACGGCATCATCAAGAACGAGCTGCTCAAGGACATCGCGTTCTTCTCCATCGAGGAGGTGAGGACAACCGTAGAGAAGGCCATCGACTTCTACAACAACGAGCGTCCGCACATGAGTCTTGACTGGCTAACGCCAAGTGAAGCTGCCAAAATGGAGGGCCCGATAGAGAAAAAGTGGCACAGCTACAGAGAAACCTACCTCAAAAACTTGCATATTCAGGAGGGAGCCTCTATCTTTGCGGGGTAAACAATTCCAGGGTTAGCTCGCAGACACAGTCAAGGTCGATCAGGGTTAAGACCGAAAGCCCGTTTCCGCCTAGCATGCAGGCAAGGAAAAGCAGGGTTAACTCATACAAGTAAAGTCCTACCAGGGTTAAGACGAGAAGTAGTAAACTCTTTGTAGGGTTAAAGTCTAATTCCAGTCAAGTTTTTTCAGGGAACTACAGATATCCATATCCTTATTGAGAGCAATTCTCATGGAAATAGTCTTTATGGGGCTACGCTCGCCCCAGCCCCCTTTGTGGGGGGCGGGGAGGAGCGTAAAGCCCCGACTATTTCCTTCTTTCAGAATTGCTCTCCCGCCTGGTCCAGACAATTGCCCCCCATACCCCCCTATTAACCCCCTTCCTTATATTTATAGGAGGACATGATGGACCAGCCCAACAAGAGAGAATGGAGGCTTTGGTATAGGAATTGTTTGCCGAAAAAAAGCCCGGATCCTCGCGGGTCCGGGCATCGAATGACAGGTGTGAGAAAAAGCGATTAATGCACATGCTTCTTTGTTATTCAACGATCACCTTGCGCGTGCGTGTCTGTCCATTGGTCAGCACTTCGCGCACGATGTTGATGCCCTTGACGGGTTGCTGCAGACGGCGGCCATCGACCGAATAGAAGAAGCTGCGGGCTACTTGAGCATCGAGGGTCATCTGGCTGATGCCGTTGATGACGGTGCTAAGGTCGATGTCCTTTACTTCTTCCTTGAAGTCGTCGAGTTTCTCGAGGTTGCTGATGCAGATGAGGCCGATGTTGTAGTCAATCTCCTTCGTGTAGATGTTGAGCGTGTGCTCGCCAGCTTCGAGGTCGTTGACGTGGCTGGTCTTGTCGGCATTGCTCAGGAGGGCGTAGAGCGACTTCCAGGTCCATTCGCCACGGCTGTTGGCACCATTGGAGTTGTACATCGGGTTGTCGTCGAAGCCGTACCAGACGGCATCGTTGGTAGCCTTGGCGCAGTTGACGTAGGCATAAGCATAGTACTTCTGCTTCTTCGTGGCGTTGAAGGTGAAGTGCAGACCCTGAGCGGGATCGGTGGGAGCTGTGCTATTCTTGACTGTAGCATGGGCGCGGATGCCAAGCGGAGCGGTCTCGTCGGTGACGATTTCCCAGTCGGTGCAGGTCTCGGCAATCATCTGTGCGGGATTGCCCCAGATGAGTTCGGTCTCCTCCTTGTTGGTGGGCAGGAGGTTGGGAATATGGTCTTCACTCTCCCACCAGTCCATCCACTGTCCGGGCTCCTGGAGGTCGGTGCAACGGCTGCCGCCGGGCTCATAGACGGGGGCGACATTGTAGTTGCTGACGCTCTCCAGATCGACGTCAAGGCCGAGCAGGAACTTGTCGAGGTAGGCACCCACGACGTCGTACTGCGAGTTGGGCAACGAGCAGTGACCGTGACCGTCGATGATCGAATAGCCGCAACGGTCGCCGATGCCGAACTTCTCCCAAACCTTGCGGGCAGCAAGCATCGAGATGTAGCCCGAGCCGTCGGCCAGCCAGCGGTAGTCGGGATTGCCGAGCATTAGGAAGCCGCGCGGGCAGCAGAGGGCCGAGAGCTCGTGATGATCGTAGGGCAGATAGAACGTGTTGTTCTTGCCGAAGACGTCACGCAGCTTGGTCATGAACCACGAGTAGTCGGTGTTGTCGAGGCCTTCCCAGGCATCCTCCTTGGTGTAGTCGCGGTTGTGTACGCGGGTGACACGCCAGGCAGCGCATCCGCCGCCACCCGATTCCTGTGGGATGGTGAGGGCAACACGCTCGTCGAAGGCACCGCAGAAGAGGGCCATCTTGCCGGCATACGAGCAGCCGGTTACGCCGATGTGGTCCATGTCAATTTTGGTGACCTCTGGACCAAGAATCTGCAGACCGTCGAGCAGACGGCTGAAGCCCCATGCCCATTCGCTGTAGGCACCGTTCTCAGCCAGTTCGGGATAGAGGCGCTCGAAGTCGCGAGCAGCACTGCCGCCCATCTGCGAGTAGCCGTTGACCTGGGCAGCCGAGAAGCTCATCGTGGCGATGTTGCGACTGGAGAGCAGGTTGCTGGGCAACGAGATGTTGTCGGCACCGATCATGAGCGGGTAGGGAGCTGTGCCGCCTGTGGGGTAGTTGATGCGGGCGGTCTGGGTGAGCACTTCGCCGTTGATGGTGGTCTTGACGGTGAGCACGTTGCCGTCCATCGAAGCTTCGATGTTGTCGAAGCTGACAGCGGGCTTGTCGCCGATCTCGTAGTGCTGGATCTCGCGGGCAATTTCGCCACGGCGACGGGCCCAGTCCTTGAATTCGCTGACGCGACCGCTACCGTCGCTCCACTCGAACGGGTCGGTGAGAGGCTCGATGTAGGGCAGATTCTCGATGGTGGGGAAGACGGGGTCGGGGAGGTCGGCTGCAGTATTCTCCACGCTGTAGTGGGTAGGAATGCCTTCTTCGGTGCCCGACTGGCGTACGGTGATGGCATAGCTGGCCATGCCGGCCTCATACTCGTCGTTGCCTTCGAAGGTGGCAGTGACGTTGCCGCTCAGTTCGCCTTCGCCCAGGGTCACGGCTCCAGTGGCAGCATCGACGGTGATGGCTCCCTCGGGAGTGGAGGTGGCAGCGTAGGTGACGGGCAGGTTGTAGGGGTTGTTAAGCGTAGGAGCGGTGAAGGGATCGCCCACATTGAGCAACACGAGTGACTGCGAGAACGAGAGGTCGGGGTCCTTCTTGCGAGGAACAGCGTCGTCGTAGGTCTCGACATAGAGGTCGATGATGCGGATGGAGCCGGTGCTCTCGGTACCGCCGGCCAGACGGATGTCGGTGATGTCGGCCAGCTGGCTGTTGGTGAGATAGGTCTTGAAGCGGAACTCCTTGACGCCGGTCTCTGCAACCTGGATGGTGGTGTAGGAGAGGCCGTTGTAGATGAGGATACTGAAGCTGCCTCCCTCAAGGTCGGCGCTCTCGACTACGATCTTCTCATAGTTGGTGTAGTCGCCCTTGGGCAGACCGATGTACTTCAATGTATTGTCGTAGGGGAGGCTCCAACTGAGGGTCTGGGTCTCGGGGTTCCACGACGCGTTACCATCGGAGATGACGTCGGTGAAGTCGGCGTGCACCTTTTCGGTGGCTGCGCTCAGCTGTCCGTAGCCAAGGGTAAGGGCAGCGAGCATACAGAGTAATTTCTTGATCATGATATTGAGGTAATTTTACTGTTTGATAATTTTTTTGACGCGAGTTGTTCCGTCGTCCATAAGGTCGCGGACGATAGTGAGTCCTTCGGCCTCGTGGGTGAGACGCTGACCAGCTGCGTTGTAGATGTCGCGGTGTGCCACATCCTTCATGGTCACCACATCGCGGATGCCTGCGGGATCGACTATCTGGCGGGTGATGGAGTTGAAGTGCATGGTGTAGGGATAGGCACCGGCATACTCGAGATAGACGCGCAGATAGTTGTCGTCGATGGCCGGTGTGGTGTATTCGGTGACACCCGACGGCACGGGATAGGTATAGGTGGTGTCGTCGCCATCGTCGATGACCACATAGAGGGTGAATCCCTCGGGGAGGGGTTCGCGGGTGCGAAAGGTGAACTTATGGACGGTGCCCCATTCTACTTCGCCGTTGTAGAGCCCGACGATGCCCTTTTGGGTGAAGAGCACGTCAGCCTCGTAGAGCGGGTCGGGCTCGACCCACGAGGGGGATGGCTTCCAACTGCCGTTGCGGACGTTGCGCGACACGATCTCGTTGCCGTCCTCATCGATGATGACGGCCTCCATGATAGTCACTTCCTGTCGCTCGGGGCCGATGTTGGTCTTCTGAAGGGCGAACCATGTGCAGATGGGATCATCGTCAAACCAGACGGTGCCATTGTCGTCGTAGTCGAGGAAGTCGGCTTCGATGGTGGTCTGGTTTTTGGCAAAGGGGATATATGGGCCCTTGTAGTTCATGGCCGACTCGCGGTTGCGGGTGAAGAGCTGGATGTAGCCATCCTCCTCTGGGCCGCGTTGGAGTCGCACACGGAATGTCGGATAGTCGGAGACCGAGAACGGTGCTTTCCAGAGCGCGATGTCACACCACTGCCCTTCGAGGACCACTGTGGCCGGATAGACCGTGAACACCGAACCGTCGGGGTTGAGGATAGCACCGCCCAGATCAGCCACGACAGGCATGGGCTCAGGGTCGCTCTGTGCGAACGAAGTCGCACAGAGCATGCCGATGAGGGGGAGAAGGAATTTCTTCATTGGGCGTATTGCTTTTTTGAAAAGCCGTGGATGGCTTTTCTTGGAAACACTTAGGTAGGGATCACTTCACCATGACCTTCTTGCCATCGATGATGTAGAGGCCGTGCTGAGTCTTCTCGACGCGACGGCCGGTGACATCGTAGATGACGGTGCCAGTGGTGGTCTCAACCTCTACGCTGTTGATACCGACATACGGGGTCTTGGCATGGTCGTCGTAGATCTTGCCGTCCTCGAACATAAGGTCGAACGTCTGGTTGGAATCGCCACTCTGGCCGTTGTTGAAGATGATGTACTCGGGAGCTACGTCGCAGTAGAAGGTGAGCGTGTAGATGTCGCCTTCGGCCAGTGGCTCTTCGCCAGGCTCCTCGCCGGGCTCTTCGTCAGCCTTGATACGGAGGGCAGCCTGCTCGGCGGCAGGTACAAGTGTCATTGCTGTGCCTGGCCATGCGCCGCAAGCTTCAGGATTGAAGGTGTAGGCATAGACAGCGGGCCAGCCTTCGACGTTGACGTAGGAGACGGTGTAAGCTGTCATCGTGTACTGCTTGCCATCCTCGAAGACGAGGTCGCGGGTCTGTGGGCCACCTTCGCCAGCATTGAAGATGATGTTGACAGGAGCATTCTCGCCCGTGTAGCTGTAGGTGTAGATGTCGGCATTGAGGCTGTTGGAGTGACGGTCGAACGTCATCTCGGTGCCTGGCCATGCGCCGTTGAGCTCGGGTTCGAAGGTGTAGGCATAGACCTTCTCCCAGCCTGCTGCATTGACGAACGAAACAGTCCAGGTGGCGTCGCCTGTGCGAACGGCGTCGAGGGTGCAGGTGTTCTCAGCAATGTTGAACGTGAAGGTGAGGTCATAGACGCCGGTCTTCTCGGGTGTCCAGGTGAGGTTGGTCTCGTCGGCCGGGAGCTGGAAGAGGTTCCACGACTTGTTGGCGCGTACCTTGTAGCCATACTCCTTGACCTGCTTAACCTGCTGTCCGGTGAGGGTGACGGTGTAGAGGTCGGGATTCTCGGTGCTCTGGGTCATGTAGGCGTCGTTCGACCAGCCGTTGAAGTCGCTGACGATGCCATAGACGTAGTCGGCAGGTGTGGCTTCATATACTTCGCGCACAATCTTGGTGAAGCGTGCCTGGATAGGCAGGGCGGCCTCGTCGCCATAGTAGGCTACGTAGAGGCTGTTGTAGCTGAGCGGTATCTTGACGCTGAGGGCGTTAGTGCCAGCGCCTTCGACGGTGAAGGGGAGGTTCTCGAAGGTCCACTGCCAGGTGTTCCAGTCGAGGCCGATGTTGGCAACGAAGGGCACGAAGCTGGCGGGCAAGGGCTCTTCGGTGTAGAAGGTAACCTTGTGGTAGGTGCCCTCCTCAACGGTGCCGCTGTAGGTGCCTACGTAGTCACCCGAGGCGTTGAACTTGACGAAGGCATCCCAGAGGTTGCCGTTCTCGTCGTAACTACCCGTGACGGGATAGGTCGAACCGCTGTTCCAGAGGCTGATGCTCGAGCCGAGGCCTGGGGTCTCGATCCACTCTTCGTCCTCATTCATCAGATAGACGTTCATCACGACTACCTTGACAGCCGAGCCGCCGGTGTTCTGCAGGGCAATGGCTTCGATGTTGACGTCGCCCAGGGCGTCGGTGTCAAATTCGCCGGTGAGGGTCAGACCGTCTTCCGAGAGCTCAACAAGGCCATCTTCGCTCGATGCCCATGGTACATAGACGGTCGCTTCGGTCGATCCGCCTTCTGCGTCGAGCACATGCGTACGATAGAAGAACTGCACGTTCTCGGGTTTCTCACGGAGCACGACCTTGAACATCGGGTATTCAGCTGCATTGAAAGGCACGTTCCAGAGGCCCATGGAGCCCCAGCTGCCTGGCAGGTTGACGCCGACGGGCAGACCATTGGCACCCTGCTCTTCACCCGGGTTGGGGTCGATGAGCTCAGCCGAGCCGTTGCTGCCCACGGTGATGGGCAGACGCTCGATGCTGAGTGGGCCACCCACGATGAGGCGATAGAGCTTGATGTCCTGAGGCAGGTAGCTGTTGGTCGATACGATGTGCTGGATGGAGATGCCGGTGTAGTTGGCTGGCATCTCGATCTGAACGACGTTCTCGGGGTTGGCGGTGAAAGCTACGTAGCTGTTCGAACCATCCTCATTATAGAGCTTCCACTGGAACTCGCTCACGGGGATAGCCTCACTGCTGACGAGGGTGATGATGTGGGGCTTGTCGGCCTCGATGACCTGTGCTTCGCCAAAATCGACGCCGACCTCGGCATACTGGTTGGTGAACTCATAGACGTCCTTCGAGACGCCGCCCTCCACTTCGGTGAGCGGGGTGAGCGAACCGGTGGGCCAACCACTGCCCTTCCAGGTGGGGATCCACTCGGTGCCGTCGTTCTTGACGAAGACGAAGCTGTTGAGTGTGAAGGTGGTGGCATCCTGATTGCCATCGTTCATGAAGGCAAAGGCTACGACCTGGGTGTCTTCGCCAAGCTGCTCCAGGTCGATGGTGCCCTCATAGGTCTGGGTGCCTTCCTCGAGATGGATGTACTGGTTCTGGTAAGTGCTGGTCTGGGCCTGGTTGCGGATGGAAATCTGCAACCTGCCGGCTGCAATGGGCTCGGCAAGTTCGAACTTGAAGCTCTGGATGTCGGTGGCGTTGAAACTTTCGGTGACCGAAATTTCGCCATACTGGCCAGGAAGGTTTACGGCAGCTGGAAGCTGCGGAATCTCCTGGTCGGAGATGGTAATGGTCTTGGCTGACCATC
>JAEEGI010030703.1_pt1 | contig 10090 bp, 8 predicted proteins | sample 8958751 | NCBI WGS metagenome assembly JAEEGI01 (sample SAMN16246545, study PRJNA631951) | gut metagenome | biome: gut microbiome; feature: rumen; material: KS-attached | host: Bos | place: Iran: Karaj | collected 2018-10 | reverse complement strand
GTGGCATCACAATAGTAAAAGGCTTCTTGCTGCGATCTACCTCAGCGTGGAAATAGCCATTCTCCTCCCACTTTTTATACAAACGATCTTCCAACCCTTTTGGGTCGTATGTTTTTGCAAGTTCTTTCATACTATTCGTCCTTTCTGCATTAAAAAAGCCCTGTGTACGGCAAATTGCTGTACACAGGGCGCCATATACAATACGGTCGCGTTACCACCTGCATTTATATCTCATCTTATTCCTTACGGGAACGACTCGGATGGCTTATCCGCCTGAAGGGCGCTTTGTTCACCACCTGCTCCGAAGCTACCTTCGTCAGCTCTGCTCCTAGGTCACCTTTCAGCCGGTGAGCGACCCTCTCTACAGGACGACACTGATTACTCCTCTTCATCATCGCATTTAAAACTTAACTTATGATATAAGTATTTTCCTCATCTGTCAAGGTTGGGAATGGATGAAAAATGGGGGTGAGGAAAATTTCTTCTTGCAATTATTTTTTTGACGTGTTATATTAGCGCTTGTCTTTTTTCAAAAATTTACTTTCGGGTTGGTTCAACCATTATTCCACAAGGTTTAAAAACGAATCAAAACCACTTTCATATTCCTTAAGTTATTTATGTAAGGAGAATGAAAATGACAAACAAATTTAATAAGTTAACCCTATTTTTATCTACTTTGGCTATCGCCTTGGTGGCTCTTTTGATTATGCATTTTAAGGGCATGACATTGATGAAGCAGGTTAGTGCATCTGGGATAGATAATTCTGAAGCTATCTCTGAAATCTACGACTACATTGAATCTTTGAATGGTTTTACAGATGAGCAAAAGGCTGAGCTTCACTCTCTCATTCAGGAGCAGATTGATAATAACAACGAGCTAACTGAAGAGGAATTACTGAATCTGTATCAGCTGGTAGACCAAAAGCATCAGTCTAATGTGACAAATTTAGAGAACATTAAGAAGGAGTTGCAGCTAAAGCTTTATTCAATTGATGCTTCTGATAACGGCAGATATAAGGAGCTAATAAGCCTTATTGATGAAATCGATGTTATTATCGCCGAGATGAAAAAGCAAAATGGTTCTTCCATTCAGAATATCGATGCTAAGATTTCCGATTTGCAGGATGCCATTAATAAGCTTAATAAGAGAACTACAGATAACAATGGTTCTAACGAATTCAACTTTGGCTATAAGGATGGCACCTACGGATATTATATTGATGGCAATAACTTTAGACCGTTTTAAGGGAGGGTGCTATGACTTTGATTAATAAGATTAAACGAACCCTTCTTCCTATTACTTTGATTTTGGCACTGGTATCTCCAGTTTCGTCACGTATTGTCACAGCAAAAGAGGCAGCCACAAAAGCAAAAATGGAAAAGGTATTTATCCCCTTTAGAGACCAGATTCCATTTTACATATCCAAAAATTCCAGCAGCAAGGAGCAGCTTATAAAGGAGCTATGGCTGAAGCTTTTCTACGAGGAGCTAAACTGGGATGAGAATCACAGGGGATTCTATGATAAAAAATTTGATAGCTGGTGGAAGAAATATAAAGGTACGCCATATGCTGGACTTGATGGTGAATTCAAAGATATAGACAGGCAGCTTACTTTTTCTTCAGGAGATTTTGAAGCTTTTCTTGGAAACACGCTAGAAGCTAATCCTGAATTTCTAGGGCAGCTGTTAGGCTTAGATGGATATACACCCCTGCCACAGCCTGCAGACAATCCAACCTTTTTCAGACAGGTTATCTGTCAATATTTAGCTGACTCTGATAAATATGCTATGTATTTAACCCCATCCCTCATAAATCTCACTAAAGAAGGTGAATATCTTTCTGATAATTCGTTGAAAACTATCAGTTTCAAAGATGTCCCTGTGGATTACTATATGCTGGCCATTATCGCCAGCCAGTACCATCAGACAGATAAGTACGGCAAAGATATTCTTTCATCTAAACAGATTGACTGGCTTAATGGCTACATAAAAGAAATGTATGAAGCCTACACTACTGACTCATCAGCACTTTTGAAATCGCTGGTTGTAAAGTATCCATCCCTTTATGATTTGGTGGCCAGATCTTATTATGCAGCAAATGACAGTACTGAGTATGGGCAGGAGTTTTTCGATTATGTTGTTGCTTCAGGTGTAGGCATGGGAGCCTGGCTTTCTCTTAATGATGATATTGATATAAAAGGATTAGATCAAATTCCAGATCTCATATCACTTTTTAAGCTTTCCAACGGTTTTTGTGGTGGTCTGGAGGATGAAACGAAATGTAAAAATCGTGACAAGTGTCTTGCTGCTGTTTCAGCTGATTATGTAGCAACAGGTCTTCATAAAAATGAAACTGCCAGAGGCTATATCTTAGCAAATGAAAGCACCGCAGAAGTTTACGGCACTGATGAATATAAGGGCTGGCAAAACAAATATCGTCTTATGCATAAAAAATTAATTGATGGTTTAGACACTATAGATGTAATTGCAGGAGAAAGCAAAGATGATCCAAAGCATGACAATGCACATTTTAATGGATGGACAGGTGTTTTCAAAGAAATCACTTCCCATGGTTCTGGTACTGTAGACTCTAGAGCATTTATGCCTAACACTAAAAAGATTACCGTATATGCGTATTACCTTGGTCCAGACAGAAGAGATTACCAGGGTTTTAACTGGGTTGTTAAAAGTAAAGGAATTAATATATCTGGTAAGGTAAAAATGGACAAGGAATGGGTGAATGCAGGTACTACCACATGTCGCTCAGGAGATAAACGAGGTTCTGCTAAAGCAAATTTAAAAGCCTTTACCTTTGATATAAGCCGTTTGAACGAGGAAGATATTAAAGATATAAAGATATTTATAAGCTTAAGACAGCATAATGAGGTATTAGGTAATGGAAGTGGTGACTACGGTCACGTCCATGACCACCCTATCGATTCCAATTGCGGCATCCTAGAAAAGGTCACCTGTCACAATACAATTGACGACTGCGAAGATAATGGGGATGATTGGAAAGGAACTCTCACAGTCTCAGAAGAAACTCTAGAAGGTACTATCGATTACTTCTGTACTAAAAACCGAGAGCATCATTATTCAGAACCCATAAAAGCAACTATTACAGAAGAAAATGATGATTATACTGTTTACACTGCAAAGGGCACCTATGGAACCTACTCAAAACGAATTCTAAAGTCATCGGAATCTGAAGGAAATTCTAAGACTATCACTTTAGATAGCACAAATACCTCAGGAAAACTTTCAAATACTATACGCAGCAATGAACGTATTTATCCAGGTGGTTCCCTATCCTCAGAAACATACAAGGCGGCATCTGCTTCCATTAATTGCACTATCCTTCCAGGGGTAATAAAAACAGGTGCAAAGATAATCTCCCTAAAGTGCCTGGCTTCTCAGGAGCTGGCAGATTTATCCATAAAAGTATATTCATCCAGAAAAGTATTGTTGGTGGAAAATAGCATGCTCTCTTCCTCTACTATTTACAATCTGGATTTATCTTATCTGACAGATGACGAAATTAAAGATTGCTTTGTAGAGATTTCTGCTCAGGCGAAGTCCAAAAACAAGGAACGCTATCACGCTAACGTAGGTGGTCCTGAACCAGCAGAAGCTGTTGCTACAATCAGCGTAAAATCTGTAACTATACAATACTAATCTAAACGAAAGGAATAATATGAAATATAAAAAATTGCTATCCTTCCTAATTACCTTTTCACTTATGGCAATCAGCTATCCCACAGGAATAGTTTATGCCAAGGATAATACAGGAAATGAAGCTATCAAAATAAACAAAGATACTGAACCTATGACTCATGAAGAAATCTCTGATAATGAAAAAGCTTATGATGAATCAAAAGATGCCAAAGAGCAGGATAATCTTGAAGATACTAGTGAATCTGAAGAACTTGAAGAACTTGAAAAGCCTGAAGCTACTGATGCACTAAAAGAATCCGAAGATCTGGAAGAATCCACTGAGCCAGAAGAATCAGATGAACAAGAAGAGCTCCTTGAAAAAGAAGAGTCACAATCTCTTACAAGCGTAATCATCTCCACCAAAAAGAACATCACAGTCTGCACTGATGACAACGAACTCGTGGAATCAGAGACCGAAATATGTAGATGTGAGCTTTCATCTGAGGATGGGATATCACTAAATCAAATTCCAGATTATGCCTTTTCTGAATCCGATAAATCCTCATTAATAAAAATGGAAGAGAATGCTTTTAAAGAGCTTTCTCTTCCAGATGATATTTCTGAACTTAAAATAACTTTTCTCGTAAACGAAAACGAGGATAAAATTATTTCTATCAAATGTGATTATTAAATTAATCCAAAATGCTCTAAAGCATTATAAATACCGTCCTTGTCAAAATCGGTGGTAACATAATCTGCCACTGCCTTTGCACGGTCGGTTCCATTACCCATAGCGATTCCGATATGAGCGGCCTGGAGCATATCCAAGTCGTTTTCGCTATCGCCAATGGCATAAGTATTAGCTATGTCCATGCCAATCAGCTCACAAGCCTTAAGCATACCTGTTGCTTTGTTGTGACCGGCAGGAACCAATTCACATATTTCATCACTATGCCTGATGATTTCGTAGTGGCCAGAAAGCTTCTTAAAGCACTCTACTCTCTTATCAGCCTCCACCTCTGTAGCACAGGACATTTTGTTAATCACCCAATCGCCATAATAATCTCCACCTACAGAAAGAAGATTCTTTCCAACATCTCGGCGAAGAACATTTCCAAATGGGTCATCAAAATCAAATTCTTCATCATCCATATAAATATAATCAGGACCTTCAAGAATTGGTCTAAAGCCATAGTCTCTAATCATCTCTATGGTCTTTTTAGCAAAATCCTTTTCAATTAACTTCTGATAGATAATCTTTCCATCAATTTCTATATGGCATCCGCAGGAACAAACTATTCCATCAAATCCCAGTCCAAGTAACTCTGGATCGTTTATAAAAGCACGTGCCCTACCACTGCAAATAAATGCAAGATGTCCATTTTCTTTAAGCTTTTTAAATGCAAGCTTGGTACTTTCAGGAATATATTTATCGTAGTCCCAAAGTGTACCGTCTATATCAAAAAATACTGCTGATTTCATTCTAAATCCTTTTTTGTCAACTTTCTAAATATCTTTGTCTCTAAGCGCTCAGCTCTGGTTACGAATGAAACCTGAGTATCGCGTACAGTAATCACATAATGACCACTGATTTCATCTATTCCCTGCTCCACATAATTCATAGTACTTTCGCGAAGACTACGATGAGCAATAATGTTGTGCTTTAACAGGAGATTGATTACGTGGGTTTCCACACCTGCATCAGCTACCTCAATGTATGCTTCATCAATCTTCTTATCAGCTATGAATTCCTCAAGCTTGTCCAGACCAATAAGGGAATCAAAATGATCAATATAATCGGTGACACCTTCGTTGTTCATAGCTACGCCAACTATCTCATAATCATTTTCAAAGGAGCCCTTTAAAACTCTTTTGATAACCTCCTGTGAATGATTGCTATCACAAACTACAATCATCTTTGGACATAAGCGTGAGTGGAATCTGCTGAAACGAATGAAGGCTTTCATAGCACTTCTTTCAAAAAGCAGGGCCAAATAACACATAGCAAAGGCTGCACCGTAAACGCTTCGTGAGAAGTCCTGAGCAGACTTGATAGAATAAAGCACTACTGTGAAGAATGCCCAACTGATACAAACCTGGGCAAGCACCATCTGGGCTTCCTTAAAGAAGCTTCGCTTTATTACACCCGACAGATTTCTGCTGATAATCAACATCAGAAAATATACACCTGCAAGAACACAACCGTAACGGATAAGAAGATCTCCGCGGTGAACTGTGCTGGCTGCATATCTAAAAAGAACTACTATACAATATCCTATTACTAAAGCAATCATATCCATAATAATGAAATCTGCATGCTTTTTCATATAGAGTAAAGTTTTTTTCATGACAAAAGTCTCCTTTATCCCCTTATGTTAAACCCACAAACGGAACCACAAATTGTGATGTGCACGGGTAAAATTATTTTTAGAATAAAAACTCATTCTCTTCAGCTTTCCCTTTTCACCTATAGTGGAAAATCTAAGGAGAACATTTTTCTTGTCCTTTGGGAGCCAATCGGCCTTAAGAATTTCTGCTGCAAATAATCTGGATTCTTCCACAAAGGCCTTTTTCTTTTGGAAAATATTTCCCTGTTTTAAATCTTCTATATTGCGAGATGCCTTATCGGACTCGCTCTCTGTAACTGCACCCATTGCATTATGTCCCGTCTGTCTATAATATGCCAGTGGCTCGTCAATAGCAACCACCTTTCCCATAATAGCAGCAATCTCTAATACGAAAGCGTCGTGCATAGGAATATTATTAAGATCCACCGATGGAGCCAAATCAACCACCAAATCCCTAAGCGCTCTATTAAAACACATGGTACATCCAGCAGCAGGATTATCAATCAAAATCTGAGTATAGGCTGTGTTTTCAGGAGTTCTTCCAATATACCTGATGAAGGAATCTGATAATGTATTAAGCTCCTCATCCACAACTCTCATATCTGTAAATACGCATACAGGAGGAACCTCTTCCTTTGAAGAACGATAATTATCTTCCTCACCCGTTAAAGCATCCATGGAACGCTGAAGCTTTTCTGGAAGCCATACATCATCCTGGTCGCAGAAAAGATAATAATCCCCCTCTACTCTGCCTAGCATCCACAGGAAATTCTCCTTTGGACCGCCGCAGTAATTGCCATAGAAAATCTCTATCCTGTCAGGATACTTATCTCGATATTCATTTATAATCTCGGCTGTTGCATCACTAGACCCATCATCATGAACCACCAATCTAAAATTCTGATTGGTCTGTTCGAAGAGACTCTTCAGCTGTTGCCTAATGTATTTCTCGCCATTATATGTAGCAAGAAGTATCACGATTTCTTTCATTATCTGTTAAACCCGTATCCAGTTTTTGTTTTCTTTTTAAATTTGATGTTATCAATAAATAAATAAAGATTAGCCAGTGAGCAGGTAATCTTTCCAAATGTACCGCTGGCTCTGAACTGATTCTTGTAGCTTATCATTTCGTGGAGAGTGAAGATATCCTCCTGTTTGAAATAATCGCAATCCTGCAATAAATCAATAAAATCATAAACTGATTCGTCAGTTACTGTGGTGTCTGCAGATAAATTAGCTGCTGTATATTTATGCACATACAGGGCCTCATCCAAATAATTGAACTTGCATCCCTTTGCCAGCATAAGCAGCCAAAGGAAATAATCGTCCGCACCGTTTTTTGACATTATGTGACTGGTCCAAAATTCTGGAATAGCTGTCTTTTTAATTAGACACTGACCAGGAGAAATAATCTGTATTCCAATTCGTAAATACGTTTTCAAATCTCCCAACAAAGCCTTGTGTTCGTCTGTTCTGTACCAAAGAAGCCTACTACCATCAGACTGCTCTATAGATGCATTAGCTACCTCAACATCAGACTTTGAAGTAACTGCAGATTTTAAAAGCTTTACAAGAGCATCCTTTTCAAGTATATCATCCTGATCCAAGAACATAATGTATTCACCTGTAGCCTGCGAAAGACCTGACACACGGCTATAGTGAATCCCCTTATTTTCAGGGTTTGTAATAACCTTTATAAACTGGCCCTCAGTTTCTGGTGCCTCTAGCTTTTTCCAAGGACTATCGTTTACCAAAATAGCCTCTAATTCATGGCCTTTAGTCTGCAACGCCTCACGATTAGCAATCAGACAATCCACCAGATTATCCATATATTTATCCCCTTCATAGAAAGGGGTAATAACCGTTATTTTCATAATATATTACTCCAAAAAAAGAAACTATTCCGTATCCATTGGCAAAATCACACTTTTAGTGTTTGCCTTTGGCTCAGAATAGTTTCATTATACCCTTTACGAGGGTGTTTTGTCTATTTAAGGGCGACCTAAGTAACCCTTCGTATTTTATTTAGAACCGGAACCCTTAACAACAACTAAGATTGTCTTAAGGATGATATGGAAATCTAATCCAAGGGACCAGTTTCTGATGTACTCTGTATCGAGGGCAACAACATCCTCAAAATCTGTGATGTTGCTTCGTCCGCTAACCTGCCACATTCCTGTAAGACCTGGGCGGCTGGCAAGACGTGCCTTGTGATGTAATTCGTAGAGTACGAATTCGTTTTCTGTAGGAGGTCTGGTTCCTACAAGAGACATATCTCCGATAAGCACGTTCCAGAACTGTGGAAGCTCGTCGATAGAATATTTTCTAATGAAATGTCCGGCTGGGAAGATACGAGGATCGTTCTCCATCTTGAACATCAGACCGTTCATTTCATTCTGATCCATAAGCTCTTTCTTGCGTTCTTCTGCATCTACATACATACTACGGAACTTGTAGAACTTGAAACGACGTCCGTTCTTTCCAATACGTGTCTGTGAGAAGAATACAGGACCTGGAGCCTGAATCTTGATGATAGGTGCAAGGAAAATAAATGCGATTGCACAAATCAATAAACCTACCAAACTACCAATAATATCAATAGTACGCTTGCAGAATGCTTCGCGATTAGAAGCCATATGCATACTAGTGGTCATGGTGATGTAATCACCATAATATTCAATGGTACGATTCTTCATCAAATGCTCTGTGTGGATAAGGGAAATGTGTACTGTACATCCCAAATCTGTAAGGCGCTCTGCAAGGAGCTCCTCGCTGTATCTATTCTTTCCGTCGATGAAGACCTCGTCAACTACGTTTGTACGGAGGTATTCAAAAACTGAATCGCAATTGCCAACTACAGGTACGCCCTTGATGCGCTTTCCTACCCAATCCTTATCAATGATGCAGCAACCAACTACCTTGTATTCCATATAATCAGAACCCGTAAGCTGGCTGAGACAGTGATTGATAGTCTCGGAATCAGCGATTATAAGCATTGTTGACTTAGTGCTATCATCGTGTTTACGGAAACGAACAACACGCTTGAAAACAATGCGGAACGAAAACATGATAAACACCATAAGCACGAACCAAGCCAAAATGACAGAACGTGAAATACGGTTTGAATATCTAAATGCGTAGAGGAATAAAAGTACTCCTCCTAAATTTACAATGGAATGAACAACCACTGCCTTTAGTTCCTGCCATTTATCTCTATGAACAATACCTGTATAAGGATCTCTAAGTGCAGCATTTAAAATGCTAGAAAAGATAATCATTATAAGGATATTTTCATAAATGTACTCGTGAGGAATAACATCCACAATGAGTATTCTGTTAAAGCGGAAAAACAGGGCGATTACCAAAGCCAAAAGTGCAGCTATGGTATCAAGCGCTATTACATCCCAATGCTTTGCCCAAAATTTTTTCTTTCTCTTATACATTAAACCTTCCCTTTATAAAGCAACACCATTCTTCTCAAGTAACTCTCTTGCACTATCAACTGAATCAACCCCATGAAGATTCTTGATAGGTGCGAATTCATAATTTCTATCAACCTCGAATGCAAGGTTGTTATCCATCATATGAATCATATCAAGTACGAGTAATTCGAACTTGTAACCGTTTGGCTCTGTAGGAGAAACCTTCTCACCATTCTCATTAACGAATGGGATTTTCTTTTCTACTACGTGAACTACTAAATTGTTATCTACGATTTCATCAAGCTTTTCAACTGAGAATAAGTAGTTGAGAATAACACCATATTTGTAAAGTAAGCTGCCGTCTGCTGCCTTTGCCTCAGACATTTCCTTTGACATTTCGTAGTACTCTACAATGCTAGGCTTTCCATCCTCTAAGCAAAGAAGCCCCATCTTCTCTGCTGGCTCTACCTTACGTACAACCTTTGAACCTGAAACATAGTTTCCAAGGATAGTAGCACCAACGAATAAAGGATCTGCGATTCTCTGAAGAACATTATCTACCGCAAATACGTTAATCCACTTAACACCCTTTGCCTGGATATCTGATCTAAGACCAGCCTTTACAAGGGATGCATACCAACCACCGTTTCCGTTAGGTGATGTAGC
>JAEEGI010030699.1_pt1 | contig 10090 bp, 6 predicted proteins | sample 8958751 | NCBI WGS metagenome assembly JAEEGI01 (sample SAMN16246545, study PRJNA631951) | gut metagenome | biome: gut microbiome; feature: rumen; material: KS-attached | host: Bos | place: Iran: Karaj | collected 2018-10 | reverse complement strand
CGCCGTGGCCGGCCTTCAGGCCGTACTCCAGGATGATGTCCAGCGGGTGCTGGATGCAGGTGAGGGACTTCGTGGGATAGTAGTCCTTGTCATGGATGTGGATGTAGTTCTGGGCGACGGCTTCGCGGACCGGGTCGGAGAGCAGGCACTCGTCCACATAGCTTTTCGTAGCTTCGGAAGCGAACTTCATCATCATGCCCGCCGGCGTGTCGGCGTTCATGTTGGCGTTCTCACGGGTGATATCGTTCACCTGGGCGTCGATGATGGTCTGGAAGATCTCATTGGTTTTCGCCTTGCGCGCGAGGTTACGCTTGTTGCGGTACCGGATGTATTCCTTCGCCACTTCCTGGCGCGGGCTGTTCATCAGCTGGTTCTCGACGACGTCCTGGATTTCCTCCACGGTCATCTCTTCTTTCTCGAGGGTGGAGATCGCGTGGGCGATCTGGGCGGCAAGGACGATGTCTTCGCCCGCCTCGGTCACATCCATCGCCTTGAGGATGGCGGCAACGATCTTCTGGTTGTTGAATTCGACGTGTCTTCCGTCGCGCTTGAGTACACGTTTTACCATAGCGTTATGTGTCAGTTAGGAGCAGCGCCGGCGCTGTTTTCAAGGCCGGATGCCGTCAGGTTTATGTTTATTTTATAGTTTCGTTTCAGGGGGTTCGGGTGTGGGGGCCAAAACCGCAGGAACAAAGATAATTCATTCCCTGCAAATAAAAACAGTTTCCGCCGGAAAAAGTTATCAACAACAGCCGAAAAATGCTGTTAATTCGCTTGTAATCAGATATATATGAAATAATCTAAATTGGAATAATTCCAAATATGAACTTTCTTGTTACTTCCGGACGGAAGTTTTCAACAGGGGCACCGGAAACCCCTATCTGAGCCAGTTTTCCGGGTTCTGCGGATTGCGCTCTTTCCAGAGCTGGAAGTGGAACTGGTCCTCGCCGGAGATGGTGTCCACGGTGCCGAGGACCTGGCCGGTCTTCACCTGGTCGCCGGCTTTGACGGAGACGGATTTCAGTTTGCAGTAGAAGGTGAAATAGGAGCCGTGCTGGACCAGGACGCACTGGTTGTAACCCGGGATCATCACGACCTGGGTGACGGTTCCGTCGAAGACGGCATGGACCTGGGCGCCGCGGGCGACGGCGAGGGTGACGCCGTTGTTGAACGGCATCTTGACATTCTTGTACACCGGATGGTAGTGCTGGCCGTAGGACTCGATGACCGAACCCTCGACCGGCCAGGGCAGGCGGCCCTTGTTGGCGGCGAAGCTGTTGGAAAGCTTCTCATCGACGGCGGTGGATGTGGTCTTCCCGCCGCTCTTCTTCGCATTCCCGGAAGACTTGGGCTTTGCGGTGGCCTTGCGGATGATTTCCGCAATCTCACGGTTCAGGGCTTCCACCTCGCGGTTTTTCTTTTGGAGATCCTGCTGATACTTCCTGCGGTCCTTCTCCAGGCGGGCGACAAGACTGGCGTTCTCCCCTTCCTCACTCCGGAGGGCATCCACGTCCGACTGCCGCTGGTTGCGGAGCGCCTGGGCGTCGGCCTTGAGGCCGGCAAGCCGCTCCTTTTCGAGCTCGAGAGAGGCAGCAGTCTCCTGGATGTGCTTCGCCTGCTCCGACATGTTCCGGGACAGGCCCTTCAGGTAGCCGAAACGGCGGACGGCCTGGCCGATGTTGTCGCTGGACAGGATATACATGTACCAGATCCGGCTGTCACGGTTCTTGTACGCGCTCCGTACAAGACGGTTATAATACAGGGAAAGGGTGTCGTGGCGGGCCTGCAGGCGGTCGATTTCGCGCTGACGGACCTGCATGGAGTCGTTCAGGGCCTGGATTTCCCGGTCGCTTTCGGCGATAAGCTCCTGCCGGGCGGCGATTTTCCGCCGCACCAGCGAAAGGTCGGTAAGCGCCCGGCTGCTGGAGCGGGCGTTGTCCTTCAACTGACGGTTGATGGCGGCGATCTCCTTCTCCAGCTGCGCCTTGCGGGTTTCCTGGCGGCGGGTGTCCTGCGCGGATACCGCCGCCCCCATCAGGAGCAGCCCCAGGACGACAGGAAGGAAACGCCTCATTTGCCGATGGCCTTGAGACGGGCGGCCACCCGTTGGTCCAGGTCGGGAATCTCCCCTTCCGTGTTCTTGGCCTTGGCCTGGTCCCAGTACACCTGCGCCAAGTCATATTCGCCGAGGACATAGAGGACCTCGGCATAGTGGTCCAGGATGACGGCGTTGTCCTTGCCGCCGTACAGCATCGCGTGCTTGAAGAAAGGCTTGGCCTCCAGGTCCTTCCCCATCAGGTGCAGGATCCAGGCGAATGTGTCCAGGTAAGTGGCGTTGTCAGGCTCGGCCTCGACCGTCTTCTTGGACATCGTATAGGCTTTCTTCAGTTGCTTGCCCTCCTCGCTCAGGTAGTAGGCGTAGTTGTTCAGGACCGGCGCATAGGACGCGTCCAGCTTCAGCACCTTGTCATAGGCCTTGTACGCCGACTTCGAATCCCCCTTCAGATGGTACATGTCACCGATCTGCGTCCAGGAACTCTTGACCAGCTCCGTATTCTTGGGTTCCCGGGCGATCATGTAGCGGCAGTTGTTGATGACGGCGTCGTAATCCTTCAGATAGTAGTTGGCCGAATTCAGGTATTCCATGAAACCCAGCTCCTGGAAACGGTCGAACGCGGCGATGCAGCGGTCCCGCACCTCTTCCCAGCGTTCGGCCATCATCAGGCTCTGGATGCAGGTGACCGTCTGGTTCAGGCTGGCGGGATACAGGTCGGCGGACTGCTTGAAGCAGTCGACACCCTTCTCCAGCCGTCCGGTCGCATAGTAATAGCCGCCGGCGGTGGCGAGGATGGTACTGTCGGAAGGATGCTTCTCCTTCAGCCGGTCCACCATCTCGTCGAAACCGTCCCGGTGCAGGTTGATGATCTTGGGGTCCAGGCTGCGGGTCAGGTTTCCAAGGTACATCCCCTTTGCCGCGGCCGGCACATTGTCGTTGTCGATGAACTCGTCCATCGCAGCGAAATACTCGGGATAGCGCCGGGTGGTGCGGAAGACCTCCGTCCGGCCCAGGAGGGCGGGGACATAGTCGCTCTGCGTCCGGATCGATTCCTCGTAGCAGGCGAGCGCCAGGGAATCCTGGTACTCGGAAAGATAGTAGTCGCCCATCATCGACAGGATGGACGGGGAGGTGAACTGGTCGTTGAAATCTTCGAGGGCCTTGATGGCTTCCTCGTTCCGGCCCAGCTGGCGGAGGATGTCGTAGCGGGTGCCGGCGACCTGCTCGCCCGGTCCGGTGACCTTTTCGATGTCGTCCAGGGCTTCAAGGGCCTTGTCATACTTCTCCTGCTTGAGGTACAGCCCCAGCAGGTCATAAAGGACTTCCGACTTGTCGGGGAACTCCGTGAGGATGCTTTCATACATCTGGACGACCATGTCGTCCTCCCCGGCGGCCTGATAGAGGTCCGCCAGACGCCGCTTGTACCAATAATTGTGCGGATCCAGTTCCACCGCCTTCCGCAGGTGGGAGACAGCCGCATCGGCATTGCCCAGCATCGCCTCGTCCAGACCCAGGTAATACCAGACGGCGTCATTGTCGGGAGCCGCCTTGGAAAGGGTCTGAAGCAAGGTGCGGGACTGCGTGTATGCGCGGTTATTATAGAGGGCCACGGCGTCCATCAGCTGGTTTTCGACACTCTGCGCAAATGCAAGGGTGCCCAGCAGGAACAGCAGCCCGGCCAGCATGATCCTTCTTCTCATGTTCGTTGACTGTCCATTGTTCAAAAGTCCGCTTACAAAAATAATACAAATCACGGAAAATTTTACCAATTTTGTGTTCGCATACTTTTTTCCAGGGCGGATGAAACGTTTTATCGGCAAATTGCATCTTATTACCTGGACGACAACCGAAGACCCCCCTGCGGGCGGCGGCACCCTGGAACAGCTGGTTCCGGCCTGCCGGAGCGGTGACCGGGCGGCGCAAAAGCGCTTGTTCGACGCCCTCGCACCCAAGATGATGGCCCTTTGTCTCCGCTACATCGGAGACCGGCCCACGGCCGAGGACGTGCTGCAGGACGGGTTTGTCACGTTGTTTTCCAGGCTCGACAGCTATTCGGGGGCAGGCTCCTTCGAAGGCTGGGCCCGACGGATCTTTGTCAATACTGCCCTGATGCATTTGCGGAAGACGGACGCCCTGAAACTCAGTGACGATATCGAAGAAGCGAGAAAGCTTTTCACGGAGGAGGCTACGCCCGTCCAGAAGATGGGATACCGCGAACTGATGGCGCTTATCGCCCGGCTTCCCGCCGACGCCCGGACCGTCTTCAACATGTACGTGATCGAAGGATTTTCCCACAAGGAGATCGCGGAGGCGCTGGGGTTCAACGAAGCCACCTCGCGTTCCAAGCTCCAGCGGGCGCGGATCAGGCTGCAGGAAATGATCAAGGAACAGGAGAAAAAATGAAAGAGAACGAATTTGACATATATGTGAGGAACCTGATGGCCGGGGCGGAGGAATCCGTCTCCCCGGATGTCTGGAAGGGCGTGGAAGCCGGCCTGGACCGCGCTGCCCGCCGCCCGGTTCCCATGTGGCTCTGGCGCGGCCTTGCCGGCACAGGCATCGCAGCGGCTGTCGCGGCGGCCTTCCTGCTGCTGCGTCCCGAGAAGAACCTTTCTAACCAACCAACCATACAACAACCCGTCGCGGAAGCGACAGACGCCCCCCTTCCGGCCGGATTCCGGCCGGAAGAGGACGACGTCACCCCCATGGAGCAGCAGGTCGCCCGGATCAAAAGGTACACCGCCCATAATCCGGAGATCCTGACACCCGTGACCATGGAGGAGGAACCCCTTACCGCGGAGGTCGAAATCACGGAGTCCTGCCGCAAACCGGACGCCGTCATCGTCCCCCAGGGTGTGCCGCAAGAGTCCTTCGCCGACGACGAAGAAGCCTTCCGGCAACTCGCCTTCGAGGAGCACAAGATGCATCGCAAGGGCGAATTCTCCATGAGCGTCCTCGGGAACATCCAGTCCAATACCCGGCCCGAAGGTCCCGCCAACAAGATGCGCCGTTCGGCCGGTTCCTTCTTCGCACCGCCGCCCACCAAGCCCGGCATCTTCCGGGAAGGCACCGAATTCAGCTTCGGCCTTCCGGTTTCCGCCGGTCTCAGCCTGCGATATGACTTCAATCCCCGCTGGGGAATCGGCACGGGCGTCGTTTACACGAACCTCAGCCGCTCTTTCCTGGGCGACTTCAACAAGCAGCTCGAGGACGGTTCCGTCACCCCGCTCTACGATACCGACATCACCAACCAGCAGCATTTTGTCGGCATTCCGGTGAATGTCTTCTTCAACATCGTGAACACCGGGAACTGGAACTTCCACGTCCGCCTGGACGGGATGGGAGAGAAGTTGGTGGACAACCACTTCCTCATCCACGACAGCGAGGGTGACATCCACCTTCACCAGAAGACGGAAGGCCTGCAGTTCTCCGCCGGCGTGGGCGTGGGCGTCGAGTTCAAGTTCTCCCCGAACGTGGGTATCTATTTCGACCCGACCCTCCGCTACTACTTCGACGGCAACCAGCCGCGCTCCATCCGCACCATCCAGCCGCTCCGGATGGACTTCGAAGCCGGCCTGCGGTTCTCGCTGGGAAGATAAGAAACGCATAAAATACCTACTGAAACAACACAAGTTATCAACAGCTTGTGTTGTTTTTTGTTTCCGGGCGCTATCTTGGGCGAAAAAAAGAAGGATATGCGCAGCAAGATCGGAATCATCGGCCTCGCCCTCCTCGCGGCGGCCTGCCTCCGGGACCCCCTGTTTCCCGGCACCCCCAGAAGTTCCCACGAACCCCCGACCGGCCGTCAGCGGGCGGATTCTTCCTCCGGCGGAGACATCATACCGCCCGGGGAACACGTTTACATGACCGCCGTCCGCTTTCCGGACGGATATGCCTGGGACCTGGACACCTGTGCCGTGGACGGCGAGGTCTGGATCGACCTGTACCGGGATGGCGAAAGGGTCCGGAGCATCCCTGCGGGCGCCAGTATCCATCCGGACATGCACCGCTACCGGAGCGGGCATCTCTATGCTGATTATTCGACACCGACGGAAACCGTTCTCTCCCGGGACGGGGCAGAATTGTTCCGTTTCGAAGGCCGGGAAACCCTTCGGGGATTCCTGGTCCGGGAAGACGGGGTCCATACCCTCGGTCAGGACCGGGACGGGGACGGTTTTACGTACCGGATTGACGGTCGGACCGTATTCCGGAGTGAGACCGGATCCGTCCTGGGCAGCCCGGACACGCCCGGGGAACCCGGAGGCGCCTTGATCGAATATGGAGATGACGTCTATTATGTCTGCTGCTTCCCTTCGGAAAGGGGCAAGGAATACCAAGTGATGAGAAATGCGGAACGACACCTGGCTTTCCCCGTTTCTGACGGAACGCTGGATGTCCTGTTCGCTGACGGGAAAGTGGCCCGTGTGCAGCGGAGATCCCGCAGTTTCGTCGTTGAAGTGGACGGAAAGACGACGTCGCTTGCACTGGGCGGCGGATCGTGCCTCTGGTGCCGGATGATTCCCTGGGAGGACGATGTCCTGGTCCTCCTCTGCGTCGTCGGAACGGACGGGAAACGGTATCTCCTGAAAACGGCCGGCGGAAAGACGCTCACTCCGGTCGCCGGCGAGACGGTCTCGGACCTGCTTTCCGACGGAAAACGGATGGGATGGACCGTGACAGACGGGAAAGGAGACCTCCTCCGGGTCCGATGGCATGATGGATCCGTGACGGAAAGCACCGGAGGAACGCTCGTTTCCGGCCGATGCGCACTGGTCCGCGACGGCCGCCTCTTCCTCGCCCTGACCGGCCGGGACGGCGCCCCGAACCGTTTCCAGGAGGATGACGCACACAAGGACATCCCCTTCAACGGCTACTTCACGTCGGTTACTGTGGAATAATTGTTATCTTTGCGGGTATGATCGCGTACCCGAACGTCAAACTCAACTTCGGTCTCCACGTCCTGCGCCGCCGCGAAGACGGTTATCACGACCTGGACACCCTGTTCGTTCCCTATACCGGCTTCCATGACACGCTGGAAATCATCACCGGCGACGACTACAGCCGGACATCGGCCCATTTCCGGGAGACGTATGCGGACACGCAAATCGCCCAGGGCATCACGCCCGACGGAAAGCTCATGGTGACCATCGCCCGGAAAGAGGGGGTGGACTGGGACCCGCTGAAGGACCTGACAGCCCGGGCATACGGACTGCTGGCGGAACAATACAAGCTGCCGCCGATGAAGATCTACCTGGAGAAAACATCTCCCGTAGGCGCCGGTCTCGGCGGAGGCAGTGCCGACGCGGCCTTCGCCCTCCGGATGATTGCGGAACTCGCCGGCCTGGAGCTGTCCGACGCAGAGCTTGCGGCATTCGCCGCCCGTCTCGGCAGCGACTGTGCCTTCTTCATCTATAACCGCCCGATGCTGGGTTCCGGCCGCGGAGAGATCCTGGAACCGTTCGATATCGACCTGGCCGGATATCGGGTGGAAGTGACTGTTCCGGAAGGCATCGCCGTGTCCACGGCCGACGCCTATCGGGGCATCGTCCCGCAAGAGCGCGAAAAGCCGTTGCGTGAAATCCTGGCCCGTCCTGTCACGGAATGGAAAGACTTTCTGGTGAACGATTTCGAAACCACCGTTTTCACGAAATTCCCGCGGCTGGCGGAAATCAAACAGTCCCTTTACGAGGGCGGTGCCGTCTATGCCGCCATGTCCGGAAGCGGGTCGGCCCTCTACGCGCTCTATATGAAATAACCCCGCTCCGTTCCGGACGATTTGCGACCCCACCCGGGTCGCTTTTTGTTTGCCCTGTTTTTTAAGCATTTTAATAATTGAGGGGGGGGTAAATATTTTAACTAACGGCTCTTTGTTTATGTAAAAATTTGTGTATCTTTGCGTTTTAGCACCTATGGAAGAACCGGGCCCGGACAAGGCCCTTAAACTGAATATTATTTTTTGTTAAACCTAAAACGTGTGAAGATGAAAAGACTCATTCTTTTCCTGACCAGTATCCTGGTCCTTGCCAGTACCGCATTCGCACAGGTATCCGCCACCCGGGGAACCGTCCGTGATGAGAACGGAGATCCCCTTCCCGGCGTTTCCGTCCTCGTGAAGGGAACCCAGGTTGGAACCGTGACCGATATCGACGGTACCTTCAGTCTCCGCGGCATTCCCGCGAACGCTCAGACGCTTGTCATCTCCTTCATCGGAATGGAGACCGTCGAGGTTCCGGTGCAGCCGACCGTGAATGTCGTGATGTACGCCGACAGCGAAGCGCTGGAAGAGGCCGTCGTGACAATCGCCTACGGTGCGGCAAAGCGGTCAACCCTCACGGGTGCCATCTCATCCGTGAGCTCGGATAAGATTGCCAACCGTCCCACCTCCTCCGTCACCAGCGCCCTCGAAGGCACGGTGACCGGTGTCCAGGTGAACAGCACCTATGGCAATCCGGGTTCCAGCCCGTCCATCATGATCCGTGGTAACGGTACCGTGAACGGTTCCTCCAGCCCGCTGTATGTAATCGACGGTGTTCCGTTCGGCGGAAGTATCGCCGACCTGAACCCGACCGATATCGAGTCGATGACCGTCCTGAAGGATGCCGCTTCCGCCGCCCTGTACGGTAACCGCGCTTCCAACGGTGTTATCCTCATCACCACCAAGAAGGGTTCCCAGGGCCGCACATCCGTACAGGCCAGCGCCTCCGCCGGTGTGTACGAGAGAGGTATCCCCGAGTACGAACTCGCCGACCCGTATGAATTCATGGAGATCTCCTGGCGCGGTTTCAAGAACGACCGTCAGTACTATTACGGTGACGATGCCGCAGCCGCTGCGGCCTATGTCAACGAGAACCTCATCGCCGAGCGCCTTTATCTGAACATCTTCGACAAGCCCGCGACCGACCTTTTCAAGGAGGGCAAGGTCGTATCCGGAGCCAACATCCTCAAGGGATATCAGGACGATATCAATTGGTTCGACCAGACCATCCGCCGGGGCGTGCGCCAGGAATACAATGTGTCCGCCAGCGGTGCCACCAACAACAGTGACTACTACATGTCCGTGGGTTATCTGGATGAGAACGGTTATCTGAGGACTTCCACCTTCGACCGTCTGTCCGGCCGCGCTTCCGTGAACATCAAGCCCACCTCCTATCTGAAGTTCGGCCTGAACGTGAACGCTACCCATCAGAACTTCAACAACACCTCCACGGGCTCCAGTTCTTACGTGAATCCGTTCATGTACTGCCGCAACATCGCTCCGATCTATCCGGTGCACCTGCACGACATCAACACCGGTGAGTACATTCTGGACAGCGACGGCAACAAGCAGTATGACCCGGGTTCCTACATCGACGCCAACGGTCAGGTGATCCCCACCCGTAACCAGTATGCCGACCGTCACGTCATCTGGGAGAACGAACTCAACCAGGACAAGAGCGTCCGCAATACGATGAATGCCATCGCCACCGCGGAAATCTACTTCCTGAGGGACTTCACCCTCACCATCAACGGCAACCTCGGCACCCGCACGGACATCGAGCAGACTTACAACTCCGCTGTCATCGGTGACGGTAAGGGTAACAACGGCCGCGGCAGCCGCAACGAATACAACTACAAGAACTGGACGTTCCAGCAGCAGCTTCGCTGGAGCCATCAGTTCGGCGACCACAGCGTGAATGCCCTTGTCGGCCACGAGAATTACGCCTACTACTATGACTATCTCTACGGCTACAAGACCAACGAGGTGTTCCCGAACGTGAACCATCTGCGTAACTTCACGGAGATCACCAACCTGTACAACTACGGCAGCAACTACCGTACGGAGAGTTACCTTTCCCGCGTCCGTTACAACTATATGGACAAGTACAACGTGGAAGCTTCCTTCCGTCGTGACGGTTCTTCCCGCTTCTACAAGGACGCCCGCTGGGGTAACTTCTGGTCCATCGGCGCCAACTGGATGGTCTCCAAGGAGCCCTTCATGGCGAACGTGACCTGGGTGAACAGCCTCAAGCTCCGCGCTGACTTCGGTCAGGTCGG
>JAEEGI010030698.1_pt1 | contig 10091 bp, 12 predicted proteins | sample 8958751 | NCBI WGS metagenome assembly JAEEGI01 (sample SAMN16246545, study PRJNA631951) | gut metagenome | biome: gut microbiome; feature: rumen; material: KS-attached | host: Bos | place: Iran: Karaj | collected 2018-10 | reverse complement strand
CATGTCCCGCTGTAGCAGAATACCAATTATAATAGTTTCCGTAGCTATAGACGTTACTTGATGTTGAATAACTTGATGCGGTGTTGCTGGTGTAGAGAGTAGTGTTGTTAGTTGCTAACATGGATTGGTTGATACAATCGGATGAGTTTATCTGATAACACCAAGCAGTGTCTGGATTAGTGGAAGTTGGGTCTGAAGTGGCAGAGAGATGGTTTGAAGTAGTAAGAGTTCCTTGTTGGTTTTCATAATACCAAGAGTTGTTTAGTGGAGTAGATGGGTTATGGGTGTTGGTAGAATCTAAATCTATATCGTTATTATTACTATCTTTATCTGCTAGTCTTAAATTTTCTATCATCCAACATTTACCATCGGCTAATTTGGCAACTGCATAGACATCATTGTCTCTAGTGTCTTTAAGAGCAGTGACAGTACCTATTGGCATATTAGTATTATTTGGACAAGCCCAGCCCTGCATATTGCCAGCACTTGCTATCCATTTAGCATAGAGTCTAAGTCCACCAGTACTGTATTGTCCAACTGTGAACTCAATTGTTCCGTTAGGACCGTAGTTAGTACCAGTACCATCAGCTTTAGTATTCCAAGCGGCAAAGCCATAGTTATCACGCTTGAAATTGGGTGCATAGAGTGTGGCAGACGTAACAGAACTCGTTACTGACTGATTACCCATCTCACCAGTTATACCAGTACCATTAGCTGAGTAGCATATTCTATTGCCTGGACAATCCGTCCACTGAGCATAAAGTGTAATAGTATTACCAACTGTAGTGAGATCTGTAACTGATTGTCCTCTAGTATAGGCTGTACCACTACCATCTTGGGCTGTATTCCAACCAGTAAAGTAATAAGTAGTACCACTAACAGTTGGGCCAGTAAAGTAACTGTTAGTGAGATTAGTAGCTACACCTTCATACATAGTTTGGTCGGCTATAGTACCGGTCCCAGTTACAGAAGTACCCATATTAGTACCAGTAGGATTGTAATGTACTGTATAAGCAATACAAGCCTCAGCTATCGTAGCAGTATAAACAATAGTACCATCATTATTAGAGTTATTAGTATCAGGAATCATCTTATAAGTACCAACACTCATATCAGGAGTAGAATTAACACCATAATAGATCTTAAAGTTATCATTAATATTAGAAGAAGCAGGAGTAGTAAGTGGAGTTTTAACCGTAGCAGGATTATTTAGAGTAGGTACTGGCGAAAAGATACTAGTACTAGTTGGAGTATTAGATGCACTACTATTATAATAATAACCCCATTTATTAGTAGAAGCATTCAAAGCAGTAGTACCATCTACTGGAGAGAAGTAAGTACCCGATGCATTATTAGATGAATCACCATTTAAATACAAGTTATTGTTATTAACTGAAGTATTAATAGTAAAGTTATAACCATACCTACATGTAGTAGATACATTAATAGAGTCAGAACTAATGGCAGTACCTGCACTAGCTGAGATATTAATATCTTGAGAACCTGAGGAAGTAAGAGTGAGGCTGTGGGTAGCGGCGGAAGTATTAGGAGATATCAAAATAGTCCCAAAAAAACTTATTAATATGAGGCTGGTTAAAGATTTAAGATTTAATGTTTTAATCACAAGAATTACTTTCCTATATATCTGTTCTTGCTCACTTAGTTTACATAATTATTATAGCATAAACAGTATATTTACAATAGGTTTTATGAGGGCATAATTAGCACTCTTGCGTTTTGAGTGCTAGTGATATATAATATATATTATGGCAAAACGTGATTATTATGAAGTTTTAGGCGTATCTAAGAACGCTTCTGATGATGAGATTAAGAAGGCTTATCGTAAATTAGCGATAAAGTATCATCCAGATAAAAATCCTGGTGATAAAGAAGCTGAGGCGAAATTTAAGGAAATCAATGAGGCACATGATGTGCTGTCTGATAAGCAAAAACGTGCACGTTATGATCAATTTGGACATGCTGGTGTAGGTGGGGCTGGCGGGAACCCATTTGCTGGCGGTGCGAATCCATTTGGACAAGGTGGAAATTTCAATTTCAATGGGCAAACATTTAACTTTGATTTTGGCGGTGGTGGATTTGATGATATTTTGGGAAGTATTTTTGGGTTTGGTGGTCCAAGAAGGCCGCGCAAAGGAGCTGATTATCAGACGACGGTAAATTTGACTTTTGAAGAAGCGATTTTTGGCACAACTAAGTCTGTGTCGGTAGAAGGTAAGGATTTGAAAGTAAAAATCCCGGCAGGGATTGATGATGGAATGTCAATTAGATTACATGGTAAAGGTGGACCGGCGCCAGAAGGTGCGACGGAACGCGGTGATTTGTATGTAAAAATTCGCGTAAAGCCACACAAGCATTTGACGCGGGAAGGCGCAATTATACTATCAGAAGAAAAAATCAGTATGGTAGATGCGGCGCTTGGATGTGAAATTGATGTTGAAACAGTGGATGGTAAGATTACGATGAAGATACCAGCTGGTACGCAATCCGGAACTCCATTTAAGTTGTCGGGACATGGTGTGCCGTTTAGGACGGATGGTGATAGAGGCCCACACATTGTGACAGTAATTGTGGAAACACCAAAAAATTTGTCACGTAAGCAGAAAGAATTATTGGAAGAATTCAAAAAATCTAAGAAACGCGGATTTTGGGGTTAGGCTGAAATACGCAGTTCGACAAGACCAGTAGAAGTGTTGCGGACGACAAGATCGACGCCGTTGGCGGCGCGTTCGATTCGGTGAGTGACCCAGCCGTCAGAATTGCGAACGACGAGGGAATCAGAAATTAGGCTTCCTTCAATATAGGAAGTAGACCCATCTGGAGCGCGATAAAGTACCCCATTTCTGAGCAACATTTCTTTTAGTTCACCCACTGTAAATCCATAATTATTCACTTTTAGTGTATATCTTAAATAATGAAAATGCAAGCACTAGGAGTTTCAAAATGGGCCTTTTTGTGGTATAATGAGGGTGGAAATTTAAATTTGATGTTATTTGTTAACCCGCTAGTATAGAGAAAAATACTAGCAAAAACAATTAGAAAGGGAGTCTATGGAAATTGTTATCCCAATTATTGCCGCAGTGGCAGGTGTTGCTGCTGGTGCGGGCGGGATTTTTGCATACAATAAGAAAAATGAAAAGGGTGGCAAAGACAAGGCTGATGATTTGGTGCGCAAAGCTAAGCGTGAAGCATCAGACATTGTTTTGTCAGCTAAAAAAGAAGCTGCTAAAGTTACTGAAAAGAATCAACAAGAAGAAAACGAACGTCGTCGTGAATGGAAGCGTACAGAAAACCGTTTGGCAGAACGAGAGACCGCACTTGATACTAAGTTAGACCAGTTGGAAAAGAAAACTGAAAAGTTGGTACGTGAAGAAAAAGAATTAGACGAATTAAAAAATGAAGTGCGTGATATTCGTACAAAACAGCACGAAAAATTAGAAAAAATTGCAGGGCTTTCTAAAACTGAAGCACGTGAAAAATTGATGAAAATGACGGAAAACGATATTAAACAAGATTTGGTAGGTTTGGTAGTCAAAGAGCAAAAAGAAATTAAGCACGGTGTGGATGAAGCTGCGCAAGCAATGCTTCTTACAGCAATGGAAAGAATGTCGTCAGAAGTAACAGCTGACCGTACAATTACAGCTTTGAAGTTGCCTGATGATGATATGAAAGGACGAATCATTGGTAAGGAAGGGCGCAATATTCAAGCTTTGCAACGAGCAACTGGTGTGGATATTTTAGTTGATGATACACCTGGTATGGTAGTGCTTTCTTCGTTTGATCCAATTCGTCGCCAAGTAGCAAGATATGCTTTGGAACGTTTGATGAAGGATGGGCGTATTAACCCTGCTTCGATTGAAGATTCTGTAGCAAAAGCTGAACGGGAAATTGAAAAAGAAGTTGTGCGAGCTGGTGAAGATGCAGCACGCGAAGTTGGTGTAGTAGGAATCCCACGAGAGATTTTACACTTGCTTGGTGAGTTGAAGTTCAGAACATCTTATGGTCAAAATGTATTGCTTCATTCAATTGAAATGGCGCATGTGGCAGGTATGATTGCAGAAGAAATTGGTGCGGATAAGCGAATTGCAAAAACTGCAGCACTTTTACATGATATGGGTAAGGCAGTGACGCACAAAATTGAAGGTAAACATGCAGACATTGGTGCAGAATTGGCTAAGAAATATGGTATGAGTGATACGGTTGTACATGCGATTGCGGCACACCATGATGATATTGAGCCAACTACACCAGAAGCAATTATTGTGAAGATTTGTGATGCGATGAGTGCAGCGCGCCCTGGAGCACGCAACATCTCAGCAGAGAACTTTGCAGAAAGAATGCGTGATCTTGAAAATATTGCAACTTCATTCCAAGGCATTGACAAGGCTTATGCAATTTCGGCAGGTCGTGAAATACGTGTGATTGTAGAACCAAAGCAGATTGATGATTTGTCAGCACTTAAGTTGGCACGCGATATTGCAAATAAAATTGAAGCAACGATGAGCTACCCTGGTATTATTAAGGTAAATGTGATTCGTGAAACGCGTGCAGTAGAGTACGCAAAATAGTCGTGCTATAATTTAGCTATGAGTGAACAAAAATCGTTTTGGGAGAGCCGACGCGAGTTTTTGGATAAGAAAATTAAGTTAGAACGATATCAAAAAATTGGTGTATTGCTTTTGGTGATTGTGCTGAGTGGATTTGCGGGTTGGTTGTGGGAGTTTTGTTTACAAGAAGTGTCTGGTGGATTTCAAGGACTATATATTAAAGGCGGCAATCTTTTGCCGTGGATAAATATTTATGCGTATGGAGCGGTTTTGATAATTGGTACGACGTATCGTTTGCGAAAAAATCCTTGGCTAGTGTTTTTAGTATCGGCAGTGGTGTGTGGAGTGTTGGAAGGATTAGCTGGATGGTTGGTATATAGCATATTTGATGGAGCGAGATATTGGAATTATTTGAATTCGTGGTGGGGATTTGGCAGCATTAATGGATTCGTATGTCCGGTGAGTGTGATAGCTTTTGGGCTTGCGGCGGTAGCATTAATATATTGGGCGTTGCCGTGGTGTATTCATGTGGCGCGCACGATGTCAAAAAAAGCGTTTTTGATTATGACGATTTCATTATTCTCGGCAGTGATGATAGACGATGTGATAAACTTAATTTTAAAAAGTATGGATTTGCCAACGGCAATGAATTTGTATGAGAGTTGGGGATGGCAGTACCGAAGCAAGTAAAAAATTATAAAGAACTTTGCGAAATGTTGGCGCGTGAAGCGACTGAAAAGAATCGGGAATTTAATGAAAAAATAATTCCAACTAAAAGAAAGATTTTGGGAGTGAAAGTGCCGGTAGTTAGAAAGATAGCAGTGATGGTACCACGTGTGAAAATCGATGAGCTTTTGAAAAATGAACCGGTAACTTTGGAGGAAGTGTTGACACGAGGATTTCTAATTTGCAGATTGTCGTATGATGAAATGGTCTTAGAGTTTGATTCGCAAGTTAAATATATTGATGATTGGTGTTCGTGTGATACGTTTTGTTCGGGGCTACGTAAAAGTTTGAAATCACATGAGGATGAGTTTTTAAAGTTAAAAATTGAAAAACTATTGAAGAGTTCGCGAGAATATACGACGAGAGTGGGACTGGTACTTTTAAAATGTTACTATGTGAAAGCGGAACATTTGGAAATGATTTTTGAACAGGTAGAACGACTGGCTTTGCGCGAAGAGTATTATACACGGATGGCGATTGCGTGGTTGTTGTCGGAATGTTTTATCAAATACCCTACGGCAACGACAGCATATTTGATAGATTCTAATTTACCAAAATGGACATTTAATAAGACGATCTCAAAAATTTGTGATTCGTATCGAGTGGATGCAGAAACGAAAAAGATGCTTAAAAGAATGCGAAAATAATTATTGTATAATTAGAAAAAGGAGTAAGGTATATGTACCGGAAAGAGTTTATGGAAATGGCGATTGAGGAAGCGAGAGCTGGAATTATGGCTGGTGATGGCGGGCCGTTTGGCGCGGTGATCGTGAAAGATGGTGAAGTAGTCGCTACGGGGCATAATCGAGTACTTAGTAATAATGATTCGACTTGTCACGGCGAAATAGACGCAATTAGAAGAGCAGAACAAAAACTTGAAACTTACGATTTGGCTGGATGTGAAATATATACAACTGGTGAACCTTGTCCGATGTGTCTTGCGGCAGTAATGTGGGCAAATATTGAAAAAGTATATTATGGGTGTACGCTTGAAGACAATGCGGAGATTGGATTTCGAGATGAAAAGTTTGACAAATTGATGGGAGAAAGAGCGAATTTGCCGGAAGGATTATTGGAAGAGAAAGACAGGGAACTGTGTTTAGAATTGTTCGATGAATATAAAAAAATGGGAGAAACGATTTATTAAGGTAAATAAAAATGAGCGTGAGTATTAAAGGGTATCATAAAGAATTGAAGGAACGTTTTGAAGCTGAAGAAGAAAGATTACGTAAGGTTCTGGGTGATGATGTGTTGATTGAACACGTGGGGAGTTCGGCGGTTGGAATTGGTGGGAAGAATATTATAGATATATTAGTGGGTGTGAAAACGGTTGAAGATATGGTGCCGGTGCGAGATTTGTTGACGGCGGCAGGATATCGTGAAGGACACGATACACATCCGGAAAGAATCTTTATGGCACTAAGAGTAAATGATGATGGGACAGACCGGGAAACTGGAGAAGGAGATTGCCATGTGCATATCGTAGTGGATGGGTCGGAAGAATGTATGAATATGATTCGGTTGCGCGATTTTCTACGTGCGAATCCTGAGGAAGCGAAAAAGTATTTTGAAATGAAGTCGGTTTTTGCTAAAGAAGCTGGGTATGATAGAAAAACATACAAGGCTTTAAAAAGTAAATATGTGAGTAAGTTAATTAAGAAAGCAAACAATTCATGATAGTGTGATGCTATAATAGAACAAAAGGAAGATAATGAAAATTGAATATTCGGGACATGCGTGTTTTAGAATAGATGAACAATTGGTGATTGATCCATATAAGGATGGGTCGGTGCCTGGACTTGGAAACTTGAGAACGTCGGCGATGAAAATGATTTGCACACATGAACATGCGGACCATAGTGGGCGTGAATGTGTAGAATTGGTGCCTGGTGAATGTGAGTTAGAAATAAAAGAAGTAGCAAGCTTTCATGATGACCAGAAGGGAGCGCTACGTGGACCGAATACGATATTTGTGATAACAAATGAAGCGGGGGAAAAGCTAGTACATTTAGGTGACTTAGGGCATTTTCCGGATGAAGAGCAGCTAGCTGCGATTGCTAGTGCAGACTATCTACTGATTCCGGTGGGTGGATATTATACGATTGATGCGGAGATGGCAGTGAAGATTTGTGAGGCTGCGAATCCGAAACACATAATTCCGATGCACTATCGGACTAGTGAATCTGGGTATCCGGAACTTGCGACGGTGGATGAATTTGTGAAGTTGGCGGATGAAGCGGGTTTGGGCGACAAAATTGAAAAAGACTTTATAAAAAATTAAACTTATAATTAATTTGGAGAAAAAGATGAAGAAGATTGTTTATTTGACAACCAATAAATTTAAGGTACGTGAAGCAGAAATGGTGCTACGCGATAAATATGGATTTGATTTAGAAATAATCGATCCAGAATTTGAGATATACGAAATTCAGGCTAAAACATGTGGGGAAGTGGCTGGGTTTTCTGCTCAATATGCAGCAAATAAAATTGGGAAGCCATGTCTAAAATCGGATACAGGTTTATACATCGATGCTTTGGGTGGATTACCTGGTCCGTATAATGCATATTTTGACAAGCAGATTGGATATAAAAAATTTTTGACGATGATAAAGAATGAAAAGAATCGTAGGGCGAGACTCGAGCATTGTTTTGCTTATTGCGAACCTGGCAAGGAGCCGATAATCTTTAGTGGCGAGACAATGGGTACGATTGCTAAAGAAGCGCGTGGCAATGATGGCCGTTGGCATGATTTCTTTTTCATACCAGACGGCGAGACAAAGACTTTAGCCGAAATTGGCGATGAGAGTCCAGTGAGGAAGAATACGTTCTTTGGCTCGGCGATCCACGATTTCGCGAAATGGTATAAGGAGCAGAATAACCTGTGAAAGGATTAAAATGAGCGAAAAAGATATTTGGGAAAAAATGTATGAAGCTGCAAAAAAGGAATATCATCCGGAGGATGTTTCGCCATTTTTCACTGCGCATCATGTAGTGGCGGCAGTGGAAAGTGCTAAGACTGGTAAGATTTATACTGGGTTTTGTATTGAAGGTGCGAGTGGAGTTTTGGATTTATGTGCTGAAAGAGTTGCGGTGCTTAATATGTATATTAATGAAGGAAATGCGGTGGTAAAAAGAATGATTGCATTTCGGGATAAAGCACCGAAGAATAATGGCGGAATGCCTTGTGGGGCTTGTAGGGAGTTTTTGATGCAGTTTGCGTATGAGAACCGTGAAACGGAAATTTTGGTTGATTATGAAAGTAGAAAAACTGTGCTTCTAAAGGATTTGATTCCAAATTGGTGGGGAGATAAGAGATATAATAAATAATATCAATTACTTTTCTGGTTTGTCTGTGATGGTGACGCCACCGAAGCCGCCGGCTGCGTCAATATAGATGGTGTATTTGCCTTTTTCGGTGGCGTTTTTGCGGTCGTCGGAAAAGCCGCCGAAAATGAAGCCGGATTTCAGTTTAACTTTGACATCGTCTGGGACGATAATATCGATACCGCCGAAGAGGGTGAAAGCTTTGATAACGGTATCTTTGTCGAATTTAGCGTTTTTGAGATTTAATTTAGCACCGCCAAAAATAGCGACGAGATTGGAGCCTTGGAAGGTTTCGTCTTTGTAGACGCGATCGCTACCAGAAAAGATGGCCATTTGGGAATCCATGGTTTTGCCGTCTTTTTCGGCTTCTTTTACTTTTTTCTCGACTTCTTGGTCGTTTTTGTTGTGGAAGGTTGATCTAATAATGATGGTAAGGCCGGCGACGACTAAGAAGACGGCAAGGATGACTTTCCAGGCGATGTCATAAGAAAAGACATCTTGGGCAGCAAGAAGAAGGATGATGCCGACGGCGATGAAGCCGAGACTGGCTAATTTGTCTTTTTCGGTGAAGAGGCTAATGACACTTGGTACGATGATGAACAAGGTCCACCAGCCGTCGAAGAAGATGTTAAAGTTGAAAAGCCCGAGTGCGTTGAGGCCAAAAATTAAACCTAGCGCAATGATGGCTACACCCCAGATAATTGGTTTGATTTGTTTCATTTGATAGCTCCTTTATGGGGTAATTATAACATAGAGTAGTGATATAATGAGAAAAAGGAGGTGAGATGGATGAATTAGAATTAGAACGGACGTTTCTCGCGAAGGAGTTGCCGAAGGAAATTGAAGGAGCTGATTTTGTAGAAATTGTGGATACTTATATTCCGGATGGACCAGAGCATTCGCATCTGAGACTTAGGAAAAAGGGAAATAAGTATTCGATCACGAAGAAAAATCCGATTGAGAGTGATGTTTCGGAAATGATGGAATATACGATTGAACTAACGCCGGAAGAATATGAAGCGCTGGTTGGTTGTAGCAAGAAGTGGGTGGTGAAGAAGCGATATTTTGTAAAGATTGATGGGTTTGATGCAGAAGTGGATGTATTTGAGGAGAGTCTCGCTGGACTAGTATTGGTGGATTTTGAGTTTTCGGATGTGGAGGAAAAGAATAGGTTTAAGATGCCAGAAAGTATGCTCGCGGATGTGACGCCGGAGGAGGTTATCGCTGGGGGGATGCTGGCGGGGAAGAAATATGAGGATATTGAAGGCGAGCTCCTGGAATATGGGTATAAAAGGATTGGGAGTTAGTGATGGATATTAAATGGGAAGAAAATTCTGAGATTAGTGTGCGAGTTGAGAAAGATGGAGTGGTAGTGTTGTCTGGAAATAAAGCAGGGCTTTTAACTCTGTCGCGGATGATGGCGGACTTGGCGGAATGCGAAGTAGGGGATCATGTGCATTTGGATGAGTTTAATTC
>JAEEGI010030696.1_pt1 | contig 10091 bp, 8 predicted proteins | sample 8958751 | NCBI WGS metagenome assembly JAEEGI01 (sample SAMN16246545, study PRJNA631951) | gut metagenome | biome: gut microbiome; feature: rumen; material: KS-attached | host: Bos | place: Iran: Karaj | collected 2018-10 | reverse complement strand
AGGACGACCGGAAGGTTCCGGAAAAAGAATAAATAAAAAAAAAAGAAAAGGAAAAAATAAATCATGTGCGAGATCCAGGTGTTCCGATGGCGCGGACATAACAGCAGACCTTAAAGAAAGTGCACCGCAGCACAGGCTGAACGGTGCGGAAGATTTAAAACAATACAGGTTACAAGAATTATGTCCGACAATATTAAAATTGATGATTTTATAACATATTCAGATTACGTTAATGATCCCCAGGAACTGTTCGAACAGCTGACATCCCGCTTTGACAACACACTGCTGCTCGAATCTGCGGAAATCGACACCAAGGCCGGAACCAAATCAGTACTGATTACCGGATCAGCCAACCGCATCACCTGCTTCGGCCGTACAGTTTTCTCCCAGGCTCTCACCCCTAACGGTTTCAATGTAAACGATCAGCTTTACGAAATTTTAAAACAGAACAGCGAACTTGAAGTTTCACTGAACGGCAATGTGCTGACCGTGGAATACCCTCCTCTGCCGTCAGATCTGGACGAGGATTCAAGACTGAAGGCCACCACCGTGCTCGATTCTCTGCGCGCAGTGCTGAAGAGCGTCAAATGCGACCAGGGTTCCAAATACATTTTCCTCGGCGGCTGTTTCTCCTATGATCTGATTTCAGCTTTTGAAAACCTGCCGCAGGTTAAAGTCAGCCCGAATGACTGTCCTGACTTCTGCTTCTATCTTGCAGAAACACTGATCCGCATTAATCACATTACCCAGGAGACCAAAATCTACGGCATGACCTTCAGCGGCCGTAACAACTGCACCGAATATGTTAAAAACAAGGTGCAGAGTATCAAGGAGCACTGTGATGCTTTCAAACCGGCGGAACATGAAAAGCCGGCACCACTGACCGGAAAGGTTGAGGTGGATCTTCCTGATGAGGTATTCTGCGACATCGTGGAACAGCTCAAGGAGAACATCCGCAAAGGAGATATTTTCCAGGTGGTTCCGTCCCGCACCTTTGCCGTTAAATGTCCGTCAACCATGGCCGCATACCGTCAGCTCAAAAAGGCAAATCCGAGCCCGTACATGTTCGTTCTCAATGACGAGCAGTTCACCATATTCGGTGCATCTCCGGAAAGTTCGGTTAAATACACCACTGAAACCAATGAAGTGGAAATGTATCCGATCGCAGGAACCCGCAAACGCGGCTTTAAACCGAACGGTGCAATCGATCCGGATCTGGACGGCCGCATAGAACTGTTCATGCGCAACGATAAGAAAGAGGTTGCCGAACATCTGATGCTGGTGGATCTGGCACGAAACGATCTTGCCCGCATCTCCCAGCCGGGAACCCGCTATGTCAAAGATCTGCTTAAGGTTGACCGCTACAGCCAGGTTATGCATCTTGTTTCCCACGTGGTCGGACAGCTTCGTCCTGATCTGGATGCAATCCACGCCTACCAGGCCTGCATGAACATGGGAACCCTCACCGGAGCTCCGAAAATCAGAGCCACCGAACTTATCCGCGGGGTTGAAAAGAAGCGTCGCGGCAGCTACGGCGGAGCAATCGGCTGGATCAGCGGCAACGGTGACATGGACACCTGTATTGTAATCCGTTCCGCCTTTGTAAAAAATTCAGTGGCATACGTTCAGGCCGGCGCCGGAATCGTATACGACTCCGTACCGCAGAGCGAGGCAGACGAAACCTTCAACAAGGCCAAGGCTGTACTCAGCGCCATCGCCACCGCCCACGGAACCACCATCAAGGAGATTATTTAATGAACAAAATGGTTTATCTTCTCGACAATTACGATTCATTTACCTACAACCTGGTTGATCAGTTCCGCAGCATGGGCATACCGGTAAAAATCTACCGCAACAGTATTGATGAAAAGGTTATTTTTGAAGAAATGCAGCAGTGCACATCCCAGCCGGTTCTGGTTCTCTCCCCTGGTCCGGGCACTCCGTCAGAAGCAGGCTGTATGAAGAAACTCATAGATCTGTGCCACGGCAGATTCCCGATCCTGGGGATCTGTCTCGGTCACCAGGCCATCTGTGAATACTACGGCGGCACTGTAGATCGCGCCGGTCAGATTGTACACGGCAAAATCTCCCTGATTAATCACAGCGATGACGAGCTGTTCAGAGATCTTCCAAACCCGATGCCGGTGGCAAGATATCACTCGCTGGTGGCTACAAAAGTTCCTGAATGTCTCGAGGTGATTGCAGACTATGAAGGTCTGGTAATGGCGGTACTGCACCGCACCGACCGCGTGCTGGGTTTCCAGTTCCATCCGGAGTCAATCATGACCGCCGACGGAGCCAGACTGCTCAATCAAAGCCTCGAATTTATTACAGAAAAGAATTAATCCAAAGGAGAATTTTATGGACTTTCATGATATCTGTGAAAAGGTTTATTCCGGACAGTATTTAAACTATGACGAGGCAAAATTCGCCTTTGATACCATTCTGACCGGTGAAATCAATGATATTGTAATTTCATCATTTCTGACCGCCCTGAGAGTTCGCGGCCACCAGCTTGATGAAATCTACGGCGCCGCTTCAGCACTGCTTGACGCGGCAAGACCGTTCCCTACCCCGTACTATGACTTCTGTGATATTGTCGGTACCGGCGGAGACGGATTCAAGACCATCAACATCTCCACTATTTCTGCCTTCGTGGCGGCAACACTCGGCCTCAAGGTGGCAAAACACGGCAACCGCTCCATCTCATCCAAGACCGGTGCCTCAGATCTGCTGGTTGAACTCGGGATCAACCTGGATCAGACCCCGGAAAGAGCCCGCAAATCACTTGATGAAAACAATCTGTGCTTCCTCTTTGCACCTTACTATCACTCCGCCATGAAGACAGTAATGAGTGTGAGAAGAACCCTGGCAACCAGAACCGTGTTCAACGTGCTCGGTCCGCTGATCAATCCGGCACACAACACCTTCCAGCTGCTTGGTGTATACAGTGTTGACATGCTTCAGCCGATTGCCGAGGTATGCAGAAAACTCAACAAAAAAAGAGTCATGCTGGTAAACGGTCAGGGTATGGATGAAATCACCGTAACCGGAACCACCAACGTATGCGAACTTGACAACGGCATTATCCGCTCCTATCAGCTCAATCCGAGCGATTTCGGTCTGAAGACCTATGAGGTTAAAGATCTGGTGGGCGGAGAACCGAAGGAGAACAAACAGATTGCTCTCAACATTCTGTCCGGCAAGGGTACCGATGCGCACAATGCCGCCATCGCCGCCAATACCGCCGCACTGCTCTATATGGATCACAAGGCTCCTAATCTTGCGGTGGGGGCCGAGATGGTGCTCGACTGTCTCAAAGACGGCCGCGCCATGAAGACCCTGGAGAAAATAGTAGAATTTGCAAAACACGACAACGAAGAAAACGCTGCATAAGGACTGCTGAATGTTACCGCTTAATGAATCCTCAATCAGTCAGAATGTTCTGGGAAAAATAATTGAAAAGAAAAAAATCTGGCTTGAGAAACGAATGAAGGAAGAGCCGCTGGAGACCTTCAAAGACGGTCTGCAGCCGTCTGACCGCAGTCTTGAGAAGGCCATGCGCACCAATAAAACCAATTTTATTCTGGAATGCAAAAAGGCCTCTCCATCAAAAGGACTGATCCGTCCGGATTTCAATGTCAGGGAAATCGCCTCCGTATACGAAAACTATGCCCAGGCTGTTTCAGTGCTGGCAGAGGAGGATTTCTTCCAGGGGAATGTAAAATTCATCACCGAGGCCCGTGAATGTTTCTCCGGACCGGTAATCTGCAAGGATTTCATCATCGATCCGTACCAGATCTACCTTGCCCGCCGCTACGGAGCCGACGCGGTTCTGCTGATGCTGTCAGTACTGCCGGACGAATCATACCGTCAGCTTGCAGATCTGGCCTCGTCACTGAACCTGGATGTGCTTACTGAAGCGTCCAACAGCGAGGAGATTGACCGCGCCATCGCCCTCAATGCAAGGATCATCGGGATCAACAACAGGGATCTGCGCAACCTGACGGTAGATCTGTCACGTACAGAAAAGCTGGCCGGCCTTATTCCTGACGATCGTGTTAAAATCTGCGAATCCGGGATCTACACCCATCAGGATGTACTGCGTCTCGCCCCTCATGTAAACGGTTTCCTGGTAGGCTCATCACTGACCTCCAAACCGGATATAACCATGGCCTGCAGAGCTCTGATCTACGGCAATAACAAAGTGTGCGGTCTGACCAGACATTCAGATGCAGCAGTTCTTTCAGACTGCGGCGGTTCCTACGGCGGACTTATTTTCGTGCCGGGAACCCCGAGATGCGTAACCCTGGATCAGGCGGAACAGATCATGAAGGATACACATCTTAAGTACGTGGGTGTCTTTATGAACGCGACCAATCAGGAAATGATTGCCGCCGCCCGCAGACTCAATCTGTTTGCACTGCAACTTCACGGATCTGAAAGCGTTGAACAGATCAAGGAACTGAAGGTATTTCTCCCGCACACCAAAATCTGGAAGGCGGTTCCGGTTCAGAGTGATCTCAGCCTGACCCAGGAAATGCTCAGAAAGTACATTACCTGTGTCGACAAAATTGTACTAGATACCAAAATCGGCGCTAAATGCGGCGGTACCGGTGTAACCTTTGACTGGACTGTAATTACCCAGCTTAAACAGGAAATTGAAAAATATCTGATTGAGCTTAACAAATCCACCGCCATGGTGGCACCGCAGAAGATTGACAACAGCGAATCCTATGCCCAGAAGGCGGCCAATATGCTGATCCTTGCCGGCGGCCTTAATCTGCAGAACGCCTCGGCAGCGGTTGAACAGCATACCTTCGGTCTGGATTTCAACTCCGGACTTGAATCAGCCCCGGGACAGAAAGATCCGCAGATGATCAAAGATTTATTTAAAATTTTAAGAAATTATTAATTATTGAACATTGTAAGGAATAATATATATGACTATATTGAATCCGTTTTTCGGTGAATTCGGCGGTCAGTACGTTCCACAGCTTCTTATTCCGGTTCTTGATCAGCTGGAAAAAGCCTATGTGGACGCAATGAACGATCCTGAATTTAAAAAGGAACTCAACGATCTGCTGGTTAACTATGTAGGACGTCCTACCCCGATTACCCTCTGTCAGAATCTGACCAAAGGCACTAAAACCAAGATTTATCTGAAACGCGAAGATCTGCTCCACGGCGGTGCCCACAAGACCAACCAGGTTATGGGTCAGGCTCTTCTGGCCAAACGCATGGGTAAAACCAGAATCATCGCAGAAACCGGTGCCGGCCAGCACGGTGTGGCAACAGCTATCGCCTGCGCTCTGTTCGGTTTCAAATGCCGCATCTACATGGGTGCCACCGACGTTGAACGCCAGAAGCCTAATGTTGTAAGAATGAGACTGATGGGTGCCGAGGTTGTTCCTGTAACCACCGGGATCGCAACTTTGAAGGAGGCCTGCAACGAGGCTCTCAAAGACTGGGCGGAAAATTTTGAAACCACCCACTACATGCTGGGTACAGCCGCAGGTCCGCATCCGTTCCCAACCATCGTTAAGAATTTCCAGAAAATCATCGGTGAAGAGGCAAAGAAGCAGATCCTTGAAGCTGAACACAGACTTCCTGATGCAATCATCGCGGCTGTAGGCGGCGGTTCCAACGCAATCGGTCTGTTCACAGACTTCATCAAAGAGAAGGATGTCAAGATCTACGGTGTTGAACCAGGCGGATGCGGTATCGAAACCGGCAAGCACGGTGCTCCGCTCGGTCACGGCACACCTGGTATTTTCTTCGGTGCCAAATCCTACAACATGCAGGATGAATACGGTCAGATCAAGGAATCCCACTCTATTTCCGCCGGTCTTGACTTCCCTTCAGTTGGTCCGGAACACGCCTACCTTAAGTCCATCGGCCGCGTTGATTATGTAAACGTTACCGATGAAGAGGCACTCAATGCATTCAGAGAGCTGTCCAGACACGAAGGGATCATTCCTGCACTGGAATCATCCCATGCGGTGGCATATGCAATCAAACTGGCCCGTGCAAATCCTGACAAGGAGCAGACTCTGCTGGTTAATCTGTCAGGACGCGGTGACAAGGATATTTTCACCGTTACCAAGATCCTGGAAGAAAGGGGGGAAATTTAATTATGTCCAGATATCAGAAACTATTTGAAACACTGAAAGCTAAAAATGAAGGTGCTTTCGTACCGTTTGCAGTATTAGGCGAACCTACCCTCGAAGACAGTTTCGATGTTATCGATACCATGGTTCAGAACGGCGCAGATGCTCTTGAACTGGGAATTCCTTTCTCAGATCCGGGTGCCGACGGTCCGGTAATCATGACCGCAGACAGACGCGCCCTGCAGAACGGTGCCAATACTCCGAAATGCTTTGAAATTGTAAAAAGACTCAGAGATAAATATCCTGATCTGCCGATCGGTCTTCTCATGTATATCAACCTGGTATATGCACCTGGCATTGAAAACTTTTTCAAAATGGCGGCTGATGCCGGCGTTGACTCCGTGCTCATTGCCGATGTTCCGGTTGAAATGTTTGAATCCGACGGTCTGCCATGGAAGAGTGCTGCTGAAGCAAACGGGATCGATCTGATTTTCATCGCTCCGCCTAACGCAACCGATGAGGCTCTTGCCAAAATTGCCAAATACTCCAGAGGCTACATCTATCTGGTAAGCAGATCAGGTGTTACCGGTGCCGGCAACAAGGCTGGTCATCCGATTGCCCATGTGGTTAAATTCCTTGAAGATCATAATGCGGTTCCTACTCTGCTCGGCTTCGGCATCAGCACCGAGGAGCAGGTTCGTGATGCAATCAGAAACGGAACCTCCGGTGCCATTACCGGCTCTGCTCTGGTAAACATCGTTGAGGAAAACCTGGACAACAAGGCGGTAATGCTTGAAAAGATCGCACAGAAGGTTCGTGAACTGAAGGCCGGAACCAGAGGCAACTGATTTTAAAAATTAAATCATTGTAAGCTCATAAAGGTCGTCATTTAATATGGCGATCTTTTTTTTGAGTAAAAAAAGATTATGCCCTTGGCTTTACCGGTAGTCAAAAACGTAAGAGCGGTACGGTCTGCCGCTGCGCAGTGCTGAAGCATATTCATCCACCTGATAAAGCAGCAGTTCCACCAGATTTCTCACCGGATGCTCATCTGTGTTTAGCGGATTGTGGGTATATTCCTTATGGAGGTTGCTGTCCCAAATCTCAAAGAAACTGCTGATCATATTTTTTTTGAATCGTACACCTCCGGTTGCCCCGTCGTCACAGAACATCTCCGCTGAGAATTTACGAAGATTGCAGTTTTTGATAATAAGCCTGTCAATTACCGGAGCTCTGAACTGCTCCACCAGATCCAGCGCCAGTGATTCTCTGCCCGCCTGAGCGGCATGAAGCGTTCCCAGCCCTGCCTCCAGCCCTCTGCTGATAATGAAGCCGGTCAGGATATTGGTAAGCATGGTATACCCGAGTGACAGCAGACAGTTTACCGGATCCGGTGACGGATGATGTTTCCTCGTCGAGAACTTAAGTTCACCGGTGAAGTAACTGCCAAGCACCGAGAAGTATTCCCGCGACGCATAACCTTCTGCACCGAGAACTTTCTGATAATCTGTCATCTTTCCAACCTGCGCAAGCGTTCTCTCCAGCGATGCTGTTACCATGTTATACCTTTCCTGATCCTGAAGCAGACTGCCGCTGTTGCGGTTCAGATATCTGAGAGTACTGAGCTGATTACTGATTTTTCCGGCCACCAGGTTTCTGGCTGTTACAACCCTTTGTTCCGGATCAGCATAATTGCGGTACTGCATCAGTTTGAGATCAAGTCCTTTGAAATTACCGGCCATTGCAGTTCCTATATATTTGTAGCTGCGGTTGAAATAATTAATATCCACTCCGTTGCTCATACATAATTTCTGTGCATCTGTTGTCACTGTAACCTGACCGAACACGTAAATGACTTCAAGCTGGCTTACAGGTTTTTGAGCAATCACCTCCTCATTACCCTCAGGATCAACCCTGCAGAAGCAAAGGTGGGATGATTTTTTTCTAATGATAGTACCAGGGTGAACCGCATAAATAACTGTCACAGCACACCTCCTCAGTTTGAATAACTACTACTGATATTCTTCTGCTCAGTCTGATCCGGTAATAACTTCACAGATCTGGAATTGATAAAACAACAAAACAAAGAAAAACCGGCAGAAGCTCCCGGTCAGCTCTTTAACTGAAGTGTAACGAATATCCTGCACGTATAATTTGAAACAGGTCACAACTGCATTGTTTATATCCGGCAACTGAAACAGCTCTTCCGGCAGGAGCCTGAGCCGTACATTACCCTTTAATAAAAACTGCTCCGCGTTGTATTTTTCAAAATAATACATGAGATTAATCAAAAAACGCATTGTAAATTAAAAAATTCTATTTGCAGAAACGAAAGAAACTGTTAGCATAGATCGTAGTTTTTTTAACTGAGTTCATTAACAAGTTCAGTATTTATTGTATATGAAGTAATAGTCTTTTTTCCGAGCTTATTTCCGGAATATTCAGACAGCACTGCTGACGGGTTTTCGAAGTTGGTCGTGTATTACTGTTCATGACAGATATAATTTATAAGTAGAGGTGATTTTGTTTGTATTTATGTCACCGTTATATCTGATACCGCGTTGATAGAAAATGGTATATCCTGTGGAATTTAATTAATAGATAGATACATACATGCAGGGATTTCTGTTTTATTTTTTTGAATATCATTCTGCAAGGGATTGGTGTTTTTGTAAAACAGATATTTGCATCCAATAGTTTGTATTTTCTAAAAAACATTCTGCAAATGTAAGGTGATACTGTTTTTTTCTCCTGCAAGGCTGAATTTGATCTTTATATGTCTTTTAGCATAGTATTTTCCTGAAGATTTGACCAAAGATCCTTTTGATTGAAGTCTTTTCATATTTGGTTAATTAAAATCCTAGTGGTCCGTCGTTTTGTTAAAATTATGCATTTTGTTTTAACAGGACAATTATTTTTAATTTTAAACATTATTTTTAATTTTTGTTATTATAACGACATAAATAGACATGATCTTAATCCATAAAAAACGCAAAAATCGAAGGAGGTTCCGCCACTTGATTTTTGAGATTGTAACATATTGATTTAGCGTATATTTTTTAAAAAATAGAAAATTTTTTGATTAAATTTTATACAAATTACTGTATAAATTTTAATCATTTTTCTGTTAAAAAAATAGGTTCCGCCATTCAGCCTCTGAGAACCGCGCCACGACTAGCTTCCCAGAGGTAGCTGTCGGGATTGATCTGCATGAATTGATACGATTGAAACTTTGTGATATCGGTATCTCTTTGGATTCCATGAATTTAGTCGGGATTGATCTGCATGAATTGATACGATTGAAACTACATGAAAGATATCCACTAGGATGATCTCCATAATCATCGTCGGGATTGATCTGCATGAATTGATACGATTGAAACTTTTATTTTTAGGTGCATTAAAGTAATCATATTTAACATGTCGGGATTGATCTGCATGAATTGATACGATTGAAACAACAGCTATGCCTCCCAACCATAGCATGTTTCATAAGTCGGGATTGATCTGCATGAATTGATACGATTGAAACAATGGCAACCGCTTCTATTAATTTGTATTTCCTTGGTGTCGGGATTGATCTGCATGAATTGATACGATTGAAACAAAAGAAAAAGGAGAGCATTAAGCCCCCCAAAACAAAGTCGGGATTGATCTGCATGAATTGATACGATTGAAACCATCCTGAGGACGAGATTCTACTTCAAACCATTTTAGTCGGGATTGATCTGCATGAATTGATACGATTGAAACTTCTTCTATCCATCTCGGCATAACACCGAGTAAGGATGTCGGGATTGATCTGCATGAATTGATACGATTGAAACTTGACCACTGATAAGTGCGTTCAGCTTGCACATGTACTCGTCGGGATTGATCTGCATGAATTAATACGATTGAAACTATGTTAAAGAAATTTTCTGTTCTTATTCAGTATCATGTTGGGTTTGATCTGGTTGAATTGATATGATTGAATCTTGT
>JAEEGI010030695.1_pt1 | contig 10091 bp, 4 predicted proteins | sample 8958751 | NCBI WGS metagenome assembly JAEEGI01 (sample SAMN16246545, study PRJNA631951) | gut metagenome | biome: gut microbiome; feature: rumen; material: KS-attached | host: Bos | place: Iran: Karaj | collected 2018-10 | reverse complement strand
AAGGACAAGGATGTCAATGTCGAGTCGCGCGGAAACGAGCTCCAGGACCAGCTTGGCGTCTCGGAAGCCTCGGAGTCGGACGCGCCAGTCATCAAGCTCGTCAGCATGATCATCATGGAGGCCTTCAAGAGGCGCGCGTCCGATATCCACCTCGAGCCGCTTGAAAACCGCTTCCGCATCCGCTACCGCATCGACGGCGCCCTACAGGACATGGATCCGCCTCCGAAGCGCCTGCAGCCGGCAATCATCCAGCGGCTGAAGATCCAGGCCGGCATGAAGATTTCGGAGAAGCGAATCCCGCAGGACGGCCGCATCCAGGTGAGCGTCAAGGGACGCGACCTCGACCTCCGTGTCTCCTCGGTCCCGACGAACCATGGCGAAAGCATCGTCATGCGTATTCTCGACAAGCAGAACCTCGCCCTCGGCCTCCCCGAGCTCGGCTTCCTCTCCGACGACCAGCAGAAGTTCGAGCAGCTCATCGGCCTCAGCGACGGCGTTCTGCTGGTGACGGGCCCCACGGGCTCCGGCAAAACGACCACGCTGTACGCCTGCCTTGGCCAGATGAACACGCCGAACCGCAAGATCATCACGGTCGAGGACCCTGTCGAATACCAGATGGCGGGCGTCAACCAGGTGCAGGTGAACCGCGATGTCGGCCTCGACTTCTCGGCCGCGCTGCGCTCGATTCTGCGTCAGGCGCCCAACATCGTGATGATCGGCGAAATCCGTGACCAGGAAACCGCCGACATCGCCATGGAGGCGGCCCTCACCGGTCACTTGGTCTTCAGCACGCTCCACACCAACGACGCGCCCAGCGCGATCACGCGTCTCATCGATATCGGCGTCAAGCCCTATCTCGTGGCCTCGGCCGTTCGCGCGGTGATGGCGCAGCGCCTTGTGCGCTGCATCTGCCGCGAATGCAAGGAGGAGCGCGCCCCGACGACCCGCGAGCTCAAGATGCTCGGCGACATGGGCGCGAAGAACGTGCAGAACATGAAGATGTACCGCGGGCGCGGGTGCGCCGTCTGCTCAATGACCGGGTACAAGGGCCGAAAAGGCATTTTCGAGATTTTCCAGATGACAGAGGAACTTCAACGCCTCGTCTTCGACCAGCGTCCGTCCGCCGAGCTCCGCGCACTCGCGCGTGAGAACGGAATGCGCTCCCTGCGCGAGGACGGACTTCTCAAGGTGGCATCGGGCATGACCTCGCTAGACGAAGTGCTGCGGGTGACAATGGGGGATTCCAACTAATGGACTTTTCAATGGAAGAACTGGAGCAACTCTGCGTAGACGAAGGAGCCTCCGACCTGCACATCCGCGTGGGACTGCCCCCCATGCTCCGCATACACGGATCGCTCACGCCGCTCGACTGCGACCCGCTCACGCCAGAAGACACAGTCACCCTCATGCACACCATCACGACCGAGGAGGAGCGCGCCGAGGTCGAGAAGGACGGCGGCGCCGACTTCGCCATAAGCTACAAGGACCTCGCGCGTTTCCGCGTCAGCGTATTCCGCGAGCGCGCCCACATCGGCATCGTCCTCCGGCAGATCCCGAACACGATTCTCACGCTCAAGCAGATCGGCCTCCCGGAGCAGGTCAACGAACTCCTCTTCAAGCCCCGCGGCCTCGTGCTCGTCACCGGCCCCACCGGCTCGGGCAAGTCGACGACGCTCGCCTCGATGCTCAACATCATCAACGAGCAGCGCGACTGCCACATCATCACGGTCGAGGACCCGATCGAATACTACCACTTCAGCAAGAAGTCCGTCGTGACCCAGCGCGAAGTCGGCCAGGACGTGCCGAGTTTCTCCGAGGCCATCCGCCGCGCCCTCCGCCAGGACCCCGACGTCATACTCATCGGCGAAATGCGCGACCTCGAGACAATCTCCGCCGCCATCACCGCAGCTGAAACGGGCCACCTCGTCTTCGCCACCCTCCACACCACCGGCGCCACGACGACCGTCGACCGCATCATCGATGCATTCCCGACGGACCAGCAGGAGCAAGTCCGCACCCAGCTCTCCGTCGGCCTCGTGGCCGTCATCTCGCAGCTTCTTCTGAAGCGCATCGACAAGCCCGGGCGCGTCGCCGCCTTCGAGATTATGTTCTCGACCCCGTCGATCCGCTCCCGCATCCGCGACAACAAGACCTTCATGATCGACTCCGACATCCAGACCGGGTCGAAGTTCGGCATGATTTCGCTCGACACCCATCTTATGAACCTCTACCAGGCGGGCATCATCGGCTACGACGACCTCATCACCAAGTCCAAGGACCCCGACACCATCGTCGAGAAACTCAAGGAAATGAAGGCGGCCGCAGGCCGATGACCTAGGTCATCGACATAGGTCGAAGGTTGAAGGTCGAAGGTCTTTGCGCCACTAGCCACTAATCACTAACCACTAGTCACTAACCACTAGCCATGGACGTCGCAACTGACATTGTTGAAACCCAGGAAGAGAAGCACGAGCTTCGCTTCGACGCAATACTGGACCTGGCGCAGGAAAACGGCGTCGTCGACGCCGAACAGGCGCTCTACGTCCAGGAGGAGCACGATCGCACCGGAAAGTCCATACGGGACGTCCTCATCGATGAGAACTTCATCTCCGAGGACGACCTCCTCGGCATGCTCGCCACCTACATGGGCGTGGACGTTGTCGACCTCTCGGCCATCGACATCCCTCCGGAGGTCCGCTCCTCAGTCCCCGCCGCCGTGGCCCGTACCCACACGGTCGTGCCCATCGAGGCGACGCCCAGCACGATCACTCTCGCCTCCTACACGCTCGTTGATCCATCGGCATCCGACGAACTCGCGTTCGTCCTCACCAAGGACGTCGCCTTCGTGCTCGCGCGGAAGGCGGATGTGGAGGCGCGCGTCAACGAATACTACGGCGATGACAGCGCAACCGTCGCGGACATGCTGTCGGACCTCGAGGGCGTCGTTACGACTGATTCCTCGCTGGAAGGCGCGATCGACGAGAAGGACATCGCCGCCCAGGCCGATTCCGAGCCTGTCCGTCGCTTCGTGAACCTCGTCCTCTACCAGGCCGTCAAGGACCGTGCCTCCGACATCCACTTCGAACCCTTCGAGAAGGAGTTCCGCATCAGGTACCGCGTTGACGGCGCCCTCTACGAAATGCAGCCGCCGCCCAAGCGGCTCTCCGTGCCGATCATCTCCCGCGTCAAGGTCATGTCGAACCTCAACATCGCCGAGCGCAGGGTCCCGCAAGACGGACGAATCGCCCTTACCGTCGCCGGCCACGAGGTCGACCTCCGTGTCTCCTGCCTCCCGACGCAATTCGGCGAGTCCGTGGTGCTCCGTGTCCTCGACCGCAACGTCGTCGCGCTCGACATCGACAACATCGGCCTCCCCGACGACATCCTCGACGATCTGCTGATCGACATCGAGAAGCCGAACGGCATCATCATCGTCACCGGTCCTACCGGTTCCGGCAAAACTACGACCCTCTACTCCTGCCTCAAGAAGATCAACCTGCCCGACTCCAAGCTGCTCACCGCCGAGGAGCCTGTCGAATACGACATGGACGGCATCATCCAGGTGCCGATCAACCCGCAGGTCGGCAACACGTTCGCGGCAGTGCTGCGCGCCTTCCTCCGTCAGGACCCGGACGTCATGATGATCGGCGAAATCCGTGACTTCGAGACGGCCGAAATCGCCATTCAGGCGGCCCTCACGGGCCACTTGGTCTTCTCGACCCTCCACACCAACGACGCCGCCGGCGCCGTGACGCGTCTGGTCGACATGGGCGTGGCGCCCTATCTGGTCGCCTCCACCCTTGAGGCCGTGCTGGCCCAGCGACTTGTCCGCACGAACTGCAAGGACTGCCGCACGCCGTACGAGCCTGACGACGAAGTCCTCCGCCGCCTCAACCTCACGCGCGACCAGGTCGGCAACCGCAGCTTCTACTACGGGCGCGGCTGCTCGGTCTGCAACAATACCGGGTACAAGGGGCGCAAAGGCATCTTCGAGTATCTGCGCGTAGGCGTGCAGATCCGCGAGATGATCAACGAGCGCAAGCCCACGCTGCTCATTCGCGAGCGCGCCCGCGAAATCGGCATGCGCACCATGCGCGAGGACGGCGTCCGCAACATCCTCGACGGCTACACCTCCGTCGACGAGGTCCTGCGCTACACGTAGCGCACGACCGGGCGACTTGGCGACATTCGACTTGCGACTTAGGTTCGACTGGTCGACTTGGTCGACTTGTCGCCGGACAAGTCGCCCTAGTACACCGTCAAATCCTTTAGCAGGATCGAGCGGCCGGTCTCCTCCATTTCAAGAATGTTGAGGACGCGGGGGTACATGCCGATTCCAAGGCCCGTGACGGTGATCGGGTAGTCGATCTGCCCGTTGCCGAAGTCGCCGTCGCGCTGCCATTGCCATTCGTTCTCGCCCGGGGAGTAGATCTTGACCGGCGAGTCCTTTGTAAGCGGCATCTTGATGAACTTCCAGCCGTCGAAGCGGATCGCCGCCTTTTCGGGCCAGTCGTAGACCATGCAGCCGTAGCCGCCCGTTCCGGCGCTGAGCCACTTTTCGCCCTCGGCGTCCGTGACCTCGAAGTAGATCTTGCCCCATGAGGAGTTGCCCTTCACCCAGACGCCGACGGTCGTCGGCTTTTCCAGCGCGGGCTTGGCCTTCGGGAAGCGCAGGAATGCGTATTCCTGGACGAGTTCGGGACAGTCGTTCGTCGTGGTGCGGGTGAATTCGATGACCGGATGATCGGTGAAGGAGATTACCTCTCCAGCCGGGCAGGGCCGAATTTCAAATTGCCCTGGGCGGAAGAAGGACAAAAACGCTGTGTCGAAATGCCCGATTTCAATACGCGGGTCGCGGCCGCAGACCACGACCGCCTCGTTCGTGGAGGCAAGTGGCTGGACTACCTGCGCATTGGCGGGAATGGCGGAACGATCGGGCAGTGAAGCCGGTACCACACTGAGTTCCCCAATGGGCTTGGCCGCCGAAATGTATATTGGCGACGAGGATATTGAGAAAAGAACTTGGTCTTCTTTCCGGGGCGCGACACTTGAGACAACACGAACGACTTTCCGTTTCCGTCCGAGCATGTCCGTGAGGGTGGGGTCAGGTGAATTGCCCGCTATGGGTATTTCTGCTGTTACCGGCACCTCGTCGTCGGCGCACCAGATGGCGTAAACGTAGGTTTTGTCGGGCTTCTGGAATTCCAGGCAGTAGGTCGTGAGCGAGCCTGTCGGGACCATGCGGGTGAAGCGGGCGCGGTCGAGGACGAGCGTCATCGTCGCGGTGGCGGCGGCGGCGCGGAGCGGGTAGGCCAGCGGCCAGCGGGTGAAATGGCTGTCGCCCCAGATGGTGTCGTAGTAGCTGTTGGCCATCTCGGTGATGCCGTTGACGGGTATGCATGTGAAGCGCCAGGCGTGGGCGATCAGGGCGCTGCGGACGCAGTAGGCGGCCTGCCCCTCTTCGCCGAGGTGGCGTAGGATGCGGGACTTCCACTCCCAGGGGGCGTCCGGGACGGCATTGGTGTAGCCGTAGATAAGGGCGAGCTTGCGGAGGGTCCATGCGGGATAGGCAACGGAGCGCTCCGGCGGCGAGGACATGCCGACGGACTCGTCGCCGAGGGCGTCGATGAGGTCGGCTGGGAACCCGGCGCGGAAGAGCTGCGCCATGAGGCCCAGCGAGTCGCCGGAATTGCCGTAGATAAGGCGAACTGATGGATCCACCTCGCGCCAGAGCCGCGCGGTGGTCAGCGCCGTGGCAGCGCGTTTGGCGTCGGCCTCCGCGACCTTTGGCGTTATTTCGGTATGGCCGCCGAGCAGTTCCATCGGGAAGGGTCCGCCGCCGCTTTCATGGAAAATGATGGCCGTGCGGCAGTGCGGGAAACGGGCGAGTCTGCTGCGCATTTCCGCCTTGAGGTCGGCCTCGGCCTCCTCCTGGGACTGGCCGTTCTTCGGCCGCGGGCGGATGAACGCGTTTTCGCCGAGGGTGAGCTTGTACTTCTGCACGACGGAATTCGTTTCGCAGAGGTTGCCCGGGAAAAGCGTGCGGCGGACGCCCAGTCGAAGAAGCATCTCGCCCCAGTCTTCGATCTTGCTTGGCGTTCCATGCGCGCCGCAGAAGTTCCAGAGGTAGTAGGGCGACTCGTATCCGGCCTGACGCGTGTCGGGCGGAAGCAGGACGAAGGAGGCCGGATGCGTGATGACGGCCTTGCCGTCGGGTCCCGCGACGGCGTAGCTGACCGAATAGTAGCCGAAATCCTTTTCCTTGAAGGCAATCTTCCGCTCGACTGGCTCAGCTGTGTCGAAGGCGATTTCCTCGCAGACTTCGCCGTCGGCGTCGCGGACGGTGGCGACGACATGGAACGGCCCCTTGGCAAACGGCGCGGGCGTGACGGACAGCGTCGCGCCGGCCTCTTCATCGGGGTAGTAGAGGCTGTTGCGGCGGTTTGGCGTCACGACAAAGCCGACCGGGGCCTTCTCCAGCGTGGCGGCGTAGATCTGCACGGAACTCTGCTTCTCGTAGGAGGGCGAACGCTTGCGGCTGAGGTAGTAGGTGTCCTTCTCCCAGAGCGGGCCGATGAACTCGAGGTCGAGGCGGTCGAGCTTGAGCATCGAGGTGAGGTCCTGGATGGTGCCGACGTCAAAGTCGAAGGCGACCTGGTAGACAGGCGTGCCGTCGGCGGCCTCGCCGAAGGCGGTGACGCCTTCGGGCAGCGGCTCGCCCTTGCGCGGCAGGCGCCGCGTGCATTCGCATGCGGCCTGCGAGCGTCCGCCGTTGTCGAGGTAGTGGGTGAGACGCGCGGTGACGACGGGTTCGAAGTCGTCGGGCGCCTTCGGGTCGGCCGCGCAGAGGGCGTAGGCGCGGACGTATTGGGCGACGGGCACGGAGAACTGCATGGCGGACGGCATGGCCTCGAACGGGTTCTTGCTGAGGTAGCCGTTGCATTCCAGCGCCCAGGAACCGAGGTTTTCGCGGCAGAAGGCGAGATTGAGCGCGTGTGTTGGGCGCGCGAAGCGGAAGGGCACGTTCTGCATGTCGGGCAGCCCCTTGAGCGGGGCGACTGTGCCGAATGGGCGGTCGAGCCCGTCGACGTCGAGGGGAAGGAACGGCGTGTCGGCGAAGACGTTCATCTCGTCGCGGATGGAGCGCCACGAAAGCATGGCTTCCGCCCCGATGTGGGCGCGCACCTTTTCGACAGGCGCTGGAACTTTCATCACGCCGGCGTACTTGGAGTCTATCCAGACCTCGTTTGTCGTCCAGTTGGCCACAAGTGGGCGCAGGCGCACACGGAGGAGATGTTCGGACGCCTTGGGCATCTTGTCCCACGCGGCAAGGAACTCGGCGATTTCGGGCTCCTCGTAGCGGTATTGGATGCGCGGAGCCGCGTAGACGTCGCGGTAAAATCCCGGGCCGCGCACGGCCAGGCGGGTGTCATCCGTCAACACCGAGACGGAGGCGTTGGTGAAAACGCCATGTCCATCCCCAGGAAGGCGCAACTGTCTTCCCCTGGCCCCGCCGGGGATGGAAAAGCTTATCGTCTGCGATTTGCCGTCAGCAAGAACGAATTCTATGGAATCGAAGAATTTGCCTTTGCGCCCGGCGCGGTATTCGAAGAGGAGGTCTTCGCCCTCCTCCGGCGCGAAGGCAGTCTCCTGCCCGTTGGTGAGGGCGGCTGAGCCGGAACGAGGGGCGGCGGTGGCGGCGAAGTCGGACGAACGGCCAATCCAGTCGGCAGGGTCGCCGATGCGGTATGGGCGCCGGCAGTCTTCGACGACATCGACGTAGTCGAACAACACTGGCGAATCCGAAACGAGATTCCAGCCGATGAGAGGTTTGTTCGGGAGGCGGCCCTCGCAGTCCTTGACGATGGCTCCGTTGCGGAAGACGTGGAAGGCGGCGCGTCCGCCGTCGACGAGCAGGACGCCTTTGTTCCACTGCCTCGGCCCCGGCATTCCGGCGTCGGCCGGCCTGGAGAGCCCGGAACCGCCGATGAACGAGCCTCCGTCCGCTACGACCAGGTCGCGGGTCTCGGGCTTCGAGGCGTCGCCGAAGTAGAGACGGAGGCGGAATACGCGGTTCGTCGGGGAGTTCATCTGGAAGCGGAAGAAGACGGCGTAGGTGTCTGACACCGGAGGTGTTCCGATCTTGAAGAACCCCTTGCGCGCCTCGGAGAGGCCCTGGGGATTGAAGTTCAGCATTTTGAGCGACGCCGGCCATTCGGCGATTTTGGCCCCTTGGTTGAAGGAGGCCACATAGTCGCCGTAGCGGTCGAACTCCTCGCGGTAGACAGTACGCTCACCGGCGAAGGCGGTGAAAGTCACGCCTATTGCGAACTCAAGAAGCGAAAGAATAACGGCATATTTCATGGAACAAGTATATCACAATGTGTGGTGACCAATGAAAATACACAATGGGTTGCGCGTCGCGGGCGGCTGTAGTAAGCCGCCCGCGACGCGCAACCCATTCAAAAAAGCTCTTTTTTTGACGCCAACCGGCCTTTCATAGTACAATATAAATAAAGGTTTACTATGAAGCGACGAATTGTCATAACCGGTTTGGGAACCGTCAATCCGCTGGGGAACACCGTGGAGGCCACATGGCAGGCCGTCCGCGAGGGACGCAGCGGCATTGGACCCGTGACCAAATTCGACCCGACCGATATCGACTCCAAGGTCGCCGGCGAAGTCAAGGATTTCAAGGCCGACGAGTGGATTGATCCCAAGAACGCCCGCAAGATGGCGCTCTTCTCGCAGTATGCCGTCGCAGCCTCCGTGCAGGCGGCGCGCGATGCCGGACTCGAGGGCAAAATCGATGCCGAGCGCACCGGCGTCGTCATAGGGAACGGCGTCGGCGGCTATGAGATTCTCTACGAGTCCATGCGCCGTTTCATCGAGCGCGGCCCGCGCCACGTCCTTCCCCTGACAGTTCCCGAGATCATCAACAACGAGGCCCCGGCCAACGTCGCCAAGGAACTTGGAATAAAGGGCTTCGCGCTTACGGCCATGACGGCCTGCACTTCGGGCACTGACGCCATCGGCGCCGCGCTCGACCACATACGTTCCGGCAGATGCGACGTCTGCTTCGCAGGCGGCACCGAAGGCGCCCTGATTGGCTTCACCCTTACCGGCTTTACGATTATAAAGGCCCTCTGCACGAAGTACAATGACGCCCCCGAAAAGGCAAGCCGTCCATTCGACAAGGATCGCAGCGGGTTCGTCATGTCCGAAGGCGCGGCGGTGCTTGTCCTTGAAGAGCTTGAACACGCCAAGGCCCGCGGCGCGAAAATCTACGCGGAACTCGCCGGATACGGCCTTTCGTGCGACGCCTACCACCTCACGGCGCCAGACCCTTCGGGCGAGCAGGGGGCCCGCGCCATCCGCCTCGCGCTCGAGGACGCCGGACTGAAGCCCGAGGAGGTCCAGTACTACAACGCCCACGGCACCTCGACGCCTTTGAACGACCCGCTTGAGACGAAGATGCTCAAAATGGTCTTCGGCGACCACGCCTACAAGATGAAGGTCTCAAGCACGAAGAGCATGACCGGCCACCTCATCGCCGCTTCTGGCGCCTTGGAGGCGCTCTTCTGCACGCTCGCGATCCGCGATGGCTTCTATCCGCCCACAATCAACCTCGACAACCCCGACATCGAGGCCGGATGCGACCTCGACTACGTTCCCAACAAGGGCGTCGAAGGCGAAATCGAGGTTGCCCTCTCCGGCTCGCTCGGATTTGGTGGTCACAACGGCGTCATAGCCATCAGGAAGTACCGCGAATGATGGATCGTGACATCCAGAAGTACCTGCCGCACCGCCCGCCCTTCGTATTCGTCGACGAGTTCGAGACGGACGAAAAGGGCGAGACAACCGTCGGCAACCGCCTCTTCACAGAGAACGACTTCTTTTTCCAGGGCCACTTCCCCGGCATGCCGGTAGTCCCCGGCGTCATTCTTGTCGAATGCCTGGCGCAGTGCGGCGGCGCGGGAATCGTCAAGTCGGGACGAGTACCATCGAATAGCGACTTTTTCCTCGCCACCGTAAAGGAGGCGAAGTTCCACGCCAAGGTCGGCCTTGGCGACAGGCTCGACATGGAGATT
>JAEEGI010030691.1_pt1 | contig 10092 bp, 8 predicted proteins | sample 8958751 | NCBI WGS metagenome assembly JAEEGI01 (sample SAMN16246545, study PRJNA631951) | gut metagenome | biome: gut microbiome; feature: rumen; material: KS-attached | host: Bos | place: Iran: Karaj | collected 2018-10 | reverse complement strand
CGCAGATAGCACACTCAATGACTATCTGAATGCTCATAACGCACCTTTTGATGTGTCAGATCAGACATATGAGCTCTTACACAATCCTCTTTTTCTTTTGATGTATGTATCTAACCATGAAAACGGTGTTAAAGATGCTACCACTAAGGGTGCTATCCTTTATGAGTTCTGTAACGGAAACAGATCCATATACAATGAACTTACACGTATAAAGGACTCCGATTATATAGAAGAGCCTTTACCCGACTATACTCCTCTTCTGTTTGATTTCATCATGCCTGCCATCGCTGCGCTCATGGAGATGAACGACTCGTTCTATATAACTCCCGTCATGCTAGATGATATCGTTGAACAGATAAAGAGTCTTACAGCTCCCTTTGACCAGGCATCAGATAAACACTTTAATGATAAGTATGATCTTAGAGGTTCACTTTCTTCTTTGGCTACCGATCTGATAAGATCCGGTTCAGATCTTATAAAAGTTCTTGTAGATGAATTATCTTTCCTTCAGCAGGATCTGGATAGTAATCTGTTCTTCGTTCATCAGTATATAAAGGACTACTTTGCTTCTTTATTCAGGATACTAACATATCGTCAGACCATATGGGATTCCGAGTCCCTTTACTTTAAGTATGCCCATACACTCATGGACATCAACACCTTTGATCTGACAAAACAGATAGCAGACAAGTCAGGTCTGTGTGATCTTAAGAGGCTTGAGTCCCTGCTCGATGCATGTCCTGATAAGGATGATGTGTTCTATATAAATAATCTGTTCAGAATGCTGTCAGCATTCAATAACGGTTCACTTAGTGGCTTTACATTTGATGGCTTTGATCTTTCTAATCTGCCAATGACAATGTATCAGTTCGCTGATAACTTATCTGCTTCAGTGTTTAAAAACTGTAAGTTTTCCGATATAGCATTCTCACTTGGATCTTATAGAAGACCATGTCGTATATTTACTGTGTACGAAAACAAACCAGCCATGTGTGATGTTGTTTTGGCTTCTGAATCCGGCATCATAAGAATATATGATATTAACTCCGGATCCCTAATCTACTCTTTCATCATGAATATAATGTCAACAGAAAATCTTCTTTACTTTGATGGTGTGGATACTGTTAAGCTATCTCCAAGCGGCAAGTATATGCTCCTTTATGACAGTGGATTCTTTCCCGAATATTTCTATATATTTGATCTTAAAGAAAAGAAATTGACCATACGTACATACGGTAAAGGTGCTGTTCATGAACTGTATTCTATCACTCAAGATGACAGACTGATCATTATAAATGACCTGGATAATGTATTCATATATGATCTCTCACACAAAAATCCAAAGGTTCCTGATTATTCTTCATATCCACCTGTGTTGTTTATCGAGACCAAAGAAATGCAACCCATCCATTTAAATATAGGTCTTTCCAGCATTCTTAAGTCAAAAGGCTATGTAAATATACCTTCCAATCTGCTTGATGGATCAAAACTATACTATTCAGGTAACAGACTTATCCTCCTTATAGCCAAAGCAAACGATCTGGACTCATGTGTATATGTTTACTCATGCACGTCAAAAGAGTCTGTTCCTGTATACTTTGATGATCCGATTAATGATATGCCCAATGGTACGTTGGCATCCGTTATGACAGATACTGCCATTTACTTTACCTTTGGTGATTCTATTCATATCCTTGATCTTAAATCATTACACATAAAAAGACTGATCACCCTTTATGATACAAACAGATTCATTGCCTTAAACTGTAATAACGAAATGTTATTCGCAGTTACATACAGCAGGTTATATGACATCAGTATTTCTGACAGAGAGATATTGGACACACATGACCTGTACGTAGATCACCAGATAATGTCTCACGCAGAGAGTTCCAACTACATAATCTATGGTAATACCTCCTTTGACTCAACAAAAGCATACATATATCGACTTGATCAAAGGACCTTTACTAAATACACCTGCCCTCCTCCACCATCCATAACACATGTATTAAACATCAGTGATAACAGGATTATCGTTATATACAGCACCGGTTATGTGGCTGTATTATCCGCTGAGGATATGTCACTTCTCAATAATTTCAGACTGCCTTATGGCCACAGATGTATCAGTGCTGACTATAACAGCCAAAGTGAAGAAATTGCAGTCATCACTTTTGATGGCAGTTCGATAAAGAATTTCGATAAGCCAAACTCATTGTATGTATTCAGCACAGATGACATAGAATCTTCATCACCGGAATTCGAACCAATCCAAAGCAGTCTTTATTATGAGGCCTGCTTATGCTACTCTCTTGATGGCCGATACCTGTTTTTAAATGACATGGGTACCATAAGGATCTTTGATGCAGATAACTGTGATGAGTATGATCCTATAGAGATAGGCGAACGTGTTGAAAGCATAAAGGCGTATGACGGTTATATAATAGTCATTCATGGTGATGATATAGTTTATGATTCCGGGATCGTCGGAGTAGACGGATACCTAATAGATGATATTTTTGAAACTGGATTATCCATTACGGTAATAGATATCATCAACGGTTCTTTTGTCGTAAGTGATCCGAATTGTATCTACAGATATTCAAAATGGCTAGAGAATAAAGTATGCGCAACCAAAATATCTGATCATGTTTATGAGAAAATATTTACTGATAAGCCTAGCGGTCATTCTAGATACGACATTGAATCAGATAGGTTCTTCTATGAATCTGACGATAGTCTATCTGATTATTACCAGGACGGGATACTCATCAAATGCTCATCACACTATATACCTGAGGGTGATAATGTTTACAGAATCAAAAAAATGACCACCCGATATGCATATATAAGAAACGGTTCATACTATGCCTTTAATATATTTGGGGATTATGTTAAACGTGATATTGATGCAAAAACCGATATGGGTACAATGATAAATATTACTCCAGATCTTTATATATTGGGATGTCGTTTTGAATTTGATACTCTGCCAGATGGTTATTTCATCGATGTAATAAATAAAAATGGCGGACTTATCAATCCTGATGGAATAAAGAGGGAATAACTTGGGAATACAATATTCTTGATACACAGGAAATGTATGTTATATAATTAACATGAGCAAACTTTAAAGGCATCTATCCAGGTGCCTTTTTTTGTTGCCATCATAGCGGTATATACTCAAGCATTTTACCCGGGTCTGAATCTGGGTAATTTTCATTTTTGGGTAGTCGCAAGCATAGCATTTGGCCGGCCACCAAATGCTGATCGCCAGCCTTCGGCTGTCGAACTCTTTGGGATGATCCCAAACCCTTTACCTTTACATCGACCGTTTACTTTTAAGAAAGGAGTCAAAACATGAAGCCCTATGAGACTGGAAGAAAAAGAAAGATAAAGAAGGAAGTACGTTTAAGTGATATTGAATGGAAGGCTGTACAGAAGCGTATGCAGATGAGCGGTATAAGCAGTTTCTCTGATTACGGCAGGCAAATGCTGATAAACGGATATGTTGTTGTCATTGATGATTCCAAGGAGCTTAAAGAGTTCACTTATGAGATAAATAAGATCGGTCACAACATCAACCAGATAGCTCATGTTGCCAACTCATGTGGCAGTGTCTCTGAAGAAACTATAAACATAGTAATAGGACTGATGAACAACATATGGCAATTTCAAAGATACATCCTATCCGCCACTCCGTCCTCGACTGCATCAACTACATAGTTGACAGAGATAAGACAGATGGTGAGCTTTATGTTTCATCATTTGCCTGCAGCGTACATACTGCTGACCTTGAGTTTGCCCAGACAGCGGACTCGGGTAGCAGACATGGCTCGGTAAAGGCTCAGCATCTCATACAGGCATTTGCTCCCGGTGAGGTGGATGCTAAGACCGCACATGAGATAGGTAAGAAGCTTGCTCTTGAACTTACAAATGGAGCTCATGAGTTTGTCATCGCAACCCATATAGATAAGGATCACGTACACAATCATATAGTCTTTAATCAGGTATCATTCGTTGATCATAAAAAGTTCCGTCAGAACATCAATACATTCAAACAGATGCAGACGATCAATGATACCCTTTGTGCCTCATATGGATTATCTGTGATAACCAATAGAGAGAACAAAGCAAGACCCTACTATGACTACAAGGATCTCAAGACCAACAACTCTCACAGACAGGTACTAAAGAATACTATTGATTCTCTCATACCTCTCGTATCCACATTTGATGAACTATTGGCAATGCTTAATAAGGTCGGTTATGAGATCAAGGGTGAAGCGCCATCATACTCTGTCAGAAAAGAAACAGATCAAAGGTTCATACGTCTTAAGAATCTAGGTGACAGATACACGTATGATGCGATAAGCCTTCGTATCAAATACAGGTCAGTCGATGCCACACCCTATATTGCAAAGCCTAAACAGGTTGTAGGTCTTTTGTCGGATCTTAATGACAGACTTGATAAGATAAAAAATCCAGCTTATGCAAACAGGGTTGCCATATCAGAGGTAAAACGTATCGCTGCAACTTATGCCTTCTTGAACGAACACTCCATCACATCAGTCTCTCAGATAGCCAAAGCCCAGGAAGAATGGGCCGTCAGTATCAAAGAAAAACGTGATCAGATACGTTCTGTGGAAGCTGAGATCGATAAGCTGAAGATCATATGTGAGCATCTTGAGAATAAAGAAAAATACAATGGAGTCTACGCTTCATACCTTGACTCCGGTAAGGACAAGTCATACAAGGAAGCTCACCTTGGTCAGATGCTCATGTTTGAGTCATCCTGCAAGATATTATCACAGATGGGTGTATCACCTTCAGTAACATACAAAGAGACCTCAGACAGACTCAATGACCTTATCAGACAAAAAGACGACCTTTATGCTTCTTATCACTCAGACGTATCAAATCTCAAACAACTGAATATAGCCGCTAAGAACATTGACATACTACTGTCAAGAAACGAGACCTCTAAATCCAAGGCTAAGTATAGAAACAAGGATGAACGGATCTCGGATTAAGCATGTAACCTATTAACCCGGGGGCATCACTACTGATGTCCCTTCTACTGTTTAAGGAGAAACAATTATGAAAAAAGATGAATTCTATTATCTTATCATCAACATGACTACCGCTATGAACAAGCTTGGGATCAGTATCAGTGAACTTGCCGATCTTCTTGATGTAAGTAGCGATACTATCTCACGCTGGCTCAGAGGCGTACAGAGGCCCTCTGCTGACAACATGCAGAAAGTTCACAGCTTCATTCATATGGTCCTTGATCTTAACCTTGATTATGAAGATCTGCAAAGCCTGAATGAAGTATTAGACATTGCTGAGGATCTGAGCGCATATCTTGAACAGGACGATTACAATGATCCTTCAAAGAATAAACTGCTCTTTCAGTTCCTTGATGTAATGCGGATCATTGCATTCTCATTGTTATATACGACATAGATCTCATGATCATGTAGATAAGATGCATATATGCATCTTAAAGCAACACACATCGCGGTTACAGGTGCATAATAGCCCTTTACATGAATGGATCCGTTTATCAGTCTATTGCAGACTGATAGATGGGTCCTTTTTATATATAAGTGTATCGGAAGCTAAGCACTCATACCGTCACCTGCCATGTGCAGTACAAAAGAAGGTGACTTACTATGTCATATAAGAGAAAAGAACCGGATCCGGCTGACATACTGGCTCTGTTGAAATGCTATGCTGAGCATGCTATCATTGATATTGACGATCTGTGCGTCCTCGGAAAAGAGGAATGCATGAATAAAATATTGTCGAAAGTACACAAGTACGATATCTATCAAGGTAGCGATGGCAGATGGAGAACTCATGTTGTTGATGAATCCAACAAAACTGGACGCCGACTCATAGTCAAATCTAAAAGGGAGGATCTGGAACGAGCATTACTGGATCATTACAACCCGAGCAGATTTCATACCATGCAGTCGTTATGGGCTGAGTTCGAAGCATATCGCGCGTCATTACAGAAGGCCAATACGATTAAAGAGGATATCAAAGCATACCACAAGTATTATCTGAATGATCCAATCTCTCAAAAGGATCTTAACAGGATCAAGTCAGTCGATCTGGAACAGTGGTTGGCAACCAATATCCGTAAGTATGAAATGACCAGTCATACATACTCAAAGATGAAGACTCCCCTCTCTCAGATGTACAGATGGGCCAAGCGCAAGGGATATGTAAAGAAGAACCCTTTTGAAGATATCGATACAACAAAGCTACCGTTGCACAATGAAAAAAGAAAAACGGGAAGGCAGAAAGCCTTCATATGCGGTGAACACACCCAGATCATTCAGGCGGCCATGGATGACTTCAGATCAAAGCCATATCCGGTACCGCTTGCAATAATCCTGGATTTTCTCACAGGATTGAGATTAGGTGAGATCGTCGCACTCAAATGGGAGGATATCGACTGGGAAAGAAAAAGGCTTTACGTTCGCAGATATGAAGAAGATGTTGTTGATGTTTCCAATGACTATATGAGTTTCGGTAACTATCATTACGTTATATACGAGAATGATACCAAGGGCTCATATGGATCAAGAGAAGTCTTTTTGACAGACGATGCGATAAGCATACTCAAACTCTTAAGGAATTATTATGAAGAAAGAAACATCTCAACAGAGTGGCTCTTCTATTCCAAACATGAAAATGATAAGATCCATGATCGTGCGCTCGACTTAAGACTTGAGAATTACTGCAAGCAGATCGGGATACCAAGAAAATCCATGCACAAGATCAGAGCTACATATGTATCTTTATTACGTGATGCCGGATTAACATTTGAATCTATCGCGGAACAGGTTGGACACAAATCAACGGCAACTACAGCCAAGAACTATTCATTTGATCTCAAATCTGAGAAAGAAAATCATGAAATTATGGCTTTAGCACTTTCAACAGACTGTGTAAAGGAGTTGAGAGTCGTTTGATAAAAAACCTATTTTGTAGGGTGAAATTTTAAATTGTGTCAAACGAGAGGGGGGCTTCAAGTCTATACACCCTTCAAAGAGCGTTGATTTTACGCACTTTTTTGTCAAACTTGATCAAAAGTATCCACAGTGTATCCAAGTGTATCCAAGTGTATCCAACAATTTAAAAACCTTATGATAATAAAAAATCCGCAAACCCTCATAAATCGAAGGTTTGCGGACCATTCAGTTAGTAGCGAGAGGGGGATTTGAATTTGATAGTTCCTATGAAACACTGTAAACAAGAGGCTAAGCTATCGTCAATTTGTTTTATTCCCCATAGTGTCCCCAAAATAACGGCTTGAACACAACCCATTTATTATCCTTATATTAGGATTTCTTTTGAATCCATTTATTTCAATAAATGTTCCCAAATACTTTCTTATATGAATACGTTCATCTTCTTTATTTGAGTAAACCCTAGGGAAGCTTTTCTCAATAAATCTAATGTATTCATCAGTTATTCCATATAATCTCATGTTTTTCTCCATAATATATAAGAGGAGAATCTCTTCTCCTCTCATCTTCCACTTATTGGTAGGAATCTCCAGTTGTTAAACCCTCCACTTAAACGGCAGGAGCTCTCCGGTTGTTAACCTTCCACTTTATGGCAGGAACTCTCCAGTTACTTATATTTTAAATCGTACCTAGTGCATATGCACCGTTTCCAGCACGAGGTTGAGCAATCATCAATAATGACTGCAGCCAGATGCGTATCCATGAATCAATGAATCATTTAAATACGAATCCTATCTAATTCCTCTTTTGTATAATCGCTCATACCACTTATCTATTACCTCATAATACTTTTCCAAAGTATTAATTCTAACACTGAAATGAAGATCATATCTTCCCGAAGCTTCCCAATCCGAAATCATTACTGAATTGTTCCGTACGTCTGTAGGAATATACATGTCTATTCCTAATGAATCTGCATACGATGCTAACGTAGATATGTTATGAACATACATGGATCTATTATTGTATTCACATCCTGATGAATACACTTGTATCTTTATAAGTTTTTCGGCTGCCTGCTGAAGATGATATGCAACCTGATTCTTTACTTCTTTTATCTCTTTGTTCTTATATAGTTCTATTCCTTGCCTAGCCATAAGTAGATCGGCTTTTATAATGCTCATTGATAAATCCATGATTTATTGCCTCTCGAAAAGAACCTCTCCATTGTTTATATCCTTCATGATTGAAGAATCGTTTTTCTTGGTAGTATCAAAGTATAAGATATCATAATCCTGTATCTCTCCATATGATACAACAGAATTCACATAGTCACGATAACTCTTGTTTTTAAACATCTTACTCTTTGATTCTTTACCAAATACCGCAATATCAATGTCAGACTCTTCAGTACAACGGTCTTCTAATGCAGATCCAAACAAAACCACCTTATCAATAAGATTGCATAAAGAGATGCTATCAACAATATTCTTAACATAATCGCTCTTAATACTTGCAACATTAACAGTTCTACCATTTATATCAAGACCTACCATCTGGCACATATGCATCTCCTTTCACTAGACTTTAGAAGTTTTACTTATACTTATATTATAATTGCAATATTCACTATATACAAGAATCTGTGAAAATCTTCATAATCATCATTTGGTTAATCTTTGAAATGTTTGGAGGTGGGACTTGTATATTATAGAATAAAACAGTTTCTACGTCTTGTGAATTCAATTCTCCCTTTACGATAAAAGCCCTACAGCAACTGTAGGGCTTTATCATCATAATATGCAACTTTCTTTCGCCGAAGCTAAGATGGGCTATGGTAAGTTGCCACCTTTGTAAACCTCCATGTTCACCGCCTCCCATCGCGGATTCCACTTCACCGGCAAATAAAACATTTTTACGAGTGTGCTTCTCGAGAGATCAACCTCTGATTATACTATCGGAGATATTGTCTAGAAAGTCAACACGTTTTCAAAAATCGGACACTTATCTATTTCAAACGTACAAGTGCATAAGCACCATTTCCAGCATCTGCATTGAATGATACTGTGTTTGGATCTGTATCAGTATCTTTAAGTATCTCTGCAGATCCACCTTCGATTACATGGACTACAGCATATATACCGCCATTTTTATAAAAACTATCCGGAATACCAACAGTCATACCTAAATGACCGTTAGATTCACTTAACGGTATCTGCTTTCCACCGGATGTCTTATTGATATTGACCTGTATAGCAGGGCCAAGTTCTCCACCTGCTAATGCAGCTGCATTCTCCAGGCTCTCAAATGCCAATGGACTGTTTTTAGACGTTACATCCCATGTAGATACATTCAAACTCTCACCTGCAGATAATCCCAGTTCCTGGGCTGCCTGTGTAGCCGGAGTTGTAAATGCTGCACCTGCTACGGATTGCGCATTAAACGAGCCGGGTATTGTAGAGACAATTTCTCCATTATCAGCTATAACAGTTGCATTAGTCTTGTTTATCATATTACCACATGTATCACAAAGGCCATCACTGTTGTCATCTATGTGAGTATGCCCATGATGCCATGTACGGCTTACGCTGGATTTATTATCGTTCTTCTCCTTTGATTTATTCTTGTCTTCATCCTTGGGCTTATCCTTATCCTTGTCGTCATCTTTCGGTTTCTTCTTATCCTTGTCATCATCATCAGGATTTTTCTTGTTTTTGTCATCGTCTTTTGGATTGTTTTTGTTAACCTGTGGACCTTTAAATATCACTCCACAGTTATCACATTCATTGTCTCCATTATTATCATAATGAGGCGGACACCCAAGATTTGCAGTCATACGGCCACAGATATCACAACTTCCGTTACTATCCCTGTCTTCATGAACATGTGCATCTGCGCAGATCACACCGCAATGGTCACATTTTCCGTCTCCATCCCAGTCTTCGTGTGGTGGACAGTATTGCGAGAATATCGGTCTTCCACAGATATCACAACTTCCGTTACTATCCCTGTCTTCATGGGCATGGGCATCTCCACAGACAATTCCGCATTTATCACATTTTCCGTCTCCATCATAGTCCTCGTGTGGCGGACAGTACATTGC
>JAEEGI010030684.1_pt1 | contig 10094 bp, 9 predicted proteins | sample 8958751 | NCBI WGS metagenome assembly JAEEGI01 (sample SAMN16246545, study PRJNA631951) | gut metagenome | biome: gut microbiome; feature: rumen; material: KS-attached | host: Bos | place: Iran: Karaj | collected 2018-10 | reverse complement strand
CGCCCCTACGTAAGCATATAAACCGCGCCTTGTCATTCTGAGGCGGATGCCGAAGAATCGCAAGTCTGCGAAAAGCCTGTAAATGAGATCCTTCGCTGCGCTCAGGATGATACGGAATCTGTAAGAAAAACCCGCAGGGGAGACCTGCGGGCCTGATTATTAAAACTCAGTTCTTCTTGGGAGGTCTGTTGCCTCTGTTGCCTCTGAAGGAGCCGCTCTTGCGCGGAGCATCGGAGACGGTGTTCTCGGGAACGAGACCTTCAACCTCGATGAGCGCCTCGCGGCGTGAGAAATTTAGTCTGCCCTGGTCGTCCTTCTCAAGGACCTTGACGATGACCTCGTCGCCGACCGTGACGACATCCTCAACCTTCTCGGTTCTCTTGACGTCGAGCTGGCTGATATGGACCATACCCTCGATGCCGGGAACTATCTCGACGAATGCGCCGAAGCTCATCAGGCGGGTAACGATTCCCTTGTAAATTGCGCCGATTTCGGGGCCGTTGGCAATAGTCTCAACAATGCCGATTGCCTTCTTGCAGTCCTCAAGATCGGTGGAGGAAACGAATACGGAGCCGTCCTCTTCAACGTCGATCTTGCAGTTGCACTCTGCGCAGATCTTCTGGATAACTTTGCCCTGCTTGCCGATGACGTCGCCGATCTTGTCGGGATCGATCTTGGTGCTGAGCATCTTGGGAGCCCACTTGCTGAGCTCTGCGCGCGGCTCTGCGATGACGGGAGCGATAACCTCGTCAAGGATGTAGCAGCGTGCTTTATAGGTCTTGTCGAGCGCCTCTCTGATGATGGCGGGAGTAAGACCGTGAACCTTGAGGTCCATCTGAATTGAAGTGATACCCTTCTTGGTACCGGCGACTTTGAAGTCCATATCGCCGAAGAAGTCCTCGAGGCCCTGGATATCAACCATAGTCATGAAGCGGTCGCCCTCGGTGATAAGACCGCAGGAGATACCGGCAACGGGGGCCTTGATGGGAACGCCGGCGGCCATGAGCGAAAGAGTGGAGCCGCAGACCGAGCCCTGTGAGGTGGAGCCGTTTGAGGAGAGAACCTCGGAAACGACGCGGATGGTATAGGGGAATTCCTCAACGGAGGGAAGAACGGGGATGAGCGAACGCTCAGCGAGAGCGCCGTGGCCTATCTCTCTTCTGCCCGGTCCTCTCGGGGGCTTGGTTTCGCCGACCGAGTATGAGGGGAAATTATAGTGGTGAATGTAGCGTTTGGAATCCTCTTCGTCAAGGCCGTCAAGCGACTGCGCGTCGCTCATTGTGCCGAGAGTAACAACCGAGAGAACCTGAGTCTGGCCTCTGGTGAACATACCCGAGCCGTGAACTCTGTCAAGCAGGTCTATCTGGGCATTGAGCGGACGGATTTCGTCGATTCCTCTGCCGTCAACACGCTTGCCGTCATCGAGCAGCCAGCGGCGGACAACATACTTCTGAACCTTGTAGAGGCATTCCTCGATTTTGACTTCCATCTCGGGATAAATCTCATCGAATTTCTCGTGAACCTTCTCATAGACGGGCTTGAGACGCTCATCGCGGATTCTCTTGTCGTCAGTATCGAGAGCGGCGCGGATATCCTCGATTGAGAATTCCTTGATTGCCTCATACATTTCGGGATCGGGATCGTTTGAGGGGAATTCAACCTTCTCCTTGCCGACCTCGGCCTTAATCATATTGATAAATTCAACTATCTTCTGATTCTCTTTGTGGGCGAACATGATGCCGTCATACATATCGTCGTTTGAGACTTCGTTTGCGCCCGCCTCAATCATCGCGACGAGCTCGCTCGTGGAAGCGACGGTGACATACATATCGCTCTTTGCTCTCTGCTCGAGAGTGGGGTTGATGACGTATTCGCCGTCAACCAGGCCGACAACAACGCCGGCGATGGGGCCGTCCCAGGGAATCTCTGAGATTGAGATTGCGATTGATACGCCGAGCATTGCGGCTATCTGGGGCTCGCAGTCGGGGTCAACGGACATAACGGTCGCGACAACGCCGACATCGTTTCTCATATCCTTCGGGAAGAGGGGGCGGATGGGTCTGTCGATAACTCTTGAAGCAAGGGTGGCCTTCTCGCTCGCCTTGCCTTCACGGCGCTGGAATGAGCCGGGGATTCTGCCGACAGCATAGAGCTTCTCCTCATAATCGACTGAAAGAGGGAAGAAATCGACGCCCTCACGGGGCTTCGGAGCCATAGTGGCGGTGCAGAGCACGTTGGTCTCGCCGTAGCGGACAAGGCAGCTGCCGCCCGCAAGCTGAGCCATCTTGCCGACTTCGACAACGAACGGTCTGCCTGCGATTTCGGTTTCATACTTTTTGAAAGTTGAGAATTCGTTGAAAACCATTTTCTGTTACCTTTCTGAAAATTATTTATTTCATCGGGCAGTTCCTGTTTTCAGCGGAAAATCCAAAGCAAAGAATCCTTTTCGCTTTGCCCTCGATTCACTGCTGAAAAGCTTCGGGAATGCCCGAGGATTGCAAATGATAATGCCGGGTTGTTTCGCAATAATTGATATATTCTGTCATTCTGAACCCGCAGGGTGAAGAATCTCAATCTGCGATCCTTCGCTTACGCTCAGGATGACAGGATAATTCCGAATTCGCTTCGTTTCTTTCAAGAAACAAAGCAGGCGAGAGATCCCGCCTGCTCCGATTTTGCAATTATTTACGCAGACCGAGCCTTGAAACGATTGAACGGTAACGCTCAATGTCAACCTTCTGAAGGTAAGCAAGGAGGTTTCTTCTGTGACCTACCATCATGAGAAGGCCTCTGCGGCTGTGGTGATCCTTCTTGTGGATCTGAAGATGGGCGTTGAGGTCGTTGATTCTCTTGGTGAGAACAGCGATCTGAACCTCGGGTGAACCGGTGTCGCCCTCGTGGGTTGCGTATTCCTGCATGATTGCCTGTTTTTCTGCCTGTGTCATAATTTTCACCTCATTTGATTATTTGCCTCGGTCTCAGTAGGCGGCAGGTGAATTCCCCTTCGGGGCTTACTCCGCAAACCGTGATCCGGGCGTACGAGTGGAATTATATCACACTATTTTTTATTTGTAAAGAGTTTTTTATTAATTTTTATAAAGTATATAACTATATTGTTTATTACAATCTGCTTATCACAGTCAAAAAAAATCAGGCGCAAACGCACCTGCTTTTTGATTTTGAGGAATCCGTTCTGAAGTCTTATCCGGATCCGGATTAAACGCTTGATTCAAAGATTCAATTCCCTGCACCGAATCAAAACCCCGCAGAGCCGGAACTCCGCGGGGGTCTTTTTATATATTTCTTTATTTCTGGTCGCCGCCGACGGAGCCTTCCCAGGAGTCAACAGCGCTTGCCTTGATTTCTTCGGGATTGAACCAGGTCTGGGTGACGGTCTTGGTCTCGGTGTAGAATCTGAAGCCGTCCTTGCCGAGTGTGTGGAGATCGCCGAAGAAGGACTTCTTGTGGCCGTTGAAGGGGAATACGCCTACGGGAACGGGGATGCCGACGTTTACGCCGACCATGCCGCCGTCGGTTCTCTTGGTGAATTCTCTGGCGTAGTAGCCGCTCTGGGTGAAGATAACCGAGCCGTTCGCGAAGGGGTTGGCGTTCATGAGCGCGAGACCCTCTTCAAAATTCTTGACTCTCTTGATGCAGAGAACGGGTCCGAATATCTCTCTCTGGCCGACCGTCATCTCGGGAGTTACGTGGTCGAGGATGGTGGGGCCTACATAGAAGCCGCCCTCATAGCCGGGAACGACGGTATCTCTGCCGTCAAGCACGAGCTGCGCACCCTCTTCGATACCCTTGTTGATCCAGTCGATAACGCTCTTCTTGTGAGCTGCGGTGACAACGGGGCCGAGGTTTGTATCCTTCTCATAAGCGGGGCCGATTTTGAGCTCCTTCGCGAATTTGACGAGGTAGGAGACAAGCTGATCCGCGATGCTCTCCTGAGCTACGATTACGGGCAGAGCCATGCAGCGCTCGCCTGCGCAACCGAAGGAGGAATTGATGATTCTGTGAGCGGCGCTCTCGATTGCGGCGTCCTCAAGCACGAGGCCGTGATTCTTCGCTTCGCAAAGGCACTGAACTCTCTTGCCGCTCTCGGCTGCTCTCGAATAAATGTGAAGGCCGACTGAGGTCGAGCCGACGAAGGTGATGCCCTTGACATCGGGATGATCCATGAAGATTTCCGCTTCGTTTCTCGAGCAGGTTACTATATTGATAACGCCGTCGGGCAGGCCCGCTTCCTTCCAGAGCTCCGCGATTCTCATGCAGGTCATCGGGGTCATGGAAGCGGCTTTGAGAACTATCGTGTTGCCGCAGGCGATGCACATCGGAGTCATCCAGCCCATCGGAATCATGCCGGGGAAGTTGAAGGGAACGATGCCGGCGAATACGCCGACCGGCTCTCTGTAAAGAGTGGTGTCATATCCGGAGGAGGTGTCGCGGATGCTCTCGCCCATAAGCAGCGAGGGAGCGGAAAGAGCGAGCTCAACAGGCTCTTTGACCTTGAGGATATCGCCTCTCGCCTCGTTCCAGACCTTGCCTTCTTCTCTCGCGCACAGCTCGGTCAGCTCATCCATATGGGCTACAAGCAGATCGCGGAAATCATAGATTATCTGGACTCTCTTCATTACGGGAACTTCGCTCCAGCTCTTGAACGCCTCTTTGGCGCACTCGACCGCATAGTTTACCTCTTCCTTGGTGCAGCAGGGTGTCTGGGCAATGACTTCGCCGGTGCTCGGATTGTAGATATCCATATACTTGTCCGTCTTGGAATCAAGCCACTGACCGCCTGCGTAATACTGTAACTTTTTGACTGCCATAATTCTACCGTCCTTTATATAAATAATTTGTCTGTCAATAAATAATTATATTACAACTTTTATCCGCTTGTCAATGAATTTCACGGCGGATTTCGACCGCAATGCCGAAAAATGTAACCGGGAGCTTCGCGACCTGCTCCTTCGTATAGAATATCGAATCGTATTCGGGGTTTTCCGCTATGAGGAGAATCCCGTTTTCCTGTTTTTTGAGGCGCTTTATGGTCGCTCTCTCCCTGCCCTCGACCGCGACCACGATATCGTTATCATCGGCATCGCTCTGAACGCGCACGATGACCTGATCGTTATCGTAAAAGAGCGGATACATGCTGTTTCCGTGAACGCGCAGGGCGCAGTATTCGCCTCTGCGGGCGAGCTCGGGCGAAATCGCGGCGAATTCGCAGACGTCCTCATCGGGGATGAAGGTCATCTCGCCCGCCTGAACGAAGCCCTTGACGGGTATCATTATCGGGTCGTCGGGAGTGTCAAGGCCGAGAAGCGCGCCGATTGAGGTGTGAAAAATCTGGCTGAGCGCGACGAGCATATCGGTATCCGGATTCGTGCGCCCCTGCTCCCACTGGCTGACCGCAGTCTGGTGAACTCCGCATAATTCCGCGAGCTCAAGCTGGGAGAGCTTCGCCCTTTTTCTGAGTTCCTTTATATTATTCATACGATTATCCTCCGTTTCTTTGTCTATATTATGAGAGAAACTATTCAAAAAGTCAATAGAATTTTGCAAACAATTAAAAATTCTATTGACAGAGTTAAAAATCTACCCTAAAATAAATAGTGTAGCTCATATTATCGAATAAATGGAGGTAAAATTCAATGAAAACTGCTATTAGAAATCACGAAATCAAGCTGAATTATCCCGACGAGGAGGAAATCAGGCAGGCGGTGAAAGTCTGCTGCGGACGGTGCTGTGTCGCCTGCGAAACGCCGGTTGAATACGCCTGGCGCAAGCGCGAGACGGATATGGCGCTCCTGCTCGATACCGCGATTGAGCGCGAACTGACCGAAAACGAGCGAAAGGTCATTTACGCTTTCTATTTCGAGGAGAAGAGCTGTGCGGAAATCGCCGGCGAACTGTCGCTGACCGCCTCGACGGTGCGCGAGACCAAAAAACGCGCCGAGCGCAAGCTGAAAAAGGCGTTCTCCTATCTGTATATGTATATTACGGATACACTCGCGAAGCCCGGCTTTGACATCTGCCTCGACAATTCCTTCGCGATTCTCGCCGCGAAAAAGCAGACTCCGGAGCTTGTCGGAGCGCGGCTGCGGAATATCAGAGTCGGCAGGGCGCTCACGCGGGAAAAGGCAGCGGACGCGCTCGGAATCGGCATGGAGAGACTCGGCAGAATCGAGCGCGGGAAAGCGAACCCCGACGCTCTTGAAATCCGCAGAATCTGCGGCGTTTTCGGCGTTTCTTACGAAAAGCTGCTCGGCAGATTGAATTGAAGGAAGCTAATCGGATAAGGAGTGGATTTAATGAAAAGAAGTCTTGAGGAGCTTGCCGCCGGATATACCGCGGCGGCGCAGATTATTACCGGGAGAATCGCGGAGCGCAGGGAAAAGCTGAAAACTCTGCCGCCCGCTTCGCGCAGGGCATCGGCCATCAAGGGAGAGCTGAAGGTTCTCTACGCCGAGCGCCGTGACGCGCTCGAAACCGCCCTGCGTCTGGGAAATTACTATTCATAGGGGGGAAGAGCGGGAAAGGAGTCGGGTATATGGAAAATCCGGCGGCAAATTATATTCCTTATCACTCCGGGCGGGCACGCCGGAAAAACGCAAAGCGAACAAATCAACACGCAAAACTGTCATTCTGAGGCGGTACGCCGAAGAATCGCAGGTTTAAGAGAAACTGTGCTTAAGTAAATTCATTTCCGATAATGCGCCTTTTATTGCGATCTTTCACTGCGCTCAGGATGACAGATTGCTCGGGATGACAGATTGGAAAGATACGGGGGAATCTGCGAGGACCGGCCGCGGGGCGGGTGCAGATTTCTCCCGTCTTTTACCGTTCCCTAAAAAGTATTGATTTTTTAATATTTATATTGTATAATCTTTTAATAATGGTTTATTATGACTGTTTTTCATCGGTAAAGAAGGTGGCTTAATGACCTATGATGAATTCGCGGGGGTTTATACTCTCCTGCTCACTCCGTTCAGGGAGGATCTCTCGGTTGACTACGATGCCTATGAGGAATATGTTGCCTGGCAGGCAGCGTTCAGACCTCAGCATCTTTTCGCGGTATGCGGCTCGAGCGAAATGACATCGCTCACGCGTGAGGAGAGAATAAAATGCGCTTCTCTCGCCGTAAAGAATTCGGCGGGCATTCCCGTATTCGCGACCGGCAATCTCGAGGCGAAGCACGAGGATGAGATTGATGAAATCAAGGCCCTCGAGCAGGCGGGAGTCAGCGGACTCGTATTCGTCACCAAAGGAATGTGCGACAGGCCGCAGGAGCAGTTCGAGTATCTCTCGGAGCTTGCGACTCACACGGAGCTTCCGCTTATTCTCTATGAATTCCCGGGCATGAAGCCCCATCTGATGGACGCGGCCGTTTACGGAAAGCTCGTTGAAACCGGCAGATTCAAGGGAATCAAGGATACGACCTGCTACCTTGAAAAAATCAAGGAAAAAATCGCGGTGCAGGGCGAATCGAATGTGCTTCAGGCGAATATACCGTTCCTTTACGATTCATGGGAAGCGGGCGCAAGAGGAGTGGTCGCCACGCCGACCGCCTGCGGAGCCGACCTTTTCGTGAAAATGTGGGATGAATGGGTCAGAGGCGATAAAGAATCGGCCGAAAAGACCTACTGGCAGATAATAAACCTCGACCACGCAATAGATTCGGGCTTCAACCTCAGCGCGAAATATCTCTGCGCTCTCAGAGGCGTGAATATGAAGCCCGTCAACAGAGGCGGCGGCTCGCTGAGTCCGATGAGAATGCGCGCGCTTAAAGCGTATTACGACTGGGCGCATTCCGAGGGCATCCTCTGATAAACGAAACTGATCCGTCAATAATCTTTCGGGAGTGAAAATTATGAAAAAACTCAGCGCAAACGTATGTGCGATAACCCACGCGGGCAGAGTCCGTAAAGAAAATGAGGATAACTACAGCTTAAACGGCCGCCTGACTTCAACGGGCGAGCTCAAGAAGGGAAGCGCCTATGTCCAGAAGATGGCCGAGCCCTTCAGCCTTATCGTATGCGACGGTATGGGCGGCGAAAACTACGGCGAGGTAGCGAGCGGTATTGCCGCCGAGACCATGTCGAGGCACGCCGGAGACATATATTCAAGCGGCGAGGATTTCAGCTTCGCCATTTCCCGCTATCTCGATGAGGCAAACAATAAAATATGCAATGAAATCAACGCCAGAGGCGGCAAGCGCATGGGCACCACCCTCGCCGGTATCTACGCCACCAAGGGCAAGGTTATATGCGTGAGCATAGGCGACACGAGAATTTATCACTTTGCCAACGGCATTCTCGAGCAGGCGAGCTTCGATCACACCCACGCCCAGCAGATTGTTGACGCGCGCGAGGCGACTCAGGCGAATATCGGCAATATGGCCGACGCGAAGCGCCTGACCAAGCATCTCGGCACCTTCCCCGAGGAAGGTCCTCTCAAGCCGAATGTAAGCGTTATTGACGATGTTCATAACGGCGATGTGCTCCTGCTCTGCTCCGACGGTCTGACCGATATGCTCAGCGACGAAGAGATTTCCGCCATCATTTCGAGCGGCGAAAACGCCCAGGATGTGACCGGAAAGCTGCTTCGCAAGGCGATGGAAAAGGGCGGCAAGGATAACATCACGATTATCACCGCTTTTATGACCGCCGAGGATTCCGCAATCTTCGTTCCTATTGCCGAGGCAATGGTCGGCGACAAGGACCCGAATTACGAGGATGAATACCGCCATTCATACGGCGCGAATGTTCCCGACGGCGAAGGCGGCTCACCCTATGCCAATGCCGATGCGCTCGCGGGCGAAGAGGGACCGGACGTAAAGAAAATAGCTATGATAGCCGTGATAGCGCTTGTTGCGCTCGCAGTTCTTGCGGCGGCAGGATTCATAATCAAGAAGGCAATAGATAAGAAGAAGGCGCAGCAGACAACGACAACCACCGAGTATTCCTACGATTACAGCTCCCAGACCTTCTTCACGACCACGGAGTCGACAACAGAGGAATCGACCGAAGAGACCGAGTCCGAGAGCGAAGAGGACAGCACCGTCACCACCCAGCCGACGGCAACGATTGCTCCGACCTCGAGAAGATATTACACGACTACAAGAAGATATAACACTACAACGAGAAGACCGAGTTCAACCAACGCTCCGTCATCGAGCAATGCTCCCTCGTCAAGCAACCCGCCTTCATCGAGCAATCCTCCTTCGTCAAGCACTCCTCCCTCAAGCAGCGAACCTTCGTCAAGCAATCCTCCCTCAAACAGCGAACCGACAACGTCCCAGCAGGGTGAATTACCGAGCATATCTATCCCCGCCACATCGAGCAATCCTCCTTCGTCGAGCAACCCCACCCCCTGATGATTAATTAAAACATAAGCGCCCCGTCAGCCGACAGGGCGCTTTTTATATTGATTTTAAGCCGTAGATAGTGTATAATTCAAGCGCTATCAAATGCCGAAGCGGGGTGAAACCGATGCCTGTATTCACAATATCATTCTGTGCGTTAACAGTTTTGATTTATATTCTCGACTCATTTATTCTTGTGCCGGCAGACGCGGGCGTAACCGCGAAGGAGAGATTCCTCACCGGCCACAACAAGGGGCTTATAAACCGCGCCCTGCATCTCTCGGATGAAAAAATCAGGCGCGGTCAGGTCTGGCGGCTCGTATCCTCCGCGCTGCTGCATGTCGGAACGCCCCATATCATAACGAATACTCTCGCGATGCTGATTGCCGGATACGCCGTCGAGTCGGTACTCGGCTCCGCGCGCACGCTTATATGCTATATCGGCTCCGCGCTCGTTTCGGGGCTTTTCATGGCGTTTGTGTATAAGCTTCACGAGGGCGAAGGCGCCTCGCCCGGAATATTCGGGCTGATTGCGGTGTTCGTCATCCTCGCGGTGAAAAACGGCACGCTTTTCTTCTCCCCGCTGCCCGTTTACGCGCTCATAATTCTCGGAATTTATATCGTCACGGGGATTGTCACGCAAAAGGCAACGCTCTGTGAGCATCTGTCGGGTTTTGCGGGAGGACTGCTGACCGGCCTCGCGGTAATATTTTTGATGTAGTGAAAA
>JAEEGI010030676.1_pt1 | contig 10096 bp, 10 predicted proteins | sample 8958751 | NCBI WGS metagenome assembly JAEEGI01 (sample SAMN16246545, study PRJNA631951) | gut metagenome | biome: gut microbiome; feature: rumen; material: KS-attached | host: Bos | place: Iran: Karaj | collected 2018-10 | reverse complement strand
CGGAGCCCCTATCGGCCTTCGGCCACTTCGACCCGCAGGGCCCGCAGCCCCAGAGGGGGGAAGCAAGGGACGGCGGATAGCCTCCCAAGCGTCAGGTGGGGAGAGCATAACAAATCACGCGACTTTTTCCAGAAGCAGTGTGGAAGAAACGACATTTTCCAGAAAAATGCAAAAGGCAAGTGGTGTTTTTCCTGTTTGTTCTTGCTTTTTCGCTCCATCGTGCTATAATTTTCTTGAAAAGGTAAAAAAGAAGGAGGTATTCCCATGAACAGAAAACGCGTTCTTTGCCTGGTTCTCTGCCTGGTCTGCGTGGTCACGCTGCTGGCCGGCTGCGGATCTGCCAAAAAGAAACCCGCCGAGGAGACGGAAGGCTTCAACATGAAGTCTCTGGAAGGCCTGTACACGGAAGAGATCGCCCATCGCGGCACCATCCTGCTGACTGCGATCGATGAGCAGACTGCCGCCATCACCGTTGACTGGCCCGGCAGTGCCTCTACGAGAGGCAGCTGGGATCTGACCGGCCGCTATGATGCCGAGAAGCAGGCCATCGTCTATAACGATGCCATCTACATTGAAAAGACCTTCACCGAGCAGGGGGCCGAGAGCGACAAGGTAGTCTACACCCGCGGCTCCGGCGTCTTCACCCTGGACCGGGGCAAGCTCTTCTGGAGCGATGAGACCCAGCCCGAGCGGGGCCTGAACACCTTTGTCTACAGCATGAGCCTGGACGAATACCGCAGCGCCCAGAGCGCCTCCGAGATCCCTGTGGTGACGGCCGCACCCTCCGACGGCAGCGCACTGCCCGTGGTGTCCCCTGCGCCCACGGCTACCCCTGCGACCCCCGCGCCCACGGCTGCGCCAAGCGGCTTGCCCATCATCAAAAAGTCCCCCACGGATGAGACCGTGCAGGAGGGAGGCACCGCCTACTTCGTCGCCAAATACGCGGACGCCATCTGGGCCGTGTGGCACTTCCTCAGCCCCGACGGGCAGACCGATATGACCTATGAGGCTGCTGCCAGCTACTTCCCCACGCTGAACATCATAAACGGCATGTACAGCACCATGAAGCTGGAGAACATCCCCATGGCGCTGAACGGCTGGCGGGTCTACTGCCGCTACACCAACAACAAGGGCAGCACCGACACCGGCACCGCGCTTATCACCGTGACGGCGGCTCCCGCGCCCACGGCCACACCTGCTCCCGCCCCCACCATCGCGCCCACCGCGACGCCTGTGGGACCTGTGGTCAACGAGTGGCGTGAGACTTCGGATCTGGACACCGCCATCCAGGGCTCCGGCATTTCCTTCTCGCCCCCGGTGGATCAGGTCATCCCCGAAGGCCTGCACTTCAAGGGCTACCGCTACCGCAGCGGCATCATCGAGGCTGACTATGCCAACGCCATCGGAGACACCGTTCTCTTCGTGCGCAAGGCCAACTCCCTCTTCGGCACGGACCTGACCGGCGACTACAACAGCTATTCCAGCTCCTGGGATATCTCCGTGAAGGGTCTGACCGTCCACTGCCTTGGCGACGGCATCACCTCCAACACCTCTACCTTCACCTCCGGCAGCTTTGGCTACGCCATCTGCTTCAACATCGGCAATGAGGGCATGGGTCTGAGCGAGGATGAGATCAATTCCTTCGTCAACTGCATCCAGTAAAAACCGCATCAAGCAAAACGATCCCCTGCAGAGTTTTCTCTGCAGGGGATTTTCTTGCTGCCTGTTATGAAAAATCAGCTTTCCAAAAACGCGAAGATCTTTTCCCAATAGTTCCGCAGGGTCTCGCCCTCGGCGGAATACAGCTCGTGCCGCATCCCGGGCAGTTTCACCAGCTCACAGCCGGGGGCCTTTGCGGCAAAGGCGTCCTGGGACGCGTTTTTCACATACGTGTCCTTCTCCGCCTGGAACAGCAGAACCGGGATCCGGATCTTTGCAATCTGGCGCGGAGAAGTCACCCGGCGGCAGGCCAGGATAGCCTCCCGGCCCCATTTGGAGGAGCCGGCGCAGGTCTGCAGCCGCTTGTCCGCAAGCTTTTTGGCGTAGTACCAGGCAAAGCGAGCCGGGGAGTTGGACGCGCTCTGCGCATAAGTCTCCTCCGGGAAGGCATTGACGGGGGACAGGGGCTCTTTGGCCTTTTCCCCCATGCCTTTCAGCGCCGCAAAGGCGTAGGCCACCGGCAGGGGGACTTTGCCGAAGCTGAGGCCCAGCATGGGGGAGGAGAGGACGGCCCGGGAAAACAGCGCCGGGTACTGCTCGATGGTCCAGGCGCCGATGCAGCCGCCCATGGAGTGGCAGTAGAGATAGAGCGGCAGCTTCCCGGCGGCGGGCTTCACCCGGGTCTCCGTCAGATGGCGCAGATCCTCCACATATTCCTGGAAACGGTCCACATGTACCACCAGGGGATTGCCGTTTTCCCGGAAGGAACGCCCGTGGCCCCGGTGGTCCAGGCCCCAGACCTCATAGCCCGCCTGGAGCATGTAATAAATGCTCTCGCTGAACTTGCTGACGGATTCGGTAAAGCCGTGGCTGATGACGATGACGCCTTTGGGCGTATCGCAGCGGTAATGTTCATAGTAGATGGGCTGGCCCTGAACGCGCTCGTCCAGACCGGTCTCCCGCCGCTCTGCCAGATAGGGCTCCACCAGGTCCGCCATCTGCTGCTGGTACCGCTCCTCTGAGATCCAACGCATGGCGCTGCCTCCTTTTCCCGGGACTGCGCCCGGAGTTCTTCTCCTCTACTATACCAGAAAGCGCCGGGTATGGCAACCGAAATCCCGCGCGCCTGCCTCTTCCGGCGCAGCAAGACGGAAAGCTGTCACGAAGCCGCCCTTGCCTCTCCCCGCGCCGGGGAGAAGTGTCACGAAGTGACGGGGAGGGGCCGCGAGAACGGCGCTTCTCCGGCTTGGCATGAGGCTTCGGCGCGTTTGCCCTTGATTTTGTAACATTTACAGCGTATACTATACAAATCGTGTTTCAGCAGCAGGTCCATGGAAAAACCTGCATCACTTTTCCCGGAGGAAACTATGGCAAAACACATGGCAAAACATATGCCCCAGGAGAACGGCAAGAAGAAGGGCCAGAACTATCTCCACGGCGCGGCGATCCTCACTGCCGGCGTCATCATTATGAAGATCCTGGGCTTTTTCTACAAGATCCCCCTGGGCAATATCCTGGGTGACGAGGGCTACTCCATGTTCATGGGGGCCTACAGCATCTACTTCATCTTCTTCACCCTGGCCACCGCGGGTCTCCCCGTGGCCCTGTCCCGCCTGGTGGCGGAGGCGGACGCCAACGGCCGCGCCCGGCAGGAGCAGAAGCTGTTCCGGGTGGCGCTGGCGACCTTCACGGTGCTGGGCCTGCTCTTTGCCTCCATCATGTTCTTCTTCCCCCGGTGGCTGGCCGCCGTGTATCTGGAAAACCCGGACGCCGCGCCCAGCGTGCGGGCCATGGCCCCGGCCATTCTGCTGGTGTGCATGGTCTCCGCCTACCGGGGCTACTGCCAGGGCAACGGCAACATGCTCCCCACCACGGTGGACGAGGTGCTGGAGGTCCTCTTCAAGGTGGTGGCTGGTCTCGTGATCGCCGTTCTGGTGCTGCGGGCCAGGGCCGGCAAGCCGGATGCGCTGCCCATGGGCTCTGCCGGCGCCATCTTCGGCGTCAGCGTGGGCTCGGCGGTGTCCCTGCTCTACATGGTGCTCTACAAGCGCCGGCACTATGATGTGCTGGCCTCCCCCTATACCGCCGGGGTCCGGGATCCCAAGGACGTGCCGGATGACGACGACACCGTGGACTCTGCCCTCACCATCGTCAAAAACATCTTCTCCATCGGCGTCCCCATTGCCCTGGGCGCCTGCATCATGGCCCTGCTCAACAGCGTGGACTCCAAGCTCTGCATGAACCGCCTCCAGAGCGCCGCGGGCTTCAACTATCAGCAGGCCAAGGTGCTCTACGGGGTCTACGGCAAGGCCCAGACCCTGTTCAATCTTCCCGCCGCTTTCATCACGCCCCTCACCATCTCCATCGTGCCGGCCATCTCCTCGGCCCTGGCCAGGGGAGACCGGCTCAGCGCGGGCAAGGTATCCGAGGACTCCATGCGCATCTCCGCGCTGGTGTCCGTGCCCATGGGCGTGGGCCTCGCGGTGCTGGCAAAGCCCATCATGGACACGCTCTATCCCGGCAGTCACCCGGCGGGCCCCGGCCTTCTGGGAGTGATGGGCGTCGCCTCCTTCTTCGTCTGCATCCTGCTGATGGAAAATGCTATCCTGCAGGCCTCCGGCAAGGAGAAGCTCACCATGGTCACGCTGATCGTGGGCGGCCTTGTGAAGATCCTGATCAACTGGTTCCTGGTGGTCAGGCGGGAGATCAACATCTACGGCGCGCCGGTGGGCACGCTGGTGAGCTATCTGGTCATGGCGGTGATGAACTATGTGTTCATGTGGCGCTGCCTTTCCTACCGGCCGCGGCTGCTGCGCTGCTTTGCCGGACCCGTCCTCTCCAGCGCTGTCATGGGCGTGACCGCCTGGGCGGTCTTCGGACTGCTGGCCCGGATCCTGGGTCATGGCCGCTTTGCCACCCTTCTGGCCATGGCTGCCGCCATCCTTGCGGCGGTGGCGGTGTACCTTGCCGCTGCCATTTTCTCCCGTTCCGTGACGAAGGAGGACATGCGTCTGATCCCCGGCGGAGAAAAAATAGCCAAAATCTTGCGTATGCGCTGAAAAAAAGCATCAAAAACCGGAAATACTACTTGATAAACCGCAGCGTTTATGGTAAATTATCCTCGCTGTCTGTCGCAGCGAAAAAAGTGAAAAATGGCCTTGTGCCAAAAGATTCTTAGGAGGAATTATACGATGAATAAAGCAGAACTCGTTACTGCTGTTGCCAAGAAGACCGGCCTGTCCAAGAAGGATTGCGAGCAGGCTGTCAACGCCACTTTTGATGCCATCACCGAGACCCTCGTCGCAGGCGAGAAGGTCCAGCTGGTTGGCTTCGGTGCTTTTGAAGTCAAGGAGCGCGGCGCCCGCATCGGCCGCAACCCCCAGACCAAGGAAGAGATCGAGATCCCCGCGACTCGCGTTGCTTCCTTCAAGATCGGCAAGGCTCTGAAGGACGCCGTTGCCAAGTAAGGGTTCCTTGTGATACAATAACTGCGCGGCTTTAGGGCGTGCAAATGAGGGAGACGATAGGTTTTGCGTGGCCCTTTTCCGCCCATCCATCACAGAAAAATCCGGAAATACAGCAAGTATTCCCGGATTTTTCTATATCGTCTGGACGAAAAATGACACGCGCAAAACTGCTGCGCACCGCAAACAGAGAGATTTTTGTGTCAAGCGAGGCGACTGGCGCAGGAATACTGGATATGTATTCCGAGCACAGGCAACGATGCTTGGCGCGAAAAGATTCTGTTTGCGGCTGTCGTATCCCTCACTTGCACGCCCTTTGGGCCGCGCAGTTTTTCAATTGTAAAACAAGTTTTGAGATCCACTTTTCTATAAAGGAGAGGATATCGATGCGTCTGGATAAATATTTGAAGGTCTCCCGCCTTATCAAGCGCCGCACCGTGGCCAACGAGGCCTGCGACGGGGAGCGGGTCAATGTCAACGGCCGCCAGGTGAAGGCCAGCTACCAGGTCAAGGAAGGGGACGTGATCGAGGTCGCCTTCGGCAACCGCACCATGCGGGTGGAGGTCACGCAGATCAGCGAGACCGCCAGCAAGGCCGACGCGCCTGCCATGTACAAGGAACTGGACTGAAAGGAATGCCTGATAGAGATCCGGGAAATCATTCCCGAACTTCCTATCAGGCATTCTTTTGTGTCAGACAGATGCGGAGCTTCCGTTCGCCTTGGCCAGATAACGCCGGATGGTCTCCACCATGTGCCGGTTCCGGAAGGCGGCGTCGATCTCCTCCAGATCCACGGTCCGGCCGGAGAGGATCCCCTGGATCAGGACCTCCGCGTACATGACCTCCCGGGTCGTGGGGTCCTTCAGGTAGCTGAGGATGTCCATATTCATCTTCTCGTTGATCCCTTCGATCATGCCTGTGTAAAAGCTGCAGTCCTCGCCGAAAAGCTTTCCGATGTCCTCCAGATACTGAAAGCCCGTGACCACGTCCTCCAGACGCATCAGCCTGCGCTCCTTCGCGACGATGCTGCCGCCGTTGAGCAGTTTGTCCGCCGTGGTGTTCAATATGTCGCAGAGATCCAGCAGCACCCCGGTGTCAGGGAGAGAGTCGCCGTTTTCCCACTTGGAAACGGCCTGGAAGGAAAGATTCAGCTTCTCCGCCAGCTCCTTCTGGGTAAGACCGGCGGCTTTCCGTAAATTCTGGATATACTGTCCGATTTTTAAGCTGTCCATCATAAATCTCCTCGTTTTTGGTTTTCGTGGCCCACGACTGCATCATACTGCAGAAGGCGCAATTCGTAAATAACGAGAAAATTGAAATAATTCTATTTGCAGTTGAACTGCGAGACGGAAAAAGATCGGCGCGCCGGCCAGGCGCGCCGATCTTTTTCTGCAGTGTTTCAGTATTCGTAGATGCCGCCGCCGATGAACTCCCGCACCAGGGAGTCGGGGGACACGTCCTCATCCGCAATATCGCCGAAGAGCTGCAGAGCGGGCAGCACCGAGCGCAGCTCGTCAAAGCGCTCCACCCCCTCGGGTACGGAGCGGAAGAGCTTGGTGGCCGTCTCGTTGTACACCGCCAGCTCATAGGGGAGGCTGGTGTCGAACTGGTAGTTGGCCTTGTCCTTGAAGGGGGAGATGTGCAGCTTCTCGCCCCGGCGGACGTTGGCCCACATGGCCATGGTCTCCGACGGGTCGCTGCCCCGGAACAGATAGTCCCGCACGGTGCGGCGGACCAGGCGGAACCAGGTGGCCTTGAAGACCTCCCTGCCCTGGAAGAGCACGTTGCTGCGGGCGGAGATATAGAGCTTGAAGGCCTCCGGGTGCTGGTCGGTGATGCTGTCGTTCAGGGCGTGGATGCCCTCGAAGATCACGATCTCGTCCTTCTTGAGCTTGATGGACTTGGAGGGCTCCTGAATGCGCATTTTCCGGGAAAACTCGTATTTCGGCACGTAGATCCGTTTGCCCTCGCTGAGCTCGGTAAAGTGCCGGTTCATGAGCTCCATGTCCAGGCACAGGGGACTTTCGTAGTCGATGTCCCCCTCCGGGGTGCGGGGGCAGGTGGCCGGGTCCACGGTCTTGAAATAATCGTCCATGGCCACATAGTGGGTGCCCACGCCGTGCTTTTCCAGCGCTTCGGCGATCTTCATGGCGGTGGTGGTCTTGCCGGAGCCGGAGGGCCCGGAGAGCAGCACGATGGGGCTGATCTTCTGGTTTTCCAGAATCTTCCGCGCCGCCTGCTCCACCTTCTTGTGGTAGACCGCGTCACACTCCTGGACGAAGCCCTTGGGGTCGGTGACGGTTTTGTAGTTGATCTCGCTCAGCTGAAAAGACATTTACTCCCACTCCTTGTCATAGAATTCCCGGATCTTTTCCTTGTCCGCGCAGGTCTCGTCGATCTTCTGGATATACTCCAAGGGGTATTTCGGCGCCATCAGGCGGATGTTGCGCCCGTCGCCCGGGGCGATCAGCTTGGTGGAGCCGCCTCCGCCCATGGCGAGGATGCTGCAGAGCTCCTCCATGATGCAGATGTTATACAGGTTTGCAAAGCCCGGCCTGGTCCAGCCCACGTTTTCAAAGCCGCCGGACATGAATTTCTGCCGGTAGAGATAATAGGGCTCGTAGTCCGCCTGCCGCAGCCGCGCGGCCGCCTCGTCCAACATGGCGCCAACCTCGCCCTCCGAGGGGAGGGGGGAGCCCTCCAGGGTGATGCGGCTGCCTTTTTTCAGGCTCAGGGTGTGCACCGTGATGTTCTCAGCCTCCAGGGAGAGCACCGCGTCCAGGGTGCGGGAGAAGCCCGCGGCATCGTCCCCCGGGAGCCCGGCGATGAGATCCATGTTCACCGCAAAGCCGCCCACGCGCCGGACCTTTTCCAGCGCCGTCAGGATATCCGCCGCCGTGTGCTTTCTGCCGATGATCTCCAGCACCTTGTCGGACATGGTCTGGGGATTCACGCTGACCCGGTCTACCCCGTGACGGCGCAGTACCCGGAGCTTTTCCTCGGTGATGGTGTCGGGCCGGCCGGCCTCCACGGTGTATTCCCGCAGGGCGCTCAGGTCATATTCCGCCTCCAGCAGGCTGCATACCCGCTCCAGCTCCTCCGGGGAGAGGGTGGTGGGGGTGCCGCCGCCGAAGTAGACGGACACCGGACGCAGTCCCAGGGCCCGGACCTGGGCCGCCGTGGCCCGGATCTCCTGTTCCAGGGCGTCCAAAAAGGGGGGGATCAGCTTCATGCTCTTCTCCACCGACTGGCTCACGAAGCTGCAGTAGGCGCAGCGGGTGGGGCAGAAGGGGATGCCCACATAGAGGCACAGATCCTTCGGGCCCAGGCCTTCCTGAGCGGCGACGGTGTGGCGGCTGGCGTCCAGGCAAAGCGCGGTCCGCTCGGGGCTGACATCGAATTCTTCCGTGAAGCGGCGGGCGGCCTCTTCTTCCGACAGCCCCTCCCGCAGGAAGCCTGCCAGCAGCTTTCCCGGCCGCACCCCGGTGAGGGCGCCCCACACGGGCTTTTTCCGTCCGGCGCGGAGAGCGGCGCGGTACATGGCGTTTTTGATGAGGCGCTGGGACTTCCGGTCGGTGATCAAATCGTCCGTCAGCTCCCGGTTTTCCGCCGCGGCCCTGCCCCGGAAGCGTCCCGCCCCGGTCTGGAGCAGGCAGCTTGCGGTGGTATAGTGCTGCCCCCGATGCAGGGAGATCTCCATCCGCTCTCCCGCGGGTCTTCCCTCGGGGTAGACGGGCCGCTCCTCCGGGAAGAGGGTCAGCAGCATCTGCTCCACCGCGTACTTATAGCTATGGCCTTTCAGGTATAAATTCACAACGTTTTCTCTCCTGGTGTCATGATAACGTCCGCCGTTACTGTCAAGTTCTCATTATATCAGATACGGGGAAGAAACACAATCTGCAAAAAATGTATGCGGAAAAAATGAAAAAAAGCACATTTCCTTCAAACTTTTTGTTGTTTTCTGGAAAAAAACATTGTATTATATGTACATATAAGGTAAAGTTGGGGTAAATATCATGTATTGTGTGGGAGAGAAAATCATATACGGGGAGAATGGCGTCTGCACCGTGGAAAAGATCGAGCCCCTGGGCCTGTCCGGCGCGTCCAAGGACAAGCTCTATTATCATCTCAGTCCTCTGATCGGCTCCGGCACCTATTTTACCCCGGTGGATTCCGGCGCCTACATGCGCCCGGTCATGAGCCGGGAGGAGGCCGAGGCGCTGATCGACGCCATGCCCGGCATCGCGCCTGCCATCTGCAACGACAATCGCTTCAACCACGTGGACGCCTATTACAAGGAACTTTTCCGCCAGCACAGCTGTGAGGCGCTGGTCGCCATCGTCAAGGGCCTGCGGACCCGGATGGCCACCCGCAAGACCCGCAGCAGCCGGGCGGAGGCCACCATGAAACGGGCGCGGGACATGCTGCACGGGGAACTCTCCGTGGCCCTGGGCCTGGAGCTTGGCGAGGTGGAAAGCTATATCACCAGCCGCATCGGCGAACAGTCCCTTGACCGGTAAACGAAAGCAGCCCAGTACAAAAAAACGGGAACTTTTTCGAAAGTTCCCGTTTTTTTGCGCTTTTTTATCGGTGCCTGCGCATATACTCCACCGTCCTGTGCAGTGTCTGGGTGTGCCGGAGCTCCTCCAGATGCCCGGCAAAGGCCAGGTGATAGTGCTCCTGCAGCGCCTGGAGAAGCCTCTCCTGTTCAGCCTGACGCCGCCGCTCCTCCTCGTCCGTCAGGTCCGCAAAGGAGAGCTGCCGCTCTTCTTCCGCACTCAGATTGTAGAGGCTCACCCCGATGAGCCGCACCGGGGCAGGGTCCAACTGGTCCAGCAGTTTCACCGCCTCCCGGTAAATGGTCACGGCGTCATCGCAGGCCGGCAGGGCCCGGGAGCGGGTGATGGAGCGCATGTTGGCATAGGTCAGCTTCAGGGAGACCCCTCTGCCGTAGAGGGAGACCCGACGGGCCC
>JAEEGI010030674.1_pt1 | contig 10096 bp, 10 predicted proteins | sample 8958751 | NCBI WGS metagenome assembly JAEEGI01 (sample SAMN16246545, study PRJNA631951) | gut metagenome | biome: gut microbiome; feature: rumen; material: KS-attached | host: Bos | place: Iran: Karaj | collected 2018-10 | reverse complement strand
ACCACGCCCTCGTTCCAGTCGGGATAGTCGATGGTGGCGCTGTCGATGCCGCCCATGAAGGTGATCTGATCGCCGTACTTGGGGATCAGCTCCTCGATATCGTTGGTGCGCATGACCCCCTGCCAGATATCGATGCCCATGTCGATCATGAAGGGCACCAGGGTCTTGGCGTAGGAGTCGGAGTGGTGCATGATGATCTCGCAGCCGTGGCTCTTGTAGTAGCCGTAGAGCTTCTTGTAATGGGGCAGGAAGAACTCCTCGAACATATCCGGGGACAGGAAGGTGGAGATCTGGGAGCCCCAGTCGTCATGCTGGAAGAAGGCGTCCGGCTTCAGGTACTTGCAGGCGAGCTCCGCGTAGGAAAGCTCGAATTCGGTGATGTAGTCGATGAGCTCGTGCATCTCGTCCGGGTATTCGTAGAAGGAGATCATGCAGTTCTGCATGTTCATCAGGTAGTGGCACTGCTCGAACAGGCCGGGGGCGTAGAACAGGGTGGCGAAGGTCTCCTTCCGGTCCACCTTTTCCGCCATCTGGATATAGGGCAGCCACTCCTCCTCGGAGAACTCCAGACGGGGAGCCTTCACCTGGCTGCGCCAGTTCTCCATGTCCTTCAGCACCAGATGGGCGTCGTCATGGATGGGGAAGGCGCCGGGGGTGCCGATGGGCCAGGACTTGGTCACGCCCCAGGCGTCCACCGTGGGCTCGCCGCCGTAGGTGGGCATGGGGCTCTGGGCCGTCACCGGCGTCGCATAGAGGATGGAGAAGGGCTCGTACTGGTTCACGAAGCGGTCCGGATGCCCCTTGTCACCCTTCAGGGTCTCCACCAGGTTTTCACGTTTGGTCAGCATGTTCATTTTCCTTTCCTGTATTGTGTGATATCCGGCGGAGAGAGCGTCATTCCTCCGCGAAATCCGTATCCAGCACCGTCTGAAGCGCATCCTCCGGGAACGCCCGCTGCACATCCTCCACCGCCTCCCGGAACACCGCCCGGCGGTCCTTGGCGTCGAAGCTGACCACAAGGTCGAAGCGCAGGGTCCTGGGCTCCTTCACCAGGTAAAAGCCGTGCAGCTGGGTCACATGCTCATGGGAAAACACGATGTCCCGGACCTTCTCCCGGGCCGCTGCGACCTCCGGGTCATGGGTGTTCACGGAATAGACGCCGATGGCCGTGAGGATCACCCGGTGCTGCCGGTAAACCTCCGTCTGGATGCTCCGGATGAGCTGGTCCAGCTGATCGGCGGAATGGGTATCCGGCACCTCGATATGCACGGACCCGTTCCAGGCGTCCGGCCCGTAGTTGTTCAGCACCAGATCGTACGCCCCCTGCACATCGGGGAAGGACAGGACGGTGCTTTTTATGCTTTTTGCCAGCTCCGTGTCGTTCCGCTCCCCCAGGATCTGGGAGATCGTGTCCCGGAGCATTTCAATGCCCGACTTGATGATGACGAGGGAGATGACCGCGCCCAGCCAGGCCTCCAGGGAAACGTGAAAGAGCAGGAATATCGCCGCAGCCACCAGCGTGGAGGCGGAGATGATGGAGTCCAGGGTGGCGTCCTCTCCGGAATTCACCAGAGAATCGGAATTGACCCGCTGGCCGACCCGCTTGACATACCGCCCCAGCAGGATCTTCACCGCCACGGCCACCCCCACGATGATGAGGGAAACGGGGGTGTACTCCGGCGTCTCCGGGTGGATGATCTGCTTCACGGATTCCACGAAAGAGGTGACGCCGGCGTACAGCACGATGACGGAGATGATCATGGCGCTCAGGTATTCGATGCGCCCGTAGCCGAAGGGGTGCTTCTTATCCGGCTCTTTTCCCGCCAGCTTCGTGCCCACGATGGTGATGAGGGAGCTGCCGGCGTCGGAGATATTGTTCACGGCGTCCAGCACGATGGCGATGGAATGGGTCATCAGACCCACGGCCGCCTTGAACGCAGCCAGGAACACGTTGGCGACGATCCCGATCACGCTGGTTTTGACGATGGTCTTTTCCCGGGACGCTTCATTCCTCTCCATGGCCTTCTCCCGCCTCATGCCCGATTGAACTTTTCCTTCGGCTGCCTGCAGCGGGGGCACTTCCAGTCCTCCGGCAGGTCCTCAAAGGCGACGCCGTCATGCTCGGCGGGATCGTAAACATAGCCGCAGACGGAGCAGACGAATTTGCCGCTGGCCTTGGTTTCGGAAAAGTCCGCCTGCGCGGGGACCGTGGGCACGGGATGATCCAGGTCCATCACCCGCTTCGCCTCCAGGCTTTCACAGCCCTGGGGGGTATGGGTCCCGCAGTACACCGTGGGATGGCTGCGCACGAACTCCCGCACCCGGTCCAGGGTCTCCCGGGCGGCGGGGAGATCGTCATAGACGATGGAGAGCTTGTTTTCGTACAGCGCCTCGTCCACATAGGTGACGTCCCCGTGGAACATGTAGAACAGGCCGCCGTCCTCCGCGACGACGATGCTGTTGCCCTTCGTGTGCCCCTTGGCTTTGATATAAGTGATCCCCTCGGCGATCCTCTGGCTCTCCGGGAAATTGGCATAGGCCCCGTCCGTGAAGCGCACCGGCACCAGGTTCGGAAGGCCCTGCAGCTCCTCCGCGTCCGTCTCCTCGGCGTTGACGTAAATTTTTGCGTTGGGGAAGGACCGCAGCTCCCCGGAATGGTCGGCGTGCCTGTGGGTCAACAGGATCTTCGTCACCTGCTCGGGCCTGTACCCCAGGGCGGCGAAGGCCTCCATATAGGTGCAGATGTCCCTGCCGGTGAAGGCGGGGCTGGTCTCGTCCGGCGATTCCTCCGGCGTCCCGGCGGGGATGCCGGTATCCACCAGAATGACCTCGCTGCCCGTATCGATCAGATAGTTCTGCAGGCTGCCGCGATAGCGCACGCCGGGATCGAATTTCTCCGGCCCCTCCTCGCCGCCGAACGCAAAGGGCTGGGAATAGAACCCGTCCCGACGAAACTTGACCGCTTTGATCTCCATGTCACACTTCTCCCTTTCTTCCCTTGTATTGAATATGCCCGGATCTCCCTGCGGAGGGCGGAAATACGGCGGATATGCCCCGCGGCCTTCGGCAGCGGCGGCGTGCCGGGCCGTCAAAGCTGGGCAATGACCCGGTCTCTGACCTCCTCCATGTCCACGGTGGGCTCGAATCTGGCGACGACCCGGCCCTCCCGGTCCACCAGGAATTTGGTGAAATTCCATTTGATGTAGGCCTTGTCCCCGAATGCCTTGTTGTTCATATCCGAGAACTTCTTCAGCGCCGCGTTCTTCAGGCCCTTCCCGAAGCCCGCAAAGGGCTTTTCCGCCGCCAGGAAGGCGAACAGGGGATCGGCGGTCTCCCCGTTCACGTCGATCTTGGCGAACTGGGGGAACTCCGTGCCGAACTTCACGGTGCAGAATTCATGGATCTCCTCGTCGCTGCCCGGGGCCTGGTTGGCAAACTGGTTGCAGGGGAAGTCCAGGATCTCCAGGCCCTTCTCCCGCAGCTCCCGGTACATGGCCTCCAGCGGCTCGTAATGGGGGGTGAAGCCGCAGCCGGTGGCGGTGTTCACGATCAGCAGCACCTTGCCCCGGTATGCGGAAAGGCTGACCTCCCCGCCGTTCCTGTCCTTTACGGTAAAATCATATACGGTCTTCATGTTCCTTTACTCCTTTTCCTGTTCGATAATGCTTTTTGCAAAGGCGGCCGCCGCCTCCAGATCCCCGGCATTCGGCCTGCCCCTGTGCAGTCCCTTGAATTCGCCCCGGCAGTGGAATTCCCGCTCCTCCAGGGGAATGCCGGCCCTGTCCGCCTCCGCCCGGACCTTCTTCCAGGTGGAATTCAGCATGGCGGCGGAGCCGAAATTGACGATCTTCCCCACCTTGTCCTTATCCAGGGCCCGGATGAAGTCCCGCACCTCCGGGTCGATGCTGAAGGCGTAATAGGAATTGCCCAGAAAGAGCAGGTCCGCCCGCTCCTCCAGTCCGGCGCTCAGGGGAAGGGCCTCCACCCCCAGGGCCTTCGCCACCGCCTCCGCAAGGCGCTTCGTGTTTCCCGTCTTTGTATAATACCTGACCGCGACCTTCATTCCGCACCTCCCGAAGTCAAGCCTGCTCCGGCTGCCTGTTCGCCTGCTCCGTCATTTTCCGGATGATCTCGTTGAGCCCGTTGGTGAAATGCACGTAGTATTCCCCTTCTCCCGCCACGGGGATCCAGAAGGATTCCACCCGGGTATCTCCCGCCTGATGGCTCACCGACTTCGTCTCGCCGGAGCGCAGGGCGGCCATGGCCTGGCAGCCCTTGTGCATTTCCGCCGGTCCCACGTTGCACTGCACCTCCGTCTGCCCGCCCGCGCCGATATAGGCAGGATTTCCCGCCACCACACGGTAGTGCCTGTCGATCAGCCGCACCTGCTCCGGATACCCATCCCACATCAGATGGAACGCCTGAACGATCTCCTCTTCTCTGGACCTGTTCATCCCACGCCTTCCTTTCTATTCTCCGGTTTCCCCGTCAAGGATCTCATAGAGCAGCGCGTACAGAGCCGCCGCCTTTTCCGGCGTCAGCCTGACGCAGCTCCCCACCTTCGCCGGAACATCCTTCGCCGCCTCCTGCAGGGCGGCTCCCGCCTCCGTCAGCCGGATCACCACCACCCGCTCGTCCTCCTTCCCCCGGGTCCGGAGGACGTAGCCCGCGGACTCCAGCTTCTTGAGGAGGGGAGAGATGGTCCCGCTGTCCAGATACAGCCGGCGGCACAGCTCCCCCACCGTGATCTCAGGGCGCTCCCACAGGACCAGCAGCACGATATACTGGGTATAGGTCAGGTCCAGGGGCTTCAGATAGGGGGCATACAGCCCGGTGATCCGCCTCGCCGCCGCGTAAAGAGGAAAGCAGAGCTGGTTTTCCAGCTTCATTGCCTCACGATGATCGTATTCCATAGTTCTTCCCGCTTTGCTATTTATTTGATGCAATCGAATTGTATCAAATATAATTGCCCCTGTCAATAGCCTGCCGCAGTTTTTTCCGTCGGGGAAAGGCCGGTCTGCGCGGGGGGCGCCGGTCACGCCTCCGTCTGCCTGCGGATCTCCTGAATGAACAGGCGGACGGCGGGGGAAAAGATCTGGTACTTTTTCCAGATCAGGCTTCCCGCGTTTTCCATCCGGGGCACGAGGGGCCTGACGCAGAGGGGGCTGTCCCCCGTGGTATTGATGAGGCGGTCGAAGCAGAGGGCGTATCCCAGCCCGTCCTCCACCAGAAGGGAGGCGTTGTAGATCAGGTTGTAGGTCGCCGCGATCTTCAGCCTCGACCCGGCAAAAAGCGGCTCCGACGCCCGGGATACGATGAGGGGACAGTCTGCCAGGTCCGCAAGGCGGATCTCCTCCCTCTCCGCCAGGGGGCTGTCCTTCCGCATCAGCACGGCAAACTTGTCCTCCGCCGGAAGGGGGATGGATTCATACAGGGAGTGGTCCACGTCGGTGAAGATCACGGCAAAGTCGATGAGGCTGTCCGCCAGCTCGTTCATCAGGTCCCGGGTATCGCCGCTGGTGAGATGAAAGCGGATATCCGGGTGCTCCGCCGCCAGGTTCGCCGCCGCCCGGGACAGGTAATGGAAGGCGCGGGATTCCCCGGCCCCGATCCGCACCGGGCCGGAGACCCGGTGCCTGACCCGGGAGATCTCCTCCTCCGTCATCTGCAGGAGCCGCACCATCTCCTCGGCCCGCCTGCGCAGCACCGTCCCCTCCGCCGTGAGGGTGATCCTGCGGTTCCCCCGCACGAACAGGGGCGCGCCCAGCTCCTGCTCCAGCTCCTTCATCCGCCGGGACAGGGACGGCTGCGCCACGTGCAGGGCCTCCGCCGCCCCGGAGATCGTTCCCTCCCGGACGACGGCCAGAAAATACTGCATGGTACGAATATCCACGGTGATCCCTCCTTGCGTTTCCTATACGAATTTAGCATAGCAAGGCATAGAAAACAAGCATTTGATTATATCAGCCGGGCCGATTACAATACCGGCAGAGGGCGGCGGGAGGCTGCCGCCCGCGCCTCGGGGCGGAAAAGCGGGGGTCCACGGGGCGAAGCAACGCATCGCGTATCGGAGAAAGGCGGAGGAATGAAAAGAACGGTTTCTGTGATCCTGATGATGCTGCTGCTGGTCATGCCGGCCTGCGGGGGGAGCGATCCGGGCTATACGGACGTTCCCGACGGCGCCTGGTATGGGGAGGCGGCGGCGGCCCTGTGGGAAAAGGGCGTCATGGAGGGCGTGGGCGGCGGCCTGTTCGACCCCGACGGGGTCTTTACCCGGGCGCAGCTGGTCACGGTGCTGTACCGCCTGGCGGGTGAGCCCGCCGTGGAGGGGGAGGACGGCTTTGCCGATACGCAGCCCGGCGCCTGGTATGCCGACGCCGTGCTCTGGGCCTCCCGGGAGGGCATCGTCAACGGGTACGGCGGCGGGCTCTTCGGCACGAACGACCCCGCGACGCAGGAGCAGCTTGCGGTGATGCTCTGGCGCAGCGCGGGCTCCTATGTCCTGGGGGAAGAATACGCGGATCCCGACGGGGCGGAAAACGCCGCCGGAGACTGGGCCTTTGACGCGGTGCGCTGGGCGCGGGTGGACGGACTGCTGACGGACGCCGTCCCCTTTTCCCCCGCCCGGCCGACCGTCCGCGCCCAGGCGGCGGATATGGTCTTCCGCTATCTCCGGCTGCTGGAGCGGTTTTCCGCAGCCGACGCCGTGACGGGCGCGACCCGGGAGACGGCTGAGCAGCAGGCCGGGGAGTCCGTACCGGAGAAAGGAGAAGAGAGCATGATGCTGAAGATCGGAGATACGGAGGTCCCGGTCACCTGGGAGGATAACCCCTCCGTGGAGGCCCTTCGCCGGCTGCTGCCCCTGACGGTCCGGACGTCCGCCTACGGCGGCTTCGAGCAGGTGGGCCCCATCGGCCAGAGCATCGAGCACAGCGACGCCCGGCTCACCGCCGCCTGCGGCGACATCGTCCTGTATTCCGGGGACCGGCTCGTGCTCTTTTACGGCGAAAACACCTGGGCATACACGCGCCTGGGGCATATCGACCTGTCCCGCGAGGAGATCACGGCGCTTCTCAGCGGCAGCGGCGTGACCGTGACGCTTTCGGCGGACTGACCGCTTTTCGGGCTTCGGTCCCGGGGGCCGGGTTGCTTTTCCCGGTACGGGCGGATACAATACGGATGAGCGGGAGGGAATGCTCCGGCTCAGGACGATACAGAGGAGGAAGGACACATGATCTACAGGGATTTTCAGGGACTTAAGCTCTCCATGCTGGGCTTCGGCGCCATGCGCCTGCCGGTGATCGGCGGGGACGACGGAAGGATCGACGAGGCCGCCGTCCTGCGCATGGTGGATACGGCCATGGGCAGCGGGATCAATTATTATGACACGGCCTGGGGCTACCACGGGGAAAACTCGGAGCCGGTCTTAGGCCGGGCCCTGGGGCGGTATCCCCGGGAGAGCTATCATGTCGCCACCAAGTTTCCCGGCTACGACCCCGCCAACTGGGGCAGGGTCCGGGAGATCTTCCCCCGGCAGCTGGAAAAGCTGGGGGTGGACTATTTCGACTTCTATCTTTTCCACAACGTCTGCGAATTGAACATCGACGCCTATCTGGACGATGAGAAGTACGGCATATACAGCTATCTCATGGAGCAGAAGCGGCAGGGCCGCATCCGGCACCTGGGCTTCTCCTGCCACGGGGGCATGGACGTGCTGCGGCGCTTCCTCGACGCCTACGGCAAAGATATGGAGTTCTGCCAGCTCCAGCTGAACTATCTGGACTGGACGTTCCAGAACGGCCGGGAAAAGGTTGAGCTGCTGAAGGAGCGGAACATCCCCGTCTGGGTCATGGAGCCCCTTCGGGGCGGCAGCCTTGCCGGGCTCGCCCCCGCGGATGAGGCGGCGCTGAAGGCCCTCCGCCCGGAGGAGGAGATCCCGGCCTGGGCCTTCCGCTTCCTCCAGAGCATCCCCTCCGTCACCGTGATCCTCTCCGGCATGTCCAATGAGGAGCAGCTGGAGAAGAATATCCGCACCTTCTCGGCGGAGAAGCCGCTGAACGCCGCCGAAGCGGACGCCCTGGGGTCCATTGCGGAGCGGATGCTCGCCCGGGGCACGGTCCCCTGCACCGCCTGCCATTACTGCGTGAGCCACTGCCCCCAGGGGCTGGATATCCCCGGCCTTCTCGCCCTGTATAACGAGCACGCCTTTACCGGCGGCGGCTTCATCGCCCCCATGGCCCTTTCCGCGCTCCCGGAGGAGAAGCGCCCCCAGGCCTGCCTGGCCTGCCGCAGCTGCGAGCAGGTCTGTCCCCAGCAGATCCGGATCTCCGAAGTGCTGGCCGACTTTGTGAAAAAGCTCGGCTGACGCCCCCGCCGGGGGACGCAGCCGGACGCGGGGCGGCGGGATACTGTCCCTGCGCGCCCTCGCAAAGCCCCGCTTGTAATTCCGGACGGTTTTGCTATACTGGAGAAACAGAGAAAAAACCGGAGAGTTACGGAGGATACCGCATGCGGGTGATGGCGATAGATTACGGGGACGCCCGGACGGGGGTGGCCTTTTCCGACGCCTCCGGGCTGCTGGCGGGGGACGCCCTGGTGCTGCCCTCCCGGAACCCGGAGAAGCTGCTGGCGGACCTGTGCCGCCTGGCGGAGGAGCGGGGGGCGGAGGTCCTGGTCCTGGGCCTGCCCCGGAACATGGACGGCAGCGAGGGACCCCGGGCGGAAAAGAGCCGGGCGCTGAAGCGGCGCCTGGAGGAGGCCGGGCTCCGCGTGGAGCTGGTGGACGAGCGGCGCACCACCGTGGAGGCCCACGCCATCCTGACGGAGACGGGGCGGCGCGGAAAGCAGCGCAAGAGCCGCGTGGACGCGGTGGCGGCGAGCCTGATCCTGGAGACCTGGCTGAACGGTCTCCCCAGGGGGTGAGGGCCGTGGCGAGGGAGAGCCAGGAAAAGCTGGGCGTCATGCCCATCGGTAAGCTTGTGGCGGTGATGAGCCTGCCCATGATGATCTCCATGCTGGTGCAGGCCCTGTACAACGCCGTGGACGCCATGTTCGTGGCCCGGCTCAGCGAGGACGCCCTGACGGCGGTGTCCCTGGCCTTCCCCTTTCAAAACGTGATGATCGCCGTGGGGGTGGGCTCCGGCGTGGGCGTCAGCGCATTGGTATCCCGGTCCCTGGGCCGGGGGGACAGGGCCGCGGCGGAGCGCACCGCCAACGTGCAGATGTTCCTGTCCCTGTGCTATACCCTTGTGTTCGCCCTGCTGGGAGGCCTCCTGTCCCGGCGGCTCTTTGCCATGCAGACGCAGGACCCCCTGATCGTGGGGTACGGGGAGACGTATCTGCGCATCTGCTGCCTGTTCTGCCTGGGCATGTTCTACGGGCAGAACCTGGAAAAGCTGCTGGTGGCCACGGGCAGCAGCGTGCTGAGCATGATCTGTCAGGCCGCGGGGGCGGTGGTGAACATCGTCCTGGACCCCCTGCTCATCTTCGGCGTGGGGCCCTTCCCCCGGCTGGAGGTGGCGGGCGCCGCCTGGGCCACGGTCATCGGCCAGACCTTCGCCGCCGTCCTGGCCCTGATCTTCTGCCTGAAATACAATAAGGCCACCCGCTTCCGCCTCCGGCAGATGCTCCCGGAGGGCAGGATCGTCCGGGGCATCTACGCCATCGGCGTGCCCAGCATGCTCACCGTCTGCCTGGCCAGCGCCATCAGCTACGGCATGAACGCCATCGTGCTGCCCTTCAGCACCACCGCCGCCGCCGTGTTCGGCGTCTGGCTCAAGCTCCAGTATTTCGCCTTCATGCCCGTTTTCGGCCTGAACAACGGCACCCTTGCCATCTATTCCTATAACTACGGGGCGGGGCGCATGGACCGGGTGCGCCGGACCCTGGGGGTCTCCGTCCTGGTGAGCGCGGGCTTCACCCTGCTGGCCTGCGCCCTGTACGAGGCCTTCCCCCGGCGGATGCTGGGACTCTTTGACGCCTCCCCCCACATGCTGGAGCTGGGGACGCCGGCCCTGCGCATCTGCGCTGCCTCCCTGGTCTTCGGGGCGCTGAGCGTCATCTTCTCCTCCTGCTGCCAGGCCCTGGGCCGCAGCAG
>JAEEGI010030666.1_pt1 | contig 10098 bp, 9 predicted proteins | sample 8958751 | NCBI WGS metagenome assembly JAEEGI01 (sample SAMN16246545, study PRJNA631951) | gut metagenome | biome: gut microbiome; feature: rumen; material: KS-attached | host: Bos | place: Iran: Karaj | collected 2018-10 | reverse complement strand
GTTCTCCATTTTCAGGCACTTGTATCAATTACACTTGTTCTTGTTCTGTTTGCAAAGGTCACTTTTTTTTTGTGCACAAATTTGAAAAAAAAAATTTGTTTGTTTTTGGATAATTTATTAAAGACCTTGTCGGAATGGTTGGAGAGTGGAAAGATTACATTTTTGCAAGACGCTAGTTCCCAAGAAAAAGATGTTTTTTTTAACATTTTTTCCTCGCTTTATAATATACGAAAAAAAATCAGATTTGAAAAATTTTTTCATTCAAAAGTGAGAAAATGGAGTGTTTTTGTTGACAAGTCAATAGAGAGTTGTAAATGTGCCAGTTGTTGGTTGATATCTTTTGTAGTTTGTTGTAATACAATGTGATATAATAATCAATTGAAAATCAAAAGCGATTTTTTTTAGTGAGAAATACAAGTATCTGGAAAAGTGAAAATTTGGCAAGATATGCACTTAAAACGGTTGAAAAATATCTTTTGGAGGAGAGGAAAATTCTTTTGAAAAAAAGCTGGGCTATGAGGGTGTGAAAGATTTTTCACAATTATGTAACCGACGGATGAAAGAAAGATTTATTTGGTGGATTGTGAATTTTTTTGTAATTTTGCATTTTATTTAGTACATATTAATATATAAGAAATAACAGTTATGAAATATGATTTATTGGTGATTGGCAGCGGACCGGGAGGTTATGTGGCTGCTGTTAAAGGTGCCCAAATGGGACTCAAGACCGCTGTTGTGGAGCGTGAAAATCTAGGTGGTATCTGCCTGAACTGGGGTTGCATCCCCACCAAGGCTTTGATGAAGAGCGCCCAGGCTTTCAACTATGCAAAACATGCCGCTTCCTATGGAGTGAAAGCCGAAGGCGTGGAAGCCGACCTCAACGCCATGGTGGACCGCTCGAGAGGCGTGGCTGCCACGATGAACAAGGGTGTGGAGTTCCTGTTGAAGAAGAACAATGTGGATGTCATCATGGGCACCGCCAAGGTGAAGCCCGGCCATATGGTAGATGTGGATGGCACCAGCTATGAGGCCGACCATATTATAATAGCCACGGGAGCCCGTTCGAAGGTGATGCCTTCGATGCCACAGGACGGCAAGCACATCATCGGCTACCGTGAGGCCATGACTCTTCGTGAACAGCCTCAGCGTATGCTGGTGTGCGGCAGTGGCGCCATTGGTTCGGAATTCGCCTATTTCTACCAGAGTATCGGCACGCAGGTGACGTTGGTAGAGTTTATGCCACAGATCCTTCCCAATGAAGACGAGGAGGTGGCAGCACAGATGAGCCGCAGTTTCCGCAAGATGGGAATGAAAGTGATGCCGTCGTGCTCGGTGGAGAAGGTCGATATAGAGGGTGATGTATGCCATGTCACTGTCAAGGATGTGAAGAAGAATACCGAGACGGTCATTGATGTCGACGTGGTGCTGAGTGCCGTGGGCGTAGTGACAAATCTCGAGGGCCTCGGGCTTGAAGAGACAGGTATCAAGTTTGAGCGTGGCAAGATAGAAGTCGATGACTGGTACTGCACCAATGTTCCGGGCTACTATGCCATCGGTGATGTGGTTCACGGACCGGCTTTGGCACATGTGGCCAGCAAGGAAGCTATCTGCTGTGTGGAGCATATCGTCAAAGGAGAGGCTCATAAGGTAAATTACAACAATGTACCGGGTTGCACCTATACCACTCCTGAGGTGGCCAGTGTGGGTCTCACAGAGAAGAAGGCTGTCGATGCCGGCTATGAAGTGTTGACAGGTAAGTTCTTCTTCAAGGCCAGTGGCAAAGCCACGGCGGCAGGCAACACAGACGGCTTCGTGAAGGTTGTGGTTGACAAGAAGACCGACCGGATTCTGGGTTGTCACATGTGTGGCGACAATGTGACGGAGATGATAGCCGAGATGGTGGCAGCCCGCGAGCAGGGCATGACCGCCCGTGAGGTGGCGCAGGCTATCCATCCGCACCCGACGATGAGCGAAGGTGTCATGGAGGCTCTGGAAGCCGCCTATGGCGAAGCTATCCACGGTTGAGAAAACAAAAGAATCGAACATAACAACAGAATGATATGAAAATACTTCCATACAAGCGAATCAAGGTGGCTGACGGACTGACCGTGTGGGTGTCGAACCACTACCGCTATACCGATTTTGGAATCAGGGATTCTGGCGAGATGCGCTATACAGGCCGTCGCTATGTGGAGGGTAATGAGCCCGGATCGGGTTTCATCGAACGTGAGAGTGAGAGTCACAGCTACCGTCAGTTTGTACGCAAATGTCTTGCTGAACAGAAGACTTCTTATTGGAAGCTGTTGCTAGGAAAAGAGCCCGATTTCGACAAAGTACTTGAAGAAGCCAACACGGCTCTGCTCAATGCTACCGATCCCCGCAAACGTGAATTGCTTGAGTGCTATGTGAATGCTTTGACTGTGGCTCGAAAAGAGGAGCGAATGGAGCGTGTGGTAAGAGCCATCAAGAACAAGATGGGTCACAAGAGCAACAAGTTTATGGTGAGCGTCATAAGCCACTACAAGAGCAAGATACGCCAATTGGAGCACGATATGGAATCGGTGGAATGGAATGTGAAAGACCACTACTCACCAGAGACTTATGAGGCCTACGCCGAAGCGGTGCATGCGTTCACCAAGGTGGCTTCGTGTCGCCGTATCTGGTTGCTCGACACCCAGAAAAGAAACCAGTATGTGCAGGTCTTTTTCGACCTAGGTGTATTCGACTATATACGCAGTGAGAGTTACATTCCCTTGATGAGGGACAATAAGGGACGCGAGATGTATCTGCTGCCCGATGCGATGATTGTCGCAAGGAGCGCGGTGGATTTCGACATTCTGCCATTAAAGACGCTGACTATTGTCTGTCAGGAACTCGCCATCGAAGAGCCTACGGAGGATATGTTGAGCAGCATCGGCGACGCCGCCAGCATGATCAAGATTCCGGAGCTCAATTTGAATTATTATTTCAATCATGTACATTCGGTGGTTGATTTTGTGAGGGCAGTAGACAAACTGAAATACACATTGTAGACGATGAAGAAAAGGCAGCGGCATACATACCGGTTCAATCCTCATACTTTGAAGTATGAGAAGGTGTTTGTGTCACTGCGTGAAAAGGTCCGCCGCATCAGTTTCAATGTGCTGTTCGGTGTGGTTCTCGGTGTGGTGTTGGTGATTGTAGGTCTGCAGTTTGTCGAGCCGCCGTCAGAGCGTGGTTTGCGTCGGGAACTGGCACAGTATAAGCGTCAGTATGAGTTGATTCTGCCACGTGTGGAACGTGCTGAGAAAGTACTTGAGGATTTGGAGGAGCGCGACAACGTGCTCTATCGAACCATCTTCGAGTGCGAGCCCGTGAGCGATGCCGAACGCCACAGCGGTATTGGCGGTGTGGAACGCTATGCCTCCCTCGACGGATACGACAACAGCGAGCTGGTGAAACTGACAACCCGCAGGGTAGACGATCTCACCAAACGACTCTATGTTGAATCGAAGTCGCTCGACGAGATCTACGAGATAGCCCGCATGAAGAACGAACGTATGACTTCCATGCCGGCCATCATGCCCATAGCAAAGAATGACTGCAAGGTTGTGAGTGGTTTCGGTTACCGATTCCACCCCATTCTGAAATATCGGCGTCAGCATACAGGCATAGACCTGGCGGCGCGAGTGGGTACCCCCATCTACGCCACTGGCGACGGCGTGGTCAGGATTGCTGGGCGCAATCCCGATGGCTATTCCGGCTACGGCGTGGTAGTGGTGATTGACCACGGTTTCGGATTCCAGACTCTCTATGCCCACATGAACAACACGAAGGTGAAAAGCGGGCAGAAGGTGAAGAGGGGGGAACAGGTAGGTGTTGTGGGTAGTTCGGGCATGTCGACAGGTTCTCATTTACACTATGAAGTGTTGCTTAACGGAAAGCATGTCGACCCCGTATACTATTTCTTCAACGACCTTACACCGCAGGAGTACGATGCTGTCATTGAGCAGGCAAGCCAGGAAAACCAGTGTATGAGTTAACACTCAAAAGAAGGTAGTCGGATATGGAAATCAGGATTGACGAACATGCAGGCTATTGCTTCGGAGTGGTGAAGGCCATCGGGGCTGCCGAGGAGGTGTTGAAGAACGAGGGTCGTCTCTACTGTCTGGGCGACATCGTCCACAACAGTGCCGAGGTGGAGCGACTGAAGAATCTGGGGTTGCAGGTGATAGGACATGAGATGCTGGCGGATTTACGAGGTGAGAAAGTCCTTATCCGCGCACACGGTGAGCCGCCCGAGACCTATCGTCGTGCCAAGTTGTTGGGTATAGAGTTGGTGGATGCCACTTGCCCCATCGTTTTGGCTTTGCAGCAACGTATTAGAAAGGGATACGACGAAATGTTGCCTGTGAACGGTCAGATTGTTATTTTCGGAAAGCCCGGTCACGCCGAGGTGGTGGGCCTTACTGGACAAACTGGGGGCACTGCCATTATTGTCAGCAGTCCACAGGATATTTGTTCCATCGACTTCTCTCGTCCGATTCGCCTCTATTCCCAAACTACCAAAAGCCGCGAAGAATACAGACAACTGATAGAAAACATCTCCCGCCGTTTGCCGCAAGGGGCTGATTTTATAGCCTATGACACTGTATGCAACCGTGTGGCCAACCGTGCTCGCGACCTCGAAGGGTTTGCCCGCAGCGTCGATGTCCTCCTTTTTGTTGCAGGAAGCAACAGTAGCAATGGTCATTACCTCTACGAATATTGCCGCAAGGTGCAGCCTGCCACTTTTCTCATAGCCAATCCGTCGCAACTGCAACCGCAGTGGTTCGAGGGAATGCACAGCGTAGGCATCAGTGGTGCCACCTCAACCCCTCGATGGCTGATGGAGCAGGTGGCCGAAGCCGTAAACCGTCTCTCAAGCAATTAATCATTCACGCAATCGCCATGATACTGGAAAGACTTACTGTCAACAACTTCAAGAACTACCGGCAGGCCGACATCGAGCTTTGCGGCAATGTGAATTGCTTCGTGGGCAACAATGGGGCAGGGAAGACCAACCTGCTTGATGCAGCCTACTACCTCTCTTTCTGCAAGAGCTATTTCAATCCCGTGGATAGCCAGAATATAAGGCTGGGCGAGGACTTCTTCGCCATACATGGGCACTATTCCGGTCTTTCGTCTTCGGACAGTGAGAATGAAGACACCGTCTCGGTGATTCTGAAACGAGGACAGAACAAGCAGGTGCGCTGGAACAAGAAGGTCTACAAAACCTTGGCCGAGCATATAGGCAAGATACCGCTGGTTATGGTGTCGCCAAACGACCAGCAGCTCATCACTGGTGGCAGTGATCTGAGACGTAAGTTTGTCGACGGGGTTATCTCGCAGACAGACCATGCCTATCTCGACCACCTCATCCATTATAACAAGGCGTTGGAACAACGCAACCGGCTCCTCAAGCAGATGTGGGACGATCGTCTCTGGGACGAAGCCATGCTGGCTGTGTGGGACGTTCAGCTCGTCACCCACGGGGAGTTCATCTACCAGTCCCGTAGCCGCTTTGTGGCTGCTTTTGCTCCGCTCTTCGAGGAATACTACCATTGGATTGTCGGTGGAGATGAACCCGGGAGCATCGTCTACTGTCGTAATCAGGATCCTCTCCAGATCCAACTTGAAGACTGTCGCCGAAGTGACCGCTATTCGCAGTATACCAATGCTGGTCCTCACAAGGATGATATCCAACTCCTGCTTACAGAGGATTTTTCGCTGAAGAAATTCGGGTCTCAGGGGCAGCAGAAGAGTTTCGCTTTGGCTCTGAAGCTGGCTCAGTTCCAGTACCTTCTCAACCATTCTGGAACGAAACCCATACTGCTCCTCGACGACATCTTCGACAAATTGGACCTCCCTCGTATCAAACAGCTCATAGCCCTTGTCGGCAGCGAGCGTTTCGGTCAGGTGCTTCTCACCGACACCCAGCCGGGCCGTGTGCAGGCCATCTTCGACGAACTCCCCGACCTCGAGCATAAGATATTCCAAGTCACCCGCGGCACCATAACCCTCAACTCTTAACTATTATCTCTTAACTATTATCTATTAACTACACATGCAGCCCGACCGAACAATCAACTATTATCTTCAAGGTGCTCTGCGGAGGCTTGATCAGAATGATTTCGCCGATGAACTGCGTGTCGAGACAGTCTACCGTCAGCTCGCAGGCGACCTCATCAGCCGCCTCACATCCTCCGTGCAGTTCCACCGCGGAGTGCTCTCCTTGCGCCTCTCTTCGGCGGCCCTTAGACACGAGATGACCATGCGTAGAGAGAGTCTCAGGGGAAAAATCAACGATCATTTGGGAGCCGAAGTCGTAAAATCAATATATATTCGCTAGAAAACACACATGAAGAACCTCTGGAAAGCCCTGCTCATGGTGCGTCGATGCGACCCTCCGTCGTTTCGCCGGAGGGTGTTCTATGAGCTCTTGCTCAGCCTCCTCCCCCTGCTCAACCTATACATACTGAAACTCCTCATCGACTCCGTCACCGCTTCCACCACTGCTCATGTCCCGCTCACCACCCTGCACCTCCTCCTGGCCATGTGCGGAATCTTTCTGGCCTCCCGCATCGTCTCGGCCCTGAACTCTGTGAACAACGACGTCCTCAGCCAGCGACTCATAGACCATGTCAGCGACCTCCTCCAGCGGCAGTCCTCCAGGCTTGATATGGAATACTACGACACCCCCGCCTATCACGACACCCTCCACAGGGCCCAGCAGGAAGCCTCCTATCGTCCCCTGCAGATCCTCTCCAACTTTATGGCCCTGGGGAGCTCTCTGGTCTCCGTCGTCGGTGTCGTCGCCATGCTCCTCACCGCCTCATGGTGGGTTATCGCCATCATGCTCCTCGCCGTAGTGCCGGGCTTTGCCGTGAGGCTCTACAAAGCGCGTCGCATCTACCGTTTCCGCCGTGAAAACACGCAGCTCTACCGCCGCACCTCCTACTACTCCTCCATCCTCACCGCGCGCGACTTCGCCAAGGAGTTGCGCACCTTCAACCTCGCACCCCTCTTCCGGGGCCGTTTCGTCGAGGTGCGCACTCAGCTCGTCTCACGCCTGCTCTCCATCTCCCGTCGCCTCGGTGCACTCGAGATATTGTGTGCCCTCATCGAAGCCGGCGCCATGTTCTGCATCGTCTGGCTCCTCCTCCATCAGGCCTTTGCCGGTGCTATCTCCATCGGCACCTTCGTCATGCTCTTCGAAGCGTTCCGCCGCGGACAGGGCTATTTGCAGAGCCTTGTCGCCGCAGTGGCGGGACTGTACGACAACCGCCTCTTCATCAGCAATCTCTTCGAGTTCCTCCGTCTCGAACCCAAAGTCGTTCTTCCTATCGACCCAGTCGCGTTGCCCCCGGAAATCACCCAGGTGGAGTTCCGCCGGGTGACTTTCCGTTACCCTGACATGGATCGCGACGTGCTCACCGACTTCTAGCTCATAGCGCGGAAGGGCTCGATGACACGCATCGAAGGGCACAACGGATACGGAAAGTCCACCCTCGTGAAACTCCTCCTGCGTCTCTACGACCCCGACCGGGGAGCCATACTCCTCAACGGTATAGACATACGCCGATTCGACCCACGGGACCTGCGCGCGCGCATAGGCGTCCTCTTCCAGGACTTCGCGCGCTACAACTGCACCCTCGCCGAGAATATCGGATTCGGCGGCGCCGATGACCAAAGCAGCATCGAACGCGCCCTCCGCCTCTCCGGAGCCTCCGCGCTGGCGGAACGCCTCCCTCAGGGAGCCCACAGCCTCCTGGGACGCCTCTTCGACGGCGGCAGCGAGCTCAGCATGGGTCAGTGGCAGCGCGTGGCTCTCGCTCGCGCCCTCGTCAGCGACGCCCCGATACTCCTCCTCGACGAACCCTCCGCTTGGCTCGACAGCAACGCCCGTCGTCTCCTGGAGCAATCCCTTCAGGATTTGAAGAAAGACAAGATAATCATTATTATCACCCACACCCAACAATAAAAAACACGCGTCAGCGTTCTAAATAATTATAACACGTCAAAAAAAAATTTTTGCTATGATATATAAACTAGAGAAAATAGACTCGAAGAAGTATGAGGGTGATGTGATTTTTATGTACGGTGACGAGAGCGCCGAACGCTCCCTTCCGCTGAACAAGAAAGAAGTGGCCTTGGTGAAGGGTCGTCGGGCGGAGAAGAAGGACTTCCTTCTTGTCTTCGACCGCCTTCCTTATCGCCTCTACCTCCTCTCGTTCGACAGTGAGCAGCCCTCTTCGGAAGTGCAAGAAGGACTGAGGAGGAAGGCGATGGACTTGGTGAAGCGTTTTGAGGATGATGGTGTGAAGGAAGTGGCCTTATGTGGTGAAGGTGTGTTGCCCGAGGAGGTGGCGTCGCTGCTGGAGGGCCTGACACTGGCTGATTATAGCTTCGACCGTTTCAAAAGCAAGGATCCTTACCACCTGCAGACCGTCGTCGTGGACGAGGTCTATTTTAAGAAAGACGAACTCGAGGCCATGCAGCGTCTCTGGAACCGCATCTATTGGTGCCGCGAGTGGGTGAATATGCCCGTGCAGGACCTCAATGCCTCCGCCTTTGCCGACGAGCTGGCCGCCGTCGCCGCCGACCTCCAAGGCGTTACCTGTACCGTCATGGATAAACGGAAAATCGAGAGCCTCCGTATGGGTGGGCTTCTGGCAGTCAACCGCGGCAGTGTTGACGAGCCTCGCTTCGTCGTGCTCGAGTACAACCCCAAAAATCGCAATACCCAGGACAACCCGATATGCCTCGTCGGCAAGGGTGTGATGTACGACACCGGCGGCCTCAACATCAAACCTGACGACTACATGCAGGAGATGAAAAGCGATATGGCCGGTGCTGCCACCATGGCCAGCGTCCTCTTTGCCGCTGCCGACAACAACCTTCCCGTGCACCTCGTCGCACTACTCCCGCTCACCGACAACCGCCCCTCCTTCAACGCCTATGCCGCCGACGACATCCTCACCATGTACGATGGCACCACCGTCGAAGTCGTCAACACCGATGCCGAGGGACGTCTCATCCTCGCCGACGCGATCGCTTACGGAGTGAAGAACTATCACCCGCGTGTCATCATCGACGCCGCCACACTCACCGGCGCTGCCGTTCGCGCCATCTCCACTTTCGGCATCGCCGCCATGCAGCAGAATGGCGCCAGAGAACTCGAAATGCTCAAACTTGTCGGCGAGCAGGTCTACGAACGCATCGTCGAATTCCCCATGTGGAAGGAATACGATGAACTCATCAAGAGCGAGGTGGCCGACCTCCGTAACTGCGGCACCACACCACAGGCTGGTACCATCACTGCCGGTAAATTCCTGGCACATTTTGCCAAGGATACCCCCTATGTACACCTCGACATCGCCGGCGTAGCCTTCTTCTCAAAAGCTCAGCACTGCTGGCGCCCGGGAGCCAGCGCCTACGGCATCCGTCTGCTCTACGCCTATCTCCAGATGCAATGAGAACTAAACAATGAAACTATCCAACCTTCAAACCTTTAAACCCTTAAACTTTCAAACCTTCAAACTTTCAATCTTTATCATGGAAAACAACAACGAAAAGAAAATACGCGTAGCCATCACCCATGGCGACCTCAACGGCGTCGGCTATGAAGTCATCATCAAGACCTTCAGCGACAACCGTATGTTCGACCTCTGTACCCCCATCCTCTATGGCAGCAGTAAAGTGGCTTCCTATCATAAGAAACTCCTCACCAGCGTTCCGCAGGAGATGATCTTCAACTCCATCCGCGACGCCTCCGAAGCCCAGGAACGCAAATACAACGTCATCAACCTCACCCAGGAGGAAATCAAGATAGACCTCGGCAAAAGCACCGAATTAGCCGGCAGACTCAGCCGTGAAAGCTTGAACCGCGCTTGTGCCGACCTCAAGGCCGGCAAAGTCGACGTCCTCGTCACCGCTCCCATCAACAAACGCAACATCCAGGCTCCCGACTTCGACTTCCCTGGCCACACCGAATACCTCTCCCATCAGTTCGGCTGCTCCAGCCTCATGATGATGGTGTGCGACCGTATCCGCATCGGCATCGTCACCAACCATCTC
>JAEEGI010030661.1_pt1 | contig 10099 bp, 5 predicted proteins | sample 8958751 | NCBI WGS metagenome assembly JAEEGI01 (sample SAMN16246545, study PRJNA631951) | gut metagenome | biome: gut microbiome; feature: rumen; material: KS-attached | host: Bos | place: Iran: Karaj | collected 2018-10 | reverse complement strand
TATACACAATTTGAAGGCCGAATGGTAGGGCTCTTCGTTAATTAAATATACGCCCGGATCATCGCTCTCGGAAAGCGTAAGCGTACGGCCTACTCCGTCGGCCGGGGTGACCTTTATTATAGAACCGCCGGAGGACTCCGTCTTAAGGATCAGCACCATGTTGGAACCCTTAAGCACGAAGGTGACGCTGTCGTCGTCCGTGGTAACGCTTGCAAGTCCGGGACGTGTGGCCTCACGGGAAGCCCCGGTCTCCGCGGCGGCGTCGCTCTGCGCTGCGGGGAAGACGGACGGGAGAAGCTTTTGCAGCTCCGGCATCCATGTGCGGTAGGTAACTGTAAGCACCAGCGCCAGCGATGCAAGCATCAGGAGCAGCGGTTTGGTCCAGTATTTGAGGTTCCTGTGGAATATGATAAGCCCCACGATCAGCGCTGCGGCAAGCCCGGCCGGGACTACTGCGGACTTAAGGCCTGCGGCGTTTATGAAGCAGAGCCAGATGAGTATAAGTATCAGCGGCGCCTTGAACCACCTGAGCCATTTTCCGCGGAAGTCCGACTGCGTGTACAGCATAGCGGCAACAGGGATCCCCAGACACAGGAACATGGCGGACGAGGACGGATCCCCGAAGGTCTGGTATACTGCCGTCTGTTCCGGAATGAGTCCGGGCATTGCCTCCGACACGCCCTCGAATGTTCCGGCTATCCTAAGTCCTGTCTCAGTCGATATCGGGTCGTAGCCGGCAAACTGCAGCATTCCGATCACCGTAAACACCGCAAGCGATATGCAGAACGCTCCGCAGGCTGCACGCGCGCTCCTTGCAGTATCTATCGTTACGACCGTGTAGCAAAGGATGATCATGTACGCGAAAAGCGTCAGTGTTCCTTCCATGCGGCCCGGCCATCCGAAGAGCGTAAACTCCCTGAAGCCGTTTGCTGCAAACGACGCAAACACCGTTATAACAAAGACCGCAGCGGGTATGTAGACGAACGACTTTTTCAGCCGCTGTTTTTTGCGGATGACGTCTATCGCAAATACTATGATGCACAGCGCGGCGATGCCCAGCACCGCGATCATCTTATACCAGCTGTAGTAGTCGTATATGGGACTGTCGTCCGTGAGGTCCGTCCAGAAGAAGCTTCCCAGCGGACGAGTATATATCTTTAGCTGTACGATCAGAGGCACGACTGCCGCAGCCAGGATTATCGGGATCATACGGTACCAGCGCTGCGGTTCGCCTTCGGAAAGAATGAAGTCCGGTTCCTCGGCTGCTGCCTCAGCGGCCGGAATCTCTGTGACCGCCGGTTCCCCGATTTCAGCCTCTGCCGCAGGTCCTTCAGCCGAAGTATCCGTGGTTTCGGTCTTTGATGCGGGTTCTTCAGCAGTTGGTTCCGCAGTTTCGGCCTTAGCCGCCGGCTCCCCGGTCTCGGTTTCAGGAATCTCAGTTTCTCTGACCGGGGTCTCCTCGATTTTCGGTTCCTCGATCGGAGTCTCTTCTTCCGGCGCATCCCCGGCCAGCTCTTCCGGAGTTTCCGCGGCCGGCGCTTCCGGTTCGTCCTCAGAATCTGCGGCCTGTGCTTCCGGTTCTTTTTCCGGTTCCCCGGCCGGCGCTTCAGGTTCTTTCTCAGGTTCTGCGGCCTGTGCTTCCGGCGTCTCGGGCTCCGCCGATGATGTTTCTCCTGCGGGTGCATCCGAGACGTGCTCTGTCTCTTCTTCGTCACCGAAATCTATCGGGGTGTAATCCGGCTCTTCCGGCTCGTCGTAAAGCACGGAAAGACGGTCCGACTGGCGCTTAAGGTCGTCTTCGGAATATTTGCTCAGAAGATGACTGAGGCTGTCATCCGAATACGCGTCCGACATCTTTGCCTGCATCACGAACAACGGGGCGGTCCCGCTCCGTTCAGTCTGCTCCGCGGTAACAGCGTTTGCTTCATCAGCCGCTCCCGCGATGCCGGTGTTCTTTTCTTCGAAGAACTGATCAGTCATATGCTCGTAAATAAATATTATATATTAATCACAAAAAAACATCAAATCACTAGACCCGAACACTGAGATTTGTGCCGTTTTCGGGGAAAAATAGTTGCGTTGCGTGTTGTATTCTGTTATGTAAACATGCTATACTTATCTGTACCTGTAGGCAGTGCCTCGGGTAAATGGGGTATCAAAAGGAATTCTTTGCTGTTTCGCGCAGCGATCAAGTCTCTGTTCATGAAAAAAACCGCGGTCGTATTAGCAGTCTTATTGGCGTTCGTAACGCTTTGTTCGTTTACCGACGTTCCGCAGGATAACTGGGCTTATCCTTATGTTTCCAATGCGGAAAACGTAGGGCTGATGATAGGCGACGGAGACGGTTGCTTCCGCCCGAAGGACTTTACGACCAAGGAAGAGGTCGCTACCATAATCTACAGAATCCTCAACTACGGGACCGCGAACATGGTCCCCGCGGACAGACCGCTGTCCGCAGAAGAGGAGGCCATCCTTGCCCGCTGCCAGATAAGCGACTGGGCAAAGCTCTATCTGCTGGACGGATTTGCTTCCGGTTTCTGGACAGAGGCGGATTTTGCCGAGCGCAGTTCGGACAGACCTGCCGGCAAGTACCCGCTCTCCAGGGAAAAGCTTGCTCAGTGGATAGTGAATGCAGAAGGCATAAAGACTTCGCTGGTAAGCGTACTGGGCTATAACGACGCCGGTCAGGTGGACGCCTCCCTTATGAAATATGTTGATGCGTGCAGACGCACGGGTCTTATGATAGGCGACGACATTAACGAGTTCCACCCCAAGGACGGAGTAAACCGCGCCGAAGTTGCGGTAATACTTACAAGAGCTCTCAAATACAGCGAGGACGGTTCGGAGGCTTCCGCAAAAGTGGATGTCTACGGCGTGGTCGGGGATCCCGGCAGCAGCGTTACCTTCTACATGAATGTGGGCGGAGTCCAAAAGGCAGTCTATCTGGATCCCTCCGCAAAGATGATACTTAACGGCGCCGAGTCCAACATTCAGGCTGTAAAGGCCCTTAAGGGCAAGACCGCCATGGTATCCACTGTAATAGGCAGCGGAGCAGTAATAGTACAGACCAGGCCTGTAGTAATGAACGGGACCGTAGAGGCCGTCCGGGACGCAGGCTCGTATAAGCTGGTCGACGTAAGGATAGGCTCTACCGTTGCATGCTTTATCTATGATTCTAACACCCACTGCACCACAAACCTGCAGAAGGGCATCTCTATAAAGTTTATATCTGACGGATCCAATCTACTGGAGATCAATTAATGGAACTGGACATTCTTAAAGGCAAGAAGGTCGCGGAGCTCAGGGAGATCGCCGCGGCGCTTAAAATTGAAGGCGCCGCAAAGCTTAAGAAATCCGAGCTGATCGCGATATTCACACGCATGCACGAAGAGGCCGTTGCAAGCGGAGCAGTTCAGGAAACGCCTGCGGAAAAGACTGAAGCTAAAAAGCCTGCCGAAGAGGTAAAGGCAGAAGCCGAAGCAGCCGCACCCGAGGCAAAGCCTGCCAAAAAAAGAGGCAGAAAGCCAAAGGCGGTAAAGGAGGCGGAGGCAGCAGAAGCTGCGGCTGAAGAGGCAGCGAAAGCGAAGCCGGAAACTGCGGAGGCAGCGGAGGAAGCGAATCCGGATGCTCCTGCGGAAGCAGCGGAGGAACAGGCCGAAAAGCCGGAGACTGCGGACGCAAAGCCCGAAGAAAAAACGGAAGAAAAGACCGACGGCGCGGCGGAAGAACAGAAGCAGAAAGACGACAACCGCTACGAAGTTACAGGAATACTGGACATAGCGGAAGGCGGCTTCGGTTTCCTGCGCTTCGATAACTTCCTTACTTCTTCCAGGGACGTGTACGTGTCGCCTACGCAGATAAGGCGCTTCAACCTTAAGACCGGCGACGAGATCTGCGGCGTGGCAAGAAAGCCCAACCCGGACGAGCGCTTCGGGGCGCTGCTGTACGTAAGGACCGTCAACGAGGATGAGCCCGGTGTTGCAAAGCGCAGAAGGGATTTCTCGGATCTTACTCCTATATACCCCAATGAGAGGATCTGTCTGGAAAAGGGCAGCAGCACACTGTCCATGAGGCTTACGGATCTTGTGGCGCCCATAGGCAAAGGCCAGCGCGGCCTTATAGTTGCGCCGCCCAAGGCAGGAAAGACAACGCTTCTTAAGCAGATCGCCAAGGCCATAGAGGCTCAGGACCTTAACGTAAAGCTTATAGTTCTCCTTATAGATGAGCGTCCGGAAGAAGTTACGGACATGAAGGAGTCCATAAAGGGCGACGTGATCTATTCCACCTTCGACGAGCAGCCTTCGCACCACGTGAAGGTTGCCGAGATGGTACTGGAGCGCGCGGAAAGGCTCTGCGAGCACGGCAAGGACGTAGTCATCCTTATGGATTCCATTACAAGGCTTGCCAGAGCTTACAACCTTGTGGAGCCGCCCTCGGGCAGAACGCTGTCCGGTGGTCTGGATCCTGCGGCGCTGTATAAGCCCAAGAAGTTCTTCGGTGCTGCCAGAAACACCCGCGAGGGAGGAAGCATAACCATCCTGGCGACCGCTCTTATCGAGACCGGAAGCCGTATGGACGACATGATATTCGAGGAGTTCAAGGGCACCGGCAACATGGAGCTGCATTTGGACAGAAGGCTCCAGGAGAAGCGCATTTTCCCGGCCATCAACATCAACAAGACGGGCACCAGAAGGGAAGACATGCTCATGTCCCCCGAGGAACTGGAGGCAGTGTGGCTGATGCGCCGCGCGGTCGCGGACTGGGGTGTGGAAGAAGCTACGGAAAAGATAGTCTTCGACCTGGTCCACACTAAGAGCAACAGGGACTTCATCCAGAGGTTCCTTAAGACGAGGATATAGCGCAGGCAGCCGGACGGTCCGGCGCTGTGCGTGCAGACATTTACAACATGGATCTTAACAGGATATTCATGAAAAACGCCTGCCCCACCAAGGTGGGAGGACAGGCCATACTGGAAGGGCTGATGATGCGGGGAAGCCGCAGTCTGGCGATAGCCATTAGGCAGCCGGACGGCGACATCCATCTTACCGTGGAGCCGCTCAAGAAGCCGGGATCGTGGAAGAAGATACCCATCATAAGAGGCGTGGGAAGTTTCATAAGTTCGCTCGTAACGGGCACTTCCGTTCTGATGTACGGCGCGGACGTGCTGGAAAAACTGGAAGAGGCGGAAGAGCAGAAAAAGGCGGATCAGTCAGAAGCAGGAACTGCAGAGAATGCCGGAAACAATGTCTCCGGAAAGGAAAGCGGTGCGAAGACTGCAAAGAAGCCCGGTAAGACCGCAGAGAAGTCCGAAGGCATCCCCAAGGGCGCCGTCATAACCAGCGTGCTGCTGGCGCTGGTGCTGGTGGTGGCGCTGTTCATACTGCTGCCCACGTTCATACTGGGCCTTGTGCGCAAGGCCGGACTTTCCAGCGTCATCCTTCTCAACCTGATAGAAGGCATAATAAGGATATGCATCTTCATCGCATACATAATGGCTGTGCGGAAGATGCCCGACATCAGGCGGACCTTCGAGTATCACGGCGCGGAGCACAAGACCATACACTGCTACGAGAACGGTCTGGAGCTGACTCCGCAGAACGCGCAGACTTTCTACACGCTGCATCCGCGCTGCGGAACGAGCTTCATGATGTTCGTGCTTATAATCGCTCTGCTGGTGTTCAGTCTGTTCGGCTGGCCCAACCTTATCGTAAGGATACTGACGAGGCTCATCTGCATACCGTTCATCGCGGGGCTTTCGTACGAGCTGCTGCAGTTTACCGGAAGGCACGACAGCGGACTTGTAAAGGTCCTTAGCATGCCCGGGATACTGCTCCAGAAGCTTACCACCTGCGAGCCGTCCCTGGACCAGCTGGAGGTAGCCATTGCCGCTGTTAAAGCGGTGCTTCCTTCGCACGAGAACGCCGCTGTGCCCGTAGATTACTGGGTGGGCGTGGTAAAGCCGGACGGCAGCCTTGTGAAGAACGAGGCGGAGACCGCGGAATACATTGAGTCCAAGCAGAAGAAATAGCGGCGTCCGGACGGACCGCAGAAGCGGTGCCCGGATAAGATTTAACCTATAATGACTGTAAAAGAATTATTGGAAGAAATAATACGGGTATTCAAGAAAGCCGGTGTGGAATGTGCGGAGGCGGAGGCAAGGCAGCTTGCCTGCCACGTGCTGTCCTGCAGCCCGGCTTTTCTGGTGTCGCACGCGGACGACGAGGTGGATGATAAAGTGCTTCTGGCGTCCGCGGCGCTGATCAACGAACGCTGCAAGGGCAGGCCCATCCAGTATGTTCTCGGCAGCGCAAACTTCTACGGCATAGATCTGGCCGTGGACGAAAGAGTTCTGATCCCCAGGCCGGAGACGGAGTTTCTTGCGGAGGAAGCCATTGCTTTCCTTAAGGAGAGGCCGTTCCCCAAGGCCATGGACCTTTGTACCGGAAGCGGCGCCATTGCCGCGGCCGTTGCCGCCAATGTACCGAACGTAAAGGTGATCGCGACGGATATGTCGCCGAAGGCTTTCATGCTTGCCCGCGTAAACCTGCGTCCGTATCAAAACGTAAAAGTGCTTCGCGGAGATCTGTTCGAAGCGCTGCCGGAGGGCGAGCTTCCTTTCGACGCTATTCTTACCAATCCGCCTTACATCCCCGCGGAAGTCATCCCGACTCTAAGCAGGGAAGTAAAGGACTACGAGCCCCGCATGGCGCTGGACGGCGGCGCGGACGGGCTGGACATAATAAGGCGCATAATAAAAGAAGCCCCGGAGCATCTTAAGTCCGGAGGAATGCTTCTTATGGAGATAGGGCACGATCAGGGAACAGCTGCGATTGATCTTTCCGCGCAGACCGGCGCATACCGCGAGGCCCGCATAATAAAGGACCTGGAGGGGCACGACCGGATACTGCGTGCGCTGAAACGCTGATGATCCATGGACCGGATGCTGCATGCCGTCCGCAAGTAAAAAGATAAGCTGCCCCGCAGGGCAGCTTTTATGTTGAGTAAATCCCCGGAACTAGTTGATGTCCGATTCGTACGGATCGTAGAGCACCTGTCTGTTCCTGTAACTGTCCAGATAGTCCAGAGTTACAAGGGAGAACATCATCCTGAAGCGCATCAGAGGCATGCTTAAGTCTTCGCCTATCATCTCGCGGATCTTGCCCAGGCGGTAGGTGAGGGTGTTGCGGTGAATGCCGTGCTGCAGGGCGGTCTCGGTAAGGTTCTCTCCGTTCAGCAGGTAGTCGCGCAGCAGCTGTGCGTTGTTGGTGCCGTTCTTGTCGTCGTAATAGCGCAGTGTAAGGGCACCGGGGCAGCAAAGCTTTACATACTCTGCGTGGAACTCGTCCGACACGGCGTTGCAGCATATGTCCACAACGTTGTACATCGCGTATTCTTCGGCATAGAATCCGCGTTTTTTCTTGTCCGGGCAGAAAGTCCTGGCAAAGATCAGGCATTTGGACAGCTTGTCGTAGTCTGCCTTAAGCGACAGCAGGTTCCTGGCCATGTTGCCCACGCAGGCGTAGAGCTTGTATTCGTCCAGTATGTGCTCCAGCGGACGCAGCTCCGACATCAGGTTCTTCTCGTATTTTTCGCGCTGTATCAGCAGCGCCAGCTTGTTGTCGTACTGTATGGGGTAGACGTTGCGCAGGATGCTGGTCACCAGAGGGATTATCTCCGACGGCATGCGGTCCGTCAGTTTTTCGCATTCCATGAGTATCATGAAATACTGGCCCTTTATTACGTTCGGCGTGCGCATGGTCCGCTCCCTTAGAGTCTCCGTATCCTTTATCTTGCCGGATATGATGTCCGTCGCAAGGGTCGTGAACCGGTCGTTTGCAAGGGATCTGTCCGCGAAGCTGAGCCTTGTGAAGTCCTCCATGTTGGAGCGCAGCAGGCCCAGCATGTCCGAGTTGAATCTTTCGCGGGAATTATTGTGCAAAATGACGAGCAGATAGGACTGTATTATCCCGTCGAGCTCGATAGGAGTCATGCGGATGACGTAGTCCCCGCGGTGCGTCCATTCGTCCTTGAGACCCGCCACTATGGTGGGATCCATTATCACGCCTTTCTCCAGATCCAGGAAGTCTCCGCACTCTATCTCCCTGCAAAGAGATATTACACGCAGCCTGCTGGAAAGGTAGAATATGTCGGCGTTCATGGCTTTGGCGGCGCCTTCTATCACCGGGTCGGATACCGATACTGAACTGCGCAGATGCCGCCACAAAGAGCTCATGCGGCTGTACTCGTCGGCAAGCTCGTTTATTGAATTTACAACGGGTATCAGGGGCAGATCGGTTATTATGATATGCAGCGAAGGCTGCTCCAGATAGTAGTCCATCAGGCTTCCGCCGCCGGCGATCACCACGGTGCAGACGGAGTCCTTGTTCCATCCTTTTCTGGCGGCGTCGTAGAAGGCGTCCGCTTCGCCTATGTTAAGGTGCCGCGGGTCCAGCGGCATGCTGCCGTCCATTATGCGCACGTTTTCGAACTCGTCCGTCCTGTCCGGCATGTTGTCCAGAAGAGTGTGCTTTTCCAGGCCGGCGCTGAGGATGCTGGTGGTGAACATGTCAATACCTCTCTGTTTTCAATGTCAAGAGCATTTTTCGTCATTCTTGTCATTAATGATAACATATAGTTGTGCAAATTGCACAATAATAGTTTGATATTAAATTAACGACCCGTGTCTTTTCATATTTAATGCAGCGGCTTTTGTGTTAAAATCTAAACGACAAACCATTTGTTTTTCATAGAGGAGGTTTTTTTATGAAAAAGGTTTTAGCAATCCTTCTCGTGCTCGTAATGGTCTTCGGACTTGCAGCATGCGGAAGCAACAACAACGCTACCCCGGCCAACAACGGCAACGAAGCTCCTGTTGCTGAAAAGAAGGTCCTGAAGGTAGCATTCCGCGGAGACCCGAACGGTCTTTGCCACGTATCCATCGCTGTAGGAAGCGCCAATACTCCGGCACACGAGCTGATGATGGACCGCCTGTTCGAGTATGACTACACCACAGGTACCCCCACCCCGATGCTCGCTACCAAGTGGGAGCCGATCGACGGAACTCACTTCAGAGTAACGCTCCGTGACGACGTATACTCCTGGAACGGCGACAAGTTCACCGCATCCGACGTTAAGTACACCGTCAAGGCCGCGATCGATTCCGGAAAGCACGCCAGATACTACGGCAACTTCGACGTTGACAACTTCGTAGTAGAGGACGACACCCACCTCATCTTCGCTCTCAAGAAGGTAGACCCGTTCATCCAGACGACTCTGTCCAACATTCCTTACGGAATGATCGTAGAGAAGTCCGTACAGGCAGGCGGCGGTCTTGAGAAGATGGACGGCCAGGGCGGCAACATGCCGAACTGCTACACCGGTCCGTACAAGCCCGTTAAGTGGGAGACCGGTTCTTCCATCACCTTCGAGAAGAACGAAAAGTACTGGGGCGGCGAGCCGTACTTCGATGAGATCATCATCTACTCCATCGCAGACGCTCAGGCTCGTACCGAAGCTCTGGAAGCAGGCAACGTAGACCTCGTTCTCGAGCCCTCCGAAGCTCAGGCAAGCCTTATCAAGGAAAATAAGGACCTTGCAGTCTACAACTATCACACCACCAACCATCACACTCTGTTCACCAACACCCAGAAGGCACCGTTCGATGATGTTAACGTTCGTATCGCCTGCGCTCTCGCGCTCAACTACGACGCTAACATCCAGAGAGCTCTGGGCGGATACGGCCAGCACTCCGACGACATCCTGCCGCTCGGCAACCCGATGTACGAGAAGCCGGCAGAGTCCTTCTACAAGTTCGATCTTGCTCTTGCTAAGGAATACATGGCTAAGTCCTCCTATGCAGGCAAGAGCCCGGAAGTAGAGATCTACTACACTCCGCAGCACGCTGAATATGTACCTCTTATCCAGCAGCAGTGGGCAGAGATCGGCATCATCGTAAAGCCGACCCCGATAGCTCAGTCCGCATTCTACGACACCATGGCTACCGGTGAAAAGCAGGCTTGGATAGTCAACAACTCCAACCCGAATCCGTACGAACAGCTGAAGTTCTACGACGGCGAGCATTTCGACTATAAGGCCCTCA
>JAEEGI010030659.1_pt1 | contig 10099 bp, 11 predicted proteins | sample 8958751 | NCBI WGS metagenome assembly JAEEGI01 (sample SAMN16246545, study PRJNA631951) | gut metagenome | biome: gut microbiome; feature: rumen; material: KS-attached | host: Bos | place: Iran: Karaj | collected 2018-10 | reverse complement strand
ATGCTGCTAAACGGCATGAACATCCGCATCGTGTCGATGATCGTGCTTCCTATCGTGCTGACGATGCTCATCCCGCTTTTCATGATCAAGGAGAATTCGACGAAAGACGGCGTCGTTACAGACGAAGACGGTCAGAAGTCGGAAACGGTGAATCTGTTCAAATCTATCGCGTTTACGTTCAAAAACAAAAGCTATATACTGTGGATGATCGTGTACTCATTCATGACGTTCGGCGTTCAGCTGTTCCTCTCGGGCATCAATGAATATTTCTCGGTATCAGGAATGAGTATGATATTCGTCATGATGGCGTCGTTCGCGCCGGTTCCGTTCACGCTTCTTCTCTACAATAAACTCACAAGAGACCGCGGATTCGGATTCTCGTACCGCTACATCCTGATCATATTCGCCGTCGGTATGCTTGGCATGTTCGGAGTTTCGATGCTCCAGGCAGGCACGCTCAAAACGATCCTCTCGATCGTGACCGGCGTCATATCCTCGTTCGGGATCGGGGCAATGTTCTCCGTTGCCTACTCTGTACCGGCCGAACTGGCGGCAGAGGAAGAGAAAAAGACAGGCATCTCCAATGCGGCAATGTATTTCGCCGTCCAGGGCCTGTTCGCCGGCGTTGCCTCCGGTATAGGCGGTCAGGCGATGCTCACGCTGCTCAAGACGCAGAAGATCGTCCAATATATGACACCGATATGCGCCGCGGCCGTTCTGCTGGCATTCGCGCTTACGTTCATGCTCCCGAAGTCTATCCAGAATATGGGAAGGAAAAATAAAGAACTCAAAAAATAACACCGCACTCTGACGCGGCGTGCACGTTCGCGCCGCGGATTTCAGAAGAAAGTGACTCTGCAATATGTCTTATAAACAGATAAACGGAATACTGCTGGAACAAATGCTCAGAAACGGCCTCGCAAACCTGCGCATGCAGGAGGATGAGATAAACCGTTTAAACGTCTTCCCCGTCCCCGACGGAGATACAGGTACGAATATGGTCAAGACTCTCGAGCATGGTCTTGAGCACGCTTCAAGCAATACTGAAGTGGGTTTTTACACCAAATTCCTGTCCGAAGGTATGCTGCTCGGCGCCAGGGGCAATTCCGGCGTTATTCTTTCGCAGTTTTTCAGCGGCCTGGCTCAGTCGCTTTCGCGAGAAAGTCTGATCGGGCCGGGCGAACTTCGTTCCGCACTGGTAAAGGGCTACCGCGAAGCGTACAGCGCGGTGATAAGGCCTGTGGAAGGCACGATCCTGACCGTCGCGCGCGAAGGTATCGAAAATATACGGGCACAGATAACACGCTCGACACCTGTTGACGCCATCCTGCAGGCATACGTAGCGGAGATGCGAAAAGCGCTGTCAATGACGCCGGAGCAGCTGTCTGTACTGAAAGAGGCCGGAGTCGTTGACAGCGGCGCCGCCGGATTTATTCTGATATTCGAGGGCATGGTCAAGTTCCTGCAGGGAGAGATTATTGACGACCACGCCGCGCTGCACAGTGAATCGCTTTTGCAGAAAGGGCCCGATCTGAGTCTTTTCGATGAAAACAGTTCGTTTACAGACGGATATTGCATGGAATTTATACTGCAGCTTATGAATTCGCCTAAGTACAAGCAGAATTTCAAGCAGAAGTCGTACATTGACGCGCTTCAGATGCTTGGTAATTCGATCGTTTGCGTTCAGGACAGAAAGCGCGTAAAAGTGCATATCCACACGCTCACGCCGTCGATCATCATCGATCTTTCGCAGAAATACGGCGAGTTTCTGACGTTTAAACTGGAAAATATGCAGGTGCAGCATAACGAGCGCGATATTAAGGTCGCGGTGCGGGAGCATAAGCAGCTCTCTGTCGTGGCGGTCGTCAACGGCGCCGGTATGCGTTCGCTTTTCAAAGGACTTGGCGCGGATCACGTGATCGACGGCGGGCCGACAATGAACACTTCGTCGCAGGAGTTCGTTGACGCATTCAATTCGCTGGACGCAGACGCGATCGTTGTCCTTCCGAACAATAAAAACGTTATCCTTGCCGCCGAACAGGCTGCCGCGCTCGTGCCGGGCAAGAACGTTACCGTGCTTCCGACCGCCAGCTTCGTGGAAGGTTATTTCGCGATCGCGATGGATATACCGGACGAGGCGGACGTCGACAGGCGCATACATCAGATGCGTTCCGGGATCGGAGGCGTTAATACGGTCAGCGAGGCTACGGCTTCACGCGCGTATTCCAGCCGCGGAATAAGCTGCGAAGAAGGCGAAGAGATCGCGTTTCTGAACGGAGAACTTGCATGCTCCGGAAGCGACTGGAAAGACGCTGTCACGGAAGCGATCGGGATGATAGAAGATATTGACGACCGCGAGACGATGATCGCTCTGAGAGGTGCAGGTGTGCCGGCGGAATACGAGGACGAACTTCGCGAGGAATTATCCGAACGGTATCCGATGCTGGAAACGTCGTTCGTTGACGCCGGGCAGGAAATATATCACTGGGTCATCGGTATCATGTGAGGTGCTTATGCTTTGGTTCTGGATCGTTTTAGCAGCGCTTTTCCTGTTTGTGATCGCTCCGACGTTCATACTCGCCTGGGTGCTATACACTACTCTCCTTCGCCGCAACAAGCCCGGTAAATGGGGCCGTACGTGCAGTTTCCCCGAAGACGAGGAATACGTGCGGATGTACAATATCGGCCTGGATTGGGGCAAGGAATACGCGTCTTTTAAGCAGGACGTCGAGATCGTCAGCGACGGGCTTCGGATGGTCGGTGAATATTTTGATTTCGGAGGTTCGTCCGCGGTACTGATAATCGCAGGCAGGACCGAAAGCCTGCTGTATTCATATTATTTCGCGGAACCTTTTCGCAAGGCGGGGCGAAACATTTTGGTGATCGATAACCGCGCACACGGATTGTCCGAGGGCAAGGTCAGTTCGCTGGGATACCGCGAATACCGCGACCTTATCGAATGGTGCAGGCTGCTGCACGACAGGTTCGGCAACGAGCGCGTTCTGCTCCACGGCATCTGCATCGGGTCGTCAACGGCATTGTTCGCTCTTACCAGTCCCGATTGTCCAGATTACGTCGAAGGCATGATCGGAGAGGGTATGTATTACAGCTTCTACCGCTCGTTTGATCAGCATATGAAAGCGGACAGGCCGGACAAGATGCGTTTCCCCGTCATGCAGGAGGTAATGGTCTGGATCAGGCTTTGTTCCGGGGCCAACGTCGTTACCGACGGTCCTTTTAAGCGCATCGGTCTTCTGAAAAAGCCTATATTGTTTCTACACAGCCGCCAGGATCAGTATTCTACCCCCGATCAGGTCGAATACCTTTTCGAACACTGCACGGCGCCTAAGAAGATCGTATGGTTCGACCGGGGCGCACATTCACGCATCCGGATAAACGACACCGAAGGATACGACAAGGAAGTAACTCAGTTTGTGGAAGAACTTGACACAGGGTCCTTTTTGATGCTAAAATCATAATGCTCGGAGAAGGGATCGGAACATATAAACTTTTAATAATTGACCCCGGCCGGGCGCGGAAAATAACACAGACCGTGAAACCGGTTTGAATCACGAAAGGAATTAAAGAAAATGAAAACTTGTCCTACTTGCGGAGCTCAACTGGCAGACAGCGTTAAATTCTGCGCAAACTGCGGAACCAAACTTGAAGACATGGCTGCACCTCAGGTCGAGAGCCAGGTTTTACCGACCATCAATGCGACTCAGACGACCGCTGCACCTCAGCCCAATATCCTGGTATTAGGCATCCTGAGCCTGGTATTCGGCGGCATCGTCGGAATCATTCTCGGAGCCATCGGACGTAAAAAAGGTAAAGAGTATATGGCAGCCGGCGGAACGCTCACAGGAACTGCAAAGGTCGGTTTTATCCTTGCTAAAGCCGGAATCATTGTGGGCATCATTACCACCATCGTGTACGCGATCGTCTTTATCGTTTACATTGGAGCCTTTATTGGTCTCGCCAACAACGGCGCTTTTGAAAACTTATTTTATTAATTGCTGAACTCCCGGGCCGCGAGGCCTGATACGCCGGCAGAGCGGAACTAACACCGCAGATTCAGTGATAGAACAGGCGTGACGCGATGCCGGCGGCGTCACGCTTTTTATTTCAAAAGATCACATCTTCTGCGGCCAGTATCGCTGTCGCAGCACGTATTTTTATTGGGGGTAAACGGTGATGCCGGAGCGTGCGGAACGGTCCCGCCACAGTTTTTCGGTAAAGAAGCTCCTGCTGATCGCAGGGGTAGTATTATTGTCGTTCTGCATCATCTCCATCATCGCCTCCGCAATTATTTTCCGCATTCTTTTCCCGCGTCAGACGGGCGTCTCCAGATTCCACTACTCATACGATGAATTGTCGTCCCCTCTCCCGCGCACAGGGTTCAGGTTCCGTTCGGGCAGAAACGAGCTACAGGGCTGGAAGTACGACGCCGCCGATCCGAAAGGAATGATCGTTGTCGTAAACGGCATCGGTTCCGGCGCGGACGAGCATCTGGCCGAGATCATTTATTTTGTTGACAACGGCTGGTCGGTCATCACGTGGGATGCCACCGGCGTGGGCAACAGCGGCGGAAACCGCACCGTAGGCCTTCAGCAGATCCGCTCCGATCTCGAAGCATTCCTTTCATATTATAAAACCGAAAAAAACGAGATCGACCCACGCGACCTGCCTGTGATGATATACAGTCACAGCGCCGGAGCTTACGCCGCGGCAATGAGCATAAATGCTCAGGATCTTATCCGTGCAGCGGTCTGCATCTCCGGATTTGATCGGCCGGTCGAACTTATGCTATACCACGCAAAAGAACGCGTAGGACTTCTTGCAAGCATTGAAAGTCCGTTTTTGCGGCTCGAAAATCTGTTTCTGTTCGGAACTTCCTCTAACGATTCAGCACGCGAAGCGCTGAAAAAAGCTGCGATCCCCGTGCTCGTTGTCAACGGCGATTCGGACGATCTGGTGCCGTGGGAGTTCAGCCTTGCCCGCGACCATGACAGCTACCGTAACCCTTCCATACGCTGCATACGTATCACCTCCGAATTCAGGAACGAACACTCTGCCCCGTGGCTCTCCGACGTTTCCGCAGAGTATCTGTTCAACAATATAAACGGCGGTAATGCCCCGGTAGATAAGGCCAGAGCAAGCATACTCAACGTCGATTTTATGCAGTCGATAATCGCCTTTTACCAGGAAGTCATTTCATAACATTTAAACTGATATCAGTAGGATCCTTTAATATTTTCCGCTGGATTCCATGGCCGGTTAATGGTATAATATTTACAAGCAGCTAAGCGCTGAAAAAGCGCTAAACATAAAGGAGGTTTTTCTATGAAGAAATTTGTTTGTTCCATCTGCGGATACGTTTACGAAGGAGACGAAGCACCCGAGCGTTGCCCGCAGTGCAAAGCTCCGGCATCTAAATTCAACGAAGTTGCTACCGACGAGCGCGTATGGGCTTGCGAGCACGAAGTAGGAATTGCAAAAGGCCTTGACGAGAGAGTCGTAGCTGATCTTAGAAATAATTTTAACGGTGAGTGCAGCGAGGTAGGTATGTATCTTGCAATGTCGAGAGTCGCTTTCCGCGAAGGTTATCCGGAGATCGGTCTGTACTGGGAAAAAGCTGCATTCGAAGAGGCTGAACACGCTGCAAAGTTCGCGGAACTGCTGGGCGAAGTTGTCACCGACAGCACGAAAAAGAACCTCGAAATGCGCGTAGACGCTGAGTGCGGCGCGACCGAGGGAAAACTCGCTCTGGCTAAACTGGCTAAGCAGCTCGGATACGACGCTATCCACGACACCGTTCACGAGATGGCGAAGGACGAGGCCCGTCACGGTAAAGCGTTCGAAGGCCTGCTCAAACGTTATTTCAACTGAATTTCGTTTCTGCTGCTGCGGAAACATTTCACCGAGATAAAATTCGAGGAGGATGATTTTATGGATAAGTACGTATGCCCCTGCGGCTATGAATACGACCCCGAGATCGGCGATCCGGATAACGGCGTTGCCCCCGGCACCCCGTGGGAAGACGTACCGGAGGATTGGGTCTGCCCCGTATGCGGTCTTTCAAAGGAAGATTTTGAAAAGGCTTAAGATCGAACGGATCTGATCGATAACAAGTATTAAAAGGCTGCTTAGCTCCTTGCTTGCGCAAGACAGAAAAGCAGCCCTTTTTATGCGTATTTCGGCATATATTATATTTACTTATTTATCAACGTTTATCAGCGCTTCCGCCGGAATTCTCCTCACCGTGTTCCTGCTTATCCAGCAGCGCCTGCTTGCGCGGAGGAATAGGCTTCTCGGTGATCTCACCCGCTTTATCGAGCGCGATCTTAGTGAGCAGCGGTCCGACAAGTTCGTACACGAGTACCGCGAACAACGCGATGTTGCGGATTATCAGTCCAGACTCGCCGAGAGACATTGCCGTCATCGACATCCCGAGAGCAACGCCTGCCTGTGGCAGAAGCGTTATGCCAAGGTATTTCTGAACGGTAGGCTCGCACCTTACCATACGCGACGAAAAAGCTGCGCCGAAGATCTTACCCGCAGATCTTACGAGCACGAAAACGATACCGATCAGTACGACGGTCCAGGATTTGAACACCTTCAGTTCCATTCCGGCGCCCGACAACACAAAGAACAGCACCATTATCGGTCCTGTCCAGCGGTCGAGTCTGTCCATCAGCTCGTCCGAGAAGTCGCAGTAGTTGCAGAAAACGGTACCGACCATCATGCACACAAGCAGCGACGAAAAACCGATCGTTACAGGTCCAATGTGGATAGTAAGTTTTGAAAGCGCGACAGCCAGAAAAACGTAGCAGACCGAGATCGACAGTCTCTTCGATCTCGAGTGGAAAAAGCGCTCGGTAAACGTGAAAACGGCCCCGATAAGCGCGCCAAGCAGCAGCGATGCCACGACCTCGATGATAGGGTCAATAATTACTGAAAATACGTCTACGGTGCCGTTCTCGAGCGCTCGTGCGATACCGAACGATACGGCAAAAACGATAAGTCCGACCACGTCGTCGAGGGCAACGACAGGCAGCAGTATCTTGGTGACCGGGCCGGAGGTTTTATACTGTTTAACGATCATCAGCGTTGCCGCCGGAGCGGTGGCGGTGGCGATCGCACCGAGCGTGATAGCGACGCTGAGCGTAAGCGTTTCAGGCATCAGGAAGTGCAGGCCTATTAGTGCGGCATCCACCAGCACACACGCAGATAACGCCTGGAACAACGCCACGACGATAGCCTGCTTCCCCAGTTTCTTTATATCTTCCTTTTTAAATTCATTGCCCATCGTGAGCGCGATGAATCCCAGCGCGACATCAGAAATTATCGAGTACCGCGACACGTCCTCCGCACTCAGGAATCCCAGTCCCGGAACGCCTAAGCGACCCAGAACGTACGGGCCTACGATCAATCCGGCGACAAGATATGCCGTTACTGCAGGCAGGTTTCCGAGTTTCGTCAGTCGTGACAGCATCAGTCCCGCCAGCAGGGCAATTGACAGTGACAATAACACGTCCATTTAATATTACTTCTCTTTCTTTTCTTTGAAAAAAACGGAATCAGCGACGCGGCAGGCATCGTTTAAGACCAGGTCGTTTTGCCTGTCTCCGTCGCGTATTATACTCAAAAAAACTGAAGGTGCAAATGGAAAAACGGAGGGCGGATGAAGTGATTTATTCGACCCGTTCGTCCGCTGAAACATCTTCGCTATCGCCGTCAGCGAAGCCGGTATTGTCGCCCGAAACTCCGCCGTCCGCGCTTTCAGATGCATTGTCCCCGGTCTCTCCGTTCTTTCCGGTCTCCCCGGAAGCCCCGGCTTCCTGCTCCCGTTTCGCCGCAGCCTGCTTTTCGCTTCGCATAAGCCTGATGAACCGGAACGCGAAGATCGCGACGGATATGACGACCATTATCGGTATAAGATTTTGTCTGATAAATTCAAGCATAAACTACTCCGGCTTTTTGATTCAATTACCCGTAACTTTTTTACCCACGCGGCTCGCGCGCACTTTTCCGATCACTAAAAACACCAGGAAGAAAACAACGTTCACCAGCACGATGCTTGCCCCCACAGGTGCGGAAGGGACGCCCACCGATATCATCATACCGATGATGACGCTGAACGCGGATAAAACGCCGCTGGTGATGACGACGCTCCGGAATTTCTTGCACACGCGCATTGCCGTCAGCGGAGGGAAAATGATCAGGCTCGTCACCAGAAGCGCTCCGACCAGCCTCATTCCGACGACGACCGTGACTGCGGTAAGAAGCGCCACGAACGTGTTGTAAAAACCTGCGGAAGTACCTGTTGCCCTCGCAAAACTTGCGTCAAACGTGACGGCGAATATCTTGTTATAAAACAGCACGAAAAGCACGAGCACGGTCGCGGACAATATTATGCTGAGTATCGAATCTGCGTCGCTCAGGGCAAAGATCGAACCGAACAGGAAATCATTCAGATTGGTGTTCGCGCCGCTCAGAGACACGATCATGACGCCCAGCGCAAGTGCTCCGCTCGAAATAAGGGCGATCGCGGAATCGCTCGAAAGTCGCGAGTTATCGTTCAGTTTGATGATAAGGAAAGCGACGATTATAACCACAGGAAGCGCGACCCAAAGCTGCGCAGCACCCATTGCCGCAGCGACAGCAAGCGCCCCGAAGCCAACGTGGGAAAGTCCGTCGCCGATCATCGAGCAGCGCCTGAGCACGAGGCTGACGCCCAGAAGCGCGGCACAGATCGAGATCAGCACGCCGACGATCATTGCCCGCACCATAAACCCGTATCCGAAGATCGTCTCAAAAATGTTTGTGATGGTCACAGCACTCATGATGCACATGCTCCTTTCCGCCAAATCTGGCCAGTTTCTGCTCAGGGTCGTTTTCCGCCGCGCACACGCTGCAATTTCCGTAATCCTCCATCCGGCCAAAAAAATTCATCTCTTTGTGCAGGTGAAGGATGTGGCTGCAGCGCGGAAGAGCCGCGGCAGTGTCGTGAGTGATCATTATTATGGTGATGCCGTGGGCCTTATTAAGGTGATCGATCAGCTCGTACAGTTCGGCGCTGGCGTCCGGGTCAAGGCCCGTGACCGGTTCATCCAATAGCAGGAGTTTGCCTGTAGCGCACAAAGCCCTGGCGATCAGCACCCGCTGCTGTTGTCCGCCCGACAATTCGCGGTAGCACGCGTTTTTGAGCGACGTGATATTAAGCTTCGCCATATTGTCCATCGCCTGCTGTTTCTGCTCTTTTGTATAAAACGGTATCAGCCCGGAGCGGTTCAGGCAGCCGGACAGGACGACTTCGAATACGCTCGCGGGAAAGTCTTTCTGTATGCCGGTCTGCTGGGGCAGGTAGCCGATCTCGTTTCGTCTGAGTCCGTCGCCAAGTATTATCTCGCCTTTCAGCGGCGCTTTCAGCCCCAGTATCGCCTTCATCAGCGTCGTTTTTCCGGAGCCGTTCTCGCCGATGATGCATAGGTAATCCCCTGCATCCACCTGGAACGACAGCGATTCGAGGACAATATTTTTTTCGTACGCCAGTGTTATATTTTTGCATTCGATGAGTGCCAAAATTATCATTCCTCCTGAGCGTGATATTTCAGTTCAAAAAAAGCGATCGCTGCGGCTGCGGCAACGTTTAGCGAGTCTACGCCTCCGTGCATCGGAATGCGGACGGTATAGTCGCAAAGAGATATTGTCGCCGGTGTGAGTCCGTCGCCTTCGGTACCCAGAATGATCGCGAGCCGCGGTTCGGACCTGAGCTCCGGATCATCCACGGCGCGTGAATTATCGCGAAGAGCCATTGCCGCCGTCTTGAATCCGGCATTTTTAAGTTCGCGGAGCATCGGTTCCGGCCAGTCGGAAGGCTCGTCTCCTATGCGCGCGAAGGGCACCATTAGCACCGTACCCATACTGACGCGAACGGAACGGCGGCAGAGCGGGTCGCAGCACTCGGGCGTAAGCAGTACGGCGTCGATACCGAGCCCGGCGGCGCAGCGGAAGATCGCGCCCATATTCGTCGTATCCACTAGGTTTTCGGGCACCGCCACGCGTTGCGCGCCTCGAATGAGTGCCCGCCCGTTAA
>JAEEGI010030653.1_pt1 | contig 10100 bp, 9 predicted proteins | sample 8958751 | NCBI WGS metagenome assembly JAEEGI01 (sample SAMN16246545, study PRJNA631951) | gut metagenome | biome: gut microbiome; feature: rumen; material: KS-attached | host: Bos | place: Iran: Karaj | collected 2018-10 | reverse complement strand
TCTGCTCGGGCAGGGTCCTCGCGTTTCATGCGCAAATAAAGGTAGACTGCATCGGCGTGGTTATCGACGGTCAGAATTTCCTTGTTTATCCCGCGCTTCTTGAAGTCAAGCGTGCGGTCAATAATCAGGTTCATCGCCTTGCGGCTCTCTTCGTGGTTCAGGTCATTTGCGACCATCGCGGAGCCACGCCCGCTGTAGACCAGGTGGTAGAAACACACACGGTCAATGTTCTCGCTTTCAAGCAGGTCAAAAATCGCATTCAGGTCCTGCACGTTGTAACGCGTAATCGTAAAACGCAGGCCCACCTTCTGGCCGGTCGCCACACAATTGCGGATTCCGCGGAGCGCAAGCTTGTAGGCGCCCTCCTTGCCGCGGAACTTGTCGTGCGTCGCCTCACAGCCGTCCAGGCTGATGCCCACGTAGCCCACGCCCATGTCCTTGAGTTTTTGAGCCACGTCGGGCGTAATGCAGGTGCCGTTCGTGCTGATGGTCGGGCGGATTCCCTTGCTTGCCGCATAGTTCGCAAGTTCAAAAAAGTCCGGGCGCAAGAGCGGTTCGCCACCGCTGAAAAGGATTACCGGCACCTTGAAATCAGCCAACTGGTCAATGAGGGCGATACCCTCTTCGTGAGTCAATTCGTTCTGGTACTTGATGGCCTCGGAGCGAGCATAACAATGCACGCAACTCAGGTTGCAGGTTTTGGTGCAATTCCACACCACCACGGGGCCACGACCGTGAACAACTCCGTTCGTCGATTCGTGCGCATGCTTCTCGTAACGCAGCTGATCCCCGTAATTCGGGGTATCCATCAAGAGCTTGGTAATGCTAATCATGAGCGCAAATATAGAAATTGAAATATGAGGCTAGCGGCGCAAAGAATACTAGGGAGAACACAATGAAAAAGCCCCCGCACGAAGCGGAGGCATTTTTCAAAAAAAAAAGTCAGATTACTTTTCAGCAGCGAACTTCTTGGATGCGGCCTTGACCTTCGGGTCGTTCTGGGCTTCCTTGATTTTCTGCTTGATGCCGTCCTCGATGGACTTCTTGAGCTTAGCAGCGAGGTTGGGGAAACGGTCTTCCAGGGAATCACTGAAGATGGCGGGCTTCTTGGCAGCAGGAGCGGCACCCTTGCGCTTTGCGTTCATCGGGCGTTTCTTCTTGGCCGGAGCCTTCTTTTCTTGAGATTTTTCTGTAGATTTCGGTTCCTGAGGCTTGACTTCTTCTGTGGATTTGACTTCTTTTTCTTCTGCCATGATATACCTCTTGGAATTTTGTCTTTAGACAATTATGTTAATTTGACGGCGCAAAGATAGCAATTTTTGCCGAAATTATCAAGTGAGCGTGCCTCGAGTTGGCAATTCTGAGACACAAGCCCGCAGTTAGCAGGACTTGTTCTCGAGCCAGTGCGCAAGCACGGTAATATCTGCCGGGCGAACTCCGGGAATGCGGCTCGCCTGCCCCAGCGTGAGCGGCTTGTGGGCGTTCAGGCGCTGGCGGCTCTCGATACTGATGGCAGTCACCTGCATGTAGTCGAAATCTTCGGGCAGGCGCACGGATTCCATCTTCTTCTGGTCCTCGATTTCGCGGGCCTGCCTGTCGAAGAAACCCGCATAGATTTCCTCGGCATACATGAACCAGCGGTCGCGGCGCGTAAGCGGCAAATCCGGAAGGGCGACATTGAACAGCTGCTCGGGGTCAATACCCGGGCGGCGAAGCACGTTGATCCAGCGGGTGCGCTCGGTCGCGGGCGCCTGGCCACCGGCCTCGAGAATGCGGTTCGCCTGCTCGGGGAGCGCGGATTCTTCGGCGAGGCGCATGCGGGCCGTTTCCACAAGGGAGCAGCGGCGCTTCCAGTCGGCGTAGTCGCTGTCCGAAATCATCCCGATTGCGTGCGCGCGTTCCTTCAGGCGGGTTTCCGCATTGTCGCTCCGGAGGAAGAGCCTGTATTCGGCGCGGCTCGTGAACATCCTGTACGGCTCGTCGAGCAGGATGTTCGTAAGGTCGTCCGCCATCACCCCGAGGTAACTGTCGGAACGACCTAAAATAAAGGGCGAATCGCCCTTTATTTTCAGAGCCGCGTTGATGCCGGCCAAAAGCCCCTGACCCGCAGCCTCTTCGTAGCCGCTCGTACCGCAGACCTGGCCCGCAAAATACAGGCCCGGAACCTTCTTGCATTCAAACGTCGGGAAAAGCTGCGTGGCATCTACGGAATCGTATTCCACCGCATAGCCAATCTGCAACACGCGGGCGCGCGTGAGGCCAGGAATCGTGTGGATTGCAGCAAGCTGGATATCTGCAGGGAGGCTCGAACTGAAGCCATTGATGTACACGCGACCGATGTCCGCCTGTTCCGGTTCAAGGAACAGCTGGTGACCGTCGCGGTCGCCAAAGCGGTTAATCTTGTCCTCGATACTCGGGCAGTAGCGCGGGCCCTTGCCGTGGATACGACCGCTGAACATCGGGCTATCCTTGAACCCGCTCCGCAGAATGTCGTGCGTCTTGATGTTCGTACGCGTAATCCAGCACACGCAATCGTTACGCACAAACTTGTTCGTAGCGTCGCCCCAGAAATAATCCGCATCGCGGCCAGGGACCGTTTCTGCAACATGGCGGTCACTCATGGGCCAGGCCACATCGTCGCCGTGCTGCACTTCGCATTCATTAAAGTCGATGGTATCCGGGTCGAGTCGGCTCGGCGTACCCGTCTTGAGCCTGCGCAGCGCAATGCCGTTAGCCGCAAGGCATTCCGAAAGTTTGTCTGCACTCGGCTCGCCCACTCGCCCACCGATGCTCGTCTCAAGCCCGGTGAACATCTTGGAGGCAAGGAAGGTTCCACTCGTAATCACGAGCGCGCGGGTCACGTAGCGTTCGCCATTCAAAAGTGTAAGTTCCAAGCGGCCATCGGGCATGCGCTCGAACGCGGCGAGTTCCCCCTGGATAACGGAAAGCCCGGGAAGGTTCGTTATGACCTCTCGGGCAATCTCGCTATAATACTTCATGTCGCACTGGGCGCGCGGGCCCCACACGGCGGGCCCCTTGCTCATGTTGAGCATGCGGAACTGGATCCCGGCCTTGTCGGTCAAAAGGCCCATCAGGCCACCGAGCGCATCGATATCGCGCACAATCTGGCCCTTCGCCACCCCGCCTACGGCCGGGTTACAGCTCATACGCCCGATGGCGTCAATATCCATCGTGAGCATGGCGGTTTTCACACCGAGTTTCCAGGCGGCATGCGTCGCCTCGATGCCGGCATGGCCGCCACCGACTACGACGACATCAAATTGTGCGTTTGTAGACACTACTTCTTGGCAGCCGGAGCAGTAGCGGCGGCGGGCTTGAGCGTATCGACCACGGCCGGCTTCGGCGGTTCCGGATTCCAAACGACCGGCTTGCCATCCATGAGGGCGGCAATTTCGGCCTTGAGGGTTTCCTTCTCGCCCTCGAAGGCAACGTATTCCTTGTACGATGCATCCGGGTTCACGAGGTAGACCTTCGGCACATAGCCATCGCTGTAGAGTTCACCGAACTGGCGGGCTTCATCCCACACGATGTTGATGGTGTCGTCGAACTTCGCATTGTCGGCAAACTTGCGGATGCCGCTCTTGTTGTTTCCACCGCTGGCAACGGCAACCGTCGTAAGGCCCTTCGGGGCAAATTCCTTCGCGATGTCGAGAATCTGCGGAGCGGCGTGTGCACAGTGGCCACAGGTCGCGGAGAAGTAGAAAATCAGGAGAGGCTTGCCAGCCCAGGTTTCGAGGTTTTCGGCCTTGTTCGTGATGCCAGTAACCTTCACCTTGTAGTTCATCTTGGCAGGCATGCCGTTCGCAAGCGTATCGCCACGGAGGCCCTTCACCTCTTCCTTCAGCTTGGCTTCTTCTTCCTGGGCCTTCTTGATGGCTTCTTCACGGAGAACCTTCATCTTCTCGTTGTAGCGTTCGCCAACAGCCCTGAGGGAATCATCCGGCAAGGCGTTCGTGAGCGTGGTATCGCGGGTCTTGGCGCCGGCATCGCGGATACCGAGCACGAAGTAGTTCACGTCGAATTCCGTCTGGAACTGGCCACCAATCGCGCTGAACTGGTTCTGGAACTGCACGCCGATAAAGTAGGAGAGCTTCTGGTTCTTGGTCGGGGTTTCACCAATCGTCACCGGAGCCTTCTTCGGAGCAGGAGCGGGAACCACCGGAAGGGCCTTCATCGCAGAATCCATGTAGGCACGGAACTTCGACTGGTCGCCGTTGAAGGAAGCGTTCGTCGCGCTATCGGGGCGAATGGATTCCATACGGGTACGAGCCACGGAATTGTAGTCAAAACTGACCTGCCTCAAAGTATCAACGGGAATCTGCAGTTTAAAGTTCGTGTCCTTTTCAGCCTTCATGGCATCGAGAACACCCTGCACGACCACGTCCTCGTCGAGTTCCTCACCCATCTGGAGCGGGAGCATCTTGAAATTCTGCATACCGAACTGCACACCCAGCATGTAGGCGAACTTCTGGTCGTCCGTAGAGGTACCAGTCACCTTGGCTTCGGCATTCTGAGCATCGTTTTTCTGTAAATCACAGGCGGCCATCATCATGGAGACACAGGCCAGGCCCAACAGGACTCTAGATTTCATTTTTCAACTCCTTGAACCGTAGGTTCAAAATTTTACGCATAAAAGATACAAAAAACAGGGAGCCCGGAGCATGAATTTGCGCGGGTTCAGCCTCCACAAAAGGCGTTTTTGAGCGAATTTAGCGGATTAAGTCCTTCATTTCAGTCGGGAAATTCTCGCACACAAACATACGCGGTGTATCCCAGTACGGGAGCAGGAGTTCTACCTTGTACGCATAGAGCATATGGCTATGCGCGCCTAAAACGCGGAAATCGTCTTCCGTAAGGGCGCCTTCCGCCATCTTTTCGTAGTACAGGCCATCGAAGGCATAAAGGCGGTCCCCCACAATCGGGAACCCGAGGCTCGCGAGGTGGGCTCGTATCTGGTGCTTGCGGCCGGTCAAGAGTTCGCATTCGATAGCCGTGAACGTTTCGCCGTCGCGAACAACCGAGCGCATCTTCCGGAATATGGTCGTGCAGGGCTTGCCGTCATCGAACGGGTACATCTTGAGCCGGATTCTGCTTGCGGGGTCTTCGCGAAGGGGCGTGTCGCAGCGGTATTCCTCGTGAGGGAATTCCCCGCGCACCACCGCCATGTAGAACTTGCGGAGCAGTATGCGGTCGAGGTTCTTCTGGAAGCGCGCCGCCGACTCCGCATATTTTGCAAATAGCATGAGCCCGCCCGTATCGCGGTCCAGGCGGTGCATCGGGGTCGCCGTCTCGTAGCCGGTTTCGCGGCGCACTACGGAAACAAACGTGTTGTAGAATATGCGGGCGGTATGGTGGACCGGGATTCCCGCAGGCTTTGCGACCAGCATGAATTCCTCGTCCTCGAACACGGTGCTAAAATCAGTCGGCACCTCGGGCTCGTCGTAATTTTCCACATGGTACACGACCTTGTCGCCCTTGCGGGCAACCGTTTCGGGCCCCGCGACCACCCCATTGACGGTAACGAGCCCGCGCTCCAGGTTTTCTTTCCACTGCTCGCGACTATGGTAGGTAAAGCGGTAGCAGAGACTATCGAGCAGGAGCATCCGGTCGTGTTCGGGCCGGACGACGCTCTCGAAGTACATGTCGCGGGGAGCCTTCATGACGAACGCCACTACCTCAACGTATCGCGGGCAAAGCCTTTCGGAGGTTCGCCCTCAAACACTTCGAACTTCTGCGAACCGATGACGGCGCCGTTCTTGTAGGCGACCTCCACATTGTAGCGGCCCGCAGGAATGTTCTTTTTCTTCGTGAAGCTGCGGTAGCCAGACTCGCGCCCGCCCACGATGGTCATCCTGCCCGAGGATATCTTGTCGGTAAGGCTGTACTTGCCCGTAGCGGGGTCCATATAGTACCAGCGGTATTCGAGTTCGGCCTTCAAATCAGCAGGAGCGTAGACCGACGACAGGAAATACACCTCGGAACTGTCCGTGCGGTGAACGGAGGGCAACTTGATGCCCAATGTCTGCAAGAATGTCGGGTCGTCGATATCGCAGGAATATGTCTTGCGGTCGAAGTTCTGGCACACCATCTGCTGCTTGAGCACGAGCGGGACCGGCGGGACCCAGTTCATTACATAGGCAATAACCAGGAGAGAACTGATGATTGCGGGGGCGATGAGCACGCGCTTCTTGTGGTGCGAGAGCCTCTGGATTCCCACGCAGATGAGAAACGAGACAACCGTACTCAAAAGGAACCAGATAAAGCCAATCCTGTGGACCACGTGCGGGATGGTGAAGTTCATGAACATCGTGCCCAGCAGGCAGAAAAACGCGAGGCTCACGCCGAAACTTTCATATTTCTTCTTCAGGAATTCGTTACCCACCAGAAGGGCCGCGAGGACAATCACGAGCAGGAGCGACGCAAGCGAGCCGCTGCTCTTGAAGTAGCAAACCACGAGCGCGCTGAACATGCCGCCGAACAGGAACTGCAACATCCACGAGAAACGGTCCTTCCACACTTCGCTCCACTCGCGGTCCAAAAAGCGGTGTTCCACCACAATGGCGTTCTTGGGAACCGCCATGGATTCATACCCAATCTTGTCGGCAAGTTTCTTCGCCTCGGCGGTCGAGGCATCCGCAGCATTCTTGATTTTCGTCGCCGATGCGTCGGCCACGTTCTTGATTTTCGAGGCCACCACAGTCGTCGCGGGCTTCGCGATATTCGCCATCTTCCCCGCCACGGCTGCAAGTTTAGCGTTCGTCGGAGACGGAGCCTTCGCCTCCTGAACTGCAGGCTGCTTTGCCGTCGCAGGCTGGGCGGCAGGCTTTGCAGGTGCTGCCGTTTGCGGAGCCGCGGGTTTCGCCGGAGCGTTACCGCCCGTTGATGCCTTCGCCGCCATAATGCGTTCGCGGGTCCAGCCCTCCGGATGCTCCAGGTGTGCCGAAAGCAGAATCACGAGTATAAACGCACCCGTGTAGTATGCCAGCAGGAACAGCAAGTCGGTATTGTCGATTTGCCGCCCGAGCGTTATGGAATCCCAGCCGAAACCGCCGAGGAAAGCAATCGCCGGGAAAAACTTCTCCACCTTCTGCACGAAGGGCTTCTGCCTCAAGTTATCTACAAATTTCATTTGTCCTACCCCAAATTATTCGCTATACAAGTCGTTTTCCAGAATGTAGTCGTACACCGCAGGGGCCAATCCCGCAGGCCTTACGCCCCTGTTGTAGAGCAACTCCCTGCGTATCGCAGTACTCGAGAACTTTCCCACAAAGCCTTCTTTTTCCCCAAGCCAGAACAGCGGGGCATACCCCTTAGCGAGATGCGCATCGATATCAATCTGCGGGTAGCCGCTCCTCGCAAAAACAATCAGGCTGAAGTCGCGCAACAGCAGGTGGCCGTTGTACTCCGTGCCATAAAAATGCAGGGGGTCGCGCCAGTGCGGGATATTCTCGTAACTGTCCGCCCCTACAAGCAGGCGAAAGTTCACCTCGGGGTACTTTTCCGCAAGGCCCTTCAAAAACACGTAAGACCCGCGAAAATCTCCCTGCCGGATTTCTTCGTCCGAAAGCACAAAACGCGGTTCGTCGGAGGTTACAAGTTCAAGCATCGCGAAGCGGTCTTCGGGAGAGGCGTTGAGCGTCTTATCCCACCTGTCAGGGCTCGGCACAAACCACACTTCGTCGCAAAGCCCGTGCTTCAGGCAGAGCCTCGCAACCGCAACATGGTCCATGTGAACCGGATCAAACGCACCACCCATAATGGCAACATTCTTCATCGCGGAACCTTGCCCTAGTAAATGTAAGTGATGAAACCCAGGTTCATCTGCAGGCGGCTGCCCGAGATGTTCTTGTTCAAGAAGGGGTCGTAGTGGTCAAGCACCCAACGGTAGCCCACATCGGCAAAGAGCATCGTCTTCGAGAATATGCTGAAGATTGTCCCGAAACCGGCGCCCCATTCATTCCACGAGACATCGCCCACATCGGAGAGTTCCTTTGCCCTCGAGAAATTGCCGACTACGTACAAGTCGCCAAACACGTGAACGCCCAGTTCCACGTCGAGGTTGTAATGCTCGATTTCCGTTTCGGAACCGTCTTCGCCTTCGCCATCAAAATCAAAGAATCCGTAACCTGCGCGGAAAAACGCCACGTGCGGGAACCATATCCCGAACATGGGCTCAATCTGTCTGAGGCCAACACCCCTCTCGGACCCCACGCCCGTACCCGTACCGAAGCCGAGCGCACTGCCCAAAAAGAGCGGCGTGTGAATCCCGGTCGTCTGCGATGCCTGGGAGGCGGCACCCGATGAAGCAGATGCTGCAGACGCACCCGAGGAATTCGTCTGAGCAGCGACAGTCCCGAAGCAGAACATCAGCGCGCATACAGCGCCAAGGAGAATCTTTTTCATATTGTTTCCCATGCTACAGTACCAAAACCAGGGCGATGGAAAGCCCGAGCAAAACGTTCAAGAACGAATCCGCCTTGTCCATCAGGATTCCACGCCGGCCCATATCCTCGCCACGGATTTCCATGCGGAGTTCCCGGTCCGAAAAAAAGAGCGTAAACGCAAGTTTCAAGGCTATAACGGCAGAAACCCAGTATGCAAGGCCCGAAAAATGGGCAAGAAACACATAGGCCAGCAATAACGAGAACGAAATCGCAAAATTAAACAGGCGAATTCCACGTTCGCGAGATTCGCTCACCTTCATGAGCGTCTTGATCTCGTCTGCCTTCTCGCTCAACTCGGCAGAATTTGCCACGAGCTGCGATGCACTGTAACCCATCAGCACGATGGAGGCCACCAGAGTTATTTTAGACACGACATCCATATCAACAATATAATCAATCCGAAGAATTCAGTATGCGGAGGTAGCTCCGATAACGCGCCCTGGAGAGCTTGCCCGACTCGACGGCGGCCCGCACGGCGCAGCCCGCCTCCTTCACGTGTATGCAGTTGCTGAACTTGCACGTAAAGATATCGTCCTCGAAGAATCCCGGGAAGATTTTCGCCAGGGTTTCCTTGTCCAAATCCATGAGGCCGATACCCCTGATCCCAGGCGTATCGATAACAATCCCGCCACCCGGCAAGTCGAACAGGCTCGACGAGATAGTGGTATGGCGGCCCTTGCCGTCGCGTTCGCGCACCTCGCCCGTCGCAAGCGCGGCGTGCGGCACCAGCGCGTTTACCAGCGAGGACTTTCCGACCCCGCTCATGCCGCTAAACACCGACGACTTGCCCAGAAGCTCGTTACGGAGGTCGTCGAGGCCGACCCCCGTCTTGACGCTCACGGGAATCACCTTGTCGGCGATGCTCATAAAATCGCGAATATCTTCCGAAAGGTCAGCCTCCCCGTTCGGGAGCAAATCCATCTTGGTAAGCACCAGAATGAACGGCAGGCTATTCAGGTTCGAGGCGAGCAAGAAGCGGTCCATGAACCCGTAGTTGAACTCCGGCTGGGTCACGCTCGCGACAATCACCACCTGGTCGATATTCGCGGCAAGCGTCTGCTGCTTGTAGAACGTGTCGCGCGGGCCGGGGCGCTTGAGTTCGCTCTTCCGCGGGAGCACGCGCACCACGCAATACTTCTGCGAACCCACGCCGTCACCCGAATCTTCGCCGTCGTTCACGAGCCCGAGAAGCACACGATCGCCCACCGCGGGGAATTCCCCCAACTGCTTGGACGTGGTCGCGCGGTACATCGCGGTAACTGTGGACTCACTTGCCCCTACGGGGCTGCGGAGTGACGATTCCGCGGGAGCAGCAAGCCTTACCTCGCAGGTGCGGCGGTGCACTTCCAGCACCAGGCCCTCGACGCAGTTCTCCTCGCCGATATTTTCCACCGGGTTCTTCAGGTGCTTGATTTTAGCCTTCTTGAACTCGCGGCTAAAGCGCTCCTTGGTCGGGCGGTCGTCCACGATGCCCGAATCCCATTCGCGCATCACGTCGATACGGCGCGAACGGTGTGCGCGCCTCGACGTCCTTACTTCCCGCAGTTCATCATCTTCAAGCATCATGCCTTACCGGTTCAAAAAAGCGTGCCTCTAGTTCAATACGCGGGTACGGACCATCACGTCGGTGGAATC
>JAEEGI010030644.1_pt1 | contig 10103 bp, 8 predicted proteins | sample 8958751 | NCBI WGS metagenome assembly JAEEGI01 (sample SAMN16246545, study PRJNA631951) | gut metagenome | biome: gut microbiome; feature: rumen; material: KS-attached | host: Bos | place: Iran: Karaj | collected 2018-10 | reverse complement strand
AGTTGTTAGTTAGAAAAGAATGGATCTTAAAACTTATAACTTAAAACTTATAACTTAAAACTAAAAAAGCCCTGCCGCAGCAGAGCTTTCTTTTTTGACTGGTCTTTACGCCGCCGGGGCGAGGGCGAGCGCCGCAGCGGCCGGCTCGAGGTAGGTCGAGCGGAGCGCGGCGAAGTCTTCGTCGGTCAGCTTGATGACGTTGCGGAGATAGGCGTCCACGCCGCCGTAGCGGGCGATGACCTTGAGCGCCACGTCGAGCCACATTTCGCTGACGCCCTCGTACTTGTAGAACTCGGTGGCGATCCACTTGCTGTGGGTGTACTTATATGCCTTGTCGTAGTTGGCCTGCGCCTTTTCGGCCATGAAGACGTTGGTGTTCAGATACTCGGCGCGCGCCACTTCCTCGCTCACGCCCAAGGCGCAGAGGAGCAGATAAGCCTCGATGCCGGTGCGGTCCTTGCCGCTGGTGCAGTGCCAGAGCACCGGGTCGCCGTTGGCGGCAATGAGCTGCTTGAAGAACTTCTGCGTGCCCTTGATCGCGACGGGGTCGGAGATCAGCTGGCGGTACATGCCGGTCATGTAGGTGTCCATGACGCCGGACTTGATCGCGCTGAGCATCATCCACCAGTCCTCGCCCGTGATGGCGAAGATGTTTGGGATGGTCTGGGTGGAAATGTTGATGGTCCTGGCGCCGGGGATCTTCTTGTCGGGCTTGGAGAGACGCTCCGGCAGCATGCGCAGATCGATGACCTTCTCAATGCCGTAGCCCTGCAGGACGGCAATGTCGCCCTCCGTGCAGTCGGCGAGCTTGGCGGTGCGCAGCAGCTTGCCGAACTTGACCTGATACTGACCGTCCTCGGTGACGTAGCCGCCGAGATCGCGGCCGTTGTTCAGCCCCTCGAGGCCGGGGATGGCATGGTGGTTGTAGGCCTCCGCCTGCTCCTGCGCGTTCGCGGCCATGGCCACGCTGCCGAGCAGCATGGTCATGATGAGAACCATGCAGACCAGAACCTTCCAGGTTTTCTTCATTGTTGCTCCTCCTCTTTTTCCCTGCCGCCGGCAGGGTGACTTTCAAACGGATGTGTAATAATTTTACACGCTGCGTTGAATTACGTCAATGGAGTTCTTGAAAAAAAGTGAACGCAAAACGCAGAAAAAAAGAAGTCATCCTGAGCGAAACGAAGTGGAGCCGAAGGATCTTGGCTGCGCAGCCGGACAAACGCTGATGGTTCTCTTTTGCTCCGGTGCCAGGATCCTTTGACTGCGCGCTTTCGCGCTCCGCTCAGGATGACATGCTTTTAATCTTCCATTTTCTTCGGATGCGGATTGCAGCGGCCGTAGTTTCGCGTCATGCGGGCGATCTTTTCGGCGAGATCGTCGGGCAGCTTGTCCTTCTGCAGCCGCCAGAGCCAGTTGCCGCCGAGCTTGCCGGGGGTGTTGATGCGCGTCTCCGCCCCGGTGTTCAGCCAGTCCTGCAGCTGCGCGACGAAGAGCACCGCGACCGAGCTCATGCCGCCGCGGATCATGCCGATGTTCCGGCCTTCATCGTCGTTCAGGCCGAGGTATTCGTCCGCGAAAGCGACGTCATCGGGGTCGGCCTCGTCGCGCCAGGCGGCGAGGGTGGTGTTGTCGTGCGTGCCGGTGTAGCAGATGCAGTTGGGGCCGTAGGTATGCGGCAGATAGTTGCTCGGCTCGCGCGAGTCGAAGGCGAACTCCAGCACCTTCATGCCGGGCAGACCCGATTCCGTCAGCAGCGCCTGCAGCTCCGGCGTGATGAAGCCGAGATCCTCGGCGATGAACTGCACATCGTGGAACCAGCCTGTGAGCCGACCGACGAGATCCATGCCCGGGCCCTTGACCCACTTGCCGTTTTTGGCGGTCTTGTCGCCGTAGGGCACCGACCAATAGGCCTCGAAGCCGCGGAAATGGTCGATGCGCAGCGCGTCATAGAGCTTGGCCGCGCCCTCGACGCGGCGGATCCACCAGCCGTAGCCGTCGGCGCGCATGGCGTCCCAGCGGTAGAGCGGGGTGCCCCAGAGCTGCCCGTCCTCGGAGAAATAGTCGGGCGGGACGCCGGAGACGGCGGTGGGTACGTTCTGATCGTCGAGCTGGAAGCTCTCCGGGCTCGACCACGTGTCGGCGGAGTCCATGGCGACGTAGATCGGGAGATCCCCGATGATGCCGACGCCGCGGTCCAGCGCGTAGGCGTGCATGGCGTCCCACTGGCGGAAGAAGAGCAGCTGCACGAAGGAATAGAACTCCACGTCCTCCGCGAGCGTCTCCATATAGCGCCGCACAGCGTCCGGGCGGTGCATGCGCAGATCGTCGTCCTCCCACTCCGTCCACGGCTTTCCGCCGAAGTGATCCTTCGCTGCCATGAAGAGGGCGTAATCGTCGAGCCAGCGCTGATTCTCGCGCCGGAAGTCGGCGAATTCCTCCGCCATCGTCACCCTGCCGCGCGCGAACGCCTTTCGCAAAAGCGGAAAGCGGTTTTCAAAGAGCTTCGCGTAATCGACCTGCGAGGGATCATCCCCGAAGTCGACGCCCTTCAGCTCGGTCTTTTTCAGCAGCCCGTCCTCGACAAGGAGGTCGAGGTCGACGAAATAGGGGTTGCCGGCGAAGGTGGAATAGCACTGATAGGGGCTGTCGCCGTAGCTCGTGGGGCCGACGGGCAGGATCTGCCACCAGGCCTGATCCGCCTCGGCGAGAAAGTCGATAAAGTCATAAGCCGCCTGCCCCAGCGTGCCGACGCCGTATTTGGAGGGCAGGGAAAAGATGGGCAGCAGAATGCCGCTGCTTCGCTGAAGTTTCATAATGTTTTACACTCCGTTTGTTGGTAAATTGCCACACGGCACAATATAGCACAACGACCAAATCCAGTCAACGGCGGGGCATCGTTCAATGTTCGAGCGCTTCCGTAGGGGAGGGGCTTGCCCCTCCCGCGCAGAAGGACCATAGGCAACCCTGTATGTAAGGCGAATTCGCAGGATAAAAAAGCTGCGAATTCGCCTTACACGTTATTGGATTGAAACCCTGATTTGCCGGGAGGGGCAAGCCTCTCCCCTACATTTTTTACGGCGTTATCCCTTAACCGCGCCGGCCGCGACACCTTTGATGATGTGCTTCTGGCAGAGGAGATAGAAGACGATGACCGGGATGATGCTCATGAGGATGAGCGCCATCGTGGCGCCGAGGTCGACGGTGCCGTAGCTGCCCTTGAGGTACTGAATATGAATCGGGATCGTGCGGTACTCGTTGATATCCAGCACGAGCGCCGGGAGCAGATAGTCGTTCCAGACCCACATGATCTCGAGGATGCCGACGGAGATCATGGTGGGCTTGAGCATCGGCAGGACGACCGAGAAGAACGTGCGGATCGGACCGCAGCCGTCGATCGCGGCGGCCTCCTCGATCTCGATCGGGATCGACTTGACAAAGCCGACGAACATGAAGATCGCGAGGCCCGCGCCGAAGCCGAGATAGACGATCGGAATCGTCCAGGGCGTGTTCAAATGGAGCTTGTCCGCGGTCTTGGAGAGCGTGAACATGACCATCTGGAACGGCACGACCATGGAGAACACGCACAGGTAATAGATCGCCTTGCAGACGAGGGAGTCCACGCGGGCAATGTACCACGCGGCCATGGAGGTGAAGAGCAGGATGAGCGCCGTGGAGAGCACGGTGATCGAAAGGCTGTAGGCCGCGCTCTTCCAGAAGGGATAGTTGCCGAAGGTCATGCCCTTGATGAAGTTCTTGAAGCCGGCCCACATCTCCCCGAGGGGGAGAGCGAAGGTGTCGGTCTTAACGTAGGTATTGTACTTAAACGAGTTGATGACCACGGTGAGCACGGGCAGGACGTAGATGATGCAGATGACCGCGAGCACCACGGACATGATCGTTTTGCGCCGCCGTTCGGCGGAGAGGCTTTTGCCTTTCTCCATTACTGCTGCACCTCCCTCTTGCGGGTATAGGCGAGCTGGATCAGGCCAAGCGTCGCCACGAGGATGAAGAAGATGACGGCCTTGGACTGCGCCACGCCCTTGGAGGCGGAGTTGGAGCTGTAGAACGTGTTATAAATGTTCAGCGCCAGCATCTCGGTCGTCTTGATGTTCGTGCCGTCCGGCTGGATGATGAACGGCAGGCCGCCGGTGAGGGCGAGGTTCTGATCAAAGAGCTTGAAGCCGTTCGTGAGGCTGAGGAAGGTGCAGATCGTGATCGAGGGCATCACGTTCGGGATCGTGATGTGCCAGAGCGTCTGCCACTTCGTGGCGCCGTCGATGCGCGCGGCCTCGATCATGTCGTCCGGCACGGCCTGCAGGCCGGCGATGTAGATGATCATCATATAGCCGATCTGCTGCCAGCACATGAGGATGATCAGGCCCCAGAAGCCGAAGCGGGTTTCCATGAGGATACTCGTGCCGTAGCGCGAGAGGATGCCGTCGAAGATCATGCTCCAGATGTAGCCCAGCACGATGCCGCCGATGAGGTTCGGCATGAAGAAGACCGTGCGGTAGAGGTTCGAGCCGCGGATGCCCTGCGTGAGCGCATAGGCCACGGCGAAGGCGAGCACGTTGATCAATATCACGCTCACCACGGCGAAGAGCGCCGTATACCAGAAGGCATGGACGAACGTCGCGTCCTTCAGCGCGGTGAGATAGTTTCCGAAGCCAATGAATTTTGCGTCCCGGATGAGCTTGAAGCTGCACATGGACAGGTAAATGCCCTGAATGAACGGCCAGACGAAGCCGATGATAAAGGCCGCCGTGACCGGCCCGAGAAACAGCCACGACCACTTGCGCATCGGCTTTTTCAGCGGCTGACCGGCGGGGTGCTTGTCTCTTTTCCGGACGCGGTTGGGGTTGTCGGTTTTCCTGCTCAAGGGATCACTCCTCTCAGAGGGTTGATGAAAGGGGCGGGCGAAATCGCCCGCCCCCCTGATGTGTGATGCGTTAGGTTTGTATGTGATGGATTAGCCGTTCACGGCGGCGTACTGGGCAGCCCAGCCGTCCACGAACGCGGTCTTGACGAGATCCCAGTTCGCGTCGGTGGGATCGGCGTTGTAGGCGTTCAGCGCGGAGACGAGGGCCGCGCGATACTCATCGACGTTGGGCTGATAGTTGGTGGCCCAGTCCATGACGTAGTTGCCGGCAGCGCTGTAGGCGTCGGCCGCGGCGAGGAAGCCGTTGGTGCTCTCGGCAGCCTGCTTGTAGGGCATGACGCCGAAGGTGTCAACGAGCATGCGGGAGGCCTCGGGATCGGTGACGCACCAGACCATGAAGTCCATGGTGGCCTGCTGATCGGCCTCGGAGGCGGTGCTGTTGATGGCCCAGTAGTTCTCGGTGCCGCAGTTCAGGCCGGCCTGCTCCTCACCCTGCACGCCGCAGTAGTAAGGAATCATGGTGGCGTTCGGCACGGCCTCGGAGACGGCAGCGTACTCCCAGGAGCCGTTGACGAAGAAGGCAGCCTTGCCGGAGATGAACTCGTTCTCGGCGTCGTGGCCGCCGGTGGCGAGATCCTTGCGGTCGGTCAGGCTGTTGGTGACGCAGAGGTCATACAGAGCCTTGAAGTTGTCGAGATAAGCGCCCGTGATGCTCGCGGGGCACTCGGTCCAGGCAGCGCCGGCGGCCTGCTCCTCGTAGTAGTACTCGAGGTTGGCCATGTGGCCGGTGAAGCGCCAGGAGGAGGAGTCGTCCATGTCGCAGGAGGTGAAGGCGTCGAAGCCGAGCTCGTCGGCGCGGGCGTGGATGTCCTCCACGACGGCCTTGAGGCTCTCAAAATTCTTGATCTCGTCCATCGTGTGGCCGGCCTGCTCGATGAGGTCGGGGTTCACGATGATGCCGTAGCACTCATAGCAGTAGCCGATGGAGCAGAGCTTGCCGTCGGCGTCGCGCAGCTCATAGGCGTCGGTGTTGAGTTCCTTGGCGATCGCGGAGTCGGTCAGGTCGAGGGCATAGTCGCCCCACTCCTTGACGGCGTCCTGGTTGCCGATGACGAAGAGGGTCGGAGCAGAGGTCTTGTCCATCTCGCTCATGAGGGTCTGGTTGTAAGTACCGGAAGCGGCGGTGACGACCTTGACGGGCACGCCGGTCTCCTCGGTGTACATCTTGGCGACTTCCTGCAGGACCTCGTCAGACTCGGGCTTGAAGTTCAGCCAGTAGACGGAGCCGTTGGAAGCATCGCCGGCGGGCTCGGCAGAGCCCTGAGCGGGCTCCTGCTTGCTGCCGCAGCCTGCGAGCAGCGCGAGGCAGAGAACCAGCGCCAGAACCAATGCAAGTGTTTTCTTCATGGGTTTGTGCATCTCCTTTTCAGATTGTATGTCCCGCGGGGTCACAACTCCCCGCTTGACATAATATAACACTGCGGCCAAATGAAGTCAACAACTATGACTAAATTTTGGGAATTTCGACGAGAAATGGCATAGGGCTGGCCTTCGACGGTGGGAGCGCAGCCCATCCCATCGGAAAACATAGTTTTCCGAATGAAATAACGTCAAACAGGGCGGCCGAGGCCGCCCCGTTTGAGATAGAGAAAGATTGGAAGGGAGAAATCGGTGTTGAAGACGTTCCCCGTTCGGGGCGCGTGTTTTACGCCTTGCCGTCGCAGCCGAGCACGTTGATGATCTTGTGCTTGACGAGCTGCTTGATGTTCTCGCGGGCGGGACCGAGATACTTTCTCGGGTCGAACTCGCCGGGATGCTCGGCGAGGAACTTGCGGACCGTGCCGGGCATGGCAAGACGCAGGTCGGAGTCGATGTTGATCTTGCAGACGGCCAGACGGGAGGCCTCGCGCAGCTGATCTTCGGGCACGCCGATGGCGCCGGGCATGCTGCCGCCGTACTCGTTGATCATCTGAACATACTCCTGCGGCACGGAGGAAGAGCCGTGCAGCACGATCGGGAAACCGGGCAGACGTCTGGAGACTTCCTCGAGGATGTCAAAGCGGAGCTGCGGCTTCGTGCCGGGCTTGAACTTATACGCGCCGTGGCTGGTGCCGATGGCGATGGCCAGAGAGTCGCAGCCGGTGCGCTCGACGAACTCCTGCACGTCCTCGGGACGGGTGTAGGAGGAATCCTCGGCGGAGACGTTCACATCGTCCTCCACGCCGGCGAGCGTGCCGAGCTCGGCCTCGACGACGACGCCGTGATCGTGCGCGTATTCCACGACCTGACGGGTCAGCGCGATGTTGTCCTCAAAGGACTTGGAGGAGGCGTCGATCATGACGGAGGTGAAGCCGTCGTCCACGCAGCTCTTGCAGAGCTCGAACGTATCGCCGTGATCGAGGTGCAGGCAGATCGGAAGGCCGGTCTCCTCGATCGCAGCTTCCACGAGCTTGACGAGATAGGTGCGGTTGGCATATTTGCGCGCGCCGGAGGAGACCTGCAGGATCACAGGGGCCTGGCATTCCCTGGCGGCCTCCGTGATGCCCTGAATGATCTCCATATTATTGACGTTGAATGCGCCGATCGCATAGCCTCCGTTGTAGGCTTTTTCAAACATTTCTCTGGAAGTGACAAGTGCCATCTTACATCGTCCTTTCTGTGCGCGGCGGGAGTCCGCGCGTTATCCGTTCTGATTTGCAAGCACCTTGCGGAGGTTCGCGTAGCGCGGCATGGCGTCGTCGACCATCGGGTAGTCCGGTCTGCCCTGCACGAGCGGGCGGACGTAGTCGATGAACTCCTGCGTCAGGCCGTTTTCCTCGGCGTTGATCCACTCGGCCGGGATCTTTTTCTCGACGTTCGCCACCGCCGTGAGCGGGATGGCCGCATAGCGGCAGTGATACTTCCCGTCGATGTACTCGCGCTCGAAGGCGATCATCTTGCCGGTCTCGCCATTCACCGCCTGACGCACGGCCTCCTGACCCGCGCCGAACGCCTCGTCGATGTCGGTCTGGGAGGCGATATGCGCAGCGCAGCGCTGCAGCAGGCTGAGCTCGATCCCGCGCACCTTGGCGTCGGTGTGCTGGCGGATGACGTCCGCGAGCATGGCGGCGAGGCCGCCGAGCTGCACGTGGCCGAAGCCGTCCGTCGCGGAGGTCTGCGCCTCGGAGACGAAGGTGCCGTCGGCATAGTGGATGCCCTCGGAGACCGCGATGAGCACCTTGCCCTTTTCGCGGTAGACGCGGTCGATATCGGCGAGGAACTTGTCCATATCGAAGTCCGTCTCCGGGAGATAGACGAGATCCGGGCCCGCGCCGTAGGCCGTGGCCAGCTGCGCGCTCGCGGCGAGCCAGCCGGCATGGCGGCCCATGATCTCCACGACGTTGATGACGCCGTTATCGTACACGCGGGTGTCCTTGCTGATCTCCATGCAGGTCGTCGCGATCAGCTTCGCGGCGCTGCCGAAGCCGGGGCAGTGATCCGTGCCGAAGAGGTCGTTGTCGACGGTCTTCGGGACGCCGATCACGCGGCAGGGATAGCCGACGGACTCCATATAGCGGCTGATCTTGTTGCAGGTGTCCATGGAGTCGTTGCCGCCGTTGTAGAAGAAATAGCGCACGTTGTACTTTTTGAAGATCTCAAGAATGCGCTTGTAGTCCGTGTCATCGACCTCGGGGTCCTTGATCTTGTAGCGGCAGGAGCCGAGCTCGGAGGACGGGGTGTTCAGGAGAAGGCGCAGCTCCTCGGGATCCTCCTCGTCCATCACATAGAGCTTGTCCGCCAGCACGCCCTTGATGCCGTAGGCGGCGCCGTAGACCTTCGTGATCTCCTCAGCCTCGAGGGCCGCCTTGATCACGCCGTAGGCGCTCGCGTTGATGACGGCGGTGGGGCCGCCGGACTGGCCGAAGATGGCAGAGCCGATCAGTTTTTCAGACATGGTGCGCTCCTTTCACTCTTTGCCCCAGTCGGGCACGTGGACGGTGGTCTGCGTCTCGCTGGATTCCTTGGCGGCGAGGGAGTAGATCAGGGCGGACATGCCGTCGGAGAGCGGCGTGTCGAACTCGCGGCCTTCCTTCATGGCCTTCTGGAACGCCTCGTGGGCGTAGAAGATGACGTCGCCGGTGGCGTGGTCATAGCTGTCGTTGAAGGTGATCGTCTCGGGATAGGGCATATCCTCGGTCTTCCACGTGAGGCGCGTGAACTCAAACATGCCCTCGCCGGTGAGGAAGACGGAGCCCTTGGTGCCGATGTAGCCGCGCGAGCAGGTGGGCACGTCGCAGGCCCAGCTGGCCGCGATGGTGCCGATGGCACCGTTTCTGAGGCGGATCGTGACGCTCGTGTGGTTGTCGAACTTCGGGACGGAGGCGATCGTGCCGGTGTAGTTGCAGGCGATGGTCTCAAACCCGCCCGCGAGCGCGGTGATGAGCTTCCAGTCGTGGCTGACGGACTCGACCGTCATGCCGCAGGCGAGGTTCGGGTCGGTGCGCCAGGAGGCGCCGAGGTTCTTCGCGTGGAAGCCGAAGCCGGGGCTGAGGCGGGAAAACGCGATGTTCACGGGCTCGCCGAACATGCCGCTCTGCACGAGCTGCAGCATCTTCTGATACGCGGGGCGATAATAGTGGGCAAAGCCGACCATGATCTTCGCGTCGTATTCCTTCGCCATGGCCTCGATCTTGCGCGCGTCCTCGAGCGTCGCGGCGACGGGCTTTTCGAGATAGAGCGGAACGTGGTGCTTTAAGACCATCTCCACATAGTCCAGCCGCTTCGTGGGCGGCGTGGAGATGACGACGTAGTCGGCCTTCGCCGCGTAGTCCTCGATCTCCTCATAGGCGACGGAGGGGCAGCCGAACTCGGCCGTGTAGATCGCGAGGGACTTCTCGCTCACGTCGTAGACGCCGGTGACCGTGCCGCCGAGGCGGACGACGGCTCTGCCGTGATGGCGGGCAATATCGCCGCCGCCGATCATGAATACGTTCATAGCAATCTCCTTTTTTTCTCAGCCGATGAGGGCCTTGGCCTGCTCCACGATGTTCTCCACCGTGACGCCGTTGATGGCGAGCAGACGCTCATACGGGGCGGACTGACCGAACTGATCCTGAATGCCGATGCGCTTGACTTTGCCCTTGCCGAGCTCGGCGGCGATCTCGCAGACGGCGCTGCCGAGGCCGTTCATGACGTTGTGGTCCTCGACCGTGATGATCTTTCCGATCTCATTGACGCAGGACTC
>JAEEGI010030643.1_pt1 | contig 10103 bp, 8 predicted proteins | sample 8958751 | NCBI WGS metagenome assembly JAEEGI01 (sample SAMN16246545, study PRJNA631951) | gut metagenome | biome: gut microbiome; feature: rumen; material: KS-attached | host: Bos | place: Iran: Karaj | collected 2018-10 | reverse complement strand
GCGTCGCGGTCAAGGCACTTGTACTTATTGGCCTGGACTAGCGTCGTCAGGAGCAGCGCGTCGGCGCCGTTGAAGGCCGTCTGGTCAACGTCGGCCTGGTAGGAGAGCTTGTCCAGCACCAGCCACTTGGGCGCCTTCGGCTCGGCGATGGCCACCAGGCCAACGGCGGCAAATGCCGCCAGCGCGAGGCTTTTCATGAATGGGTTCTTCATTTCGGCAATCCTTCCTCTTCCGTCGTCAAAGGGGGAACACTATTCCTTGTCGTCGTCGGCCTTCTCGGGATCCGGCGCGTTTTTCTTGAAGACGAGCTTCACCGTCTTGGCGGGAGTGTTCTCGTCGATCACAACGACGCGCTTCACGGGCTTGCATCCGTCGAGAGTCGCCACCACGGCGTGCTCCACGGCGAGCACCTTCACGCCGCTGTCGGTGTCCACGTTCTTGCCGTCCACCAGCACCGTCACCTCGTCCTCGTCGGAACCCACCGGCACCTTGACCTTGCAGTTGAGCGTGGTGGTGAAGAACGCCACGACCTCGTCGGCGATCTTGTCGCACGCGGCCTCGATGAGCTTGCGCGCGGGATCGGCCACTTCGCTCTTCACCACGCTGTTCACGCTCGTGCTCCACTGGGATGTGCCCTTGAATGCGAGAAGCACGTTGCCCTGGAGGTCGCGTATCTTGCCCACGTATGGCTGGGTGTAGGTGATGGTCTTGATCTGCGTGCCCTTGGCGTTGACGGTGACGGTGCGGGCGTCCTCCTCGCGGTCGCCGAGCGCCGCGGTGAGGATGCATGTGGCGCCAGCAACCGCGCTCGCGTTGTTGGCGTCGCGCGACTCGCCGAGGGCCTGCTCCACCATTGTCATGTCGGCGTTGGAGCGGTCGATCACCTGGATGAGCCTGCCGGCGCGCTTCGAGAGAGACGCCTGGAGATAGCTCTTCGCGAGCGGCACGTAGCGAGTGGCGGCGTCGGTGAGCACCTTGGTGCGCAGCGAACGAAGAAGCTGCTCGTTGGACGCGTTTTCCTCCGCCAGCGCCTCGGTCGAATGCACATACTCCATCTTGCGGGTGTTCCAGTTCAGGCGCACCACGTCCGTCGCGAGATTGGGGTTGGAGATCTTCTCGCCGTCAGTTAGCGTGGGCGGCTTCTCCACGCTCGTCCTAGGCTGCAGCTGCTCGCCCAGCCACTTCTCCACCTGCGTCTGCGACTCTATCGTGCCGAAGCCGGCGATCATCAGCCTGAGCTGCTTGGGGCCGGCCTTCGCCACCGCCTCCTGAGCGGGCGTGAGCGCCTCCTCAGCGTTCGCCGCGATTCCAAGACAGGCCACCAGGGCCGCCGCCATCATCATCTTCGTGGTATTCATCTCGTTTGTCCTTTCTCTTGAAATGGTTCCTTCGATTCAACTTCGGCCGCTCAGCCGTTCATGGCGTTCGCAGCATCCACTTCCTTGCGCAGCGGAATGCGCTTCTGCCAGATCTCGAGGTTCGTCTTCACGTCCACAAGGCGCACGTTTACGACGAACTCCTGATAGACGTCGCCGTTGTCCTTGCGCATGTTGCGCTGCTTGATCTCGCCGAAGAGCACGAACTCGGGCGTCACCGTGATCGGCTGGCCCGCCGCGGCCGCGTTCGCGGCCATGCGCTCGTTGAACACGATGAAGTTGCCGTTCATGTTCGTGAGGTTGTCGCGCACGCCTTCGCCGATTGACTTCGCGAGGAAGTCGGCGTTGATTCCGCGCGAGAGAGTGTCGTTCGTGAAGTCCTTCACGTTCACCACGCGCCTCTTGCCGGGCACCGCATACCTCGGGCTCGCCTTGTTGAGCTCCTGCAGAATGGTGTTCACCACGGAGTCGATGTCGTCCTGCGAGAAGCCTGCCACCACCTCCGCCGTCGCGCCCGTGGGTATCACGCGGCTTGGCGTGGTGCAGCCCGTCGTGGCCGCCATGCATGCGGCAAGAACCGCGGCCGCCATCATCATCGTTCTTGATGTCATTTCGTATTCCTCTTTTCTTTCGTTGAGATTTCCATTGGCTACTGAACCAGCCTGCGCACGTAGAAGAGCATGTCAACCGCCTCGGCGCTGGGCGCGGTGTACTGCAGCGCCTTGATCTCATGCGCCATAATCGCCGTCTTCTCCCACACGGCGTTCGGATTCAAGGCCATGCCCTCGGCGTTCACCCACACCACCTTGTACTCCACCCAGAGCTCGCTGGAGCAGTTGTTCACAACGTTCGCCTGGAACGTGTAGAACGCGGAATTTCCCTTTGTGCAGCGTACGTCTGTGACATAAAGCGAACTGCCGAGATTCGGCGCCAATGTCACGCGCCTGTCCATCGGCGGAACGGGCGTCGAGACGCACCCCGTGGTCAGCAGGGCCGCCGCTACGCCAAGCATCATCAGCATTTTCTTCATCTTCTTTCTTTCCTTTCCGTTTAGACGATTGCGTCCGCATCGCTCCAACAAAGTGGATAGGCGGACATGACACCTCAATCTGACATCCAATAGTCAGGACTTTCGTTCTTGTCCACGATCTCCATGCACGTGTTCCTGCCGGAAAGATACACCTCCCCGCCGAACCGCCGCTGAACCGCACGCGCGCACGTTAGAAGCCTCTTCCTCGAGATCGTTAGCCGGCATGTAACGCCCTTGTCGTCCTCGGTTCGGACGATCTGCACGTCGGGCAGCATCTTCTCGATCATCGGCAGAGTCTCCCCCTTCGCCCTCGCCGAAATGCGTACCACGCACGGCATGCCCTCTTCGCCGTCCTGCGGAATCGCCCGCAGCGGCGGCGGATCCGGCATGGGCTGCGGCGCTGGGACGACCTGCGGAGAAGGCGGCGCCTCTGGACGCGGCGGAATGGGCTTCGGCGCAGGCGCGGGCATCGGCTTTGGCGCTGGCGCGGGCAAAGGCTGCGGCGGCGCTGGCATCGGCAAAGGCGCTTGTTTCGGCGGCGGCGGTTCGCTACGCTGACCGCGCGACTTGTCGAAGTACATCCCCACTGCCACAGTTCCCGCCACGAGGGCGACGGCGATGAGAAGATTCGCGACGACGGCTGGCCACTTGCGCCTTGCATGCGGCTTTCCCGCCACGCGCTGGCCGCCATAGCCATCGCCAGCATAGTCAACCATGCTCTGGAGAATCGTACCGGCCTCAAGCGCGAAGCACTCTAGATATGCGTACGGCATTCTCCCATAGCCCTTGTCGCCCCACTCTTCTCCGAGAGAGTTGCGGATTATGAAGTATCCGCCGCCAAGGGCCTTGGGATCGTCTTCGTAGCCCACAAGGAGCAGTCCGTGGCGGCCAAGCCATTCGTTTCTGGAGGCGAGCTCGCCGGCGTCAGTCTCGACGACTTCCGGGAACGAATACGTCTCGCCGTCGCAGCCGGCGAAGAAGTCCACCGTAACGGCAACGGGCATGGGACGCCGCTCGTTGGCGCCCGAGATTATGCCTCTTATCTCGTCCACGTTGTTCGGCGTGCCCAGCAGATAGAGGCCGCTCGTCACGCGGCGTTTGGCGGCGTCTTCATGCGAGGCCGGAGGAAACTCCCCGCCCGCGGCGGAACCGAACATCGAAGCCGCCCTTGCCCCGGCCGACGGCCATACGGAGTATCGGCATATTCCGCGCGTCTCGACGGCCTTGAAACTGCTTCTCAGAAGGCATCCGCTTGCGGCCTCGAACCGCGTCCTCATTCCGCTTTCGAAACGGGCTAGATAGGGCATGGTGGCGGGCGCAGACATGCCGCCGTTGGCGTCCGCTATCATCCGCAGCTGCATCAGTTCGGCATGGCACACTGCCTCGAACTCCGTATCCAGCCTCTCTCCCGCGCGCAAAGCAGCGAGGTTGCGTTCAAGTCCGGCACGCTCGATCTCCTTCGTGGCGGCGTGGAGGTACTGCACGCTCAGACGCGTCTTGCAGTCGTTGTAGTATTCAAGAAGAGCCGTCACCGCGTTCGCCACGCACGCCCCCTGAAGCGACTGCCGGTAAACTGGCGGCATAGACTCGACGAGGGAGAAGCGCGGCCGGAAAGTGCGCGAGAGGACGCCCGGCTGGTGCCGACCGCCCTTGATCGCCCGCAGATAGTCAGCCTGCGGCGCAGGGAATATGTGCGTCGCCCCTTCCATCGCCTCAGAAGAAGAGAAGCCTCCCTCCAACCGTCTCTCCCCCGGCGCGCCGCAGGGAGACATCGGTGCTCTTTATACCGGCGAGGAATAGTCCGAACGGAATCTCCGCCCGCCCGCCGGCAAGAGGCAGCGCAGCGCCGGAGAGCGTGAACACGCCGCCGTCAACAGCCTCGCCCGAACCATTAACGACCTTGAGGGGCAACATGGTCTCAGGGCCCGCCTTCGGCGGCACCACGAGCTCCGCGCGCCATGCGCCTTCAGCGTCCGCCTCGCCGTCGCTCGCGAACGTGAATCGCACCTCCTCTTCCGGCGCCTGCACATCCTGCTTCGGCGCGCTCACGCCGGCGGCGAGGGCGAAGCCGCTGGCACCAACGCCATGCGAGAGAAAGCGCATCTGGCGCGCAGCCGCGAACGCAGCAAGGCGCGCCGCCACCACCGTCTCGTGCGGACGGCAATAGTCGGCGACAAAGCGGTCGATGAACGCCTTCTCGTCGGGCGTCATGGCCGTCTTCTCCGTCTCAATCGCGTTCTTCATGCTCCACCTTCAGTTTCCGCATGTCCTTCAGGGCCCGCGAGAACGCCTGGTCAACGTTCGCCTCGCTAGTCATCCCCAGCATGCTTTTGATTTCAGTCGAAGACAGGTTCATGCGGAGCTTGAGCAGGTGCACATAGGCTCGGATTGGATTCTTGCGCCACAGATCGCCGAAGCATTTCTGCACGAGAGCCCATTCCTCCCGCCGCCGCACCGCAGGGTCTTCATCGGGCAAGGCTTCTCTGCCGCGCGAATCTGACACCTTCTTTGAGATTTTCTCGTCCCATCCGCGCGAATCCTCCTCGCCGTCAGGTCCAGGCGCGTCGATGGACACTTCTCTCTCGTTCGGCTTCGCGCGGTGGATGTATCCCCTCACATAGGTGCGCATCCATCCCCACAGGCTGCCTCCGTCGTCGCGGTAAAGCTCTATCTTGCGCGCGCCGATCATCTCCACGTAGAGCATGCTCATCATCTCTTCGGGCGTAATGCCCCACTCGCGCGCCTTGCGTCCGCTGCGGAAGCTCTCCGCCTCAGGCAGCACGGCGCACTCCCACGCGAGCCTCCACGCGGCAGCGTCCTGGAGCTTCAGCAGCTCCCACACCTGATGGTCGCTCGCTCCCTCAAGAGTTGTAGACAATGCATTCATACGCTTGCTATTTTCCATGCGCCTATAATTATACCATTTTATCGGACGGCGCACCTGCAAATTCGCCGGAAAATCTAGCGGAAGAGTTTGAAAGCGTGAAAGTGTGAGGGTTGGGAAGTTTGAAAGTTTGATGGTCACCGCGCAAAGGGGACTCTCCCCGAACCTAGCGGGACATGCTTCACGGATCAAGGCCGCCAAGATCGAGGCCTTCCTTCAGCACGAGGCCGATGTACTCGCCTTTGCCGCCATTGCGCCCGTTGTACCAGAGCATCCAGCGTCCGTTCTTCTCGTCGCGGAACACTGACGGCTTGTAGCAGGCAGAGGCGTCGAACGTGCCGGGCGTGGGCGTGACGAGGGGATTAGCCTTGAGCCGCCGCCAGCCGGAGATGCCGTCCTTCGAGACTGCCGCGCCGATCGCCGCCGTGTGTATGTCCTTGTATCCAATGTAGAACATGACGAACGTACCGTCCGGCAGCGGGTGCACTTCGCATCCGCCCACGCGGTTCTGTTCCCATTCGCGAGTTCCCTTCGCCATCACCGGGTTGAGGGGCGACTTTTCCCACTTGATACCGTCCTTCGACTCTGCGTAGCAGTTGACGTTCGGCTCGTACATCTCGCCGGCGGAATACCACATCCGCCATACGCCGCGCTTCGCATCCCAAATCACGTGCGGGCACATCACGTTCTTCTGCTCGAACGGAGCCTCCGCCACCATCACCGGTTCCTTCTGCACCTTGTGGAACGTGCGGCCGTCATCCGAGATCGCATAGCCGATCCTGCTCGCGCGCTCCTTCATCACCTGGCCCGTGTACCACATGTGCCACTTGCCGTCCTTGCGCACAACGCTCGCGCGGTTGATGATCTGCTCCCAGCCGCAGGCGGAGTCGGGACGCAACACGATCTCCGGCTCGGTCCAGTGGATTCCGTCGTCGCTGGAGCACACCGCAATCGACTTCTTCGGCCGCCACGAGAAGTACATGTCGAACTTCGCGCTCTTGCCCTTCACGACGTTCACGTCAAAGCACGTGCCTAGCCTCACGGGGTCGCCCAGAACTGGATTGCCCGCGTATTTGACCCATCCATTCCCCTTCTGCGCCGCAGCGTCCACCACGGCCAGAGAAGAGATTGCCACGCTAGCCGCCAACGCGGCAATGCTGCCTGCCAACTTTTTAAACTGCATAGATAGCTCCTTTTTTCTGCTGAAGATCAACGAACGAGAATCACCATGCCAAAATTCAGCGATACACAGCTGCTCATTTCCCTCCATGGACGTCACCGTATCAGGATGGCGAGGCCGCTCATGAAGTACAGGCCGCAGTCCTTCTTTACGAAATACCCGGTCTTGCGTCCACCGGAAAGCACAAACCTCACGCTGTCGATGTTTTCGGGCTCCGAGCCCTCAGGCCATTCCAGAGCCGGCTCACGCGAAGAAATGGTGCGTGAACCGACGTCGAGGCTCACCGTGGCGCCCTCCTCGAATCCAATGACGTTCTTTCCAGTGGCGAAGGCCGACTTCATGTTGAACGGACCGCTCTCGGCCGAAATGTCCATCGTGGAGCCGCTCTGCATCGTGCAGCCATAGAAATTGTGATGCCCCGTCGGCGGCTTGAACGTTCCCGTCACGTTGAGCGCCGCCGCGCCGTTGTTTGCCGCGTATGCGTACGCCGGAATGTAGTCATGAACCGTGAGCGCATATTCCAGATTCAAGGCGCAGCCCACCTTGAAGTCCACATCCGGCATGCTGATCGCCTGGCGCGGATGAAGCCATCCGCCGTACTTGATGTCGATCATGCCAGGACCATTGACGGCAAGGCCCACGTGCAACGTCTTGTTGGCTGCAATCTCGACGTTCAAGGTGTTGCCGTTGAGGTCAAGTGGGGTCCAGTAAACGGTGTCGGCATCCACATGAATGGTCGAGTCCGCACCGAGATAGTGATGGGCAAAGTTCATTGACCGCGAACCTGTGTGGTTCGGGTTTGCGTTGTAGATGCGCCCGCCGTTATTGGAGACGGAATGGTAACCCCAACTGGCACTTCCGTTGATGTCTAGCGTTCCGTCCTGTTCCGGCACAATCAATGAATTCCTCGGGATGACGAAATTGCTCGCAGCCTGATTGTTGACCTTGAATGTGCCCTCCGCAATGCGCGTCTGCCCGGTGTACGACTGGCCTGTCTTCGTGGCGACAAGCGTGCCCTCGCCCTTCTTGACGAGCGTCAGTTTTCCGGTGAGCGCCACGGCCGCATTGTCCGATGTAGATTCAGCGGCCACGTCCACGTACAGTTCGCCGCTCCCCGTCGAATCTGTGACCGTGCCGGAACCGGCGAGCGTGGAAAGCGTAAGCCGCTTGCCCTTCAAGTCAACAGAGCCCGTGACCCTGTTGAGTCCGCTCCAGTCGCAGTCTGCAGTGAGCGAGCAGTTGAGCGAAATAGTTGCGTAGCGGAACGTCGCGCCGGACGGGATGTCGATTCTCACCGGACCAGCAATCTCAACTGCCGTGAACACTCCGGGTAGTGCATTGGGAACCACCTGCCCGTCGCCGTCTCGGCATACCCAGTTGCCGGGCTTGGAGACGTCGGCGTCAACCGCACCTGCCCATATCGCCGTGGCCACGCTTCCGTCAGGCGAGCCGTAGAAGATGCCGTTGTCGTTCGCCACAAGATCCACGCCGTTCGCCGCCGTCGCCTCGTCCCACTGGAACGTGGTGCCCGCAGGCGCCACGGCCCATGAGACGACCTGATCGCCCACTTCAAATGTGCGTCCGTGCACGTCAATCGTCACCGTTGCTCCGGACGCGAATGACACTGCGCTGCTTCCGGCGGTGAACGTGCTTGTGGCGGACCACACGCCAGTCTTCGACGAAAGGTCGATGGTCGAGCCGTTCATCATCGTGCAGCCATAGAAGCTGTCCGTCACGGGCGTGAAGACACCGTTCACCTTTAGCGCGGCAGTACCGGCATTGGATGTGCCGGAATAGTTGGCGTAGTAGTCTTTGACATTGAACTCGTTCGCCATGTTCATCGGGCATGCAACGCGTAGATCGACAGTGGGCGCGTTCATGGCACCGCGCGTGTGAAACACTCCATAGCCGGAGACGTCAATCGTTCCAGGCCCCGTCAACGTATTGCCGCGGCTCCATGTGGCGCCCTCGTCTATGTTAACGGAGAGCGTGTGTCCTCCCAACGAGAGGACGTTCCATTCCACAGTGAACACCCCTATGCGGAAAGACGAATCGTCCGTCAATGTCATGCTCGCGCCGTTTATCGACTGATTGCCCGTATATCCACCAACGTAGTTGCTAAAAGTGCCGCCGTTGAGAATCGTCGAGTGATATCCCCACACGTAACTTCCGCTCGCCTCAAGCCTACCATCTGGACCGACTTCAGTGGCACCGCTTCTCGGTATCACATAAGTTGTCATGGACGCCCTTTGCGACATCTGCAGCACACCTTGTGAAACCAGCGTTCCACCAGTGTAGGACTGGCCGGTCTTCGTAGCCGTCCATGTGCCAACGCCTTCCTTCACCAGCTTCAACGACCCAGTGAGCGCTATCTTGTCGTTGTTGTACGCCTCGTCCACAATCGCATGCAGCTCGCCGCCAGCCGTCGAGCTAGTTATCGTGGCAGCCGATTCCGGTTGGCCTGCGAAGTGCGCGGTGAGCTTGTACCCCGCAAGATCGATGGTGACGCCTTCGGCAATCGTGAGTACCCCGTCAATTATGCGATCTTCAACGAGTGTCGTATTCGCGCTTATCGTCTCGTCCGCGCAAAGCGGCATGAATGCGCTTACCGCAATCGCCGAAACGAACACCTTCATCAAGTTGCAGTTCATCATGAACCTACCTTTCTTGAGGTTTTACTACATCAGTATTATATCACATCCCCTCCCAGAAAATCAACCGCTAATTGGCAATTGTAATAATAGTTTGAAAGTACAACAGTGTGGAGCCTTCGGATACGCCTCGTTGCATTTCACTGTCCAATTGCGAAATGTGCGAAATCGACCGTGCCGATGGGCTGAAAATTTGGTAAAATATGCGCCCAAGGATTTTCAGCGATGAACAAGACCGTATATTTCGACAACAATGCCACCACCCAGGTAGCGCCAGAGGTGGTGGAGGCCATGATGCCGTTCTTCGGCGAGCTCTACGGCAACCCGTCCTCAATGCACTTCTTCGGCGGGCAGGTGGCCAAATACGTGACCACGGCCCGTGAGCAGGTGGCGGCGTTCCTCAACTGCTCCCCAGAGGAAGTGTATTTCACCTCGTGCGCCACCGAGAGCGACAACACCGCCATACGCGGCACGGCCGACTGGCACGGCACCTCCATGAAGATGATCACCACCGCCGTTGAACACCCCGCAGTGCTCCAGCCAGCGCGCCGCCTCAAGGCGCTTGGCCACGAAGTGGTGGAGCTGCCCGTGGACAGCGTAGGGCAGATCGATCTCGACCAGCTTCGCGCCGCCCTCAAGGACACGCGCAACGCCTTAGTCTCCGTGATGTGGGCAAACAACGAGACTGGCGTCGTGTTTCCCATCCGCGAAGTCGCCGAGATCGCCAAGGAATACGGCGCCACAATGCACACCGACGCCGTGCAGGTGGCGGGCAAGGTAAAGATCGACGTGCAGGCCACTCCCGTGGACTTGCTCGCCATCTCCGGCCACAAGTTCCACGCCCCCAAGGGCATTGGCGCTCTTTTCGTGCGCCGCGGCACCAAGATCAAGCCCTTCATGCTCGGCGGCCACCAGGAGAGCGGACGCCGCGCTGGCACTGAGAACGTGCCCTACATAGTCGGTCTCGCCAAGGCGTGCGAGC
>JAEEGI010030642.1_pt1 | contig 10103 bp, 7 predicted proteins | sample 8958751 | NCBI WGS metagenome assembly JAEEGI01 (sample SAMN16246545, study PRJNA631951) | gut metagenome | biome: gut microbiome; feature: rumen; material: KS-attached | host: Bos | place: Iran: Karaj | collected 2018-10 | reverse complement strand
CTTGTATTAAGATCGATATATATTGAAGATGTATGTCCGTATCCGCCGTCTGCTATCAGCCTTTCAGCCTTGGCAAATGCATCCTTTATGTCTTTTGCCTTGTACATGGCAAGTACGGGACTAAGCTTTTCATGTGCGAACTCTTCGGAAAGCTCTACTGATTCAACCTCACCTATCAGTACTTTAGCCGACTTGGGAACTTTTACTCCCGAGAGCTCTGCTATCCTGTAAGCTGTCTGACCTACTATCTTCGCATTAAGTGAACCGTTTATGATGATGGTCTTACGTACCTTGTCTATCTCATCATCCTTTAAGAAATAAGCACCGCGGTATGCAAACTCAGCCTTAACCTTGTCATATATATCCTTAAGTACGATACATGACTGCTCCGAAGCACATATCATGCCGTTATCAAAAGTCTTGGAATGAAGGATGGAGTTAACAGCCAGTACTATATCGGCACTTGAATCGATGATGGCAGGAGTATTTCCCGCGCCGACACCCAAAGCAGGCTTACCCGAAGAATAAGCTGCCTTAACCATGCCGGGGCCGCCTGTAGCAAGAATTATATCTGCCGACTTCATGATGAGATTAGTCATATCAAGGCTCGGCACATCAATCCATCCGATGATACCTTCGGGTGCACCGGCTTTTACAGCTGCCTCAAGAACTATCTTTGCAGCTTCGATGGTAGAATTCTTTGCTCTCGGATGAGGGCTTATGATAATACCGTTTCTGGTCTTTAAACATACCAGTGTCTTAAATATAGCGGTAGATGTAGGATTGGTCGTGGGTATTACAGCTGCTACCAATCCTATGGACTCAGCTATCTTCTGGATACCTGCTGCTTTGTCTTCTTCTATGACACCGCAGGTCTTGGCATCCTTATATGCATTATATATGTACTCTGAGGCAAAGCTGTTCTTTATAACCTTATCTTCCACACAGCCCATACCGGTCTCTTCAACTGCCATCTTGGCCAAAGGAAGACGTGCCGCACATGCTGCGGTAGCAGCAGCTTTAAAGATGGCATCAACCTTTTCCTGGGAGTACTCTGCGAACTTTTCCTGTGCCTTACGCACGCGCTTGATCAGCTCTTCCAGCTTCTCAACGCTGTCAACGATCATCTGATTCTCCATACTTACCTCTTTTCTATTTGTCATTTTTACACTTCCGCATACACAGATAATTTATCACTTAACGCAGTTTATGTCAAGGATAAGGCATGTCTAGTTTAACTCTATCCAGTATCTTCTTATAGCTTCATCGTCTCCTGCTACATGTACTGTATTTTCGAGCACACCGCCGCATTTCTCAACTGTTTTCCATGAAGCTATATTACCTTCGTGAACACCGATCAATACTTTCTTTATGTTTTTGGCTTTAGCCTGTTCCAGCATAAGATTCAGACTTTGCACAGCATACCCTTTTCTTCTCTCGCTCGGACGGATACCGTATCCGATATGTCCCCAAGTGTTAAAGCCGTCTTCCGTAAGATAATGCCTGAGGCTTGTCGCTCCTAAAAGTCTTCCGTTTTCGTCGATCACAAAATAGGAAGTGGTTGTTGAATAAGCAGACTTACTGGTCGAGTGTTCACACATGTCCAGCATCTTTATGAACTGTGCATATTCTTCCAGCGTATTGAATGGCTTATTTAGGAACCATGGTGCTATCTGAGTGCCACTCGCACACCATTCATTCATCATATCATTATATTGATCAAAAAATGTCAGATCAGGTTTAACCAGATATACTTTACCTGTACTTTTCTGCGTACCGCCCATTCCCCAGTTTTCCAACGGTGGCTCATTGAATATGATAAAGATATCCGTAGGAGCAACCGACAATCTGTCAGATATCTTATTTGTGATCCTATCAATAGCATCCTTTTTCTGCTCATTGGTCCTTCCGGGGAAAACAGTCAGTTCTATTATCATAAAATTATCTGTTTTGCCTTCAGGAAACTCAAAATCATCCCTGTCAATCTCTATTATACGCTGGAACCTGTCCCAGTCCTCTATACCAAAAGCCTCTATCAGCGCCTCATGTACGGAGTTAAGTATTGTTTTCTTATATTCCTTACTTTTTCCTTTTACGATATCAATTCTGACCAACGGCATAATAATCCTCCATTCTCTGCTTTAAAAACTCAGCTACCGCATCTTCTTCATTGCTTCCTATCACACCTGTTGCGATCTGTTTTACCTCACGAAGTGCATTGGCTACCGCATAACACTCGTCAGCAGCCTTGAACATCGGGATATCATTGAGTCCGTCTCCAAAAACAACCAGATGTTTAAACCCGTATCGTTCTTTAAGCTTCAGAATTGTCTTTGCCTTAGTACAATTCTGCGGACAGATCTCCAGCCAGTATTCATCACGATAGGTATCCTTTTGGAACAGGCACTCCCAACCATCGTATACTTTAACTCTTTCATAAATTGGAGATATCTCCTCTTTAGCTCCGACCAGAGTTACATACCCCGGTTCACCGCAGAACAGTTCCGGAACAGTCGCCACAGGGCGAACTGTCGGATTATCAGTATAATAATCAATATATCCGTCTAATTCCGGTGAATGTTCTCCGTCTATATAGAGGCGGTGCATCTCTTCACCCAGAAAGCATGATACAAAGCCATACTTCGGCAGCTCCAGCAGGAGTTCTTTAAGCATTTTTACTTCTTTTTCCGTAAACAAAGCTTTCTCCAGATGCTTTCCTGTATTATTGTCAGCAAGCACAGCCCCGTTTCTGGTAATGACCGGAAGTTTAAGTCTCAGCTCACCTGTGATCGGTATCGCACTTTCTATCGACCTTGCTGTAGCAAATGTAAATGCAAGCCCTTTCCCGGTCAAGTCATTAATTATATCAATTGTGTTTTTAGATAATGCACAGTCATTTCTCATCAGTGTTCCATCTAAATCAGATACAAATAGCGTATCCCAACAGATTTCTTCTCCCTGCATAAAATAAGATAAGTCCTTGATAACTCTGACCATCTCACCCTTTTTATACAGTTCCTTTATCTCATGCCTTCTCATCCATTTTACCTGAGCTACTTCATCGGTAGTCGCTTGAGATAATGATACCGGACCATCATAATCAAAAAGATATACATCATTTATATCATTCACACGCACATCGCCGGCGAAATCTCTTATCTGTGTTAATACTTTTCTTCCTTCTTCCGGCTTAAGTACAATCCCTACTTCCTCATGTACTTCACGAAGCGCTGCGTGTAAGCTTTCCTCTCCTTTTAATACCGAGCCCCCGACACATTCCCATGCAAGCGGATAAGTCTTTTTCTTGGCACTGCGCTGCGTCATAAGATACTCGCCCTCAGAATTACGTATCCAGATATGAACTACCAGATGATAGCCGTCTTCCGGCATTTCCGTACCTCTGATATGTTCTCCGATTACCTCAAGGTTCTTATTATACAGATCCCATATTTCCATCTCAGTTATATCTCCATATATCATTCTCAGATGTCATACATCTTCATGGTCTCGCGGTCACGATACTCATGCTTCTCATAATATGCGATCAGTTCACCCGCTTCGTTCCTCAGAGCGATCATATATACATCCTTATTTTCTTTTGCATTGAAAAAAGTATATACGATATTATTATCCTTTGATGCCTTAAACCAATCAAGCACTTTAACTATCATCTCACGGGATTTCGGATTATGGCAGTCAAGCAGACTTCTTCCCACAAGATTCTTTCCGCCCCATTTTACGTACCGGGATATCGCAGCAGGATTCATATATATGATCGTATGTTCAAGGTCACAGATAACTACCGCTGCCCTGTCTGCTTCAAGTACGCTTTTAAATACTTCATTTAAATCTGTCATCGTTTTCTTCTCCTGATCTATATTTTGTATTATCTCATTATATCCTACGTGTGGGAAATATACAATAAAAATTCCCGGCACATTTCGTGCCGGGATGTGAAATCAATATTTATTATTTACATATCGGTTCAAACCGAAGTCTGATATCCGGAAGCTCTTTCAGCTTATAATAGTAATTGGTATCCCAGTCCTTACCCTGCTTCTTGTCATTTTCACCTGTAGCAGGAGGGGCAAAGATATTCAGGTTGAGTTTTGCCGGTCCTTTAAGCCTCTTTTTAAAGAATGCAGGCATGAAGTCAACGAATTTAACACCCGGTGCCTTATAGAACCACATTCCGTTAAGTTCCATCATAAGGTTGGCATCGACGAGGCTGCCTGTGAAGTTTGCCTCGGCAAATACAGGGTCCTTTTCGAATTTAAGCTCCATGGATACGCCTTCAGCGTCCTCAGAGCCGCCCCATCTTAAAAGTACGGGGAGCTTTTCGGTCTTATGGTTCTTTATCTCGGGCTTAAAGAAATCATCATCAATGATATCTTTATAAGCTGCCATCATAGGCTGTTCCACACCTACCTGAGAGTTATTGGGATCGGTTATCTCTAATCCCAGTCTTCCGTCATCCCTGAACTGATAGAAGCAGAATGCTGAGAACCATCTCTCAGGATCGTCCTTTACGAGCTTGGCAAATTTCTTCATGATCTTTACCTGATCGTAAGGTCCGGTCACATCACCGTCCGCATTAAGCTCCGACATTACCATGGGCTTAGTACAGCCGCATATTTTCTTAAATCTTTCGAAAGTTCTTTTGGCTGTCTTATAAGTGTCCAAAGTTCCGTTATGTACATGCTGCTTGTTATCCTTTTCAGCCACCTCGTACGGCCAGCCCCAGTTAAGGGCTATATATTTATCTATAGACCAGATCTCTGTATCCTTTATAGCCTGAAGAAACTCATCTTCCCTCTCAGCCTTTTCGTCCTTGGGATTACCGACAGCACCGGCACAGAGTATCATAGATACATTGGGAGCATACTTACGTACTACCTTATGGAACTTAACATAAAAGTCTGCTATCTCCTGATATGTGGCTCGCTTGTTAAATGAGAACCAGTTGCCGGTACACTCATGGTTAAGCCTCAGCATCATACGTCCGAAAGGCCTCAGATCCTTGGCTATGGCGATCATGTGCTTCTCATCTATCTTCGGGTCACAGGTAAGGGTAAGTATTACATCCTGTCCGTGGCGTCTGATATCCCTCATGCATGTAAAGGGCTCTCCCTTTGTATTACCGTTTAATCCGCCCAGATACGGAAAGTAATTATCATACGGATAAGCCCATGCAAAGGTAACATCCATATCCTTATATGCGTCCTGTGCACGCTTGGGCCATGTCTTATCGTTCGGATAATAGCAATACATTATGTTGACCGCCCTGTGCGGACGTCCGAGCTTTCTTAATATATAATCCTGGTCTACATACAGACCTCTCTCACTTCCGTCAGAAAGGTCTACCGCACACTTGGCGGGATTTAATGAGATTTTCTTTATCTTTGGCATGATGATTATTTACTATCCTTTTCTCTTAAGACATTTCTTCTGATCTTACCGCTTATAGTCTTAGGCAGCTCGGGAACAAACTCTACGATACGGGGATACTTGTAAGGTGCGGTATGCTCTTTTACATAGGTCTGGATCTCTTTCTTCAGTTCATCGGATCCTTCCTTACCCTTGGTAAGTACGATGGTAGCCTTTACTACCTGTCCTCTTACAGGGTCGGGAGCTGCGGTAACGGCACACTCCAATACATAAGGAAGCTCCATAAGTACCGACTCGATCTCAAACGGTCCGATACGGTATCCGGATGACTTGATCAGGTCATCGGTTCTTCCTACATACCAGAAATATCCGTCCTCATCCTTATATGCGGTATCACCTGTGTGGTATGCACCGTCATGCCATACCTCTAAGGTCTTTTCATCGTCACGGTAGTAACCTCTGAACAGTCCGCAAGGAACCTTCTTATCGGTCTTTACCACTATCTCGCCTACTTCACCGACACTTGCACTGGTACCGTCGGGAAGCACGATATCAACATCATACATAGGTGAAGGCTTACCCATGGAACCGGGCTTAACCTTCATTCCCTTAAGGTTGGCTACGGTAAGGGTGGTCTCGGTCTGGCCGAAGCCCTCCTTAAGCTCTATGCCTGTAGCCTCAAGGAACTTATTATATACTTCCTCATTAAGAGCTTCACCGGCTACGGTTGCATACTTGATCGAACTAAGATCATATTTAGAAAGATCCTCTCTTATAAGGAATCTGAATATTGTAGGCGGTGCACAGAAGGTTGTGATATTGTATTTAGCAAACATAGGAAGCAGATCTGCAGCATTGAAACGGTTAAAGTCGTATACAAATACTGCGGATTCATTGAGCCATGCTCCGTACAGCTTGCCCCACAGAGCCTTGCCCCAGCCTGTATCGGATACTGTAAGATGTATTCCGTCGGGATGAACATCATGCCAGTATTTTGCTGTGATGAAGTGTCCGAGTGCATACTTGTGGCTGTGTGTAGCGATCTTGGGATATCCTGTGGTACCCGATGTAAAGAACATAAGCATCAGATCGTCGCCGCTTGAGCCTGCACTGCCCTGAGGTCTCGGGAATGTATCGGGGAACTTGGCTACTTCCTCGTCGAAGTAATGCCAGCCTTCCTTCTTATCGAAATCCCAGTTGTCCGCTGTTGTATTTACTACTATCTTTGTCTGTACTGTAGGGCTGGCAGGGAGTGCAAGCTCTACATTGTAAGGTACATTATCCTCGGGAGTACATACGATAGCTTCTACTCCCGCTGCATTAAATCTGTATTCAAAGTCATGCTGTACCAGCTGGCTTGTAGCAGGTATAGCGATAGCACCCAGCTTGTGAAGTGCTACTATGGAGATCCAGAACTGGTAGTGACGCTTAAGTACGAGCATTACCCTGTCACCCTTCTGGATGCCAAGAGACCTGAAGTAATTAGCAGCCTGAGATGTAAGCTTACTCATCTCGCCGAATGTAAATCTTCTGTCGTTCTTATTCTCATCCACATAGATCATAGCGAGCTTATCAGGATCCTTCTCAGCTATCGCATCTACGCAGTCATAACCGAAGTTGAAATGATTCTCGTGCTTGAACTTGATCTCCTTTAAGAGACCGTTTCCGTCTATCTTTGTCTTTATGAATTTCTCGCTTACAACACCTGTCTCGGGCTCATCCATTATGATGTTCTCGGGTGCCAGGGAGTTGTCCTGATGCTTTATATCATCGGTAACCTGATTCTCTTCGCTTTCCATGATAACGGTAAAGAACTCGCAGTCCTGACCGTTTACAGCCATCTCACCGTGAGGTGTGCGGCTGTCAAAATAGATAACGTCTCCGGGATAAAGAAGCTCGATACGGTTGCCGAACTGATGCTTCATGATACCCTTTGTGATGATAGTTACCTCATGTCCGTTGTGATAATGAAGCTGCATGGGCTTATCAACTATATCCGGATTGTAGGGAAGCTTACAGAAGAAAGGTTCACCTGCTTTGTTTTTGAAGTTGGGAGCCATGTTGGCATAGATAGCATTTTCGTTCTCGTTACGAGCGATAGGCACACCCTTGCCCCTTCTTACCAATGAAAATGAAGACAGCTTGGGTGATGAACCCTGAAGGATATCTGCGATATCCACCCCGAATTTATCAGCACATGTACTGATAAACGAGAATGAAAAATCAACTTTTCCGTCTTCAAGCGCCATGTAGTCTTCCACTGACATATGAGTACTCTCTGACATCTCATGTATCGATATCCCGGAAAGCTCTCTCATTTCGCGTACACGTGAAGCTACGTCTTTTAATGAAGTTTCTGTTGCCATGTTTTTTCTCCTTTTTATTAATATATTATGTTGGATTAAATATGTATTTTGACCCAACCGATAATCAGTTTCCATAATCAGTTAATGCATCCCATAAACCATCGATCATTTCATCTCTCCGGTTAGCGCGATGAATTTTAACAATTTTCTTATCATCATCAAACTCTATTCCGTGATGTCCATCTCTGAATTTTTCGGCTTCTCTTGATGTTATTGGCTTGCTGTATCCCAAATACCAAAATTCATATTCATTCTCTATTGCATACTGCCATTTAATATCGATCCTTTTTGAGCTCACAATAGCTAAAACTGTAATCATTGCCGCCCCAACTATAAAACAGATAATACCTGATATCCTTTTTTTGATTTTATGGTTGGTCGGAACATCTTCTATCTTACACGTTTCGTAATTAAATTTCATATGGCTGTCTTCAAAGCTATGAATTATCAAAAGAGGCCCGCCTATCAATGCCACAAGACCGATTAAACCTAATACAACAATAGCCCAGGTATTATTGATCAAAAAACTCTCGATGCTCAGAATCATATTCAGCACCTTTCAAAAAGAAAAGCGGGGCAGGTCTGTCTGCTCCGCTTATTTGTCATTGATATTCATCAATCCACATGCATCACAAACCGACCTTATTAATCCAAGGGAATAATAAAGCTAATAATGATGCCTATAATGATTGCAAAACTTGACTGATTCATCATAGTAGTGGACCTTTCGTTTACTTTTCCGTCAAATTGCTTGACGAATTAAAATGGATTATAATCATTTCAATTTCATTTGTCAACAACTTTTTATTAAAATATTTTTTTAATATACTTAATCCTTTTTTACTGCAACCGCGGTAGACTGCTTGACCAGATTCTGGAGCCATATGCCCTTCTTTACCAGGATAAAACCGATGATACACTTTATAAGGTCGATCATCTGCACGCAGAAGAACATAGTAAGCACCGGCATAGCCGTATAACGGCTGATGATAAATGCGGTCGGAGTGCTGACACCCCACAGGAACACGCTGTCGAACAGGAACGTGACCAGAGTCTTTCCGCCGGTACGCAGGGTAAAGTACGATGCGTGCATAAATGCATATAAAGGCATACATACTGCGCTGATCCTGATAAAGCCGCATGCCAGGTCCTTAACACTCTGCTCCGCATTGTAAAACGAAGGGAATACCGCAGAAAGCGAGAACAATATCGCTCCCATCAGCACACTTGATGCAACAGAGAATGTAATGAGCTTGGTATCCGTATCCCTGGCTTCTTTCAGTTCACCGGCACCGAGCAGCTGACCTACCATAATGGCAATGGCGCTGCCCATGGCGATAAATACGACATTGAACAGGTTATTAAATGTTGATGCTATATTAAGTCCTGCTACGGCATCAAGTCCGCGCTTTGAATAGCACTGGTTGAGCAATGCCATACCTGCAGACCATAAAAGCTCGTTCAGCATAAGCGGCATGCCTTTTACCGTGATCTTCCATGCAAGCTCTCCAGGTATCCTGAGGCTCTTATACAGGCCTTCCGCGAACTTCATCTTTATGGTATGCATATGCGTCCAGGCTACCACTATGAACTCCTGTACAAATCTGGATATGACAGTAGCTATGGCAGCACCGGTCACTCCCAGCTCGGGCAGTCCGAATTTACCGAATATGAGCAGATAGTTAAGGCACAGGTTCACGCCTACCGCTACCAAACCCGCTATCATGGGTATCTTTGTCTCACCGCATTCCCTTAAAGTACTTGCGTATACCTCTTCTATAGCGAACGGTATCAGTCCTATCAGCATGATCAGCATATAATCATGCCCGTACTTTAGTACCATATCTGCGGATTGAGCCGATTCCACTTCCTCACTTAGATACAATGTCATCAGGTCATTGCCGCAGGTAAGAAATACCAATATTCCTATCATGACCAATGACAGCGCAATATACAGCTTGAATCTGAAGGAATGTCTCACACCCTCATGATTGCCGCTGCCGAAAAACTGAGCACTGAATATACCGGGACCCGACAGTGCGCCGAACAGTCCCAGATTAAGCACAAACATCAGCTGGTTGACTATCGCAACACCTGACATCTGCTCCGTTCCGACCTGCCCTATCATGATATTGTCGAGAAGTCCTACAAAATTCGTAATACCGTTCTGTATCATGATGGGTACCGCTACAGTCAGAACCCTTCCGTAAAACTTTTTATTTCCTATAAACCTATTTGCTTTCATTATTACTTTTCACTTTTCTCATATACTCTCTTGTGACAGGGGGACGGTTCTCCTGTCACACCTTCTTCTTCACAGAATACCCGAACTTCGCGAGCTTCTTCCCG
>JAEEGI010030637.1_pt1 | contig 10106 bp, 7 predicted proteins | sample 8958751 | NCBI WGS metagenome assembly JAEEGI01 (sample SAMN16246545, study PRJNA631951) | gut metagenome | biome: gut microbiome; feature: rumen; material: KS-attached | host: Bos | place: Iran: Karaj | collected 2018-10 | reverse complement strand
TTTATTCCCATTGGGATTCCAAGAGCCCCAGCCCCAGGCGATGGCATCGTATTGTCCCTTCTGATAATTGTTCGCGTTGGCGGTTTCGACACTCGTCCTTATGTCAAAAACCCGGTCTTCGCCCCTGCCGTCATAATTCTCACCAAAGAAGAAGATATCCAATGTCGCATCCCATCCTGAGCCTTCTTGCGCAGGCTGAGAAAGCACATCAAACTCGATGGTGAATTCTTCCGGCAGGTATTTTATCTCTTCCATCAAGGGTTTGATCTGTGTCCCTTCAATCCTGATGGCACTCATCCCTTTGATGTTGACCACTTCGCATTCACTGCCGTTGAGCAAGTCCCATTTGGAAGGAAACTCACCCAATTTCTCGCCTTTCAGGTCATCGGAGAAGAACACATTGGCACCGCGGACGAAGTCGCTCTTGGCCTGGATCTCTGCGAAATCCACTTTTTCATCGGTCGCTGCGCCGGCTTCTTCAACCGCTTCTTCAACCGTTTCTTCGACTTCGGCCTGTTCCTTCGCCTTCTCCTTGTTTTTCTTCTTGCCGTCCAGGATGTCGTTGACACCCTTCTCCACCTTGTTGCCAAGGTTGTTCTCCACGGCCTGCTTGGCCCGCTCGCCGAGCCGTCCGAGGATGTTCTGTGCGTCTGCAGTGAGGCCCGCAACCCAGAGTGCGAGCACGATGGCTAAGATTTTTTTCATGATGCTATGTTTTATGTGTTATCATTAATCATATCCAAACCCTAAATATAAGGAAAAAAGGTTTCATTGTAATAAAAGCCACTATCCTAAAGGAGGGATTTTTTTAAAAACTTGTCAGGTAACTGTCTAAGTTGCGACCTTTTTTCTATTTTTGGAATAATGAGACGATTTCTCCTGATCGTGTTGTCCGGCCTTGCTGCCGCACTTCCGTCCCGCGCGTATTCCGACCACCGGGGCCGGAACGTGGACTCGCTGGAACGGGTGGTTGCCGCCTGGACCCCGGAACGCATCGCCCGCGCCACGGACAAGGAGTTCGGCACCCTGCTCGATGCGCAGGAGGGGCTGATGATGGGTTATCTCCAGATCGACGGCCCCCGCAGCGAGCATTATGCCCGGGAGTTGCTCCGGAACGCCCGGAGCCGGGATTACCTGCGGGCCGTGGTCAGCGCGGAGAAGATCCTGGGCCAGATCTACTGGGCGCAGGAGGTCTGGGACAGCGCCAAGGTCCATTACGGCGCCGCCTTGGAAGCCGTGGAACGGATGGCGGCCGGACAGGGCCGGAGTTCCCGCGCCGAAGGTTTCGACGAGAGGACGGTCGATGACGCCCGGTCGGGCCTGTACGGGGCGATCGGCAACCTCTACAATCTGATGGATTCGCTTCCCCAGGCGATGGAGTATTACGCCAAGGCGGGGGAGATCTTCGAGAAATACGGCTGGAATGAGAGCAATGCCATCCTGTGGTACAACCTGGGCGAGACCTGGCTGGAGGAAGGCGACTTGCGAGAGGCGGAGGAATGCTACCGGAAGTCGCTGGACTATGCCCGTGCTTCCGGGGATTCGCTGCAGATTTCCAGCCCGCTCAAGGGCCTGGGGTCCCTGTACCTGAAGCAGGGGAAGACGCGCAAGGCCCTGCGCTGCCTGAAAGAGGCCGACCGCTATTATTCCCTGCACCAGGATCAGGAGTTCCGCGCGCGGCTGGAGACCCTGGATGTGATGAGCCAGGTCCTGACGGAGCAGAAACGGACGCGGTCGCTGGTGGCGCTTGCCGCGATTATCTTGTTGCTGCTGCTCCTGGCAATGCAGTTCCTGCTGCGCCGCCTGCGCATCCTCCAGCAGGAGAAGCAGGGCGCGGATGCCGTGATCGACGAGGTGCTGTCCTCGCTGGGTCCGGATCCGGACGAGACGGCCTCTCCGGCCGTGGCCCCTGCCGCACCGACCGTGACTTCGGGCACTCCGTCCGCCGGGGCTGAGCCACGGGAGTCCCCGGGACTGTTCCTTTCGGAGCGCGAGAGGGAGGTCCTCACCTTGATTGCCGCCGGCTTGACCAGCCCGCAGATCGCGGAGCGCCTGTACCTCAGCCTTCCGACCATCAAGTGGTACCGCAAACGCCTGCTCTCCAAGTTCGGAGCGGCCAACATGGCGGACCTGGTGCGCCGGGCGAAGGAAGAGGGGATTATCTGAGAAACCAATAGGATAGCCATGATATTCGAGCACCGGACGGAGTACCTTTCTCCGCGCGTGGAGTGGATCACGCTGGAGCCTCTCGCGGGGGTCCTGAACAATTCCATAGACCCGAGTTACGAGGACGATGAAGAAGATTGGGAGGACTGACGATGAAAAAGATTAGCATTCTGATGATCGCGGCCCTCGCCGCCCTCATGGCCTGCCGGAAAGAAGCGCAGCCGCAGTCCGACGCCCGGAGCCTCGCCCCGGCCGTCCTACACGCCGGTTTTGAAGCCCCTGCCATGACCCGTGCCGGGTTTGAGTACGACGCGGACGGGAAGACCTATTCCCATTTCTGGGAGGTGGGGGACCGTCTTCTCTGGGTAGATAAGTATGCGTGTCCTCCCGGGGACCAGGTCTCCTGGGTCAATCGCTATGATTGCACCGATGCCAACGGAACCTTTACGCGTGACAGCCATTTCTTCCTTACGGATGATTACCGGGGGACACAAAGCTATAATGGCGACACGCAGCACAACTATGCCGTTTATCCCTATTCCGACTCATACGCTGCGGCACTGGAAGCGTTCCTCAGCGATCCGTCCAACACGCAGAGCGCCTGGTATGATGACTGGGGCTGGGACTCTTTCCTGTTGTTCGGCCTCAACAGTCTGTACATCAATCTTCCGGCGACGGAGACCTTCGCCCCGACTGCCAACACGTTCGGCTACGGCAATGTGGCGCTCGCCAAGGTGGATGACGATTTTACGGATGTGACCTTCCGCAGCTGCATGGGCTGGCTCAAACTCCAGCTGACGGGCGCCTCTCCGGTCAGGAAAGTCTCTGTCCGGGGTCATGTCATCGACGAGGATCACCCGCTGGTCCTTTCCGGTCGCGGCTATATCGAGCAGATCAATTCCGACGCACCGTATGTCCGCATGGATACGGACGACGCTTGGGATTTCGAGGACTGGCAGTTCACCAAGACTGTCGAAATCGAATCTCCCTACCTGGCCCTGGATCCGACGACCCCGACGCCGTTCTATATCGCCTTACCGCCGACTGTCTTCACAAACGGCCTCACGGTTACCGTGACTTTCGATAGCGGCGTCGAGAAGACCCTTTCCACCGACCGCACCATAGAGATCAAGCGCAATGTCGTCACTCCGATGAAGAGTCATGTGGCAGCGCTGGATGCTACGCTGGCCGAGGGTTCGGCTTTCAATGCGGCATTGAAGACGCTTGCTGCGGGGAGTGCGGTTACTTATACGACGGCCGACGTCAAGATCAAGGATATCGTGCTTGAGACCTTGAGCCCGGTGACGACAGGGACTGTAGTTAGTGATCCCGCATCCGAGGCGGCGGTGTATGCCAACTTCAATGCCGAAACGGGAGTGATGACGCTTTCTACCATTGCGGGGACGATCTACGCCAATAGCGACGCTTCCGATATGTTCCGGAACTTCCAGGGGCTGACTGCCCGTCCCGCCATCGGACTCAACACCTCGCGAGTTACCGTTTTTGACGATTTCTTCCAGATGTGCACCAACTTGACGGCCCTCGACCTCAGCGACTTCGATACTTCCAGCGCCAAGAGCATGTACAGTATGTTCCACGGCTGTATCAGACTGTCCAGCCTGAACCTGAGCGGGTTTACGACCTCCGAGGTTACGACGATGGCCAGTATGTTCGGCTCCTGCACGGCGCTGAACAGTCTGGACTTGAGCGGATTTGATACGGGGAAGGTTAAGTCTATGGACCATATGTTCTCCAATTGCGCGAATCTTCAGACTTTGACGCTGGGAGAGGGCTTTGTGACGACCAACGTGACAAAAATGGGCTACATGTTCTATAAATGCTACTATTTTACGTCATGGGACATCAGCGGATTCGATTATTCAAAGGTCATGGATACGAGTTATATGTTCTATGATTGTTTCCGTATGACCACGATGGACCTTTCCGGGAAGAATGCTCCGGTGCTGGCCGATGCCAAGTATATGTTCGGAGCCTGTACGGGGTTGACGACACTCAAGCTTCCTTCAACGACGAGTGCCTTGAAAGACGTGTCGTACATGTTTTCCAATTGCACGAGCCTTCCGAGTTATTTTGATGCCTCTGCCCTCGAAGGAAGACCAACTACGGTCGAGGGAATGTTTGCCGGTTGCACGAGCCTGTCGACATTGGTCATGTCTTGGGATTTCGATACATCAGATTGCGACAACTTTAAGAAATTGTTCAAGGGTGACACCAGTCTATGGAACGTAAAATTCCCCGGCCTGATTATCAAAGGCGTCACGGGGACGGGGCTTGACTACTATATGACTTTCTATGAATCGCTGGCGAATGTTGGCGGATGCCTGATCTTTGTCCAGTCGAGGGCAGCTACGGGGTCGAGTTCTTATTCTTCAGCCTTTGGCGGAACAGCAGCATCCCATTATACAGGACAACCCACCACTATCGAAGAGACGTCAACAACCAACTGGACCATTGGTTCAGGGACGGTTCGCTTCACGATGAATATGACTAGAGATTAACTTCAGCGATAACACAGCTTTTTCATAATAATGGACAAGACATGAAAAGTGTGCGATTCTGCGGACTGATGATACTGGGTTTTTTCTGTGTCGGCTGCCGGGGCGGACAGGATGGGACGGAAGCGAAGGCGGCGCAGCCCGTCGGCGTATTCGACTCCGGGACCGGCGGGCTGACCGTGCTTGAAAAGATCCTGTCCCTGGACGCTTTCGACAATGCCAGCGGGGCGCAGACCCCGGACGGCGTGCCGGATTTCGCGGCCGAAGATTTCCAGTATCTGGCCGACCAGGCGAACATGCCCTACGGGGTCTATGACGCCCAGGGGAATGCGGCGTTGCTGCGCAGGCTGGTGCTGGATGACGCCTGTTTCCTGCTGGGCGACCGATATTTTCAAAACGCCGGGGAACCCAGGCCCACGGGCCGGAAAGCCCCCTGCAAGATCCTGGTCATCGCCTGCAACACGGCGACGGCCTACGGACTCAATGACGTGAAACAGATGCTCGACGGCCAGGGAAAGGGTACGAAGGTCATCGGCGTGATCAACGCCGGCGTCAAGGCCGCCCTGGATGCCCTGGAAGGGGAGCGTGAGCCCTTCGCCGTCGGTGTGCTGGCCACTCCGGGCACCATCAGTTCCGGAGCCTACGAGCGCACGCTGCGCGCCGAGATAGAAGCCCGCGGCATCCAGACCCCCGTGACGGTCGTCAACCAGGCAGGTTATGGCTTCGCCGAAGCGGTGGACAGCGAGCCGGACTATGTCAATCCGGCCCTGACGGCCCCGCGCGAAAGTTACCGCGGCCCGCGCCTCGGCACGGCGGACCCCGACATCAAAGAGGAACTGCTGGACGCCTACAACTTCGAGCCGGAAGGCCTGCTGTACCGCAGCGCCGGCCCCCTCAAGCTGGACCTGCAGCTCAATTCGGCGGCCAATTACGCCCGTTTCAACCTGGTCTCGCTGGTCGAGCGGCACCGCGCTTCAGGCTCCGGGGCGCCCCTGAAGGCCGTGATCCTCGGTTGCACGCATTACCCCTTCCTGCTGGAAACCCTTCAGCGGACCGTAGCGGAACTGCGTGACTATCAGGAGAATGGCGCCTATCCCTACCGCGAACTGCTTGCAGAGGACCTGGCCTTCATCGATCCCGCGCGCTATGTGGCCATCGAATGCTACCGCTCCCTGCAGGAAGACGGCCTGCTGAAACCGGCCGGAACCGCCCCTCGCAGCGTCCGCGGCTTCATCTCCGTCCCCGCCGCCTCCCTGGATCCGGCCTGCAAGACTGCGGAAGGCGCCCTGACCTTCGAATACAAATACGGCCGCCCGGCTTCGGTCGAAGACCCCGGCACGCGCCCCGTTCCCTTCTCGGACGACAACATCGACGGGAACAACCGCGCCAGGATCCGGGCCCTGCTGCCCGCCTGCGCCCGGGAGCTCTTCCCGGAATAATCGCTCCAAACAGAAATAGAAAACGGCCTCCGGAACCATCCGGGGGCCGCTTTCATCATAAGGAACGGGACTAGTCCACGACGGCGCGGGCCATCGCGTCCTTGTAGTACTTCTGGTTGATGAAGACGTCCTCCTTGTAAGGATTGATGTGACGCTTCTTCGATACGTAGATGATGTAGCCGAGGGCGACGATGTTGGTAACCAGGGCCAGGGCGCTGATGAATACCATCATCGACGGATTGGCCGCTACGACGGACGGATCCACGGTAGTCCCGATCACGGCAGCCTCACCGCCTGCGGCAGCATAGAGCTGCTCGACGGTAGCGACACCTTGGGGGTAGAGGACGGGCAGCGTGGCCCAAGGGTACCACTGCTGGCCATTCTTGAAGGTTTCCTGGAAGAGCGGGAACACCTGGGCGAACATGCACCAGATCGCCAGGGTGTTGGCGCGGTTCTGGATCCAGCCGCCGCGGTTCCACAGCAGGGCCGCGATGGTCGGGGCGAGCAGCAGCGCGACGCCGCAGTACCAGGAGTGCGTGGGCAGGCAGTTGTAGGTGTAGGCGAAGTTCCAGATATCGTAGATGACAATGTAGACCCAGGTCATGTCGGCCCAGATCATGTCCTTCTTATCCTTGGAAGCATAGACGTTCCACCAGGCGGTCATACAGAAGATGTTGATGATACCGGCCACGCCGTTCATCACGTTGTGCCATCCGCCATACTGCCACACGCCTTCGGAGGTGAGCCACCACTTGTTCCAGCCCATCGCTGCGCTTTCGAAGTCGGAAACGCAGGCGATGAGGATGTTGATGGCTACGATGATGAAGGGGAAGGGCTTGAACCAGTGCTTGGCGCCGATGCCCCATTTGTACTTGATCATCATGAAGCCGATACACCCGGCCGTCGCGGCATAGAGCTTGGCATAGTGGAACCAGCCCTGCATATAGACGTGGGTCTGATTGTTCAGCGCCCAATCCGCGCCGGAGCGGACGCCCAGCCAGATGGCGAGGAAGTAGATGGTCAGCGCCAGCGGGATGACCAGGAAGGTGATGATGCCGCCTGCCTTGGTGCGGCGGGCGAATTCATTGAACAGGATCAGGCCCAGCAGGACCACGAGCATCATGCCCCATTGCGCAAGGGCGTGCTCTCCATAGACTTGGAAAAACATACTGTTTGGTTTTAGTTATAAGGTTTAGACATGTGATTCGGTCATTTTCTCCCGGCGCGCCTTCATCAGGACCCAGACGGCCCAGACGGCGGTCAGGACCAGGCACATGGGGACGCCGACCTTCAGGATTTCCAGGGGCATCCAGGTGAAGAGTTCGCCGTTGATGGCGTGGTCCACGATGAGCATCACGCTGCCGCCCCAAAGCATCTTTTCGAGGGCGGGGAGCTGATGGAGGAAGGGCGAGGCCGAGGGGTCGGCGACGGCCTTCGCGTTGGCTTTACGGACGGCACTGGTAATGATGGCCTGTGCCAGGGGCGCTAGATAGCAAGACATATCCTAGATTGTGTTAGTTACTTCTATTTCCTTGATTTCCACTTCGTTGCCGCGAAGGAGCCAGGTCCGGTCGCTGCCGCAGCGGGGGCAGGTCCGGCCGTTCGGGACCGTTTCGTACTCCTGGCCGCAGCCGTCGCAGTGCGTGACGGCGGGGATGATGTTGCAGCGCAACTCGCAGCCTTTCAGGAGGGGCTCCTTGTCCGCGGCCCAGCGCCAGCAGTCGGTCAGGTAACCGGGGACGACGGTGGAGACTTCGCCGATGTTCATAACGACCGCGGACACGTGGTCCACGCCGTTCTCTTCGGCCGTCTGTTTGACGTCCCGGATGATGTAGAAAACGATCCCTAACTCGTGCACGGCTATTTCTTCTTGAAGATGATCTTTCCCGTGCGCTTGATCATGTACGGCAGGATGCCGCTGAACTTGTCCTCGGAGGTGACGAAATGGCTGGCCTCCGGGTGCTCGCGGTACAGGTGGATGGCGTCGAATCCGCACTTGGTCGTACAGATGCCGCAGCCGATGCAGCGGTTGGGGTCCACGACGGAGGCGCCGCAGCTCAGGCACCGGGCGGTCTCCTTCCGCACCTGCTCTTCGGTCAGGGTGCCGTGGTACTCGGCAAAGGCGTTGGAGACGGGCTGGTCGCCGGGAACCTGGCGGGAGCCGTTGTCGTAGGACTCGACGAGGATGTCGCCCTTGTCCAGTTCGATGAAATCGCGCCGGTTGCGGCCTATTGTCATGTGCCCGTGCTGAACGTAGCGGTGCAGGCTCTCGGCGGCCTCCTTGCCGGCCGCAATCGCGTCGATGGCGAATTTCGGCCCCGTGAAGCAGTCGCCGCCCACGAAGATGTCGGGTTCGGCGGTCTGGTAGGTGAGTTTGTCGGCGACGGGATAGACGCCGCGGAAGAACTCGACCTTCGTATCCTTGAGGAGATCCTTGAGGATGACGGTCTGGCCGATGGCGAAGATGACGAGGTCGGCATCCAGCGTAATCAGCTCATTCTCATCGTATTCCGGGGCGAACTTGTGCTCCGCGTTGAAGACGGAAGTGCATTTCTTGAAGACGATGCCCTCGACCTTGTTCGTGCCGAGGACTTCCTTCGGGCCCCAGCCGGGGTTGATGACGACGCCGTCTTCGCGGGCTTCCGCGCGCTCTTCCGGGGAGGCGGGCATGATGTCCTCGGTCTCGAGGGAGAGCATCGTGACGGACGACGCCCCGCTGCGTTTCGCCACACGGGCCGCGTCAATGGCGACGTTGCCGCCGCCGACCACCACGACCTTGCCTTGAACCGGGACGGCGCCGCAGTTGGCGTCGTGGAGGAAGTCGATGGCCGTCGTCGTGCCGGGTAGCGTCTCGCCGGGGATGCCGGGCAGGCGGCCGCCCTGGCAGCCGATGGCGACGTAGAAACCTTTGTAGCCCTGGTCGCGCAGCTGCTGGATCGTGACGTCCTTGCCGACTTCGACGCCGGTGCGGATCTCGACGCCGATTTCCTTCATGATGTCGATCTCGGCCGCGATCACGTCTTTCTCCAGCTTATAGGAAGGAATGCCGTAGCGGAGCATGCCGCCGGGTTCCGCGTTCTTCTCGAAGACCGTAGGCTTGTAACCCATTGTGGCCAGGTAGTTGGCGCAGCTCAGGCCCGCGGGGCCGCCGCCGATGACGGCGATCTTCTCCGGCCAGCGATCCAGGACGCTGGAGGCGATGTTGACCTCGGGGACGAAACGGGTCTCGGCGTGGAGGTCCCGTTCGGCGATGAATTTCTTGACGGCGTCGATGGCGATGGGCTGGTCGATGGTGCCGCGGGTGCAGGCGTCCTCGCAGCGGCGGTTGCAGATGCGGCCGCAGACGGCGGGGAAGGGGTTCTCGCGCTTGATCAGCTCCAGCGCTTCGGTGTATTTGCCTTCGGCGGCCTTCTTCAGATAGCCCTGGACGGCGATGTGGGCCGGACAGGCGGTCTTGCAGGGGGCGGTGCCGGTCGGGTAGCAGTTGATGCGGTTCTTGTCGCGGTAGTCCTCCGTCCACTTGTGCGGGCCCCATTTCGTCGCATCCGGAAGTTCCTGCTGCGGATAGGTCTGGGGGCCGCTCTTGGTGCAAAGTTTCTGGCCCAGGCGCACGGCGCCGGCGGGGCAGTATTCGACGCAGCGGCCGCAGGCGACGCAGTTCTTCGGATCCACCTTGGCCACGTATGCGCTGCGGCTCATGTTGGGCGTATTGAAGAGCTGGGAAGTGCGCAAGGCGTTGCAGATCTTGACGTTGCAGTTGCAGATGGCGAAGATCTTGCCCTCGCCGTCAATGTTGGTGACCTGGTGGACGAAACCGTGGTCCTCGGCCTTCTTGAGGATGGCCATGCACTCGTCGTAGGTGATATAGTGGCCGCGGCCCGTCTCGGCGAGGTAGTCGGCCATGTCGCCGACGCCGATGCACCAGTCACGGTAGTCGTCGGCGCAGCCCTCGTCCAGTTTCTTGCGGCCGTAGCGGCAGGAGCAG
>JAEEGI010030636.1_pt1 | contig 10107 bp, 6 predicted proteins | sample 8958751 | NCBI WGS metagenome assembly JAEEGI01 (sample SAMN16246545, study PRJNA631951) | gut metagenome | biome: gut microbiome; feature: rumen; material: KS-attached | host: Bos | place: Iran: Karaj | collected 2018-10 | reverse complement strand
CTTTTCGATCATCTCCAGCGCATAATCCAGCTTGTCAGCCTCCAGCAGGGACTGGCCAATCTCGCCGCCGCGGGCCTTGGCAAAGGTATAGGCCATGCCGCCGCCGATGATGATGGTGTCGGCCTTTTCCAGCAGGTTGGTGATCACGCCCAGCTTGTCGCTGACCTTGGCGCCGCCGAGTACGGCGACGAAGGGACGCTTGGGATCGTTGAGGGCCTTGCCCATGATCTCCAGTTCCTTCTGGATCAGCAGGCCGCTGACGGCGGGCAGATAGGCCGCGACGCCGGCGGTAGAGGCGTGGGCGCGGTGCACGGTGCCGAAAGCGTCGGACACATAGACGCCGTCTGCGCCGGCAAGATCGGCAAGTGCCTTGGCCGTGGCGGGATCGTTCTTGGTCTCACCCTTTTCATAGCGGGTGTTCTCCAGCAGCAGCAGCTGACCGGGCTTGAGCGCGGCGGCCTTTGCCTGCGCGTCCGGGCCGACCACGTCGCTCGCGAAGATCACATCGCAGTTCAGCAGCTCGCACAGGCGCTGATAAACAGGAGCCAGAGAGAGCTTCTTCAGGCTCTTGCGCCAGTCCTCCTCGGTCAGCTCCTCCGCCTTCTTGCCCTTCTCGACCTGCTTTTTCACAAAAGCCTCATAGGTGGCGTTGGGCTTGCCCAGGTGGGAGCAGGCGATGACGGCCGCACCCTGGTCGAGCAGATACTGAATGGTCGGAAGAGCGGCGCGGATGCGCTTGTCGTCGGTGATCTCGCCGGTCTTCTTGTCCTGGGGCACGTTGAAGTCGCAGCGCAGCAGCACCTTCCTGCCCTTCACGTCGACATCGTAAACGGTCTTCTTGTTATAATTCATGTTTCTCCTCCTATAAAAAGCTCAGTGATATCCTTATTTTGCACGCTCGGCCATCTCGCCTGTGCCGCTCAGGCCGGGGAACCCGGTCTGCCGCAGGGCCTCATAGGTGAGGATGGCGACGGAGTTGCTCAGGTTCAGGCTGCGCGCCTCGGCGCGCATGGGCAGGCGGATGCAGCGGGAGAAATGCTGCATGCGGAACCACTCCGGCAGTCCCGCGGTCTCCTTGCCGAAAAACAGCCAGCAGCCGTCCCGGAACGAGGCTTCGCAATAGCTCTGCGGCGCCTTCGTGGTGGCCAGCCAGCAGTCCTCTCCGGCTTCGGGGCGGCGGGCAAACAGATCGTCCAGATTCTCATACACGCTGATGTCCACGAGGTGCCAGTAGTCCAGCCCCGCGCGCTTGACCGCGCGGTCCGAAATGTCGAAACCCAAGGGTTTGACCAGGTGCAGCTTCGCGCCGGTCGCGGCACAGGTGCGTGCGATATTGCCGCAGTTCTGCGGGATTTCAGGCTCGACCAGGACGATATTGAGCATGAATGCGGTCTCTCCCTCTGTCCGAAAGTCATTTTATTGTAGCGCAAAAAGTTTACGAAATCAACCGGAAAAAGTGATTTTTGACACATTATTTTAGAAAACAAAGCGCATTTCCTGCGACCGGAAAAATTTTTTTGAAAATTTGCGGGAAAATGTGGATTTTTCCATTGTTTCTGCTATAATAATGCCATCTATACTCAAACCAAAGGGGGAATATCCGATGGATCGCAAAATCGCCATCCTCTTTATGCCGGACGATATTGCCTGTGCAAAAGAAAAAACGCCGCTGATGCTGCAATCCGTTTTGTTCTGTCCCATCCTGACGTGGATGTGTATGGAACTGACGGATCTTGGTGTCGAGCGGTTTTTTATTGTCTCAGACGTCAAGGCGCACGAACTGATGCGCCCCTGCATCCCCAAGGACACCGACGTGACCTTTGTGGACGGCGCGCATCACGCGCGCGAGCTGCTCTCCCTTCTTCAGGACGAGAGCGGCAAAGCGATCATCGTCAACGGCGTGGTGCTGCCGGTGGGCGTGTTCTCCGGCGGCGCGGTGTACAACGCGGACGTGCAGGAGTGCTGCACCGTGCTGCGTGAGCATGACGCCTTCGCCGCCTTCCCCAAAGGCGCGGAGATCATGAAGGGCTTTCTTCCCGTCGGCGACGGGGAGGAGCTGCGCGCCACCCAGGCGATGTGCCGCCAGAAGATCCTGGAAAAGCATCTGAACAACGGCGTGATCGTCATGGATCCCAACACCACCTACATCGACCCGCGCGTGAAGATCGGCGCGGGGACGACGATCCTGCCCGGCACGATCCTGCGCGGGGAGACTGCGATCGGCGAGAACTGTACGATCGGCCCCAACGCGATGGTCAACACCTGCGTGATCGGCGATGAGACGACGGTCAACGCCTCCCAGACCAATGAGAGCACGATCGGCAGCCACACCACGGTGGGCCCCTTCGCCTACGTCCGCCCGAACAGCACCATCGGCGACCATGTGCGCGTGGGCGACTTTGTGGAGATCAAAAACAGCGTCATCGGCAACGGCACCAAGATCTCGCACCTGACCTACATCGGCGATTCCGACGTGGGCGAGCGCATCAACTTCGGCTGCGGCACGGTGACAACCAATTACGACGGATTCAAGAAATACCGCTGCACGATCGAGGACGATGCCTTCATCGGCTGCAACACCAACCTGATCGCGCCGGTCACCGTGGGCAGAGGCAGCTACATTGCCGCCGGCTCCACGATCACGGACAACGTGCCGGAAGATGCACTGGCCGTGGCCCGCAGCAAGCAGACGAACAAGGAGCATTGGGCGGCGCGCCGCCGCAAGCTCTTCGAATAAAGCGCTCAAACAATTCACATACATCCATCTCAACAACAGAATCGAAAGAGGAGAGTACCACCATGATTTCTCACGGCAAAGACATCAAGATCTTCACCGGCAATGCCAACCCCAAGCTGGCAGAGGACATCTGCAAGATCATCGGCATGAAGCTCGGTGAAGTGGAGGTCAAGAGCTTCGCGGACGGCGAAGTCTCCGTCTCCATGTATGAAACCGTTCGCGGCAGCGACGTGTTTCTGGTCCAGTCCACCTGCAAGCCGGTCAACAACAACCTCATGGAGCTGCTGATCCTGATCGACGCATGCCGCCGCGCCTCCGCCGGCCGCATCACCGCGGTCATCCCCTATTTCGGCTATGCTCGTCAGGACCGCAAGGCCAAGTCCCGCGACCCCATCTCCGCGAAGCTCGTTGCCAACATGCTCGTGGCCGCCGGTGCGGACCGCGTGCTGACCATGGACCTGCATGCCGCGCAGATCCAGGGCTTCTTTGATATCCCCGTGGACAACCTCTTCGGCAATCCCGTATTCGTCAACTACTACGCCAGAAAGTTCGGCGACCGCTGCGAGGACATGGTTGTCGTCTCCCCCGACGTGGGCTCCGTCGCCCGCGCGCGCATGTTCGCCCAGAAGCTGCACATGGGTCTCGCCATCGTCGACAAGCGCCGCCAGAAGGCCAACGAGTGCGAGGTCATGAACGTCATCGGCGACGTTGCCGGTAAGGAGTGCATCCTCTTTGACGACATGGTCGACACCGCCGGCTCCCTGTGCAACGCGGCCAAGGCCGTCGTCGAGGTCGGCGGCGCGTCCAAGGTCTACGCCTGCGCATCCCACGGCGTGCTCTCCGGTCCCGCGATCGACCGCCTGGAGGCCAGCAACATCGAAGAGCTCGCTCTGCTTGACACGATCCCCGCGCATCCGGAAGCCGCGCGCGGCCGCATCAAGTACCTGACCGTGGCGCCCATGTTCGCCGAAGCGATCGAGCGCACCTATCAGGAGATCTCCATCGCAAAGCTGTTCACCTGATCACACCCAGGCAGGGCTGAGGAGAGGAACTCTTTGGCCTTGCCTTTTTTTGAGGAATACCATGGCTCTGTTTGCAAAACGAATCAGCGGCGGCGCTGAGTGGCTGCTGGTGTGCCTGGGCAATTACGGGCAGAAATATGAAAATACACGCCACAACATCGGCTTTATGGCGGCCGACCGTCTGGTGGAGCAGCGGGACCTGCGCTGCAACCGGCTGCGCTTTCGCGCGCTGACGGAGCTGATCGAATTCGGCGGGGCCCGCGTGCTTCTGATGAAGCCGCAGACCTACATGAACCTCTCCGGCGAGGCCGTGGGCGAGGCCGCGCGGTTTTACAAGATCCCGCCGGAGCATGTGCTGGTGATCTCGGACGACGTGTCCCTCCCGCTGGGCAAGCTGCGCGTGCGCGGCAGCGGCAGCGCGGGCGGGCACAACGGTCTGAAGAATATTATCGCCCACCTGGGAACCGACGCCTTCCCCCGCGTGAAGGTCGGCATCGGCGCGCCGAGCAACCCGGAATACGACATGGTGGACTGGGTGATCGGGACCTTTTCCGCCGGCGAGCGCAAGATCGTCAATGAGGCGATCGACCGTGCGCTACAGGCTGCAGAGTGCGTGATTGCCGAGGGCGTGATGGCGGCGCAAAACAAATTCAATTAACGCATGGGAACAGGGCGCCTGACGGCGCCCTGTTCCATTTGAAAGGCTTTCCCGCACAGCAGAGGAAGTTTCCCGAAAATCGGTATTTACTTTCCGCCGCGGCACTATTATAATATGGTAAGTTTGCAACAGACGGGTACGGCATGTACACCCCCCGGGGTGTCGCGCCGCGCCCTTTCGCGCGTTATCGGAAAGGAGGGACGGGGGATGGACGTGCTCAGCCGCGCGATCGCAGCACTGCCGGAGGTGCAGGAGCTGCTGCTCAATCTGGACGCCGGACGCAGTCCCGTCGCCGTCTCCGGCCTCTCGCCGGTGCACCGCGCGCTGATCGCCGCCGCACTGCACCACTCGTCGCAGCGGCCCATCGTGCTGCTCTGCGCTGACGAGGGCGAAGCCACGCGCATGGCCGGCGACCTGCAGACGCTCACGGAGGAGACCCCCGCGCTGCTTTTCGCGCGCGAATGGCAGCTGCGTGACCGCGTCTCCGCCTCCCACAGCTTCGAGCAGCAGCGCCTCGGCACGCTCTTCGAGCTCTCCCGCGGACATGCGCCCGTCCTGGTCGCCACCGTGGACGGCATGATGCAGCGCACGCTGCCGCCCGTCGCCCTGCGCGACGCGGCGTTTTCCCTTCGCCCCGGCGACGTACACAAGCTGGACGCCCTGGCCCGCGCACTGGGCGCGGCGGGCTACGTCCGCACCGAGCAGGTGGAGGGCGTGGGGCAGTATGCCCTGCGCGGCGGCATCCTGGATATCTGGTCGCCGCTGAGCGAGCCGGTGCGCGTGGAATTCTTCGACGACGAGATCGACGCGATGGGCGAGTTCGACGTGGCCACCCAGCGCCGCACGAGAAACGTTTCGCAGCTGACCGTTCTGCCGGCGGCGGAGGTGCTCCTCGACGCCGCCGAGGGCGGCCGGGACGCACTGACGGCGCGGCTGGAGCACGCGGCAAAGCAGCTGGAGAAAAAGGGCGGCGAAGCCGCTGCCAAAACCCTGAGGGCGGACTTAAGCCGGCTGGAACAGGGCCTGCCGCTGGGCGGCACGGACCGCTATCTCACCGCGTGCTACCCCACGCCGGTGAGCGCGGCGGACTATCTGCCGCCCGACGCGCTGGTGCTCCTCAGCGACGGCGCGCGCGTGCTCGAGCGCGGCAAAAACTTTCTCTGGGAGCTGCAGCAGGACGTGCAGCCCCTGATCGAAACCGGCGAGCTGGCCGGCGCGTTTTCAGAGGTTTCCCTCTCCGTCGAGGCGCTGGGCGCGCAGCTTTCCGAATTTCCGATGGCTCTGCTGGACAGCCTGCCCACCTCCCGCAATTTCGCCGCACCGCGGCTGCTGCTGAGCGTCAATGCCCGTCAGCTGCCCTCCTACGGCGGCAGTCTGGAGACCGCCGCAGGCGAAATGACGCAGTACCTGGCCGCAGGCAGCGGCGTACTGGTCCTGTGCGGCAACGAAACGCGCGGGAAAAACCTGCTGCGGCTGCTCTCCGAGCGCGGCATGCAGGCCCGCTCCGACCTGAAAAACGAACTGCTCCCCCGCCCCGGCGAGGTGAGCGTGGGCCTCGGCGCGCTGAGCGCGGGCTGCGAATTTCCCCAGCTGCATCTGGTGATCCTGACCGAGGGACAGCTGACCGCGCCGGTCTCCGGCCGCAAACGCCCCGTGCGTCAGAAAAAGGACACCAGCCGGCAGAAGCTGCAGTCCTACGCCGACCTTTCCCCCGGCGATCTGGTGGTGCATGTGCACCACGGCATCGGCCGCTTTGTGGGCATCGAGCGCATGCGCGTGGAGGGCGTGGACAAGGATTATATCAAAATCGCCTACGCCGGAAATGACAGCCTCTACGTTCCTGCCACGCAGCTGGATCTGGTGTCCAAGTACATCGGCGGCGGTGAGGACGAAGACGGCGGACGCACCAAACTCAACAAGCTGGGCGGCACGGACTGGACGCGCGCCAAGACGCGCGCCAAGGCCGCGGCGAAGGATCTGGCCAAGGGGCTCATTGCCCTGTATGCCGAGCGGCAGCGCCGCCCGGGCTTTGCCTTTTCTCCGGACTCGCCCTGGCAGCGGGAATTTGAGGACGCCTTTGACTTTGCCGAGACGGAAGATCAGCTCCGCGCGATCGAGGAGATCAAGGCCGACATGGAGCGCAAAACGCCCATGGACCGGCTGCTCTGCGGCGACGTGGGCTACGGCAAGACCGAAGTCGCGCTGCGCGCAGTGATGAAGTGCATCCTCGACGGCAAGCAGGCCGCGCTGCTCGTGCCCACCACGGTGCTCGCCCAGCAGCACTATGCCACCGCTGTCAACCGCTTCCGCTCCTTCCCCGTGACGATTGAGGTGCTCTCGCGCTTCAAAACGCCGCAGCAGAAAAAAAAGGTGCTCGAGGAGACCGCGGCGGGCCGCGTGGACCTGCTCATCGGCACGCACAGCCTGCTGCAAAAGAACATGCGCTTCAAGGATCTGGGCCTGCTGATCATTGATGAAGAGCAGCGCTTCGGCGTGACGCACAAGGAAAAGCTGCGCGAGCTTGCCCGGCAGGTGGACACGCTGACGCTGACGGCCACGCCCATTCCCCGGACGCTGAACATGGCGCTGAGCGGTATCCGCGACATGTCCACGATCGAGATGCCGCCGTCCGACCGCCAGCCGGTGCAGACCTACGTGCTTGAGCACGACTGGGGCGTGATCGCCGACGCGATCCGCCGTGAGCTTTCTCGCGGCGGGCAGGTCTACTACCTGCACAACCGCGTGGAGACCATCGACCGCTGCGCGCTGCAGCTGCGCAAGCTCCTCGGCGAGGAGGTCGCGATCGCCGTGGCCCACGGCAAGATGGATGAGCGCACGCTCTCCTCCGTGATGCACCAGATGGCCGACGGCGAGATCCAGGTGCTTGTGTGCACGACGATCATCGAAACCGGCATCGACATCTCCAACGTCAACACGCTGATCATCGAGGATGCGGACCGGCTGGGCCTTGCCCAACTGCACCAGATCCGCGGCCGCATCGGGCGCAGCGCCCGCCGCGCCTATGCCTACATGACCTACCGCCCCGGCAAGATCCTCACGGAGGTCGCCGCCAAGCGCCTGACCGCGATCCGCGAATACGCGGAGTTCGGCTCGGGCTTTCGCATCGCGATGCGCGATCTGGAGATCCGCGGCGCGGGCAACCTGCTGGGTCCCGAGCAGTCGGGCTACATGATGAGCGTGGGCTATGACATGTATCTCCAGCTGTTGGAGGAAGCCGTGCTGGAAGAGCGCGGCGAGAAGAAAAAGGCGCGCGCCGACTGCAGCGCGGATCTGACGATCTCGGCAAACCTCCCCGAAAGCTATATTCCCTCTCCCGAGCAGCGCATGGATATCTACCGCCGCATTGCTGCCCTGCGCACACAGGATGAGTCCCGCGACCTGCTCGACGAGCTGATGGACCGCTACGGCGACCCGCCCCAGAGCGTACTGGCGCTGCTGGATGTGGCGCTGCTGCGTACCGCCGCGTCCGAGGTGGGCGTGTGCGACGTGACACAGCGGGGCGACACGCTGACCTTCTCCTTCGGGACAGATTTTCCGGTGGAGGCGGTGATGCGCGTTTGCACCGCGCCGAAAAACAAACACCGATTGACCCTGCGTGCCGGGACGGAGCCAAAGCTCGCGCTCAAGCTCCGATCCGGCGAAGACACCCTGCAAAGCGCGCTGGATCTCATTGAAGACCTGCGCGTCAACCGCGAAAGTAAAGAGAAATGAGGAAGGCAACATGTTGAAAAAACGCATCGTATCCCTGCTGATCGCTGCGGCGGCCGGCGCACTTATGTTCCTGGGCATCAATCTGATCTCCTCGCCCGCCATGGCCGAGGGCAGCATCCGCGAGGGCCTGCTCTACGAGGCCACCGGCGTCTGTCCGGACACGGACGTGCTGCGCTTGGAGGACAACAGCGCCAGCGCAGACCTGTACGCCTTCTGGCTGGGCAGCACCTGCTCGCAGCTGGATCAGCTGCTGCGCCAGTACACCGGCGAGGGGCTTGACCTGAGCGGTACGCTGCCCAGCGGCACCAGCGTGCTGGACTACGTCAAAAATGATGCCATCCGCACAGTCACGCAGCAGCTCGTGCTGGAAAACATGGCCAAAAAGTACGGCGTGGCACTGACAGAGGAGAATCGCAATGCGCTGGCCCAGCAGCACGAACAATATGTGGAGGCCCTCGGCAGCGAGGAAGCCTACCGCGCAGAGCTGAACAAGCTGGGTCTGCGCGAGGAGACCTATGAGCGCATCCTCAGTTCGGATTATCTTTATACGGGGCTGTATGATCTCTTCTCCACGCCAGGCAGTTCTCTGGCACCGACGGAGGATGATCTGGTAGCCCTGGCCGCCGAGGAGGGCTTTATCTCCGCCGACCACATCCTGATCATGACCGTGGATCCTGCCACCGGCCAGCCGCTGGACGACGAGACCGTGGCCCAAAAGCGCGCCACGGCGGAAGATCTGCTCGCGCAGCTGCGCGCCAGTGACGACCCTGTTACGCTGTTTTCCGCCCTCGCCGACGAGTACAGCGAGGACACCGGCCGCGCCGCCAATCCGGACGGCTACACCTTCAACGAAAACAGCGGCTTTGTCACCGAATTCACCGACGCCGCCTACGCCCTCGCCGAGGGCGAGATCAGCGATATCGTCGAGAGCATGTACGGCTATCACATCCTGCTGCGCAAGCCCCTCGACCGCACCGACGCGGTCCAGATCGCACAGCCGGACTATTTCGATCACTACTTCATGGGCGCCGTGGACGAGGCCAAGGTCGTCACCTCCGACGCGCTGGAGAAGATCGACGTCTCCGCGCTCTACGCCGCGCTCACTGCCGCGCAGAGCGCCCAGCAGACCGACTGATCCGGTCTGAACGCGCATTTCCGCATCCGCCGTGCAGGCGGCCCGACTTCTCGGGCCGCCTGCGTTTTTTTGCGTCTGCACAGCCCCTCTTAGGCGCAAAAAGCCGCACAAATCCATCAATAACGGCTCTCACGGCTCAAATTGTTATCAATTTAACAATTTGCAGGAAAAAAACCATAAGTTGCATCGAAAACAGCACATTTTGCAGTTGATTTTTCAAAACTGCTTGTGTATAATCAACGCGTCGGTACATTTATCAATCACTTTATTATTTTAAATAAGGAGAAGTATTATGAAAGACCTGTACGTTGTCAACTGCTGCCGCACCGCCGTTGGTTCCTTTGGCGGTTCCCTGAAGAACACCCCCGCCGCTGACATGGGCGCCATCGTCGTCAAGGAAGCCCTCAAGCGCGCCAACGTCGCTCCCGAGAACGTGGACGAGCTGATGTTTGGCTGCATCCTCACCGCCGGTCTCGGCCAGAACGTTGCCCGTCAGGTCGGCGTCAAGGCCGGTCTGCCCTACAGTGTGCCCGCCTACACCGTCGGCATGGTCTGCGGCTCCGGCATGAAGGCCGTGATCGAGGCTGCCCGCGCGATCCTCGCCGGCGACGCCAACATCGTTGTCTGCGGCGGCACCGAGAACATGAGCGCCGCTCCCTTCGCCTCCTTTGACTCCCGCTGGGGCGCCCGCATGGGCGACAAGAAGCTGGTCGACACCATGATCAAGGACGGCCTGTGGGATGCGTTCAACAACTATCACATGGGCACCACCGCCGAGAACATCTGCGCTGTGTGGGGCATCACCCGCGAAGAGCTCGACGCC
>JAEEGI010030635.1_pt1 | contig 10107 bp, 9 predicted proteins | sample 8958751 | NCBI WGS metagenome assembly JAEEGI01 (sample SAMN16246545, study PRJNA631951) | gut metagenome | biome: gut microbiome; feature: rumen; material: KS-attached | host: Bos | place: Iran: Karaj | collected 2018-10 | reverse complement strand
CAAGAATAAGTCTATAAGTAACATTCTTCTTAGCTTCTCCTTCAAGTTGTTTATGCATATCTTCATGTGTTGTTTTAGTAAATTGATAATATAAATCCATCGAGATACCTTGACTTGCTAATTGATGTTCCATTTGATGCATCATATGATGTACTTCTTCATCAATCATTTCTTCAGGAATATCAACTTCTGTATTATCTGCAATCTTAGCCATTACATCATCAACAAACTTATTCTCAGCTTCTCTTTCTTTTCTTTCTTTAATTTCGCCTTCTAAATAAGCGTTTAATGTTTCAGGTGAATTAACTCCTTCAATAGCTAAATCATCAAAGAAATCTTCATTTAATTCAGGAATTACTTTTTCCTTAATTTCATGTACTTTTACTTTAAATGTTGCTTTAGCTCCTGCAAGTGATTTTTCTTGATAATCTTCTGGGAAAGTTACTTCAATTTCTTTTTCCTCTTCACTCTTCATACCAATTAATTGTTCTTCAAATCCTGGTATAAATGTATGAGATCCGATTTCTAATGAATAGTTTTCTCCTTTACCACCATCAAAAGCTACGCCATCTTTAAATCCTTCGAAGTCAATTGTAACAACGTTTCCATTTTCTACTTTTCCATCACGAAGAACTAATTCTTTATATTTATCTAATAATTTATCTTGTTCTTCTTTGATTTCTTCTTTTGTTACTTTAACTTTTTCTTCTTTAACACCTAAAGATTTATACTTCTTAATATTTACTTCTGGTTTAGTAATAACCGTGAATAAATATGTAATACCATCTTTATTAATATCTTTAATATCAACTTTTGGTTCAACAACTGGAATTACTTTTTCATTCTTTAACATATCAGAATATGCTTTTTGTAAAAGACTATCTGCTGCATCAAAGAATAAACTAGCTTCTCCATAATGTTTAATGTATACATCATATGGTGCTTTTCCTGGACGGAATCCAGCTATTTTGGCATCTTTATTACGTTTTTTGAATGCTTTATCACAAGCATCTTTCCATTCTTTACCTTTTATTTCAACTGTAAATTCATGTTTGTTTTTATTCTTTTCCATTCTTTTCCTCCAACTTCCATATTATATAAGAAAAATTTATATACTTCAAGTTTAAATTATAATTTATTTTTTTTATTAATAAAAATAAAAAGAGACATGTGTCTCTTTTTTTATCCTCTTGCAGTAAATGCTTGACTTGCTTCTTCTTTTCCTTTTTCAACGGCTTGTCTATAATCAGATATTTCAGCATTAATTATATCGTAAACTGCTGTCGATAATGCTTCAATTTCATCAGCTGCTTTTGTTATTCTAGTTTGATAATTTGCTACAATAGCACCATCAGGATCATAAAAAGCAATATTCATTGGTAATCCTCTAAATCCTTTTACTAAAACATCAAATTGTCCTTTAAACCAATTATTTGTTTCTTCTACAGCATCAGGATCCATTACAGCTTGATTATTTGGTCCCAAAGGTTGTAGGCCAATACCTGTTCCTTCGCCTTGATCAAATGGTTTATCTTTATTTACAGTGAAATAATCATCTTCTATAGTTGGAGCACCAAGAGATGAAGCTAAACTATTATAAGCTATAACAGCATCCGTACAAATTTCATATAGAACTATTAAAGCGCTTGTTGCAATATTGTAAAGTTTTTTAGAGTTATTTTGTTGAAATCTTTCCGCATTTGGTGCTTTCCATTGTTTACTTAATCTAAACCAAAATTCTTGTAAAGCTTCATTATAATCCCATGCTAATTTTTTTCCTTGATCATACAAACTATATATTTGATCTTTTGCAGTTACAACATTTAAACCAGTGTAATCCATTTTTTTCATCACTCCTATTCTTAATATCAATATACCATCTACAAAATGATTATGCAATTGAATTATGAATTATTTACACAAAAAAATAGACATTTCGTCTATTTTACTAAACTATATAATTTTTTAATTTCATGAGGAAGTAATTTACGATATTCCCCACTCTTTAAACTTTTAACATCTAAAAAAGCAAATCTTGTTCTTGTTAATTTAATAACATCATATCCAATACTTTCAAACATCTTTTTAACTTGATGATTATGTCCTTCATGGATAGTTAATTCAACTAAACTAGTTTGTGTTTTCTTATCAAAACTTTTTAATTTAACACGTGATTTACTTGTTATAAAGTTGTCTATCTTAACACCATCTTTTAATTTATTAATATCAACACCATTAATAATACCTTTGATTTTAGCAAGATATACTTTATCAATATTATTTTTTGGATGAATTAGTTTATTTGTTAACTCTCCATCGTTTGTTAACAATAAAACACCTGTAGTATCATAATCTAGTCTTCCAACTGGATAAATTCTTTTATCCGTTTCAATTAAGTCAATTACGGTTTTTCTTCCTTTTTCATCACTGCTTGTACAAACGATACCTCTTGGTTTATTAAGTAAATAATATACTTTTGAATCACTATCTTTAGTTAAAAGGTTACCATCAATCATTATTTCATCACTACTACTTACTTTCATACCAATAGTTGCTACTTCACCATTAACTAATACTTTTCCATTTTTTATTAATTCTTCGGCTTTTCTTCTTGATGTATATCCATTATCACTTATAACTTTTTGTAATCTATCCATCATAATCACCATCTATTACCTTAACTTTATTATATATTATTTCTTCTAATAAGTTATCAAATTCATCACAACGATTATCATCACCTATTAACATAACATCATTAAATCGACTTAATAATTCTTCTTTATTATTATAAATATAATCACCTATTTTATTTATTATTTTTTCTTTATCTAATAGTTCATTATACCATAATAATCCCACTAATTGATTATACATAGAAAGTAATTTATCATTATTTAATTCTAATATTTTATTATAACTTTCAGGATAATCATTAATAATAATATAAAAGTTTTTATCAGTACTTAATCTTTCTAAATAATCTTTATCATTACAAGATTTATTATATATATATTCAATAAAATGTTCTAGTGAATAATAAGAATTACCTCTATTTATACTATTTTGATTAATTAAAAAATGAAAGTTACTTGAAAACTGTAATAAAGTATGTCCATTCTTATTATTTATTAAATAATCAAGAGTAAAATCATTAATCATGAAGTCTTTACTATTTTTAACAGAATCAACAATATCATCAAGAATTCTTTCTAGAATTCTATTTCGACTTACTGTTATATATTCTTTTTTTTCTTCATCATTATATTCTTCATTAAGTATCTTATTTATTAATGTATAAATTTCATATACTCTTTCAAATTGATCGTTTGTTAAATGATACTTGCCTAAATACATTGCAATCTTATTTTTCTTTAACAAATCAATAATACTTGGCATATAATCCTCCTATTTAATCTTTTCATTACTTAAAGAATTGATTATTTCATTTATATAAAACATTCTAATTTGCAAAATATTTTTTAAATTGCTATTAAAAGCTCCATTTAAAGCCATATGATCTAAATAATGATTTTTTAATATTAATTTATATCCATCTAATAATAAATCTTTATTATAAATATCTGGATTCATACAAAGATATGTAAAATATAACTTCATAAAATCTAAAAAGCCTTCATAATCATCGCCTAAAGCCTTTTTACGGAGTTTAATATCTTCTACTATTATACGAAAGATATTACCATAAGGTGCCATATCTTTATTCTCAATTTTATCATTATCACAAAAGTAATTATACCATAAAGCTCTTGACATATTATAATATATTAAATCTCCATATTCATAATAATCGATATAAGGTTCAATAATTTTAAGCATTTGATTAATATCATATACTTTATACATATGCATTAAACTATAATCCATCATATCTTTAGTTACATATTTTAAATATTTACGATTTTTAATACTACATAATCTAGAAAATAATCCATAATTTTCATATACAATTGAATCATGAGTATCATAAAAATCACTATATTCACGGATTAATTTCATTATTCTAAATATTTCAGTTAATTCATCATTGGTAACATGATTTTTTAAAACAAAATAAACATATTCTGGATGTAATATTTGATATACAACATTTTTTGCAATATCTTTCATAGAAACCTACTTAATATGAATATAATTATTATTAGTATAACTATTAAATATCATTTCTAAAAATAAATAATAGTTTTTTAATAAATTAAAGTCATGATTGATATGAAAATAATCATTTAATCCTTGAATTCTTAATCTATCTATTATCATATCATGATTATTAATAACATCTAATAAAATATCATCAATGTTCTCTTGATGAACAAAATATGTATTATAAATTATGAAATTAATAATAATATTACGACATGATAAACCATATTTAGCTCGAAGTTCTATAGGAAAATTATTATCAAAAGTTTGAATTTGTTTACATACTTCATACAAAGTTGGAGAAACTGTATCAATTTCTGATAACTCATGACCACTATAAAGATTATCAAAAATACCTTTTATATAATTATTAATTGTATAGTAGAATCCAAGAGGATCTTCTTCTCTAAATTTAATTGGATCTAATATTAATCTAATTAAACTTGCAATATTATTTTTTTGAATAGAAAATGTTTTATTTAATCTTTCAAGAAAAGCTTTATCTATCATTTTTTGTACATATTCATCTAATTCTTGTAATAGTAAAAGAAAACTTTGTCGATCATAAATAAATTTATTTTCACGACAAAATTTTTCTATTAAATTTAGTTTATCTTCGAATTGGTTCATGATTTCTTTCCCCTTTCGTTAAAAACAATTTATTAATGAAAACACATAGATTTTTATCATCAATACTATATTTAGTAAAACCATTTAAATTAAAGACATCATGATAATAATTAATATTTGTACTTAATTTATCAAAGATATTTTCGATTTCATTAAGAGTATATTTACTATGATTAAGCCAGTAATCACAAATGATAATTATCATAATAGAGCGCATAAAATTATTTAATTCATCATCTAAGTTCATACATACTTTTAAATATTTATGAAATACTTCACACATTTGTACAAATGGATGAGTTGAAGTAACTTTATTTCCAACATGAATATAACTATATTTATATAAATCAAAATAATAATCATCATGATAATCTTTTAAATAATCATTAGGATAAAAAATAATATTTAAAAGAAAAGCTACATCATAATCATCGATATTATAACTATTAACGTATTCAATAATATTTGTTTTTAATTCCTCAACACGATTATCTTTCATGATTTTAATAAAGATCTTCAAAATATATTCTAAAAACTGTTGGCTTTTAGATTTAGAAGTATAAAGATATAAATACTTTGTTAATAAGTCTCTTTCTTCTAATTTTAAATCTCTTACTAAATTTAAATATTCATATATTAAATCGTTCATATTATATTCGTTTTCTCTTATCTAGTTCTCTTTTATCAATATAAATTACTTTGCCATTATCAGGTTTGATTGTATGGTCTCCAATTACTACCCAAATAATCTTTGGAGGATTTTTTGGCATCTCAGCCCATCCGTCAGTAAAGATGATTTTATTAGCAACTCTTCTTGTAAAAGCTCCTGCTGCTACATCAAAGTCTGTTCCTCCTCCACCTTGATAATTCAAGTTATTAATATCCATTTCATTTCTTATAATATTAAAGCCATAAAATTTTGTATCAAAACATCCTACTTTTACTTTGGCATTTAACATAATATTTTTACATTCTCTTAAGAATGTTTTTAATAATTCTTCATCAATAGATCCTGATGTATCAAGAACTATTTCAACTTCGGCCATTGGTGTTTCTTCAAGATTAGCTCTTAAAATACCATCTTCAATTTGAGCATTTTTATACGACCAATCAAGATCAAAAGTAATACAATCACGAAGAATATATCGCCAATCAATAAGTCCTTTACTAATACCTATTTCTCCAAGTTTTCTTAAGTATGTTGATGGTCCCTTACCTGCTTGTCTTGACATTTGATTATCTCTTATTTCTTCTTTCATCTTTTCAAGTTTGTCTTTTTTAGTTTCATTATTTTTCTTGAATGATTCTTTTTCACCATCTTCATTAAAGGCTTCTTGTTCATTTTCAATTCTTTTCTTACGACGTTCTTCTTGTTTTTCTTCTTCGCTTGATGCTTGCTTTTCTTTCTTTTTACCTTGTCCCCATCTAGCATGTGAATCATGGCCGAATGATGAACCACCATTATTATTCTCTTTACCATCTTTATTAAGTTTATCTAATAGCTTTTGGAATAATTGTTTATTCTTATAAAAAACTTCATATAATTCTTCAGAATTGTATTCAGAAGCCCAAGGAACATCAATAACACCCTCAACAAGAGGAAGTCCATCTTCATGTAAAAATGCATTGATAACGGCATCTGTTACAAAGTTCCATACATCCATATCTTTATTCTCTAATCGATCCATATGATTAAAAGCAATATGACATATTTCATGGGCAAGAATAAAGACTTGTTCATCTTCGGTTAATTTATCCATGAACTCTTCATTATAGAAGACATCAAAACCATTTGTTGCTGCTGTATCAATGGTATTATCAACTTTATATGATACATTAGTTATAATTGTTCCAAAGAAAGGATATTTTACTAATAATTTATTTTTAATATTTAATAAATCAAATTTCATATATCCTCCTATTTTCTTAATACTTTTTCTCTTTCATGTGATAGACTATCGATTATTAAAAAGCGCTCCGGATCATTTTTAATCCAAATTTTATTAAATAGATCAATATATTCAGGTGGAAGTTTGGATATTACACCATAACAATCTCTAATATATTCAACAGGACAATATGACATATTAGCTACAAAGGCATAATAATCCATTTCATTGCTAATATTACTAACTGCTTTTAAACATTCATCCCACAAATTATTCTCAATAATCGCTTTAACTGGAACCATTGGTCTAAAACAAAATTTAATAAATAAGTCAACTATTTCTTTATCAACTAAAGTATATAAAACTTGTAAATTACCTGATTCATTTAAAACGTTTGATACCATTTCCCATTTACGAGGATCAGCGTTTGGTGTCATACCATTATATTTTGTTCTTAAATATTCTCCTTTAGTATATGCCATAAAAGTTGTAACTAAGGGATTTAATCCTTTTTTTGAAGCCCAATTAATCCAACTTTTGTAATCATCTTTTACATAAACGTGGGCAAGACGACTAAATAATGGTTTACTAATTTCATGAGCTGCTAAACTATCTAATGTTTCATTACCAGCAGCTACAACACGTGCATTCTCTGGTAATCTCCAAATACCATTTACTTCTTTAGATAACATAATATTAAAGATAAAACCTTGAATAGATGGGAATGCATTAGATAATTCATCAAAGAAAACAATATGTAAATGATCTTTATCTTCATTACATAACTTTTCTAATTTAACAAGCCATGTTGGTTTATAATCTTCCATTCCATCTTCAGAATCGGTATAAACGCCATCAACTGGTGGTGCATAAACCGTTTTACCATTAATTATTTCTGGTGTTGCATTACGTAGATATATTACAATTCTTTGAGGGTCAATAGCTTTAATTCTTGAACTTTTACCTACGCCAGTAGGACCATGCATATAAAAGGAAATATTACTATCTAAATAACCTTTAATTACTTTATCTTCTCTTGAATCTTCATAAAGGTTATATAATAATTGATTATTACTTTTCTTAGTACTATTTGCCATTATTTTTTACCCCCAATCCACCTAATTTTTTTACCATTTCTTTCATACCATTAACTTGGTATTCATTAACACGTCTTTCTAATTCTTCTTTTCTTGATTGTCCACGTTGAAGACGACGTAACTCTTTAATTTCACGTAATTTTTCTAAACGATCTTGATCGTTTTTAGCCCATAGATTTTCAAATAAAGCTAATGGTTCTTCACCAACTTTTACCATGAAATTATATACTTTTTCAAAATTATTAATATCAACTCTTGATAGAGATAGTGCTGTAACATATTTTTGATTAGTATCCATAACAAAGGCATTATCATCATAATTACCATTTATAACATCTTCAAGACTAATAGTTTTTGTTTTACAGAACGCAATAAAACTTTTTGTAACTTCTTCCCCAATTAAACCATTAAGAAGTGATACATTACTTGTTTCATATAAAACTTTTGATGCCATTTCCCATTTACGAGGATCAGCATTTGGTGTTATACCATTATACTTTGTACGAAGATTAACACCATTAGTAAATGTCATATAAGCAATAATTGCTGGATGAATATTATTATTAACGGCCCAATCTAACCATTCTTTAAGATTATCTGATATATAAATATGTCCAAAACGACTAAATAGTGGTTCTGCTAGTTCATTTGCAGAAATAGATTCATCAATTTCATTACCTGCTGCTATGACACCAGCGTTTTTAGGTAGACTCCACATACCATTAACTTCACGATCAAGAATGATATTAAAACAAAATCCTTGAATAGCTAATGGTGCATTTGTTATTTCATCAAAGAATACAAGATGCATATTATCATCAACTGATGCACGTTCTTCAAATGTTTTTAACCATGTTGGTTTCTTATCTTGCATCATACCTTCTCTAAGTACAGTTACCGTTCCATCTTCTTTTTTTACAACAGGTGGAATATATACACTTTTACCATTAATACTATCAATTGATTGATTACATAAATAAATTACTTTAGCATCAGGATCTATTTGCATAACACGAGCACTTTTACCAACACCTGTATCTCCATGTAAGAATGGTGAAATACCACTTTTTAATAATTCTTTAGCTAAATCAGTATAAGATAATTGATTATTTTGTAAATTAAATGGATTGTTTGTTAAATAATCATTATAACTACTATCTTTTCTAATAGTTGAAATAGTCATAATATCATTAACCATTTTTTCATTTAAGAAGCTAGCCATATTACTTTTTTCATAATTAGCTTCTCCGTCATTTTCAAGCCAATATCTAATACCTGATAATAATCCATATACTGATACTAATAATCCTTTTTCACGATCTACATACCAAGGTACATTAGTAACTTTTAACCAGTAGACTTTATCTTTAACACACTCTTCTCCATTACTTAATAATTGTTCTTCATTATTACATACAAATCGAACATACTTATCTTTTCCTAAAACATATTCTTGATATAGATTCTTTTCATCTAAATTATATTTTTTATCTGTTGTCATATGTCTTTTAGATAGTCTTGCAATACGTTCAAGTTCAATTATTTTATCTTCATCAGTTTCGATAAATAATGGATATTCTCCCATATATACAATTTCATCTTTTTTAAGATCACCTTTGATAAGCTTCTTATCTTCTATAGAATCAATTTCAATAACTGGTCTAATTGCTGGTGATTTTGCAAAACGATCGGCTTCAAAATGTTTATATGAAGAGATATCTTCTGATGTAATAAGTGCGATAAAATCTTTACCTGTTGTACTAGTCCAATAAAAAGTATAACCAAGCTTATCTTTTACAGCTCCTGATAGAACTGCTAAATCTGTTGGTTTTGCTTCAATATTATTGTTTTTAAAGATACTTAATTTACCATCAAATAAAGCAACTTCTGATATATTATCAAGTAATCTTATAACTGTTTTTTTCATATATAAATGCTCACCCCAATGGCGCTTATAATACCACAAAATCAATATTTTTTCAAGTTTTTAGATATTATTCAACAAAAAAAGAACATAAATGTTCTTTATTTAATAACTAATTCTTTTTTAGGAGATAAAAACTCCATATCTAGAAACTCTTTCATATTACCAGCTAGATTATTCATTTTAATTTTTTCATAGAATCTAATTGGATCATCAATAATACCTTCTAGACATTTAATATACATTGAAAAATCATTATTTTTACAATTAATAATAATATATAAAAACATCTCATTAATAACCTTTTTAAAATTATCTAAATCATAACTATTAGTTTCATATAATGAAATAATTCCTTTCAAACTAACTAATTCATTAAAAATATCTAATAAATCACATACAT
>JAEEGI010030633.1_pt1 | contig 10107 bp, 10 predicted proteins | sample 8958751 | NCBI WGS metagenome assembly JAEEGI01 (sample SAMN16246545, study PRJNA631951) | gut metagenome | biome: gut microbiome; feature: rumen; material: KS-attached | host: Bos | place: Iran: Karaj | collected 2018-10 | reverse complement strand
TCGAGCGTGGGTATCATGGCCCAGTGGCCGTAGAAGGGGCGGTCCTGCTCGTCCGGCGAGGAGAACATGCTGGGGTCGTCGGCAACGACGATGATAACGCCTTTGGTGCCGATGATGGCGGCATTCATAAAGGGGTCGCCGCACACGTTCAATCCCACGTGTTTCATACATGTCATGGCGCGTTTGCCTGCGTAGGCCACGCCTATGGAAGCCTCGAGGGCGGTTTTTTCGTTGGCGCACCAGTTGGCGATAACGCCTTTCTCCTTGGCTTCTTTCGATTTAATCACATATTCCGTAATCTGTGTCGAAGGGGTGCCGGGATAGCTGTTGATGGCGCTTCCTCCTGCATCTATAAAGGCTTGGGCTATTGCCTCGTCGCCTAATAAAAGTAACTTTTGCATTTCGATATATTTTGTTATTAATTTTTTTGAACTTGGAAATGCAAATATAACCTTTTTTTGCGGGATAAACAAATTATTTGTGTAAAACATTGACAGATAACCGATAACAGCAACCAAACTATGGGATTGAAATGACGTTTGGCACAAAGGAACGGATGATTTGCAACGTTTTGGCGACGGGGAAAACATTTTATCACTGGTTCCCTTTTAGAGTAATTGTGATAGCCCAAAACGATATTGTGGGTAACGACACAATTGTCTTGAACAAAATACGGTTTTATCGAATTGGGCAAAATATAAAATTATAATCCGCCCATTTTGATGATTTTTATCGAAAAGGGCGGATTATAATTATTTTTCTATCAAATTTTTTGAGGGCAAGATTATGGAACGCCAATTTATTATTTGAACAAATCTGCTAACGTTATAACTTTTTGAACAACACTGGAATGTTCGTTGAAAGTCATGCCGAACGTTGTAACCAAGGTGAAATGGATATTCTTTTTTGATTTTGTGATTTTTGACAATAAATCTATCCGATTTTCAAAATCAAAACGGTCTTTTTGAGAGACAGAATATTTGTCCTTGAAAAATTTCATCTCACAAAGGTTCAATACGTTATCGGCACGGTCTATTAGCAGGTCGATTTGTCCTCCTTGTGTGTCTTTGTCGCCACGAACCAACAATGCCGATTCTTTAGACACGACCCCCGAAACTCCCAAGGCGGCCTTAATCTGGGCAATGTGATTGAAACAAACTTGCTCAAAAGCATAACCGCGCCACGTAACAATTGGTGCCAAGTTCTGGCTGTTCTGCCAAAATTGAGGATCGGTGTTTCGGTTGCCCTCTACAAATTTCAAATAAAAAGCACAAAACGGGTCGCTAAGACGATAATAATCCTCTTTCCGCTTGTTGACGACAGGGACATATTTGTCAATAAAATCACTATCAATCAAGGCTTTAAGCATTGAGGACAATCCGCCGCCTTTTGAAATACCGCACTTTGCGGAAATCTCGTCACGAGTGAAACCATAATGTCTTGTGGCCAACAGACTAACAATTTTCTGATGTTCCTCCCAATGCAAAAATAGTGACTGGAACAGGCGGTCATACTCTTTTCGAAGAACAGCATTCTTTTCGAAAAACAGCATATCGATATTTTGCGCAAGACTCAGTCCTTGAACAAAATATCCAAGGTAATAAGGTATGCCGCCCAAGGCCATATAAGCCTGCACGACATCATATTGGCTCAAAACAATCTTGTTCGATCGAAGGTAGTCGTCGCATTCTCCCAGGGTGAATGGCGATAGTTTTATTTCGCAGGTGAGACGGCCATACAATCCTCCGTAATTGTTAACCAATTTTCCCAACATCCACGTTGTGGACGAGCCGCAGACTATAAGAAACATATTGTCGCGAGCCGATGCCCAGCCGTTCCAAAAACTCTCAAATGCTGTAAGAAAGCCGCTTCGGGGTGTGTCCACCCACGACAGTTCGTCGATAAATACTACTTGACGTTCGCCATTGTCGAGTTTTAACAACAATTTTTCGAGCATATAAAACGCCTCGAGCCACGACTTTGGACAAGGCTCTGTTTCTTCCATACCGCTGTGGAGTAAGGAATAGTGGAACGCTTGCAACTGTGCTGCCATAGTCATCTTGTTGCCGTTGTCGAATGGCGACAATCCAGTATGATGGAATGTCATCTTGTCCTTGAACACCTGATTGACCAAATATGTTTTGCCCACACGCCGCCGTCCATATACAGCTACAAATTGGGCCTTGTTGCTATTGTACAACCTATTAAGGATATCTATTTCCCTCTGTCTTCCAATTATTTCCGCCATATTGTTATTTTTATAATCCGCCACAAAGATACGATTTTTCTTGAAATAGGCAAAATATAAAATTATAATCCGCCCATTTTGATGATTTTTATCGAAAAGGGCGGATTATAATTTTGGGCAGAGTGATTTTGTAATCACTAATTTTATCTTACCACCACCTCGTTCTGTGCCAGATGGTTACCCAAATTTGATGTGGCAGTTACCCGATTTTGATGTGGCAGTTGGCCGATTTTTAATGTGGCAGTTGGCCGATTTTAATATGGCAGTTGGAAAAAAAAACTCCATGTAAGTACACCTCGCCAGCACACACTCCCCACACTAAAATATTGTGCAGCGGCCGTGGCACAAAAAAAGCCCGCCAAAAGCTTTTTCCCCGCTTCTGACGAGCTTTATTATTGAATACAGATTTCGATTTTAAAATTTATGCTGATGGAATCAGTAACGTTTTAAACGTTTACAAATCTTTAAGCTCTTTTAAATCATTGTCAATTGTGTTGAATGTGCCAAGAGTATCTTCTATATAAAAACAAAGTTTTGTCATTTCTCGAATTATCGGGACCTGCCTTAATTGTTCTGCGTGTGCGTTTAAATCAACATTACACGAATAGAAAAATGTCTCAACTTTAAGATATCTTTCAACGTCGATTCGAATCGTATTATCTAAAAACTCATCGGAATAGATGCTATAATGTTCAATATCATGAAAATATCTTGAGAATAGTTGTTTATACTTGTGTTTATCTTCTTTCAAATATTCTTCATACAGTTCTTTAGTATCACGGATTAGTTCTCTAACTGCTACCTTGTACATATTTTAAAATTATGTTGTTATTGTTTTATTCTCCAACTATAGGTATCCGCTGTATTTTGTCCCTGTTGTTTTTGTAATCCGAGTTAGTTGCACGATAGAAAGTCACAAAGTCACTATTTTCATTCAAATCATCTTTGAAAAATTCTGCATTCGTTTTTTTCTCGGCTTTTTCACATAACTCCATTATTTTTGAAACAATTTCTCCTGTAGTTTTATCATTGCAATTAATCTCATAGCAGGATTGATCCAACCTTTTGCCTTCAAGGTTTTCAACAATACTCTCTCTAACAGCATCCATTAGATTCTTATCTTTTATGGTGTACATCACCATTCCCGAGATAAATTTTTCATTTTCCATTTTTTTATACTTTTAATTACGCCTACTCTTTCTGTTTTTTCGGCTTACTCCGTTTACTTATTTCTTTATTAAGGTGCGGACCAGCAAGCCCGCACCTTTCTAATTGTATTTTAAATGATTATTTCTTCGAACATTTTGTCTAGTTTTTCTACGAAAAATCTGTTGAGATTGATAACAGCTAAGCGTATTGATTCTTCCTCATCTAATGTTGTCGTTGAAACTTCAAATGTTTCTTTCAAGTTATCAGAATTGAGTATTATTGATTGTTGTATGGAAACAGATAGCCAAACGGAATTATCGTTAGTATCTTGTCCGCTTATAAGCCAAGTGCCTTGGGTTGAATAGCCCTCATCTTCCAACCATTTTGCTACTTTCTTTTTGAATTCTTCTTGTGTATACATGTTTTTTGAAGTTTTTTATACCTGCCTACTCTTTTCTGGATTTTCGACTGCTTCCTGTTTAGTTAGATATACTATTTTATTTTGAATTTTTACACTATTTTCATTTTTTTTCTAATATAGCCAATCATTTGTTTTGTAGTCTTTCTGAAATACTTTGCCTTTTTATAGAACCAGTTATTAAAGGTTGGCCAAACCCCATGTTATTGACATCCCAAGCTACTCCATTAACAACAACCGCTATCCTATTTTTCTCAAACAGACATACTATTGTGGAGTCATATCATCGTTTGGATTGTTTACATATAAAAACAGAACTTCATCTAAAAAAACAAATATTGCTACATCATGGCAAACGCAAATATAACCAACGGATTATGTTTTTTTATATGTCAGTATTAATTATAATCTCAGGATTACTATATTGTATGTCGCCAGACACATTATGAATGTCTGCTACACAAGTCGCAGTAAAAGGAAAATCCATGTAGGTAACGCATCCATCATCCCTAAGCAAGTCGCTATTAGATCCTATTTGTAGACGAGTGTGTACGTGACCATATGCTTCCACCTCAATAGTCTCTCCAAGTTCTTTAAGAGTATATCCTTCTATCCCGAAATCTTCTATTGAGCTATGTGTTGATAAGATATCTATATCATCAAATGTTTCAATAGAAAAACTATTTCCAATTCGCTCGGAAAAATCAGTGATAATAGCATTACGAACTTTTCCTTTACATTCCTCAATATCCATTAAAAAGCGCAATAAATCACTTAGCATTCCTAATGATTCCTTTGTTTTTGTGGCACCAGGAATATTAAAGGTTTCGACGTTTATATGAGTAAACTTACTCATATTATTGATACTCGTATTAAGATCATCAATTGAATCTGCAACATCTAATGAAAGCTTATTTTTCAAAAACTCTTCCGTTAGCCAACCATGTATAGCATAATGCATTCTTTGTTTTCTGGTAATGCTTTCTTTGCCATCTTGATTGATGAATGGAGTGTACCATGGCGCTCCTTTTACTTGCTTGTCTGGTGCTATCCTGTTTAGAAAGTTTCTAACTAATTCTCTAATAGCATAGGAGAAATTATTCAAACTTAATACATTGTTGTAGTCGTCAATATTTGCAATTGCAGCTTTGAACAAATCTTTTTCAAAATTTGTCTTGAAGTGTCCTACGATGCTGTTTTCTAGTTGCTTGTCCATATGGTTGCTCGATTTGTTTTATAGTTGCACTCTTTTTGATGATTCAAGTATCTTATTCAGACCTTCTAATATTGTATGAAGATTATTCTTCTCATAAGGATTCATTAAATGAGCCGTATATGCATTTGCAATCCCTAAATCTTCCGTAGAGATTGGATCTGCATGACAAACAAATTTGTCTGCAATAAATTTTAGCATTTTGCGAATGGATAAATCTGACCATTCATATACTGGTTTATCAAGAAACGCATTAATTTTGTCTGCAGTATCATCATCTCCTTTTGCCCGATAGTAATGTTGTATGGTATATTGTGTATTCCCATTTTCTAAAAATAAAGCTCGGAACAATACTAAGAAAGCATCAAAAGCCATAAAAAACTCTTCTTTGTTGGATGAATCTGTAACGTCAATTGCGCTCAATCGGCTATAGCGATAATTTAGATGATCAATGTTAATCGCCACCTGTTCTGCGAGCAAAGGGAATTTGAAGAACTCTTCGTGCTCATTCTCGTGCTCGTTATTTATATTTGCTTTACTTGTTGCTACTTTTTCCATAGTTTTCTATAAATGATAAAAATGATATTTATTTGCACCTATATAGTGTTTTATATATTAGTATTCGCTACAAAGATATAATAAAAATGTTAATAATCAAAACTTTTACAATTTTTCTTTCAAAAACAGATATACTATTTTTTTTCAAAAAAAACAAAATTGAGTTTTTTTTTATTCATAATCTTTTTATATAAATATATCCCACAAGAAAAAAGTTATCAAGTTTTAGTAGCAATTTAAATTATTGTTCATAAAACCAAGGGCGAGACATTTCAATCTCGCCCTCATTAATAATGTGTTTATTTAATAGCGATTTGTAAAGTATAGAATAAAAGTGTAAAAAGTTTTAATGTTGGGCGATGGAAAATCACTCTATTGTAAACTATTACAGTTTGGGATGACCACTTAATTCGGGACAAGATATTAGTGTCAAGATCTTTGTTTTATTCGTGGTTTTTAAGAAATTCTATGTTTTTCTTTTCATAGAAATTGAAAGTGATATTGTTTGCGTCGTATACAGTACCATTGTACCATGCTTTTTTTGAAAAATATTCCTGTAGGTCGTTACTTTTAAAAACATAGCCGTGACGAGCATATATTTCGTTTCTCATTATTCTTATATCAGATTTGCTTTTACCCCATATATCGTTTTCAGTAAGAATTCGAGAGTCTGAAACGTATGGCTCTTCTTTATTGTTCGAGAATCCGCTTGTATTTACTTTATTGAAGTCTCTTGAGAAACACGAACTATGAATCCAACACTGGCTACCTTTCAAGTGTCGAACGCGACCATTGGTTTTATCGTAAACTTTGTTGTCCCGCATGCGCCACCACTCGCCATCATTGTAAGATAGATACATATAGTATACGGATTCGCCTTTGTAACCATATAATTTGTCCACTACTTTTCCACTAGGGGCGTTTCTGATATTTGTATAGTCGCCATCGTAGTCAAGCAACATAGCGTTATATTCAAATCCGTTAATTATGTTTATTGTGTTCCTATCTTTATAATTCGATTCTACCGGCTCCTCCGCTTCAGTTGACTCTTCTGTCTCTTCTAGAACAGGTGCTTCATATACTTTTTCCTCAACAGGAGACTCATCATAAGACACATTTCTATGATTATCTTTACTACTACCCACGGTGCTAGAGATGATTATCAATAGTAATAGTATCCCATATACTACAAAATCCAATACACGCGATGTTTTCTTTTTCTCTGGTGCCTTCCCTATATTGACATCAATTTTGTATTTTCTTTTTACGGCCTCTTTTCGCGCAGTTTTTTTCTCAAACAAAAATGTGGCATTATCATTATTGGCATTTAATTTTAGTTCGTGAGACCTTCGTGCAATAAAAAATGTAATAATAGTTATTATGCATCCTACTTTAGCCATAGAACCATATGCAGAAAGAGGAATCGGGTCTAATAGAAATACAACAAATACTGTTATTGCGATTGAAACAAAAATACCACTCACTATATACCACCCTATCATCATGCGTTTATACTTGCTGTTTTGAGTTGCCAGTTCTTTTATATAATTTACATCATCTTTACTTTGTGGTGGTTTTTCCAAAATAGCAGTACCGTCGTTGGCATCAATTATCACACCATGCAAAGCATCGTTATACTTGTATTTTGTACTACAGACAGGTATTTGAACACACTGCTTGCTTGTCATTCGATAGCCCCATGTATATTGCAAGTTGCTTACAGACCATCCGTTTGCTCGGCTGGATGCACTATTGCAACAACCATCGTCAACATTCTGCTCTATTTGTTTTTCCGCTGTCGACTTATTGTTTTCCCAAGCTTCAGAACTGTTGCATTTTACCGGCACTACATCCCATGAATCATATCCGTTCGGATTCGGTTCTGTAGCCACTTTACGACGATATGCCGACAGTTTAAAATGGTCGATAATTGTTGCCAACATTTCTTTTTGCTCATCGGATGCAGGTAAAACAACTATAAGATTTCCTGCCGATGTTCCAGTTGCGTCTCTATACTTAGTTTCCCAAACAGTTCTTGTTCCGTTGGGATTGCCATTGTAGTCGTAGGTTCGTTCTTGGTGGGAAACCTGTGTTGTAAATGTTGCAGACCAATCGGCCGACCAATTCACCTCAAACACATACAAAGGACAGAATGTGTGTTTGATATCTTCTAATTTGAAAGATTCAAAAATGTCTAAAGGAACCAAATCCGTCAACACCAACTTTTCCAATATCTTGTTTTCACATTCCTTGTCATCAATCTTCGGCGGAAGAAATTTGGGAGTCACATCTCCACTTATTGCGGCTGCCAAGCCACCAATCGCGGCAGAGAGTTGGTTCCAATCTTCTTCTTCAATTTCTGATGGCACCTCTACAATTGAACCACAATACAAACATTTAACCTTGCTCTCATCTGATGTGTTTTCAATCGGAGCCCCACAGTTGGGACATTTTATTGTATTACCTGTAGCCATACTATATATTAATTGATGTGTTTACTAACTCTATAAGTTATATATAAAGCAATGATTTCAAGGACAATAATGATAAGTGACACAATTACGCACCAGTTGTTTTCCAACTGATGTGGCGAAAATACCATAAGTAAAAACATCACAATGCCAAGCAGCGAAAACAAAAAATAATGTGCAACGCGGAAGGCGTCTTTCAGCGTAATTGTCGCAGCAGCGTAGTTTAGACATCCTGTTAGAAGAATTACCAAACTTGAAGCAATCACATTAAATGTTTGGTATCCACTTGCTATAAATCCAACAAGCAGATTAGCAACAATTATTATTGCTGTAGAGAAAACGATTGCCTTTTTCATTATTGTTGGGGTATTGGTGGCGGTGTTTCGGTAAATAATTCCGGAACTTGGCTTATTGGTAACCATTGTGGCATACCTGGTTTCCAGACAAGCGAAGTGACGTTTATTGAACCCTGAGACAGCATCGATTGAATCGTTGGTATATCGTACACTCCTTGCTCAGTGCCGTTTGTTGCCAGATGGTATTGTGTCTGTGGTAATGGTGGGGCGACTTGGGGTTGGGTGTTGAGGGTAGAAGCAACCATATTGCCCATTTGATTGCCGATGTTCAGTCCCGCGCCCAATCCTACTGCGGCATTCATTGCTCCGCCACCAGTGTTGCCTGCAGCCTTGTCTAACACATCGAAACTGCGACGCATTTGATAGTTGTCGTTTCCGAGAATCCGCATTTCGGCCGAAGCGTCTATGGTCTGTTTGAGTCTTTGGAAACTTGCATCGTCTTCATCCACAGTAACAGCCATAACGGTAAATAGTTGCAGCTGCACACCGTAAGTTTCCAATACTGGCGATAACAAGTTCTGGGCCTTGGCGGAGAGTTCTTCTGTCTTGCTACCGATATTCACAACAGAAGCATCTGTCGAAAGCATTGCCTGTGTTACAACAGCCGACAGCTTCGACTGAATCACACCACGGAAATAGTTGCATACTGCTTCCGTGGAGAACGATGACATATTGCCCACGAAACTCTCTAGAAACAGTCGTGGGTTAGAAATGCGGAAGCCGTATTGTCCGAAAGCTCTCACAGGTACAATTACACCATATTTAGGATCCTCTATCTGCAAGGGAGCAGCTGTTCCCCATTTGCAGTCGAGTATTGCTGTTTGGTTAACAAACCACACCTCAGCTCCAAAAGGAGAATCTCCGCCGAAAGGTATATTTATAAGTTTGTTGAGCAGTGGGATGTTCCCGCTTTCTATGGTGTATGTACCAGATTTGAACTCATCTAAAATCTGACCACCACGAACAAAAAAAGCTGTTTGTGACGGATAAACTATCAGTTGTGAGCCAAGACGAATGTCGTTTTCGGTGTATTTGCCGACAATCTCATCCTTAGTGTTCTCATAACGTACTACATTGACTATTGCCATAGGCATTGTTCCTTTTTTTGCCAAGGCTCATTAGCAGTGATAAAACGAAAAAAAGTGGAGCCATCCATTAATCCTCATATCCTCGATGTGAGGGGCTTGGACTCCCTAAATGTTAGCAGATATGGAATTTGAAATAACTCCACTTGAAGTATCGTAGCAAATACGAATACAATACAAGCGAGCGTTCAAATCCCTTTATTCCGGCTAAACTTTTGTGAAAAGTGTCCAAGCTATTCACATCGACGAAACAAAGAGAAATGCGCTTTCTCTCGGCAAACCATACCTTTCGGTTTGCATTTGCAAAGTTACGATTTATTTTTGAAATAGGCAAATTTATTTTTAGTGGGCAATAGTCGGTGAGCGTCAGCGAGCAGGAGTACAAAAACAAGATATACCGAAACTCACTAGGCGTGCAAACACAAAAAAACTCCCGTCCTTTTTTTGGGGCGGGAGTCTTTATATAATGGTGTGTAGAAAAATTACAGCTTGGGTCCGGCGGGCACAAGGGCTTTGCCTGCGGCGTTTCAGTCTTTCAAACAGCCTATTGGCACTACCAGTACTCCGTCATCACGGCGATAAGCATATTTCCCTACGCCAACGAGTACC
>JAEEGI010030626.1_pt1 | contig 10109 bp, 10 predicted proteins | sample 8958751 | NCBI WGS metagenome assembly JAEEGI01 (sample SAMN16246545, study PRJNA631951) | gut metagenome | biome: gut microbiome; feature: rumen; material: KS-attached | host: Bos | place: Iran: Karaj | collected 2018-10 | reverse complement strand
TTACGTGTTTTTTAGAATTATATGAGACAATATACTTACTAGTATGGGCATGGGGAATATGTTCCCCCATGCCCATTTTTCTTAAGGAAAGGAGACCTGCTATGAAAAGTCAAGTGTAGATTAGCAAATATTTTCGTTTGTGATATGACCGTAAAAAAGGGTAACTTTAATAATCCTCATTAAATGAGGTTTTTGAAAATCTATGTCAAACGGTTATGTCAGTCTAGATTAAAAGCAACGTTGTCAGTGAGCATCTTGTAGATAATGCGAACAAGCTTGCCTGCACAGTGCCCTAAGGCATTGTAATGAGACTTGCCCTCAGATCTCTTCTGAGCATAGTAATCCTTAAAAGTCTTATTATTCTTAACAACGTTGTGAGCAGCATTTACCAGAGCGAAGCGAAGGGCTTTGGATCCTCGTTTAGACATCTTTGTGCTTCTGGCTTCAAAGAATCCTGACTGATAAACAGCAGGATCAAGACCGGCAAATGCTAGTACTTTTGAAGGGTTCGAGAAACGGGATATATCCCCAATCTCTCCCAGAATCATTCCTCCATTGATATATCCAATGCCTGGAATGGTCATAATAACGGAATCCAAGGATTTTACAAGAGACTCCATATCGGATTCCACAGTTTTAACCTGCTTGTCCAGAAGCTCAATAAGCTCAATGGTCTGAGTTATCTGGAGAGCAACAGAGCTGTCATCAATGCCGACAGATGTCTGTGCGAGAACTCTTAATTCCTTTGCTGTCTCTTTATTGAAATGGCCGTGGGAAGCAACTTCAATAAGATGCGATAGATGAGTCATATGCATGGACGCAACCTTGGCGGCAGTAGGAGCTTCCTTGAGAAGCGCATAGCAGCTCTTATGATGAATTCCATTAAAGTAGTATTGGAGTTCAGGAAAAGCCTGATCTACATAAGAAGTCAGCTGGATTTTAGCCTGCGTACGCTTCTTGATTTGCTTGAGCCTGAACCGTCCCAGTTCTTTGAGATGAAGCAGAGTAATGTCGTACTTCGTAAAGAAACGGGTAGGATTCATCATCAAAGCCTTAGCAATGACTAAGGTATCAACCTTATCAGTCTTGGTCTTGCGTATGTTGTTCTTTCGTAAGGTCGATGTCTGGATAGGGTTAATGACACAAACCTTGTAGTTGTTGTTAACAAGGAATTCAACAAGGTTGTTGCCATAGTGGGCCGTTGACTCAAGACCTATGATGAGCTGATCAGGATCGAAAGAATCGAGACTGGATTTCAGCTTAGAGAAGCCATCATAGTCGTTTGTGAATTTAAACGGCTTAAGTGCTACTTCACCATCTGAGGAGATCGCAGAGGCGAAATGGTTGAGTTTGGCAATATCAATGCCAGCGTAAATCATAAAACCTTCCTTTCCGAGTGTATTGGATGCTGTGACAATCCACAGGCGTTTATCCTCATAGACTTGATTGAAATAAGTACTGGGGAGATGATCTCCCGGCAACATCCTGCTTATAAACAATTCAGATAAAACCGTGGCAATACACTCCTTCAAGTAGTTGGACTACAGGCAAAATATCTAAAGTCCACAGCATCTGAATGTATTGTAATGTCACATCAACAAAAGAAAGGAAAAAGTGATGTTTTAGCTTCTGAAAACATCATACAAGGAAAACATGGTGGATTCATTTTTGAAAATGAAAGAGTTATATGACATGTTGGAGGATGATAAATCAAAGCAAGTTTTTTTAGCAAGAATGTTGGTTGATTTTGATCGTTCTAAAGAGAACATAGAGAAACTTTCTTCTAACTTATATGTTGCACCTTATGGACACAGATTCAATTTAAGCGAGTTGGATTTGGATATTATCCATGAATTAATGGCGACGGTACAAGAAATAATTAGACATAATTCAAAAGGAGATAAAGTTGTTATATATGGTACTGCAGCATGGGGGAAAGCTTTAGCGATTCGCTTGTATGATTTTGGTTGCGATTTTTACGGATTTATAGATCGTGATTATGATAGATATGCGAATGGGGTATATCAAAAAAAAGTCTATTCTCCTGATTGGTTGATAAACAATAAAGAAGAGGTTTACGTTGCTATTGCAGCGTCAAATGTTTATGGAAGCTTTGATGCGATTAAGGCTTTTTTAGTAGAAAATAATTTTGAAGAGAAGCGAATAATCCCGACATTACACAAATTGAATAATTCTGTTAATTATAACGGAGAATGTCATCAGCAATATTTTGAATTTATGAATTTCTTTAAAAAAGGCACAGCTTATTTGGATTGTGGAGGGTATGATGGATATACGAGTATAGAGTTTGCCAAGTATTGTAATAGAGATTACTCAAAAATTTACATTTTTGAACCAGATTCTGAAAACGCTGTTATGTGCGAGCAAGCTATGAAATCAAATCATGTTTATGATTATGAGGTAATACAGATGGGATGTTCTGATGAAGAAAGTGAGGTTTTATTTGAAGCCGGACTACAAGGTATGAGTAGATTTACATCAGATAGTAATGAAAACACTATTGGGACACGCACCGAAAAGGTAAAAACTATACAAATTGATAAGGTGGTTGGCGAAACGGAAGTGGGTTTCATTAAAATGGATATTGAAGGAGCTGAAATGGGAGCATTAGTTGGCGCAAAAAGAACAATAATGCGTGATAAGCCTCTTTTGGCGATTTGTACCTATCATAAGCCGGGAGACACATCAAAATTTTTGGAATTTTTGCATGAATTAGTGCCGGAGTATCACTTCTGGCTGAGACATTATGCAGAGGATTCGAGTGAAACGGTTTTATACGCGTCAATTAAATGTGAAGAGTGATGCGTTAGGAGTAAGATTTACTGTATATATCAGATTCACAACCATTTCATTATTACTAAATTCACACCGGATATTAAATGTACAATTGTTCTTTGATGCTCGAGTGGGTATTTGGGGAAATGATATGCTGATTTGCGGAGAAAAAATATGAAATTAAATGGATATTCTGGATGCGATTTAGAGATAATTAGTTCAGATAACGATTGCAAAGTTTGCAAGGTTTCTCCTAGTATTGCATATAACGAAAGACTTCAAGAACAAAAAAGAAAACAAGTGAGTACAAAATTGGGGGAATTAAGAAATTGTCCAGTATATGATGATGGATATAGGAATGGCATTTATTACTTTACAATGGAATATATTAATGGAACAACTCTTGCAGATTATGTAGAGTTAATAAAGCTTTCTGATGTTGAGAGTGTTGTTGCTATGCTAACAAAGCATTTTGCTGAGTTTAAAAAAAAAGACTTAAATGCTAGCAAAGTGTTTAAAGAGAAAATAAGAAAAACTGTTAGTGCAATGTATAGTAATTCAGCTGTCAACATGAATTGTCGTGAAATATCAGAAGCGTTATCAATATTGAATCGATGTTCGTGGGAATTTGTGGTGCCGTCATCTTGTCATGGCGATTTAACTTTAGAAAATATTATAGTTGGCATTGATGGGTACTATTTGATTGATTTTTTAGATTCGTTTTATGATACGTGGATGATTGATGCGGCAAAATTATTACAAGATTTTGTATGCTACTGGTCATATAGAAATAGGGAAATGAATGCAAACTTGGAAGTTAGACTGCTGATATTTAGGGATTTGTGTATCAAACGCATCATAGATATGGATAACGGAAAAAATTTGTTGGAGACGGTATATCATATATTGTTGCTCAATCTTTTAAGAATATTGCCATATACTCAAAATAAAAAAGATTATGATTTTTTGATTGGATCAATAGCAAAAATTAATAAAGAATTGAGAGGTTATGGGTTATGAAAACACTAATTATTCCGTGTGCTGGAAAATCATCACGATTTCAGGGAATGCAACCAAAATGGTTACTAAAATATCCGGATGGTGATTTGATGGTAAAAAAGTCAATAATGGGATTACCGTTGCATGAATTCGATAGGATAATAGTTACAGCCGTAAAAGAGCATGTGGAGAAATATGATGTAGAAAGAGTGCTTAAAGAGTCTTTTGGTGATTTCTATTTTGAAAAGTTTGAACTTTGCATTTTAGATGAATTTACTTCTTGTCAATCAGAGACCGTTTATCAAACAATAAAAAAATGCAATGTGACATCATCTTTTGCTGTTAAGGATTCAGATAATTATATAAAAATGAATCTTATTGACAATGAATGCTTTGTTGCAGGAATTGATATGCAGAAATTTCCTAAGGAAATTGAGCGGCTTTCTGCAAAAAGTTTTTTAATGATTAATGATCAAGGGGCTATTACTGATATTATTGAAAAAAAGATAGTATCACAATATATAAGTATTGGTATGTATGGATTTAATGATGCGGCCCTTTTTTGTGAAGCGTTTGAGCATTTGGCGCAAACTAGAGGAATAAAGAATGAAATATTTTTAAGCCATGTCATTTCATATCTTATTGGTACTCGAAAATGTATTTATTCTTATATTGAAGCAGATGATTATGAAGATTGGGGTACAAAGAAAGATTGGTATTCAGTCTTAAATGTGAGGCGAACTTATATTATTAATGCTGAAGATGTGCTTATTGACTCAACAAAGTTATGTGATGGAGAAGATTATGTATTTGACAAAAATAATGTTGATACGTTGAGAAAATTGTCTGAAGTTGGTGCGCAGATTATTTTACTGACATGCATGAACGAAAAACAGTCCGTATTTTTAGAGACAAAATTGGCTGATTTTGGGATAAAAATACACGAAACAATATCTGGATGTTACAGATCACATCAGACCTTGATTAAGGGATTTTCAGCAGAAATACCTTATCCAGCGTGCGAGAGTATAAATATTAGAGTGGGAGAGAAGATTGGAGATGTGATAGAAAATGAAAGATAGGCTTGCGATTTTTGATTTGGACGGAACATTGGTTGATACTATAAGAGCGAACTATGAAGCCTACAAATTTGTTGCGGAAAAGAACGGAAAAAAATGGAATATTGATGAAGGAGAATTTAAAAAGAAGTATTTTGGTAAGAGTTTTAGGATATTCCTTCCTGAAATAACTGGTGCAAATTATGAAGATTGTTCAGTTATGCATAATGATAAAGAGCAAATATATGGCGAGAAATTAAGAAGATATGGAAAGGTAAATGAACATTTGTTACTGATGGCAGATAGAATAAGCGACAGTTATTATTTGGCATTAATCACTACTGCATCAAGAATTAACACTGAAAAAGTGATTAGTATTTTTTTGAGTAAACTAAAATTTGATTTGATTATTACGGGAAATGATGTCAAAAACTTAAAACCTAATATGGAAGCTTGGGAAAAGGCGATGAATTATTTCAATGTGTCGAGTGAGAAAACAATGGTATTTGATGACTTAAAAGAGAATATTGATATAGCAGTAAAAAAAGGAATGACTGCTTTTCAAGTTGTCTAAATAGAAAGATATATGTTTTATGAGAACTGCAAACAAAGGTTGGGAGAAAAGCAATGAGAATGATGAAAATAGGAGACATGAAAAAGGGCTATTTTGTTGGGAACTTTGAGCCAAGCATTGTAAAAAATGATTGTGTTGAAATAAGCATTAAGGGAGCAGGCAGATATACGCTGGATGCAGCATATTATAGGAAAAAGGATACAACACTAATTGTAATATTATCCGGAAAGATGGACATAGATGGGGAAAAATATGGTAAAGGAGATGCGTTGGTGTTTGAACCAGGAGAATTAATTAATCTTTTTGCATTGACTAATTTAGGAATGTTAGTGATTCATTTCCCTGGGACAAAAAAAGATTTACATCAATATGCGTGGAAAAATTTTGAGGAACTTGATGGATTTTATAATTTATATTTAAGAAGATTATTAGTTTTATATGTAAACCCATGTGAACAATTTTTAACTGAGAGTATAAATCCAAAGGAAGTGACTTGTGTAATACAAGGGTATGTTGACCCAGATATAACAAAGTTCACGGCGGATAGCATAAGAAAGTATTTGCCTGGTGCAAAGATAATATTATCTACTTGGGAAGAATGTAAAAATTGCGACGTTGACTATGATGAACTAATTATAAATGACGATCCAGGTGCGTGTGAGTGCGGCTTATATGCAAGAGAACCTATCGCAAACAATGGAAATCGGCAGATTGTATCCACTAAGGAAGGAATTGCGAAAGTAAATACAAAATACACTTTAAAATTGAGGAGTGATTTGATATTACTAAGTGATGATATTTTGAAATATATGGATGCATTTCCGATAAGGGATAATAAATATTCTTTATTTAAAAAAAGAATAATTATTGGTGAACTTTTTACTAGAAATGATTTTTGCTATCACGATATTGCAGGAAAGTGGCACGTAGTGCCGAAACCATTTCATCCTTCGGATTGGTTTTTGTTCGGGCTAACTGAAGACATAAAATTATTATATGAAAATGTCGATTTGATACCGGAAGATGAGATGGCTAATTTTTCATGTAAAAACCCAGATAGGACAAAAAAGAATAAATACAAATACTCGTGGAGATATACTACGGAACAGCATATTATTTTAGGATGTATTAAGAGTAAATGGGGAGATGTTGGCTTTGATGATTGGACTTGTTGGAATGATGATATAGTAGCTTTCTCTGAAAAAGTTCTAATGAATAATTTTACTGTTTTAAGTTTTTGTCAACATAAGATTTTAAATAAAAAATATGTAGGTGCCTGCTTTTCTAATAGTGGAGTGGGCTACTGTGAAAAAGGTCTTATGACGAATGAGCAGATGGTGAAATATTTTGAAAGAAACGAATAAATTTCTTTATATGATTGTTCCTTATGGAATTGGAGATACCGTAATTCTGTGTGGATTAAAAGAGGATATAGAAAAACTATATGGAGGGATAGTTGTTCCTGTAATAAATAAATCACATGAGATTATTATGGAGATGTATGGCATTGATACCTACGAATTCAACACGTTTGATGATGCGGAGTTAGAGATATTTGCAAATGAGCTAGATGCTCCTGCTTGTGGACGATATTTTGTGGCTCATCCTGCCTTTGGTAAAAATAAGTGCTTAAATACTGTTTTTTTAAATCACAAGGTGGGATTTGTAGAAATGTTTTTAAAACATTTTGGAATTAAAGACAATATATTGCCCAAACTTCCGCCCTATAGACCATTTGAAATTCTAAATCTGCAAGAGAGATTGAAGATTTTAGACTATGATAAAGTTGTGCTTTTAGTACCTGAATTAAAAAGTGCTGGAATTCATGAAAGAGTGCAAGATAGGTGGTTTGTTAATGAAGCAAATAAGTGGGAGGAAAAAGGATATCGTGTAATTATAAATAATGAGGCCCAAAAACCAATTTTTAAAAATTATGAGGAACAGTTGACTTTGAAAGAATTAGCGTATTTAGCCTCTAGGGTGGGAAGAATCATTGCTCAACGATCAGGTTTTTGTGATATGGTTTATGGTTTTGTGAGATACATGGATATTATTTATCCAAATTATGCTTTTTATGATTTGTTTTGTATGAAGAAGATATTTGAGAAATGCAATCCAAATGTAACAGAGTTAGTGCCGCGTATATCTGTGGAATTAATAAATAGAAACTATCGTACTGTAGCAATTTACGGTTTTGGAGGCGTGGGGCAAAGAATTTTATATAGTCTTCAATTCGAGGGTATGAATGTAAAATATTTAATTGACAAAAATCCATTGATAAGCAGCCCGATTCAGTGCTATTTGCCTGATGATAAATTACCGAAAGTTGATGTTGTGTTAATTTGTGTTGAGGATACGAGCAAAGAAATTAGGAAAGAATTACTGAAACAGAATATTATGTCTGTATATCTTAATGATATTATGAATTTTCCACATTTTAGATAGGAGGAATGAAGTGAACGCTAGTAATAGAGTTTATTTACTTTGCCCATATGGACTCGGAGATACCATGTTAGTATGTGGGTATTTACCAGAGTGGGAAAGAAGATATGGGCTGAAAGGAATTCCAATTATAAAAAGGTCGCATGTTTCGCTCATGCGTATGTATGGAATTACTGAATATATCATTTATGATTTTTCGGCGGAAGAAATTGCTGCGATTGAGCAAAAGAAAAAAAGAAATGCAATTGTAGCAGGTGAGATATATATAACTAGATCTGGATATGAGGAAAATAATAGCGATTTTCGAAAGTTTATAGACAGAAGAATTACATTTAAGGATGTTTATTTAAGAGCATTGGGGTTGGATTCGAGTTGTAAGTTGAGAAATCCAATTTGCTACCCACAAGTTAAAAGTAGTTTGAGGGCTAAAATGCCCAAAGGTATAGATATAGAAGATATAACGATAATTTTACCAGAAATGAATGCGCCAGAAATAGATACAGTACCTATTGAGTACTTTGAAAATTTGGTAGATTATCAAGATGAAAGCATAATTGTTAATATGATTCATCCAAAAGGGGAATTGGGAAAGAAGAATGTTGATTTAACGCTGGAAGAATTAATAGCCCTTGCCGTAAATTGCAAAAGGGTTATATCGTCTAGAAGCGGTATCTGTGATGTTATATATAAAGAAGTTAAGTCGATGACAGTGATTTACCCTAATAGCGTTTTTTATGATTTGTATCGATTTGACTCTATTTTTTGTGAGAATAATCCAAACGTAAATGAACAAATATTGGAATTGAATAGGGGATTGAGAAAACTGGGGATAAAAAGCTGTGCGGTGTATGGGATTGCATTTGTAGGTCAAAGAATTGTTGAATGTCTTAGGCGGGAAGGAATGCCAGTTAAATATGTAATAGATAGAAATCCTGATGCTGAAACAATTGGGTGTGAAAGGTATAGCCCAAATGATAATTTACCGAAGGTGGATGCAATCATTATTACTCCGGAACGGGATAAGGATATGATAATAAAACAGCTGAAAAACAAGGTGGATGCAGAACTGATTTTTTATAAGGATCTTATTCGTTGTTAGTATAGTGATTTTATAGGCATTTATTAAAGTATAAAAATGTTTAAAGGATATTCATAGATGCGACTACTAGCATTTATATCGATAATAATATTGATATGCAATTTATATATGTAGGAGTTATATTTCTGATAATATAGAGAACCTAAAAGTGAGGTTCAGTATGAAGGTACTGTGTATTTCGTCACGTGATGCTGCAAATTACACACTAGAAAATCTGATTCGTGTATTAATCTCGAGAAATCACGAAGTTGTGGTTTATGCTTGCTTTATGGAATTTAACAACGTATGGATGTTAGAAAGAATTCCTGTGAAAATGTATAGTATTGATCTTTTGAATCAGGATGAAATAAATAAGTTCGACATTATACTTTCGGCGAATGATGCTATTAGTAAGGTAATTGGACAACGAAAGTATATCTTTATTTCCAACATGGCGAGTGTTTGTGGAAATAATTTATCTGATGGGGGAGATATCATGTTTATGCCTAGCTACCAGTATTATAGACTGGGAAGGGAAAGAAATCTGGCAATAGTGACAGGTAGTCAAAAGGCTAGAAAGATATCATCAGATAGCGCTGAATCAAATACGATCCTTTTTATTGATAGTGGACATTTCCCGTTTGGATATAAAGGAAGGAAACAATTGGCGAAATTGTTATTAGCTATCTGTAGAAAATTCCCAGAAAAACAATTGATTATCAAACCACGATTTTTGAAAACAGATTCAAATGTAACACACAGAAACAATATGCATTTGTATGATGTTATTACAGATGAATGTAATGGAGCTATTCCTGATAACTTAATGATGCTGAACGAACATACAGATATGAATACACTCATTAAACAAGCAGAAGTGGTACTTTGCCTGTTTACTTCAGCTTTTTTTGATGCTATCGCTTGTGGAAAGAAGGCAATTATTATAGGCGGTTTAAGCAATAATGATGCTGTTGACTTAAACAATAGGTGTACTTGGGAAGTACAAGAAGAAGTCCTTAGCAAAAGTGGTTGTGTTGTACCGTATGAAGAAGTATTAAATTTTTTGCCGGAAGGGATTGAATGTAATCCATCTTTTGCAGAGAAACATATACCGTTTTTTGGAGATAAATCAGGTGCTGAAATTAGCGTCGAGATTATGGAA
>JAEEGI010030622.1_pt1 | contig 10110 bp, 6 predicted proteins | sample 8958751 | NCBI WGS metagenome assembly JAEEGI01 (sample SAMN16246545, study PRJNA631951) | gut metagenome | biome: gut microbiome; feature: rumen; material: KS-attached | host: Bos | place: Iran: Karaj | collected 2018-10 | reverse complement strand
GAATTCAAATTTGATGTATAAATATTTCACGCAGAATACGCAGAAAGCGCAGAACCTACCGGACGCAAACCTAATGTCAAACAATTCTGCGATTTCTGCGTGAGAAAGGAAATGTCGCTTTGCGCTTCATATGATTCTGCGAATTCTGCGTGAGAAATTACACGTCGCATCGCGATTCATATAGTTCTGCGAATTCTGCGTGAGAAAATCTTATTTCTTGCGTTTCCAGACCTGCGAACGACCCAGCAGTCCGGCCCTGTCCAAAGAGCCGCGCACGCTGAGTTCATCGGTTTTGGCTTTGTAAGTCACCTTGGCATTGTAGGTCTTCTTGCTTTCGGGGTCGTAGATCTTGCCTCTCAACATGTCGTCATCAGCCTTCATCTCCTTGAAGAGATGTGTGCCGACCACGCCTTCGTATTCTTTGGCGTAAGGGGCTTTCATCACCTGGAATTTACCATTGGCATCTTTTTCATAAAGGGTGGTAATCACCGCTTCGTATGTGCCGTTTTCTTCATAGATTTTAACGGTAGAGCGCAGGTCGCCCGTATTGTCGTCATAAGTGTTCCATTGGCCAATCATCTTGCTGACTTGTGCCTGTCCGAGCATGGCCGTGGCCACGAAAAGGACTAAAATAAGGAGTTTTTTCATTAGATTGAGTTTTGAATCAGGCGGCAAAATTACAAAAATCGTGCAAAACTCAAAGATATGGGGCGTTAATCCTTTGCCAGCTGCCTATAGGTCACCAAATTAATGCGATACTCCACCCTACTATCAGTGAGCTCGTCACGGCTTTGCTTAAGTAGGGTCTGAGCTTCAAGGACATCTGAAAGGGCAACCAAACCTGCCTCATAATAGTCCTGCGTGATTTTTAAATTGGCTTCGGCGTCGTTGAGGGCAGTTTGCGCCATGGTGATGCGCAGCCAGCTCTGTTCGAGGTTAAACCAAGCTTGGTTGGTCTGCATCTCCATCTTCTCGGTGAGGTCGCGGCGCGTGTTTTCGGCCATCTCGGCGTCGAGGTTGTGCTTCTTCAGCTTGATGGAGGTCTTGTGCCAGTCGGTGATGGGCACTTGCAGCACGGCGAAGACCAATGCATTGGGTTTGGTGTTCTCCATAACGGTATGATAGTTTACACTGCCACCCACTAACAGCGAGGGCAAAGCCTCGCCGAGGGTCATCTTCTTTTTCAGCTTTTCGGCTTGCAACGAGAGGTCGAGGAGGTGGCTTTCGTTGCGCAGCGAAACTGCTTCATTAGGTTGCTTGTAGTAGGCCGTTGGCTCGGTCTCCATGCCCAAAGTATCGGAGAGCACCATCGTTTGCCAATCCGTGCCGATGGTTTGTGCCAAGGCCATCTTGAGCAGGGTGATGCCATCAGTGACCTTCTTGCGGTTGAGTTGGCTCTCGTTTTGCTTCACCTTCAGCTTGAACTGGTCGGTGGGCATGGCCAAACCCGCTTCAATGGCTCCCGACAGGTCTTTGTCCAAGGTATCCAAGAGTCGGTCAAGTTGGTCCAAGGTGGCCAGTTTCTCTTGCAAGGCAACGATTTGCCAATAGAGCGTCTCGGTTTGCAGGCACACCTCATCTTCCTTCACTTTTGCTTGGGTCTCTGCAGCTTCGATGCCCAATTTGGCGAGTTTGTTGCCATTGCGGATGCGACCTCCAGCATAGACGGGTTCTGTCGCCATCGCATTGAGCATCACGCCGTTTTGCACGAAAGAATACTCTTTGTCTATGCCCATATTGGCGCCATATTCAGCATAAAGAGTATAAAGAAGCTGCCTCAACTGTGCATTGTCGATGTCCTCGATGCCGAAGGTAAGCATCGGGTTCAAGGCATCGAAAGCCACGGCTTGTGCTGACACAGTGGGGAAGTATTCGGTTCGGGCTTCGTTTTTCGTTGCCCTCGCCTTGCCGATTTCCAACTGGCTGTTTTTCAGTTCGATGTTGTTCTCCAAAGCCATTTTGATGCAGTCCTGAACAGAGAGGTGATGCGGTTCTTGCGCCATCAAGGAAACTGAAAATGATGTAAGCAGAATCATTAATGCCAAGGTTCGGACGGATTTGTAATCCGGCCGTATTGAAGTGGGGATTTCAAATCCCCTTTTCTTGGCCGACGGATTGCAAATCCGTCGGAACAAAAGGATATTCTTCTTCATGACTTACTCTTTCTAAAGATTTGCCAATACATCACCGGCATCACGGCCAGAATAATCACCATCGAAAGCACCACGCCGAAACAGATGACCACGCCCATGGGCATCCAGAGTGGGTTGCGTGAGATAATCATCGGCAACACACCCAAAGCGGTGGTGGCAGAGGTCAGGAAGATAGGCCTCATGCGGCGGCTACCGGCCTTCATGGCGGCTTCCTTGGTGGGCATGCCCTCCTCGGTGCGGAGCGTCTCGGCATATTCATACATAACGATGCCGTTTCGCATGATGATACCAATCAAGCTGACGATACCCAACAAGGAAGTCATGCCGAAGTCGAGGCCGAAGAGCCATTCGCCAAAGAAGGCGCCGAACATGCACAAGGCGCTGGAACCCAAGGTGAGAATGGCCAGATTCAACTTTTTGAAATAGGCAACCAAGAACACCAAAAGCACCAAAATGGCAGCAATCAGGCTCTTCAGCAGCTGCGGGATGACGCTGGTGTTGAGAGATGAAAGACCACCGTATTCGATGCTCACGCCTTCGGGCAAGTTGGGTGTGATTTCCGTATTGATGTACTGCTGTATCTTCTTCATGCTCACCGTCTGCGGCCTCCAGAATTTCATGTCGGCGGCTACGGTGATGGCGTTCTTGCCGTTGCGGTGCACCAACTGCGCTGGATGCCACTCGGGACTGATGTCAGCCACCTGACGGAGCGGCACATTGGTGCCAGGTACCATGGTCGGTATCAGCTGGTTTTGCACGGATTCGTAGTTGTTGGGGTCATAGTTTTGCTGGGAATACAACCGCACGGGAATGCCTCGACTACCTTCCCAAACGGTGGTCAAGGGCTGGCCGTTGAGGCTGCTGGCCAAATCCAAGGAGAGGAAACCTTTAGTGAGTCCCAACCGAGCACATTCCTCGGGTTTCATGGTCACTTTCACTGATGACAATTGCTCGTCGTAATCGGTGTGCACCCAGCGCAATTCCTTGTCAAGGATGAGCATATAGTCCTTGATTTGCTGCGCCACAGGCGCGGTCTTGCCGTAGTCATCGCCATAGACATAAACCTCGACAGGCGTTGAAACAGCTTGATAGTCAAGTTGACGGAAACGCACGTATGCCTCTGGGAAGTAATAGGAATACTTGTCGTCCCATTCTTTCAGCAAGGCTTCTGTGGTCTTCTTCGAGGTGGTGTTGACGACCAGCTGCGAGAGGTTGGATGCGGGTATGCTGGGTGAGTAGGTCACATGGAAACGCGGTGCACTCTCACCGATGAAGGCCGTCACGGAGGTGACGCGCTTGTCGGCCAGCATCAAGTGTTGTAACGAGTCGCTGACCTTCGTTGTGGCTTCGAGGCTGCTACCTTCGGGCAGACGGATCTCAACGGCAAAGCAGTCACGCTCAGCCATAGGCATCATCTGCACATGTAAGGCCAAAAACATCAGCACGCCCAGGACGATAGAGCCGATACCCATACCGATGGTAAACAACGGATGCTTGAAGCAATGGCTCTGCATCTTGTCGTAGATGCGTTGCAAGAAACCGAAAAACCGCATCTGCGCCCTCACGAAGCCATTGTGCCGCGGCTTGTCTTCCGGCTTGATGAACATGATCTCCAATCCAGGGATGACGAGCATGGCGTAGGCCAAAGATGCCATCAGCGAAAAGGCCACGGTCCAAGGGAAGAGCTGCACAAACTCGCCCAGAGGCCCCGTGATGATGCGAGTCATCGGGAAGAACATGCAGGCGATGGCGGCGGTGGCGATGAACATGGGCATGAAGAGCTCACGGGCGCTACTCACGGCTGCATCGAAGGGCTTGTAGCCTTGGCTCAACTTGTCGATATAGCCATCGATGTTGATGATGGAGTCGTCCACAATCATACCGAGCACGACAATGAGTGCCGCCAAGGTAACGGTATTCAATTCGATGCCAAAGAGATACATCATCCCGATGCTGAATGCCGTACAGATGGGCAGCCCCGAACTAGCGATGAGGGCTGTGCGGAAGGGGAACAGCAACAGCATGACCACGATGACGACAATCATGGAGATGAGCAGGTCGCGGAGGAACGAGCTGACAGATTTTTGCACCACTTTGGGTTGGTCGGTGATGCGGTAGAGCTTCACACTATCGGGCAGGGTTGCCTTAAACTCGGAAAGCACCTTCTCCACTTCTCGTCCAAAGGCCACGATGTTGTAACCCTTGCGCATCTCCACGCTGATAATCAAAGCATCGTTGCCATTGAAGTTGACCACTTTGGATGACTCGGCCATACGGCGTTCAACGGTGGCCACATCACGTAGTCGGATGGTGTTGCCTGCCGCGTCAGAATAGATGATCTGCTCTTCGAGTTCCTGCTCGCTGACCATGGGATTCTCGATGTGCAACGGCTGGTCGAAATCATCGCCTTGCATGGTGCCCGTGGTGGTCAGCAGGCCTTGCGAGGCGTATTGCAGCATCAGCGCGTTGGGGCTGATGCCATAGAACGAAAGCTTTTCCTTATCGATGATGACGGCGATCTCCTCGTTTTGCTCGCCCATCACGCGCACATTGCCCATCTCGGGGATGGCACGCAGGCGATGAGTGAGGTCGTCGGTGTAGTCGTGCATCTCGCGGTAGGTCTTGTCGGCTGACTCCATGGCGATGAGCAGCGAAGAGGTGTTGCCAAAGTCGTCGATGACGGCAATGGCCAACACGCCCGCAGGAAATTTTAAAGCCTTGGACTCGTTGATCTTATGTCGAATCTTCGACCATGCGATGTCCTTGTCTTTTACCGACTCGTCGAGGCTGGTGTAGATGTAGCACATCCCCTCTTTGGTAACAGAATAGGTGTTCTTGCGGTCCACCTCGGGCATTTCAAACAGCAGCTGTTCCAAAGGCTTGGTAAGCTGGGCTTCCACCTCCTCAGAGTTGGCGCCAGGATACACGCCCGCCACGATGCCCAAGCGGATGGTATAGGCCGGAAACTCGTCCTTCTTCATGTCGACGAGGGCATAGATACCAAAGGCCACTATGACCGCCACGACCGCCCAGACAATCTTCTGGCGCAGTATGCTGCCGCTGATGATACCTTTATCCTTTAACTTAGCCATTGTATCAACTATTTGTGTCGGCGTTTCGACAGGCTCAACGACCTTAACTTTTGCAGGTCCCTGAGCTTGTCGAAGGGCCGTCTTGCTTCAATACTCCACTTTCATTCCTTCACTAACCTTCTGATACCCTTCCACGATGACGATGTCACCACTATGTAAGCCTTCGCTCACCACCACACCCGTGCCCGAATAGCCCGAGATGGTGATGTTTTGTCTTGTTGCGCGACCGTCTTTCGCTACCCACACGAACTTGCCGTCGTTATTGATCAAGACCGCATTGGCTGGGACAACAATGCCATTATCGACATCCGCACTCAACACCACTTTGGCAATCATGCCAGGGGTGAAAGCCTCGTCTCTTTCATCGATGAGCACTTTGACGGGGTAGCTATGCGTAAGCAACGATGATGTCATGTTCTTTTCGAGGATATGGCCTTTGCAGCGGCGGTTGTCGAGGGCGGGGATGAGGATTTGAGCCTCATCGCCGATTTGCACCTTGGAGATTTCGTTCTCCGGTACGCTGATTTTCACCACCAAGCCCTCGGTGCTGATGATACGCATGATGGGTTTCAGCGGGGTGATGCTCTCGCCCTTCACAGCGCTCAGGTTGGTGACAGTGCCGTCGAAGGGGGCAGTGACAGTGTTGTCGGCCAGCATGGCGTTAGCCAAGTCAAGGGCCGCTTGGGCTTTCTCAAGGTTGACCACCATCTCGCGCCATTTGATTTCGGGGAGGCTACCGTTGTCGTGCACCTTTTTCAGACGGTCGTAGGCATCTTGGGCCTGCTCAAGGGTGGCTTGTGCAGAGCGTTGCGTGCTCTCCATCTGTGGTGAGGACACGCGAGCCAGCACTTGTCCTTTGCGCACCGTGCTTCCCTCTTTTACATTAAGCGACTGCAAAGTGCCGCCATATTTGAAACTGATGTCGACCGTGTTGCCTTCTTCAAGGTAGCCAGGATAGCTGTTGCGCACCAAGCCGCCCACCGTGTCGATACGCTGCACACCCACGGTGATGACGCGCTCCTCGGCAGGACCACCGATGAGCTTCTCCTTGAGTTGCTGTGGGTCAGTTTCGCCGCAGCCCACCAGCAAGAGGGGAAGGAGCCATAATATGCGATTAATCTTCATTTTTCGATTTGTTGTTCTTTTTCCGACTATGACCAATGACCATGACTATGACCATCTCGTGCCTTGGGTGAAGTGGTCATAGTCATAGTCAGAAGCCATCGTCCCTTAGTTTATTCATACACTAATTGTTTCTTGTGGCCGCCATGCGGATATCATCGCCATAAATCTTGAAACTGCGCTCGTTAGTCTCGGCTTCACCCTCGTAGGTCATGTTGAGGATAAGCGTGTTGTCTTCATACATCTGCCCTGAGGAATGCACACGCAGGTCGTTCTTCAAGGTAAGCGAGTCGCCTGTGAAGAGCAATGTGTTTTTCTTGAAGTCGCGAAGGAAGATTTCGTTGTCCTTGCAGAAGGCATGGGTGACCACAACCTCGCCGCCCATGGTGTTCATCACCACGAGCACGCTGTCCTTGCCGTTGTCCAAGGCACTGATTTCCAGCTGTCCGATTTCGTTAGGCAGGCTGACGGTAAAGGAGGCAGGTTCGTCTTCGGGATTTATCTCTTCCAAAGTGACGCTGCCCGAGGTCTTGAACGAATAATCGCCACGAAACAGTGGGGCGTTTTTCTTTTGGCACGAAACCAAGGCCATAAGGGCGCAGAAAAGTATAGGAATGATTCTTTTCATTATTTTGAAGTGTTGGTTATCGTATTATTCGACATGAGACCACAGAGGATGACTCTCAATCAAAGCCGTCATTACGGGCGCTAGACCCGCAATCTCCCGAGCGGTAAGGTGTCATCTTCGCGCTTGGGAGATGGCGGATGCTTCTCCGCCATGACGGTAAAGGCTTTAGGATTGTCTTTCCCGGTCTATTGTCTCGTCCCTGCAAAAATAATAAGAATCCCCGAAACGGATTCAGGGATTCTTTGGTTTTTCAATAAGACGCGATTAATCGTGTCCCTACAAGGTTTATCTCACCACCAATTTCTTGGTCACCACGGCACCATTCTGCTCAATGATATTGACCAGATAGATGCCCTTGTGCCAATTAGTGGCGTCGATGTTCACCACTTGGCCTTCGGCCTCGTGAACTATCTGTCCGACGAGGTTATACACCTCCACCTTGGCCACATTCGCGCCTTCCACGGTGAATTGGCCTGTGGTGGGATTGGGATAGAGTTTGGCTTCTGCGGAGAGTTCGGTGACGGTTAGAAGGTCTTCGTTGATACTGATATAAAAATCCAAATCCCTATCGCTAGAAACAATGGTAACTATGGTATTCACATAACCCTTTAATGTCACCATCGCATAAAAATCAATTCTGAAATCTTCACCAGCGCTTAAAGAATAAGGCAGGTCATGTTGTGGCTGAACCTCCAAGATGCCATTTCCGTTTTCAGCAATTGAAATGGAAAATATATCAATAGGTGTGTTTGTGCCACAGTTTTTGTTGACAACATGACCTTCATGAGGATTCTCATCGTCAATCCATATTTGAGAAGGACCTGAAATCATCAAGCCTTCATCATCCAAAGAATTGGCAACCATTGCAATAACAATTCTTTCCCCTAAAGAGGTTAATATTTTAATCTCATAAGAAGAATATCCTTTGTTTTCAATACCTTTTCTTGAATTATAACCAATTACTACGGTCATATCTTCTCCAGCAGGAAGTGTGCGTGGAAAATCTAATGGATGATCTACTGTCAGATGAGATCCAGATGCAGGAATTACATTTTGGATAACAACACTTTCGGAAGTCTCATTATCAATATTAATCATACCAAATATGCTATTGTCAAACCACAGCGTATCTGGCGTAATAATCAACTCTCCCCCTGGCTCATGCGCCTCCATGGTGAAGTGGTGCGGGTCGAGGTCAGCGAAAACGGGCTGCGTGTAGCGGTGCCCCGATTCGTCGGCACCAAACACATAATAGTCAATCTCAGAGCCACCTTGATAACCTGTGATGTAGCCTACATATTCGTCGGGATTGCCCGTGGCAGTCATGTGAGCCGTTTGGTAGGTACCGCCGTCGATGCTATAATACACCAAAAGTGAGTCTTGCTTCAAATTGGCACCACTGTAGGCGATAAACTTAGAAACAACAGGAATGGATTCCTGCCATTCTTGCTCACCATGAAGCACATTGCGGTGGTCGACAAAGAGCATGTTGAAGTCCATCACACCACGGGTGCGGCAGTGCAAGGCGTCGGTGTTCTCCCAGCCAGACCAGCCGTTGTTGACAACGCCAACGATATTGTAACCAGGCATGGCTTCTTGATAGACGGCCAAAGCATCGTTGTTATAGGTGTTGTTGGAGCCCAGCGGCACATACACGGTCTTGTTGAGAATGAGGCTGTTGGTATAAGGCGCCAAGGTATAGCCGCCAGGTTCTTGGACGCGATACACGCGGTAGGGATAGCCCCAGCAGCAGTTAGTGGTTTCGAAATACTCAGCCACCTGTTCGTAATATTGATAACGCGGGTTGCTTTGCGGCAACTGGGCAATCAAGATCTTGTCGGGCGCGAGGTATTTGCCCCAGCAGTCCACGTGGGCAATGTAGTCGCCTTGCGGGTCGATGGTGACATGATATGGATTGATGCCTAAATAGTCGTTCATCTTTTGGCGGACAGTGGCTTCATCAAGACCATAGTCTTCCAGGTTTTCCTGAAAAACAAGGTCGTCACTCACGCCATGGCCGCGACCGTCTTCCATCATGTTGCCACCGGTGTGTTCAAGTCTCATGCCGTACATGGGGATTTGCCAAAAGTTGGCGAACACCTGCGACATGTTGTCGTCGTTGGGGCGTGGACGGTTATAGATGTTGTCGACAATGGCAGGGTTGCGGTCTTCGAAGATGTACCACGGGCCGTAGTCGCGCACCCAGTAGGAATCGGATTGGGCGTTCACGAAGGTGAGGTTGCTCATGTTGACACCCGCACTTTGGAATGTGCTTTGGGCTTGATTCTGATAGGAGCTGCTGACGATGCAATATACATGGCAGTTATTCGACAGCTGTGCGACAAGACTCTCAGGAATGCCGAGAGGATAACGAATCATAACGCCTTGCATGGGCTCAAACTCCGCCACAAAACGAGGTGTACCCGTTGGCGGGTCAGTCTCGACGAAGGTAGTGCCACGGGTCTTGTCAAACATTTCTTCTTCGGAGAGATAGTGCCATCTCATCCAATCGGGTTTCTTCTCCTGGGCCTGTACGGTAACGGCCATCAAGAGCAATAAAGTGAAGATAGATAGTGCTTTTTTCATTGCTTGAAAATTTGGCGCAAAGGTAGTATTAATTTGTTTTTTATGACTCAAAATAGTCAATTACATCAACTTCTGATAGAATTGCCACCACTTGTCAGGCAACTCGTTGCGCAAGGCTTGTTCGTAGTCTTCTTTTGCGCAGGGGATGAAGTGATGTCGCTCGTAACGCTTATCGTCATTTTGCAGGAACGACATATCCATCCACCATTTGCCTGTAATTTTGTGGCAAAGGAAGACCACATCATTTTGATTCTCACCGATTTGCACGATGTATTTCTTAAAATCGGTGCTCTCCAAGGTGGGGATGTCGTCCTGACGGCTGGAGAAGCCTTCGATGAAATACCAAATCATCTCGGCGATGAGGTTGGCCGTGCGCGAGTTGATGTCGTAATGCGGATTGTATTCGAAGAAGCCGATGGATGAGAGTTTATAGCTCAAACCGGCATAGCGCGTCATGCGGCAAGCCTCTTCGCCGTTGAAGCCGTTGGGCGAGGCATTCTTCACGCCTGGGGCGGCAGCGGCTCGGATA
>JAEEGI010030619.1_pt1 | contig 10112 bp, 10 predicted proteins | sample 8958751 | NCBI WGS metagenome assembly JAEEGI01 (sample SAMN16246545, study PRJNA631951) | gut metagenome | biome: gut microbiome; feature: rumen; material: KS-attached | host: Bos | place: Iran: Karaj | collected 2018-10 | reverse complement strand
TTCAGCCCCGAATCCCCCGAAGCTGCCGGAAGCGCCGCCGCTGCCGAAGCCACCTGCTCCGCCATCAGCCTGCCGCCTCTCTCAAGAATCTCCCGCGCCGCTCTGTCGCCTTCCTGCGCGGTTTTCAGCACGACAGGAACGAGCGACGCTATCTGCATAACCGGCGTTTTGTCGCACTCTCTGTAGATTGAAAAGATTGCCTTCCGTAGAGCGTCGCGCCTTCCCGAACCCTCGGGAATGACCGGCCCTGCAAAAGGAGGCTCGTATGCGCCCCGGATCTGCTCGTTCAAAAAAGTTGTCACCGCTTCGGTAAGCCCTGTCGAAGGTCCGCGCGACTCCGTGTCCCTTATCGCAGCGTTGACCGCCTCGCGCCCGATCCAGTAGCCGGACCCCTCGTCCGAAACCGCCGCTCCGAAACCGCCCGCAGTCGCCGTCGCACCGCCGCAACCCGCGAAAACCGTCGCCCCCGTTCCCGAGAGCGCCAGAATTCCGTCGCCGAAAACGCACGCCGCCGCAAGTCCCATCTTGAACTCGCCCAAAAACGAAAGCTTCCCCGCGTCCAGGTAGTCCGCGAACATCTTCCTTGCGTTTGCGCCGTAGGTTCCGTTGATTTCCTCGACCCGCGCCCCCGTTTCGAGCCCGAGCTGCCTCATAAGGTCAAGAAAATGGGACTCGACAAGCGCGGGCGGCGTAGTGTTCGCGCGCAAACTGCCGCTTTTGGCCACCGCCACCGGTCTGAACTGTTCGTCAAAAAGGATGGCGGCCACCTTCGTGCCGCCGCTGTCGACTGCCAAATAAAGCTTTCTTTCTTTATTTTCCGGCATTTTTCTACCCTCTCCGCGCATTCGCGTTTTGCTTCACATATAAAAAATGTTGTCCGCGTACTCTTTAAAAACGCGCTCGTTGTGCTCGTCGCCGCCATCGATGTTCGCGCTCATGAGAACCGGAGGCACGATGCCGTCCGCAATCATTTTGTTGACCGAGTCGATCACCAGCGCGTTGATCAACGCCGCGCCCACAGCCGTCGAAGTCGGCCCGATCTTCTCGGGAAGCCCCTCAATCGAAACCGCCGCGTCGCCCGCGTCGCCCATATTTTCGATCACGAAGTCGCACACCTCGAAAAGCCGCTTCCCCGACGGATGGCGCGAATCCACCGCCCGCGAGTAGTTGAGGTTCGTGATTGCGACCGTCGTCACGCCTTTTTCCGCCGCGCAAAGCGCCATGTCCACCGGCACCGAATTTCTTCCCGACACCGAGTGGAGGATCAGAACGTCCCCCTCTGAGACGTGATTTTTGTCGAAAATGATCTTCCCGAGGCCCGGAAGCCGCTCCAGCTGACTTGTCATCGTGACCGGCCGCGTGTTCAGCATCATTCCCGGGAAGAAAATCGGGTTGATCACAGCCAGCCCGCCGGTGCGGTAGAACACCTCCTCGGCGAGAATTCCCGCGTGCGAGCAGCCGAAAACGAAAACGTTGTGCTTCGTCTCAACCGCCTCCGCCAGCCTCGCGCTGACCGCCGCAAACGTCTCCCGCTGCGCGCCGTACGCCTTCTTGATTGTGCCGGCAACTATGTCGATGTAGTCGGTACCGTTCACGTGGACCTCCTTTTTTGCAACTTACAACTGTTTATTAAAGACCAACGCTTTTGAGCAACTCGTCGTATGCCTTCAGCTCTTCCTCGTTCGTTTTCCCCGCGTAGTCCAGCTCCGCCATAGCGCTCTTGCGCGTCTTCTTGTCGAACAGCCGGAACCACCTCTTCACGTAATAAAACGGCAGCAGAAGCGGCTTGCCTCTTGCGTTTGGGTACGTCGATTCGATCACTTCACGCTTCACGAACAGCCGCGAAAACGCATAGTTCAAGCCCTTCTTCTCTCTCTGTCTGGAGACCACCAGTCCCTGCGCCGTGCCGAGAACGCCTCCCGAGAGGCAATACTTCTCCAGACTCTCAAGGGTGCCGTCCTCCGGCGCGAATCCCATCCAGTAGTCCGACAGTTTGCAGCACTTCTCGTAAAACAGCTGAATGCCGCATTCCCGCAGCATCGCGCTTAAAGCATTTTCGTCGAACGACGTCTTGTTGCGCAGCAGCCACAGGTCCACGAACGGCCTGATTCCAAGCCCTCCGTGCGTCAGATGGTAGCACATATGCGCGACGTTGTGGAAAACCAGGAATTCCGGCGTCATTTTCCATCTCATTCCCTCGCCCGAATAAACCGCGTGCGACCAGACTTCCGCCAGCATCGGATCGATATTTTCCATCGATTCCTTGATGTAGAAGTGAAGCTCAAGAGACATCCTGTCGCTCCTCAGCTCGACGTCGTGGTAGCTTCTCTTCACGTATTTGAAATCCGTCGCGTTTTCGATTGCGTCCACCGCGTTCTGCAGCTTCTCTTCTTTGACGAGAATGTCGATGTCGAAGCTCGTTCTCATCCACGTCTCGGGATAGAAGTCCTTGAGCACCGCGCCCTTCAAAAAGATGTATTCAATTCCCGCGGCGTCAAGCGCCTTCGAAATGCGCGCAATCGCGTCCTCCCGGACAACGGACCGGTAGAGCGCAAGCATTCTGGCATTCTCGTACTTTTCGCCGATTTGGCTCTTTGGAATCCCGTTTTTTTCAAGCCCGAGGCAAACGACAGGAAGGATAGACTGATTCGCGGCAATTTTCAAAATCTCCGCAACATCCTCTACCGGGAGTTCGGGAATGCCCCCTGCGTTCTCTATGCCCATCCCCCGCCTGATCACGGGGAACAGTTTCTCGCGCGCAAATTCATCCATCGGGAATACTCCTCAAAACCTAAAACCGGGCGTCGCAAAACCTCTGAGAGCGCGCCGCCGTAAAATCACAGCCGCTCTTTTTTCTCTATATCAAGGAAATATTTGTAGGTGTCAACCGTCAGTTCACCGCAGGCCGCCTCGTCGCAGGCAATGATCGCCGCGTTGTGAAGCTGAAGCGCCGAGCAGGTCCATTTCTGACTGACCCCGCCTTCCACTGTAGCCGCCAGCGCTCTCGCTTTGTTGTGGCCGCTGATAAGGATCAGAACCTCCTTCGCGTCGGTAACCGTTCCGATGCCCACCGAAAGCGCCTGCCTCGGCACCTTCTCCATGTCGTTCCCGAAAAATCTCGAATTCACGATGCGCGTGTCGGTCGTCAGGTCGCGAACGCCCGTTCTCGACGAAAGCGACGTGTAAGGCTCGTTGAACGCGAGGTGGCCGTCAACGCCGATGCCGCCCATAAACAGGTCGATTCCGCCGTACGACGCAATCTTCTCCTCGTACCGCCTGCACTCCCCCTCCGGGTCGTCCGTCATTCCGTTCAGAATGTTGATGTTCTCCGCCGGCACGTCGACGTGGTCGAAAAAGTTGTCGTGCATAAAATACCAGTAGCTCTGGTCGTGCTCGCGCGGCAGCCCAAGATACTCGTCCATGTTGAAAGTGACGACGTTTTTGAACGAAAGCTCGCCCGCCTCGTACTTTTTAATAAGCTCCTTGTACACGCCGATCGGTGAAGAACCTGTCGGCAGTCCGAGCACGAACGGCCTCTTCACGCCCGACGCGTCATGCGCCTTGATTTTCGCGGCAATGTAGTCGGCCGCCCACCTGCTCATTTTCTCGTAATTGCCCTGAATTACAACTCGCATTTTAATGTCACCTCTTTAGAGAATTCCTTATTTTCCATCCTTAATTTGTTACCGTCTCGCCGTCTCCGACAACACCGTCAGCGGGAACGACCGCCCCCGTAGCGACAGTTGCGTTCGAGCCGATCTTCGCCCGCTCGCCGACGTTCGCGAACGTCCTCACCACAGAATTTGTGTAGATCAGCGAGTAGCTCGCGATCACGCTGTCCTGGTGCGCCTCGACTCCCGGATTGATCAAAACCCCGTCGCCTACAATCGCCCCGTTCTGGATCACTGCGTTGTTCAAAATCACGCACCCGCGTCCAACCTTCGCAAACGGGCTTATATATGCCGACCTCGCGATAACGTTCGGCAGCGCGTAACCTGCGTTTTCCGCTATTTTCAGGAATTTTTCGCGCGCAGCGTTATTGCCGATTGCAACCGTAAGGCACTCAAACCTGTTGCGCAACCGCCCGATATCGTCCGTGGTCCCAACGACCTCCGCGCCGCAAACGCGCTCGCCCACCGGCACCGTGTCGTCAACAAAAGCGCACTCAAATTCCGCCTGCGCGTGCTCCAGCGTGACCCTTCCGAATCCGCCCGCGCCGACAATCAAAAGCTTTTTCATATTATATTCCCGAATTTCCCGTTTCCGATGATTTTCACACTCCGAACTGCTTTGTGTCAATTCCCGCTTTCGCGCACTCCTCGCGCACGTAGTCGGTCGTCAGCAGCTTCTTCACCGTGCCGTCCACGTCGAGCCTTCTGGTGTTGTGGGAGGTGTACGCCTCGTCCGCCATCGTCCTGACCTCGCCCTTCACGAAGAACTTGTCGTAGTTGAGGTCCCGGTTGTCGGCCGAAACGCGGAAATAGTTCCCCATATCCTCGCTCCGCAGCCTCTCCTCGCGGGTCATCAGCGTCTCATAAAGCTTCTCGCCGTGGCGCGTGCCGATAACGTTCACGCCCGTCTCGCCGAAAATCTTCTGCACCGCCTTGGCCAGGTCGCCAATCGTGCTCGCGTCGGCCTTCTGAATGAACAAGTCGCCCGGGTTGGCGTGCTCGAACGCGAACCTCACCAGCTCCACCGCCTCGTCCAGATTCATCAGGAACCTCGTCATCTCCGGGTCGGTCACAGTCAGCGGATTCCCCGCCTTGATTTGGTCTATAAATAGGGGAATAACCGAGCCGCGCGAACACATCACGTTCCCGTACCGCGTGCAGCAGATGACCGTGCCGCCACGTTCCGCCGCCACCCGCGCGTTCGCGTAAATGACCCGCTCCATCATCGCCTTGGAAATTCCCATCGCGTTGATCGGGTAAGCCGCCTTGTCGGTCGACAGGCACACCACCCGCTTGACCCCCGCCGCCATCGCCGCGTGAAGCATGTTGTCCGTGCCCTCGACGTTCGTTTTGACCGCCTGCATCGGGAAGAACTCGCACGACGGCACCTGCTTCAGCGCCGCCGCGTGGAAAACGTAATCCACCCCGTGCATCGCGTCCGCAATGCTCTGCGGGTCGCGCACGTCGCCGATGTAGAACTTGACCTTTTTCGCGCTCTCCGGGTGCTTCGCCTGAAGCTCGTGTCTCATGTCGTCCTGCTTCTTCTCGTCGCGCGAAAAGATCCTGATCTGCCCGATGTCGGTGTCGAGAAAGTGCTTCAAAACGGTATTCCCGAACGAGCCGGTCCCGCCTGTTATCATCAAAGTTGCTCCGCTGAATGAACTCATGTTATTCCTCCGTTTTGCTCTCCGTTTTCCCGGAAATATCCGGCCTGTAAACGAAATCCTCAGTATGTGTCGATTTACGCGCCTCCTCGGGCGGTGGGGTCATATAATCTCCGTAAAGTTGCGTCAGTATCTCGTGTCTGCCGGCGGGAACGTTCAGAAGATGACCCTCGAAAGGGATTTGTCCGGTCTCAAACCATTCCTTTTTAAAGCAAGTGAACCTTCCCGAGAAAACGCCTGTGAAAGCGCCAACATTCTCGGATTCCGTAAACGTCTCTTTGTACGGGCTTCTGCTCAACTTCCTCATCAAACGGTTCGTAAACCCCGTTTTGTATGCGACGTTTCCCAGCAATTTCTTGATTTTCCCGGAAAATCCCCGTTTTGTTTCAAAGCGGAAATACACGAGCCTGAACGCCACCTTGCGGAACTGCTTGTTCTTTCGCAGAAAAACCCGCTTCGCCCTCACGGTGTCGCGCGGCATCCCGTCGACCGGGAATACGTCGATTCCGTAACCGAGAAATCCGTCAACGCTTCCGTCCGGAAGAATTTTCGCCGTAGATGAATCCTGAATCTTAGCGAAAGGCAGCAGGTAATCCTTGCACGTGAAGCAGGTCACGGCGCGGTATTTTCCCGACCGGTCGGAAAATGTCGCCAGAAATCTTTCGTAGTCCGGGCGCGGCATGAACACGTCCACGTCGTCGTCCCACGGAATGAATCCCTGATGCCGCACCGCGCCTAAAAGCGTTCCGTATGCCAGCCAGTATCTGAATCCGTTCGCTTCGCAGTAATCCGCGAAAAACAAAAGCGCCGCAAGCGATATTCTTTTTTTCTCATCGATCGTTAAGTAGTTCAAAAACGGGTCCTTTCCTCCGTTATCAGGACAGTTTGTTCTTGATTTCCGACGAGCAGATATTTGGCGTTCTTTTAAGCCTCACTATCTTTTTCCCGTGTTCGTCGCACCATTTTGTCATCTCGTCAAATCTGGCGCCGACGTGGTCCTCCCCGAGTGCGAGGATGTCAAAATCAATCTTTTCAAGCGCGTCCGCCCCGACTCTTTCATATACTACAACTTCGTCAACTACTCTGAGCGCGGAAATGATCTCCACCCGTTCCTCTGTCGAGTACAGGATACTCGCTTCCGGCTTAAATTTCAATATCCATTCTCCGTCCTGTACGGCAACGATAAGATAATCCGCGTACTGCTTGCACTGCTTAAAAAGCCTCAGATGTCCGAGATGAAAGTAGTCAAATACCCCGAATGTCAGAATTTTCTGCATAAAGCGCCCCTTTCCCTATATCGATCAATTTGCCGTTCACATATAAAAGCCTTCATCAGGTCGGAGTCCTTTAATCTCGGTTCCCTCAACCATCGAGTATATCTGTGCGGCGAAATAGATATCGGTAATCGCAAGCCCGAGGTTGTAGACCAGGACCCTGTCGGTTGATTTTTCGCGAACCGGCACCTTCCCATCGAGAACATCGTCAGTCAGCGTGACCTTTTTGTACCTGTCGAAATACTTAAACCCCTGCGCACGAATCATGTCCGAAACGATAACGTGGTCAAAAAGCGGGTCGCACTCCATAAAACCTCTCATATGGACCGGAATGACCGTCACACCAGGCTTATATATAGACGGGTCGCAAAAATCGTCTTCCGCGTAAGTTACGGCTGAAAGGATCACGTCGCTGTCCTTCATAAGTTCCTCGTACCTGTCGACTATCTCAAACTTTAAGTTAGTGTAGCCCGAAAATCGCTCCGCAAACCGCTCTGCCTGGTTTTTGTACCTTAAGAGCTTGACGGTCACTTTGCGGTCTTTTATCAGTCCAAACAGAATGTCTCCCGTGGCCACGCCAATATTCCCGAGCCCCAGCATCGCAACCGTTTCGAACTCCGGTGAAAAGTTCATCACCGAATGGGCCGCTACCGCAGCGGTGCGCAGCGCGGTAATATAGTTTCCGTCCATGATTGCCAGCAAATTTGCCGTGTCATAGTCGTAAAGAAGGATCTGCGAGTCGAGATTGAGTTCGCCTTTTTCACGCCTGTTCTCGCTCCTGTTGATCACCTTCAGCCCGAAGAATTTCCGCTCCGGCATCGAACACGGCATAATGTTGCAGTAGTCGCTCCCTTCAAGAGGAATGCGAACCTTTGTGGGAAGCACGAATTTGTCGCGGTTCCTGAGCACAAAGTCAATCCATTCGTAGCTCTGTTCGGACGTTATCTTAAGAGATTTGATATCCTCAAACGAAATCAGTTTCATAGTATCTTCCTTCAGTTGTTAAGTGCCATATGTTCAACCTCTGAACTTTATTTCAAGAACACCGTGTGTCGGTCTGCGCTTCTCAGGCGGCGGCAGCTGCATGTAGTCGCCGTAAATGTCGCGGAGGAAACTGTCGTAGTCTGCGGGACACGGGAACCGGGTGTCCTCGAACCGGAGGTCGCAAGTCGTTTTCAGGTAATGTCTCTTAATAGGATACTTTCCGAACGCCGCCCCTCCCGACTCCTGGCATACCCTGGAAGTCTTAGAGCCGTTGTACCGGTTCATCTCAGTTTCAAACCGCTCAATCAGCTTTTCGCGCGGGACAAACGCCGCCCGCGCCTTATACGACGCCGCAACCAGAACTGACTTAGCCAGTCTCAAAAAACCCTTCTTCTTGACTACGAGCGAAATACCGTTCTTCGCAAGCATTAACTTGCGGTATCTCATTATTCTCTTCGTCATCGCGCCGAGCTCGGCAGCGCTGTCCGGAATGTTGTCGTACGGAAAAATGTCGACGAAGAAGCCCTGATGCTTCTTGGTTTTTGGGTCGTTCGCCTCGTGATAAACAGTACCCTCCATACGGACCTTGGCGAAAGCTTGAGCGTATTCGGGGTCGGTGTGCCACGTCTGTAGGAAAAAGCCCTCGTCAAGACAGTCCGGCGCAATCTCTACGAAGCGTTCGAAGTCCTCACGAAGCATGCCCATGTCAAGATCGTCATCCCACGGAATAAAGCCGTTGTGCCTGGCAGCTCCGATTAGAGTCCCTCCGACAAGGAACACTTTGATTCCGTTCTCAGAACAGACCCGCAACACTTCCTTCGCGATAATCAAGAGCTCGTTCTGCACCCTCTTGAGAGTTGCGTCATCCATTGTTTTCTTCTCCTGTTTCGTCAGTCGACGCTTCGTTCGTGCCTGTTGTGTCCGGGGCGGTTCCGTCTCCGGTACCTTCATCCACGTTCACGGCAATGTCTTCCCCTTCTTGATTTCCGGGCACCGCCGTCAGTTCCTCATCCGCTTTTTTAGCGCCTCGCGAACTGATTCTTTTCGCCGCCTCCACCAAATACTTGGGGTTCAGCGCATCAATCATGATCCGGTTGTTCGGTCTTATCGGTCTCAGAATGTAACCGACGATTACGTTTGTGAAAAACTGTGTCGCAAGCGACGCTATCGCCGCGCCGTAAATCCCAATAAAAGGAATCAGCGACGCGTTCAGAATGACATTCGCGACCGCGCCGAGAAGGTTGATAATCCAAAGGTAGCGTTGCTTGTCTTTCGCGAGTATCCAGATGTTTCTGACCGATCCGAGGTACGAAAAAGTGGTATACCAGACCACGACCATAAGTGCGCCTGAAGCGGGCGCGTACTCCGCTCCGTATAGAATTCTAACAACAAGCTTCGCGAACACCGTCATCGCCACGCTCTGCGCGAGAGAAAGGTAGATAACGATTGAATAGAGCATCTTCAGTCTGTGTTCGAACGTCTCCTCGTTTTTTTTGATTGCCTCGAATATCGACGGTCTGAAAGAGTCGATTATTGCCGCGAACACAAATGCGGTAACGCCTGCACACTCGACGGCGGCTCCGTAGTACCCCGTCTGCGTCTCGTCTAGCATCAGCTTCAGCATTATCTTGTCGGTCTGTGCGAAAATAGTCACCATCATTCCCGACACTATATAATGCCGGCTTTTGGAGAGCATTCTCTTTGCCAGTTCCCACGAAAAAGAGAATCTCGCGCCGCCTTTTCTTCCGTATACGATCAACGAACCGAAAGCGATTATCGCAAAGTCGAAAGCGTTCGAGACCGCGAACCAAAATACGTTCTTGGCCGTGATCAGCAGGAACAGCTTATAGCCCGACACAATCACATACGCAACAAGGCTGATGATTGACGTATATTTTGAAATAAGCCTCGCCTGAAACCAGTAGCGGATCATCTCCAGCGCCTGGAATATCAAGTTTAAGCTATAAAGGAGGCAGACGATGATCGTCACCGGTTCTCCCCGGTTTGCGATTGCTGCGAACGCCGTCACCCCTGCAATGCAAGCAAAGGAAGAAACTACCGAAAGCGTTATCGAAGTGCCGAGGATCTTCCCCTCCTCTTCCGGGCTGTTGACAAGCTCCTGAACCATGATGCTACTCAGACCCAGTTGCATCAGCGGCACCACGAACGCCACAAGCGAGGCTGCATACGTTATCAGGCCGTAGTTCGAAGGTCCGAGGTAACGGGCCGTGAACATGTTGATAACAAGCGCAAGAACCGACTGAACGATTTTGCATGCAATTATCCATGTGGCGTTCTTCGCAACTTTGTTCATGTCCTGTTTCTCCGGTTCTTTCGCCACCTGCCTGCGCAAAGAGAAGGCGAATCACTCTGTGCCTGTTTGCGGCATTTGTTTTTTCACAATCCGCAATTTATCATTTTATTATATGCGCACGCGAAAAGCAACAAAAACCTTCAGCGAAAGCCCTCTTATTGTTCTATCCGCGGTAAATTCTTTCTTCTTTGCCCCTCGCGCGCTT
>JAEEGI010030618.1_pt1 | contig 10112 bp, 8 predicted proteins | sample 8958751 | NCBI WGS metagenome assembly JAEEGI01 (sample SAMN16246545, study PRJNA631951) | gut metagenome | biome: gut microbiome; feature: rumen; material: KS-attached | host: Bos | place: Iran: Karaj | collected 2018-10 | reverse complement strand
GGTGACGGTCCGCTTGCCGAACTTCTTGGCCAGGGGCCACACCGCGAAGATGCCGATGCCCATGGGGATGCCGCCGATGGCGGAGACCATGGTCTGGGTGATGCCGTCGTTATAGGTGCCCAGCACGTAGTTGCAGTAGTATACGAGGCCGATGTTCTTGATGGTGCTGCCCACGGTGTACAGCAGGAAGTACACGTACATGAGCACCATGTACCTGTCGGTGAAAAGCATCTTGAGCTGCTGCCCCAGGGGAAGGGGGGCGGCTTTCTCGTCCTTCTTTTCCTCGGTGACCCGTTCCTTGGTGAAGAAGTATTCAAGGAGGGTCAGGGGCAAAGCCACGATGGCCAGGATGGACATGAGGGTGATCCACTTGCTCTTATCCACGCCGATCATGGGCATGATGACCATGGGGAACAGGAGGGCCACCAGGATGCCGCTCATCATGATGGTGGTGATCTGGTTGAACACGGAGAGACCGCCCCGGTCCGTGCCGTTGCGGGTGGAGAGGGGCACCATGAGGCCGTGGGACATGTTGAAGATGGTATAGGCGAAGGAATAAAAGAGGTTGTAGGAGATCATGACCCACAGGGCCTTCACGGTGTCGCTGCTTTCCGGCACGGTGAAGAGCAAGATGCCGGTGACGGGCACCAAAAAGGCGGAGAGGAACAGCCAGGGCCGGGCCTTGCCCTCCTTGGTCCGGGTCCGGTCGATGATCTGGCCCATGACGATGTTGGTGATGGCGTCGATGATCTTCGACACGATGGGGAACACCGTGAGGAACACCCCGCCCCAGAGGGGGGTCAGGTTCAGCACGTCCGTGTAGTAGACGTTGAGATAGGTGGCCAGCACCGCATTAAGGAGCAGCGCCCCGGCGGGCCCCAGCAGGTAGCCCAGCCACTTTTCCTTCTTGGTAACTTCCGGGGATTTGACCAGACTTGCAGGCAGTTTCATTTTCATTCCCTTCCCTTTTTACGTGGTTTTGCCGGTTTTGCTTGCTAAATTGCCGCGCCGGCCGCGGCAAAGGCAAAAGCTGCATGGTGTGAAAAACCCTTTTTCACACCATATCCTCCTTCGGCAGCTTGGGTACGTCGATCTTTTTCAAAAAGCAGCGGGCGCCTCGGATCAGGTGTCCGTTGGTCAGTTCCACAAAGCCCTGGGCAAAATTGTAGGGCATGGACTTCCCGGCGGTCATGGACATGGACCGGGGAGAGTTGCTCTCCAATATCTGCCTGAGGAAGAAGGCCCCCTTCCGCTTGTTGTCCTTCTCGGGGCCGTCGGAGAGCTTTTCGGCCGCCTTTTCCTGCTTGTCCGCCACGGAGAGGACGGCGCCAAAGAGGATGCGGCCCATGAAGCTCTGCTTCAGGTCCGTGAACCGGGATTCCAGCGTCACGGGGTAGGCGGGCCGGGGGGCGGGGACCGCATAGGTATCGGGATAGACTTTCTCGTCTTTAGGTTCCGGCGTGATGGTGACGGTCCTCGATTCGCCGGGGGCCAAATACACCTTCTCAAAGCCCCGGAGCTCGCCATTCAGGAACAGCATGCACACCTCACCGCCGAAGCGGGCGCCGGTGTTGGCCACAGTCTGGGTATAGGCGTTCCCGTCCCGGTTCCATGCGCTGTGCTGGAAGGTGGTGTAGCTGAGGCCGTGGCCGAAGGGATAGCGAACGGGGACGTTGTGCTTTTCGTAGTACCGGTAGCCCACCTCCGAGCCCTCGGCGTACACCTCGTCGATGCCCTGGCCGAAGGAAGCGTGGCCGGGCACGTCCTCGTAGCGAAGGGGCCAGGTCTCCGCCAGCTTGCCGGAGGGGTTTACCTCCCCGAACAGGAGCCGCGCCGCCGCCGTGCCCCCGTTCTGGCCGGGCAGGTACAGGTTGAGGATGGCGCTGACCTTGTCCGCGAAGGGCAGCTCCACGGGGGCGCCGCCGAAGAGGACCACCGCCACCCGCTTGCCTGTGTCGCAGAGCCGGTCGATGAGCTCCAGCTGGTCATGGGGCAGCTGCATATCCGCCCGGTCGCCGCCCTCGGATTCGTATTCATCCGTGAGCCCGGCGAAGACCAAAATGGTGTCGCTTTCCTCCAGGGGAAGGGACCGAATGCCCCGGGCTGCGAAGGCGTCGGCGGGGGCGGTGACCTTCGTGGGATGGATCATGGAACTGCCCGCCCCCTGGTAGCGCATGGTCTCGAACAGGTCCCCGGCCATATGCAGCTTCTCCCGGCCGGTGAGGGGCAGTGTGCCGTCGTTCTTCAGCAGGACCGCGCTGTCCGCGGCGATCCGGGCAGCCAGCTCGTGGTGGCCGTCCCAGTCCACGGGGCCGTCGTCCGCGGGCTGCACATACTGGTCCACCCAGCGGAAGATGCGGCCGCAGGATTTGTCCAGGTCCCCCATGGGCAGGGAGCCGTCAGCCACGGCGTCCAAGATCCAGCGGCGGCAGATGGCGGTGTCCCCGGGCATCTCCAGGTCCATGCCGGCCTTCAGGCCCGCCACCCGGTCCCGCACCGCGCCCCAGTCGCTCATGACCACGCCTTCAAAGCCCCACTCGTCCCGGAGGATGTCGGTGAGCAGCCACTTGTTTTCGGAGCAGAACACCCCGTTGATCCGGTTGTAGGCGCACATGATGGTGGCAGGCCGGGCGTGCTTCACGATGTATTCGAAGGGTTTGAAATAGAGGGTGCGGATGGTGTTCTCGCCGGCCACGGAGTTGCCCATGAACCGGTAGTTTTCGGAATTGTTCAACGCGAAATGCTTCACGGACACGCCCACGCCCTGGGACTGGACCCCATTCACCTCCGCCGCGCCCATGACGCCCGCCAGCAGGGGGTCCTCGGAATAGTACTCGAAGTTCCGGCCGCAGAGAGGGTTGCGCTTCAGGTTGACCCCGGGCCCCAGGAGGGTGTGGACCCCGTAGTGGCGGCACTCCTTCGCGATGGCCGCGCCCAGGTCATAGGCGTTCTGGGGGTTCCAGCTGGAGGCCACGCAGGCCGCCGTGGGGAAGGCCGTGGCGGGCTCGCTCTCGGAGACGCCGTTGTCCCCGGAGCCCTTCTGCTTCCTGAGGCCGTGGGGGCCGTCGGACATGCACAGGCTGGGGACGCCCAGCCGGGGGATGGGATTGGTGTACATAAAGTCCGTGCCCGCCACCAGGGCCGCCTTCTCCTCCACCGTCATCTGCTGTAAAACCTGTTCGATCTCCACGGGATGCCCCTCTTTCCGTTGTTTTCATGGTCATTGTACACGAAAACAGGTTCCCGTGTATTGCATTATTGTATTGTTTTTCGTATAATTGTACTGTATTGGAGGCAAGGATATGGACAATGTAGATCTGCGATATGTGGTGGGCGCCATGGCGGCCCTGTCGGGCATACCCGTGCGGCTGTTGGAAGGGGAACAGCTGGTCCTGTTCAAAAGCCCCGTGAAGCTCCTCCGGGACCCCGCGGCGCTGTACCGGCAGGAGATATGCTCCGTCCGAGGCCACGTGGGCTACTTCGCCACCCCCTGTTTTCACTACTACGGGGTGCTCAACGCCCCGGGCGGCACCATCGTCATGGGCCCCACCTGCCAGATCATGGCCGGGGAGCAAGAGCTCCGGGAACTGGCCTTCCGGCTGGACGTGCCCCGGGAGGAGGTGCCGTCCTTCCTGACCGCCATGAACGGCATCCAGCGGCTGCCGGTGGAGACCCTGCTGCAGATGCTCTGCACCATGAACCACTTTTTGAACGGCGGCGAGACGCTGACCATCTCCGACGTGGCCATCTACATCGACCAGCAGCGGACCATCAAGGCCGGCCTGGAGCAGCGGCGGACCCGCCGGGTCTACGAGGAACCGCCCCGGCCCCTGGAGGGCCACAACACCCTGGCGGTGGAGGAAGCCCTCATGGACCTGGTGCGCCGGGGGGACACCGCCGCGCTGAAGGGGTGGATGGCCGCGGCCCCCGCCGTCCGGGGCGGCACTATCGCCCCCACCCAGCTTCGGCAGCTTCGGAACACCTTCATCGTGTCCGTGACATTGGCCGCCCGGGCCGCCATTCGGGGCGGCATGCGGGAAGAGGAGGCCTTCTCCCTGTCCGACGGCTTCATCCAGCGGGTGGAGCTACTCACGGACCCCAGCCAGATCATGAACCTGCAGTACAGCATGATCCTGGAGTACACGGAGCAGGTGGAGAAGCTCCATCTGGGCCGCCACCCCACCCGGCTGGCCGCGGACGTGGCCAACTACGTGCGCCGCCACCTGTCCGAGCCCATCAGCACCGAGCGCATGGCGGCGGAGTTCTACCTGAGCCGCCCCTATCTCTCCGCCCGGTTCAGGCAGGAGACGGGCGTCACCCTCACCGATTACATCCTCACTGAAAAAACGGAGGAAGCCAAGCGCCTCCTCCTCTATTCCGACAAGCCCGCCGCCGCCATCGGGGCGTATCTGGGCTTCTCCTCCCACGGCCATTTCATCCGCGTGTTCAAAAAATATGCCGGCGTGACCCCCAACGACTATCGAACCAGCTCGACCGTATAGGGGCCGCCTGTCCCTGCGTCAAAATCTCCCCGGTCCATCCGGGGGGGAAGCAGCGTTCCTGACTCTGTTTTATCGTCCCATCCACCGGGAAAACAGCCCCTTGTAGCGGGACCGTTCCTTAGCTCAATAATCGCTATAGTCGAATTTAAGATACGTCCATTCGCCGTAGTCGCCGGTTTCGGCCCAGCACAGGATGGTGTGAGTATCGTGGAAGAACGTCTCGAAGCTGGTGTCCCACAGGGCCTCGAAGAAGGGATCGTCCGCCACGTAGTCGGGATGGGCGTGGTCCTGGGCGTAGTTGGAAGCGATGATATACTCCTCCTTGCCGTACCCGGTGGCCTCGCGCTGCTGGTCGGTCATCATGAAGAAGGACAGGGACCCCTGGTTGTTGATGGCAAAGGTGGGATCGATATGGTAGTTGTGGCCGTGGATGCGGACATAGCTCCACTGGTGGTCGCTGCCCATCATGATGGTCGCCTCCACGCCCGCCTGCATCAGCAGGTAGGAATAGGCCGACGAGATCTCGTGGCAGATGCCGATGCCGGTCTCGAAGAAGCGATAGGCAGAGGTATAGTCCACATAGGCGTCGCTCATCTTGGCGAAGGTCTCATAATCGTATGTATAGGTCCTGGAGAAATACTCATACAGGGCCAGGGCCTTTTCCATGTCCGAATAGTCGTCCTCCAGGACCCGGTTGAGGATGTCCTCGATCATAGTTCCAAACGCTTTGATCCGGGCGGCGGCCTCATCCACGGGCACCCGGTAGGTGAAGCTGGCCACGCCGTTTCGGATGGGGTGCGCCCGATCCCAGGCGTAGTCGATGAGCTCGGTCAACACCGGGAAACACCGCTCGGGGAACTGGCCCATGACCCAGTCATAGGTGTGCTGATCCGGGCAGGCGAAGGTGTCCTTGCCAGCCATGACCGCGTCCACCAGGTTGTACCAGGTCTCGCACATGGTCTTGCCGAAGACCTCCTCCAGATAGACGGAGCAGACCTTGGGCTGGAAAACATAGTGGCCCCGGGGCTCGTCCGCGGCGTCCGCGGGATCGATGATGTCCCCGCGCTCGAAATCCTCCGCCGCGCTCCGTGCGGCGTATGCCTCCGGCGTGGTCCTCTCCAAACCGCCGATGACCGTCCCCTGCTCCAGCAGGGGCCAGGTGCTTTCGTCCACCCGCAGGGCGTAGGCGTCGCCGTCCCCATAGAAGGACACGGTCATGGGCTCCCCGGCGGCGTCGACGGTACGGAAAACGACGCCCTCGGCGGTGGCGGAGACGGTCCCTTCCTCCAAAGACGTGAGCCGGTACAGGCTGATCAGCATCCGGTACCCATCCGCCGTCTTCTCGATGGTCACCGTGTCAAAAGTTTCGTTCGCATAGAAGCCGACGTATGCTTCGAGATCGATCGGCTCCCTCTCCGCCCCGGGGGCGGCGGTGGCGGCAGGCCCCTCTGTCTCCGCCCTGACGGGCGTGGCGGGCTCCCGAAGCGCTGCCCCGCAGGTGGTCAACAGCAGGGCAACTGCGCACAATAACGTCAAAAATCGTTTCATTTGTCTACCTTTATCCTTTGTCATTTTCTAATGGTTTCCGCTCATTCGGCCTTCCAGGGCTTTCGGCCGTTCAGCCACCCCTGCTCCTGCCAATACGCCTTCTCCTCCGGGCCGGCGCCCCAGTTGGCCTTCTGCATGCCCTTCATCAGCCAAAAGAGGCATCGCGTTTTGATGCCCACGCGGGGCTTGGCCGTCGCCGAGAGCTTCCGCCCCAGCCGCTGCATGTCCCGGAGGATGGTCGCCTTCTTCTTGTCCGGCATGTTCTCCCAGCTGCTGGCGTTGACGGCCAGGCCGTAGGAATAGACCTTGGGGACGCCCCAATAGAGCAGCATGGTCGCCAGGGGTTTGGTGGCCTTCTTCGCCCCCGCCCCGGCGGCTGTGGAGAGCACGACGGCGCGCTTGGAGAACATCTCCCCGTAAGGCTTGTGGCTCATCCAGTTGGTGAAGAACAGGTCCATGAACGATTTCATGGGGCCGGAGGGCAGCATGCAGTAGGTGGGCGTGGTGAAGATCAGCAGCTCGGCCTCCCGCAGGGCCTTGTCCATGGGCGCCTTGTCCTTCCAGAAGGGGCAGCTCTCCCGGGATTGGACGCAGGCATAGCACCCGGTGCAGAAGTGGTTCAGATCCCGGGGCAGGAAGAACTCCGAGACCTGGTGCTCCCCGGGAATGGTTTTCAGCAGCTCGTCCGCCGCATGCCAGGTGGACCCCCTGTGGTTCTGTCCGTGAATGATGGTGATCTTCATCTTGCCCTCCTGTAATGTCGGCACACGCTCACCGCACGAACGGTGCGTGGTATTCTGCGTTGATCTCGCTGATCTCCTTCAACCCGTCGATATAGGGCTGATAGATGCTTTCGATCCTGCCGCCGCCGCGGTTGTCGCAGCCGGAGCAGAATTCGCAGTCGATGCCGCAGGCGCCCCACAGGGCCTGATGCACGATATTCTCCCGCTCCTCGCGGGTCGTGTCCTGGATAAGAAGGGATTTCATGCTTTTTCTGCCCCGTTTAGTCGAGCCATCGGACCTGGCCGCTTCGAATGTCATACACCGCACCTTCGATCACGGCGCTGCCCGCCTCAGGGTGCGCCTGGAACTCCTTCTTCAGCCGGGCCACCGCATGGCGCACGTTCAGGCAGCAGGCCTTGTCCTCGTCCCGCTCCATGCCCACGGCCTCCCGTATCTCGTCGGTGATGAAGGAGATGAACCCCTCGCCGCCGCCGGTCAACGCGGCATGGACGGCGCCGCAGCCGGTGTGGCCCAGCACCACGATATGGCCGCAGTGGAGGTGCCCCGCCGCGTACTCGATGCTGCCCAGCTGGTGATGGTCCAGCACGTTCCCCGCCACGCGGATGACGAACAGGTCTCCTATGCTCGCCTGAAAGATCTCCTCCGGGATCACCCGGGAATCGGAGCAGCAGACCACGATGGCATAGGGGTGCTGCCCATGCTCCGCCGTGTCGATCCGTCTTGCGGCGTCGCCCGCTTCGATAAACCTTCGGTTGCCTTCTTCAAGACGTTTTCTGCTATCCATGACGCTCCTCAGGGCCTTCGACCGCATCCTTCTGGTCAAAAGCCATCCATTTTCTCCGGCGAAACCGGGCGGCGGCGACCCCTGCAGGCCGCCGCGCTGCCTCCCGCGCCGGATGTCAGCATCAGTATACTCTTTCCCGTGATGCCTGGCAAGATGGGCATGTGTCTTTATGATAGGAGTCGTTGCATATGATTCACACCAACAAGCTGATCTATTGTGCACCGTTTTCTTCATTCTCATTATCATGGTTTTTTACTATCTCATAATGTAGTCCTTTTACAGAACGAATAAACACGTCTCTTTTTTCTTCCCACAGTAATTCATCCATCTTTGCTAATCCAAATTCATCAATAATTGTATTGTAAAATTGATTCATTCTATCTTTTACCGATAACTCATCATCGTCAAGTTTTATTGCTATACCACACGATGATCGACAAACACCTGAAGCTGCTGCATCACATTGAATTGAAAAAGCTTAAGCCGTTCCATCTACAGTCCGTTTTGAAGGAAATGTACGACAACGGGCTATCCGATAATATGATGCGCGACGCCAAAATCATTGCCTCCGCCGTTTTGAATTTTGCTATGGACAACGATCTGCTGTTTCGGAATGTGTTTGCGCGGGTTTCCGTGCCGAAACGAGGCAAGGCAGAGCGGCTGCCCATCACTGAGGAGCAAAAGGACCTGATCCTCCGTACCTGGCGGGGCCATCGGATGGGCGTGGCGGTCCTGGTCATGCTGTACTGCGGGTTGCGTCGGGGCGAGATCGTCGCCCTGACCTGGAACGATGTGGACCTGGAGGCTATGACCATTTCCGTCACCAAGGCGGCTACCTTCGGACAGAATCAGGCAAAGATCAAGCGGCCCAAGACGGCGGCAGGCAATCGGATCGTACCGTTTCCGGCCCAGCTCGTTCCCATCTTCCGGGAGGCACGGCGAAACAGATCCCTGTATGTTTGTCCTGCGGCGGACGGCAGTATGATGACCAACACAGCCTGGACCACCTCCTGGAATTCCTATATGCACTATCTGAACATCCAGGCCGGCGGACGAGACGCCAGCCGCAGCAACCCCAAGGTCGTCGCCATGGACCGGTTCACCGCCCACCAGCTTCGGCACACCTATGCCACCATGCTCTACGACGCCGGCGTGGATGTGAAGACGGCCCAGGATTTCCTCGGTCACGCCGACCCAACCGTGACCATGAACATCTATACCCACCTCTCCACGCAGAAGAAGGACAAGGCGATCCATGCTTTGCAGCAGCATTTTGCCGACACGATCCCTGAAGCGTTATAAAATCATCTCAGAAAAAGATCATGAGCAGCCGGAAAAATCTTTCTCCGGCTGCTCATTTTCGATACAAATTTCAAAGAAAAAAGGCGAGGCGGAGATCAGCCGTGTTGTCAATTTGCTGTCAAAATGTTGTCAAAACCCCAAATGAGTGCAAATTAGAGCCGTTTTCTCCGATCGCCAAGTACGAAAAAGCCAGATTTCTCGGGCTTCTTGAGTGGTACGAGTAGTGATAACGGATTCGGCAACGAACGGTCATATTCCAAAGGACATTTATCACATGCCTGATAAGCTAAGGCTCGCAGGAAGCAAATCTACTGCAACCAGCATGGAACATATCATGGATCTTTTGCGTGAGACCAAGAAAATGAACGATTTATCGGATAGAATTAATTGCCCGGAACATATCGACCATTCATTTGCTTGTCCCGGAATAGGGCTGCGAAGCTGCGGTCGTGGAGGGCTTCGCCTTCGGGGCTGAAGAAGCAGCCGGGGACGCCCTTGGCGCGGTGGTTTTTCACACACTCCACGCAGTTGCCGTGACGAGGACAATTCCGGGTGCAGGGACAGTCTTCGGTGAGAACAGGGAACGGCTTCTTTTCCATAATGCGGCTTACCTCTTGTTTTAAAACTGGCGGGAGTATTGCGTTATGCTGGAGGTCAAGAACTTCAGGGACTTGACATAGAGGCGGGCGACCTCCTCCGTCACGGCGATGAAGTCCCGGGCGAACTGGGGCATGGGGTCGTCCCGCCGATACACCAGGGACATGGCGTTCTTTTGCAGGGAATGGCAGATAGGGAAGGAGATCATGCCGTCCAGCTCCTGCTGCCGGTCGAAGAGGGCGATGGGGGAGATGACCGCGAGGCCCATGTTCCGCCGGGCCAGCTCGTAGAGAAGGAGCTGGGAGTTGGATTCAAAATAGATGTAGGGCCGGACGCTGCCGTCCAGATAGTATTTGTCCAGCTGGCGGCGGATGCGGTTGGAGGGCAGGGTGACCAGGAGGGGGAGGCCGTGGATGGTGCGGATGTCTCGCTCGTTGGCCAGGAAATGCTGCATCTCCGATTCCTCGGAGAACTGTTCCCGGAAAAAGCTCTGGGAGGTGCAGCCCCAGATCTCCTCCTCCACCAGGGGCACCCGGACCTCGTTCATGCCGGTCTCCACGTTGACGCCCACGTACATATCCACCTTGTTCTCCAGCAGCAGTCCCTGCAGCACGTCCGTACTGCCGTCCACCAGC
>JAEEGI010030616.1_pt1 | contig 10112 bp, 8 predicted proteins | sample 8958751 | NCBI WGS metagenome assembly JAEEGI01 (sample SAMN16246545, study PRJNA631951) | gut metagenome | biome: gut microbiome; feature: rumen; material: KS-attached | host: Bos | place: Iran: Karaj | collected 2018-10 | reverse complement strand
GAGACCCTCGGTGATGTTGGCCCGCGCCAGAACGGTAGCAGTGGTGGTACCGTCACCGGCATCGTCGTTGGTCTTGCTGGCGACCTCCTTAACGAGCTGTGCGCCAATGTTCTGGAATTCGTCCTCCAGTTCCACTTCACGGGCTACGGTAACACCGTCCTTGGTGATGTGGGGAGCACCATATTTCTTGTCGAGAATCACATTGCGACCCTTGGGACCAAGGGTAACTTTTACGGCGTCGCTCAACTGGTCAACGCCCTTCTTCAGCTCTTCGCGAGCTTTGATATCAAATTTAATTAACTTTGCCATATTCTTTTGTCTGTTTTTTTGTCTGTTTTTTTGTCTGTTTTTCAGTTGTCCGCTCTAAATTATTCCACGACGATGGCCAGGATGTCGTTCTGACGCATCATTAACAGTTTCTCACCGTCAATCTCGATTTCATTGCCTGCATACTTGCCATAGAGCACGGTATCACCGGGCTTGACGATCATTTCCTCGTCCTTGGTGCCATTACCAGCAGCACGCACTTTGCCCTTGAGAGGTTTTTCCTTAGCACTGTCGGGGATAATGATGCCACCGACAACTTCTTCAGCTTTAGCCGGTTCAATGAGAACGCGGTCATTTAATGGTTTAATAGTCATGATTACTTTTTACGGTTTTAAACAGTTATTATTATTTTGAGTTTTCTCTTCATGTAGAGACGCAAATTTTTGCGTCTCACGTTGTCAGCATATAACTGATAACACTACCGCTAGACTGCAACGAGTGTGCCAACGCCCTATAAAGTGACAAGTGGGCGACAAATTGTCACCCACCTGCCAAATAAGTCAACAACATGAGTAAAATTTCAACCTTACAGCCCCACACGCAAGGCAGAAACCATCTCACGCTAAGTCGCCAAGCCGCTAAGATATTAAGGCTTGTTCGCAAGAGGCTCGCAATAAATTATAATAATTGCGAGCCCCTTGCGAGCAATAAATGACTTAGCGACTTGGCGGCTTAGCGTGCACTCTAGTGTGCAGATGCATCTTTAAACTGTAAGAGCTGCGAGTATCAACACACGGTTAGATCAGGGAGAGGACGATTTGTTTGACGTCGTGGCCGAGGCGTTCGGCTTCTTCCATTGTGTGGGCCTCGCTGTAGATGCGGATGATGGGCTCGGTGTTGCTCTTGCGCAGGTGTACCCAGCTGTCGGCGAAGTCGATTTTCACACCGTCGATGGTGGTCATCTGCTCGCCCTGGTAGTGCTTCTCGACGGCCTTGAGGATGGCGTCAACGTCCATTTCGGGCTTGAGTTCGAGCTTGGTCTTGGCAATGCTGTATTGCGGATAGGTGGCTTTCAACTGGCTGACGGTCTTGCCGCTCTTGGCCAGAAGTGACAGGAAAAGGGCCACACCCACGAGGGCATCGCGGCCGTAGTGGCTTGCGGGATAGATGACACCGCCGTTGCCCTCACCACCAATGACGGCACCCGTGCGGCGCATCTCGGTCGTCACGTTGACCTCACCGACAGCAGCTGCCGTGTAGGTGCAGCCATGGTTGTTGGTCACGTCACGCAAGGCGCGGGATGAGGAGAGATTGCTCACAGTGGAACCTGGTGTGTGGGCCAAGACATAGTCAGCAACAGCCACCAGGGTATATTCCTCAACAAAGAACTCGCCGTTCTCCATGATGATTGCCAGGCGGTCCACATCGGGATCCACGACAAAACCGACATCGGCCTTGCCTTGACGCATGAAGTCGCTGATGGCGGTGAGGTTTTCAGGGATAGGCTCTGGTGTATGGCCGAAGTTACCCGTGGGGTCACAGAAGAGTTTCTCCACCTTCTTCACGCCCAAGGCCTGCAGCAACTGGGGAATGGCGACACCACCCACCGAGTTGACTGCATCAACAGCGACGGTGAAGTCGGCTTTGCGGATCGCTTCAACGTCCACGAGGTCAAGTGCCAGCACCTGATCAATGTGACGACGGAGCCAGGTATAGTTCTTCTGCTCGCGTCCCAGGTGGTCCACGTCGGCATAGTCAAAGTCCTCGGCCTCAGCGAGACGGAGTACTTCCTTGCCCTCGGCATCGGTGAGGAATTCGCCGTTGTGGTTGAGAAGCTTGAGGGCATTCCACTGCTTGGGGTTGTGCGAAGCCGTGATGATGATGCCGCCACAAGCGTGCTCACCCACTACCGCCAATTCGGTGGTAGGAGTGGTAGCAAGGCCGATGTTGACCACATCAAAGCCCATGCCCATGAGTGTGCCGACCACGGTGTTCAGTACCATGCGACCTGACAAACGTGCGTCACGACCGACGACGATGACATTGGACTGCACGGGAGAGTTGCGACGCATGAAGGTGGCGTAAGCCGAAGTGAATTTGACGATATCGAGCGGCGAAAGGCCTTCACCGGCTTTCCCGCCGATGGTGCCGCGAATGCCTGAAATAGACTTGATTAATGACATTTTTTATTTAGAAGTTAGAAGTGAGGAGTTAGAAGTGAAGAGTTAGTAATTGGCATCAGCTAATGATGTCATGTCTCCTCACCACTGACTCTTCACTGAATTATATCATGCTGTGGTAGTAGCGAACGTGGTAGAAGAACGGAGTGACATAGGAAATCTCACCAGTGAAGCCATACTGTGACTTGATGATAAGATTCACCTCACACTCCACACCGAGGAAAAGCAGAGGGAACTGCAGGCCATAGCCCCATTGTGCCGAACTGGGAAGCGTGTAGTCGGCATAATTGAACGAGCAGGATGTCGCATCCATCGTATTCTCGTTACCACTATAAACAGTCCAAGTGCCATCGGCATACCATGTGGCGAGATTGTAGCGAGAATAGCGGAAATAGATAGGTTCGTTGTTCTTGGCCTTATCATTTTTCCGGTCACCGGCATTAAGTACCTGCATAAAGACATTACCGTCAGCGTCAACACGGTAGAAGGGTGCGTTCTCCCCCACCTCAAAGACGGTGTCCTTGGGGACGGACATCACCACGCGGTGGTTGGCAAGATAGGCATTGACGGCATTGCGTTCCTCATTTAGTCGGTCGGCATAACTCTGGTCGTTGTTGCAGGCTGAAAGCAGCATGAGGGCAGCAAAGCCCATCAGGAAGCAATAAATGATTCTGTTTCTCATTGATTATTCTTGTTCTTGTATTGTTTGTTCTTGGGAATTGTCTTTATCAGGGAAAAGGTCAGCAAGTATCTGCTTGAACAAGTCGACCGCTTCGTCGAGTGAACACGTCAATTCACCACCTGCGGCATTAAAGTGACCTCCGCCATTAAAGTATCGTGCGCAGATGTCGCTCACCGAGAAATCTCCCTGGGAACGGCACGACACCTTGATCTTGTCGGTATCCTCGCGCAGGAACACACTCCAATAGATTTCTGGAATGGCCAGTGGCTTGTTGACAAGGGTTTCGGTATCACCACGATTATAGTTGAAACGTTCCAGTTCCTCTCGGCTCAAAGTGATGAGCGCTGCCCCTTGCTCGGGGAAGAGCTGCATCTTCTCGCTCACAGCATAGCCCTGTAAACGGACGCTATCGGCGCTGAAGGTGTTCATCGCCTTGTTATAGAGGTTAACGCGGTCGATGCGGCGCTTCAAGATTGAGGCCAGTATCTCGTAGAACTCAGGATTATCACAACTGTAGGCAAAGCCGCCCGTATCGGTCAGCAATCCCACATAGAGGCAACTGGCGGCATGACGATCCATGAGGCGCAACAGTCCCATCTGCATGAGAACCCGGAACACCAACTCGCATGTCGATGACGCGTCGGGATGCGAAATCATGATGTCAAATGCATCATCAGGGTCGAGATGATGGTCAATGAGCACACGGCGCACCTTGAGCGGCTCTACGAGTTCACCCAGACGGTCGATGCGTTTCATCGAGTTGAAGTCAAGGCAAAACAGGAGCTGAGCCTCGTTCAAGACGTTGCGGGCGCGCAGTTCATGCTTGGTGAGTACCACCAGTTCCCGTACACCGGGAATAAATTCCAGCGACTTGGGAGCCATGTCGGGCGTGACGACCACCGCATCCTTGCCCAACCTCCTGAGCACATGGCACAGTGCCAATGACGAGCCCAGTGCGTCACCATCGGGTGACTTGTGGCACGTGATGACGATGTGCTGCACGCCGTTGATGAAGGCACGCAACCGCTCTATCGTTTTATCGTCAATAATCGAACTTATCATCGTCTTTTATTCGCATTAATCGGCAAAGGTAATGCTTTTTTGCCACATGGGGCATGAATACAGCATTAATTTAAGTTAAGGCGAACGAAGACGGGATAATGGTCTGAGGGCTGGCGGCGGGTATATTTGCTGAAGTTGATCTGCTGAGGTGCGTCATGGCCCTTGAGTTGGGCCGATGAATCGGCATTAGGTGCCCAGTAGCTGTTAGTGAGCACACCATAGGACTCGACACGCGTTGCCGGTGAGACAAAGATATGGTCGATGCGGCTATCGGTGTAGAGGTCGGTGTCAAACGAATTGAATGTGCCGTTTTCGGCAAAACGTATCCGTGTAGCAAGGTAGGAGTCCTTCAAGAGGCCTGAATCGGTAAAGATGCTATAGATCTCATCGTTCTGGTCGACGTTGAAGTCACCCGTGACGATAACAGGCGCTCCCTGAGCGATTTCGCGGATTTTGTTGACGATGAGTTTAGCACCTTCGCGTCGTGCAATCACGCCCACGTGGTCCATGTGAAGGTTGAAGAAAAAGAAGGCCTCATCGTTGCTGGCCGTCTGAGCCGCAAATTTGCCCCATGTACAGATGCGAATGCAGGCCGCATCCCACCCTAGCCCCGGGCGGTCGGGGGTCTCGCTGATCCAGAAGTTGCCCTGGTCGAGCAGCCTCAGCCGGTCGGTCTTATAGAAAATGGCGGCATACTCGCCACCCGTCTTACCATCATCACGACCCACACCGATGTAGTCATAGCCGTCAAGGTCAGCAAGCATGTCGTTGAGCTGGACATGAAGGACCTCTTGAGCACCGAAAATGTCGGGTGCCATGAAGTTCACCTGGTCACAAAGGACCTGGCATCGTTTCTGCCACACATTGCCGTTAATGCTGTCACTACTAGCCTTATACCTGATGTTATAGGATCCAACGAGCATCTGAGCCGAGAGCGAAGCCACCGTAGCCAGCGAAAGAATAACCGTTAAAAAAAATCTGTTCATATTGTCGTCGTCATTAATAATTGATGGCACAAATTTAGCAAAAAAAGGATTACGTCGTTGCAAAAGTGGTCTAAAAACAGTACTTTTGTCGTTTACAATTCAATTAATTATGTGGGAAAGCATTTATCAGAATATCATCAGCCCTGATGTGAACCCTATCGGGGCAATCGTGAAACTAGTGCTGAGCCTGTTACTGGGAGCTATCATCGGTATCGAGCGGCGCCGTAAGGGACAGATTGCCGGCTTGCGTACCTTTGCATTGATTTCGATGGGTGCCACACTGGCCATGCTCATTTCTATCTACATTCCACAGGAGTATATGGGACTGAAGAACGGTGATCCGGGTCGCATTGCCGCCCAGGTCGTGAGTGGCGTTGGTTTTCTGGGCGCCGGAGCCATTATCCAGATGAAAGGCTCGGTTCGTGGCCTGACGACAGCCGCCGGCATCTGGATGGCAGCCTGCATCGGACTAGCCGTGGGTGCAGGTATGTACCTGATTAGCATCATCGCCACGATACTCATCATCTTTATCCTCTTCAATATAGAACGCATTGAGCAGCGCCACAACTTCTTATGGGAGAGCAAGATCATTCGTGTCAAGCTGCATGGCATCCTGTCAGATATTCAGCCCGTGCGTGAGATTCTCACCCGCTATGATGTCCACATCAGTGACGAATTCATGAAGTTTGACTATGTAGATGATGTCACGATTGTCAATTTCATGGTACGTAGCACGAGTAAGGTGAATGTGCCTGCCATGTTCCACGAAATCAAGGCACAACGTGATGCACTGTCAATTACTATCACCAATGAGATGAACATGTAAACGTGAGTGTACCAAGAAAAAACAAATCTCCATTAATTTACTGAAAACGAAGAATGGAAAATATTGACATCAATAGCTTGATCAGTGACTTGGCGCTTATCCTCGTGCTGGGTGCCATCGCTACAGTTATCTTCAAGATGCTCAAACAGCCCGTCGTGCTGGGATACATCGTGGCTGGTTTTCTCGCCAGTCCTCATTTTGCCCTCTTGCCCTCGGTGGCAGTCGAGGCCAACATTGAATTCTGGGCCCAAATCGGCATCATTGTACTGCTGTTCTCGTTGGGACTGGAATTCAGTTTCAAGAAGCTGATTGACGTGGGTGGCTCGGCAATTCTCACTGCATTAATCATAGTTTTAGGCATGATGAGCCTCGGTTTTGTCGTAGGCAAATACTTGGGCTACGGACTGGTGAACAGTATCTTCCTGGGCGGCATGATTTCCATGTCATCAACTACCATCATCCTCAAGGCATTGACCGACCTGAACATGCGGCAACGACGGTTTGTTCCCATGACCTTTGCCGTGCTCATTGTCGAAGACCTGTTTGCTGTCGTGATGATGGTGATCCTGTCTTCTATCGCCTTGAACAACAGCGTCAAAGGTGGCGAGATGTTAGGCAGCATTCTCAAATTGTCATTCTTCCTGATCATGTGGTTCACAGTGGGCATTTTCATGATACCTACAGTGTTCAAGCGATTCAGGCTTTACATCAGTGATGAACAGATGCTGATCATCGCAATGGGCCTGTGCTTTGCCATGGTGCTGTTTTCCATCAATTCAGGCTTTTCGGCCGCATTGGGCGCCTTTGTCATGGGATCCATTCTTGCTGGCACAAGTGAGGCGGAACGTATCGAGCGCCTCATTTCGCCGGTGAAGGATCTGTTCGGTGCCGTGTTCTTCATCTCGGTGGGCATGATGGTCAACCCTACGGTGATGACCCAGCACTGGAGTGTCATCGCCCTGTTAGCGGTTGTGGTTATCATTGGCATGATTGTGTTCGGAACATTTGGTATGCTCGCCACGGGTCAACCGCTCAAACTAGCAATGGAATCAGGATTCTCATTGACCCAAATCGGTGAGTTCTCCTTCATCATCGCTACTTTAGGCACCAGCCTCGGCGTGCTTGACCAGAGTGTGTATCCCATCATTGTGGCAGTATCGGTTTTAACGACCTTCACCACCCCCTTCTTCATCAAACAGGCTGAACCCTGTTATAATTCAATTTATAAGGTGTTGCCCAAAAGCTGGACTCGCCTGTTGAACGGCTACAGCAAAGACGCCACTGAAAGCGAATCGAGTGAGACCTCACGGTTGTGGAAATCCATCGTGTCACGCAATATTCTGCGTCTTGTCATTTATTCTGTCGTCATCATCGCCCTGACCGTGCTGTGCCGCACTTATCTGATGCCCGTTATCATGCAATTGTTGAACGGCGGCAGCTGGGCACGTCTTGCAAGTGTAACTTCGACCTTAGTCATTGTCGGACCTTTTATTGCATCTATTATTATTCCGTCAATCAAGCGAGCGGAATATGATCAGTTAGGGCAAGAGCGTGGATCGGTATCATACGTTCCCATTGTAGTCTTGTTCATCATCAATCTGGTATTGTCCACCGTATTTATCGCCATTATATTGGATGGTGTTTACCAAAGTGCGGCTGCGATGATAGCCGCAGTGCTACTTGTCCTTGCCACACTTGTTATTTTCACATTGATGCCCTCCCCGCTGCGCAAGCGCATCAATAATATCGAGAAACGGTTCATCAGCAACATCAACGAGCGCGAGAACCGCCGCACGGGTCACGAGAACAACTTGGTAAGCGACCTGCATCTGGCCTACATGAGGGTGGGTCAAGACTGTCCTTTCATCGGAGACACGCTGCGTGACCTGGACTTGCGTACCCATTATGGCGTGAACCTAGTCAGCATTCAGCGCGGCAGCAAACGCTATCCCGTACCCTCTGCCGAGATGCGTATTTTTCCTGGCGACGTACTGGGGGTAATAGGCACCGAGGAACAGATTCAACGCATGTTGCCGTTGGTTGAGGCGCAAAAGGAAACAGGCGAGGCGGCAATACCCAATGTAAGACTGTTGCATTTTGCCATCGCCGATAATGCCTCCATCATTGGAAAAAAGCTTGAGAATGCCGGTTTGCGAGAAGACTATGGGGCCTTGCTCATTGCAGTGCAGCGCGGCGAGAACAACTATATCTCCCCCACCCCCGATCTAGTCTTCAAGCTAGGTGATATCCTGTGGATTGTGGGCAATGCCAAGCAGTTGGCACCACTCAAGAAGAAGTAATTCCAATCGTTAGGCATTAACCAAATGCTGTCCTTGAGACGCAAAATTTTGCGTCTCTACATTGCGAAAAATGCGCCCTAGGGTTATCCCCCGGGGCGCAATCTAATATTACAATGACGGTTGTATTGTATTCACACCATCGGTTGAAATTACTGGTTGAGCAGCATGCTGATGATTCCCGTCACATCCGAGATGTTGATTTTGTTGTCATCGTTAGCATCGGCATTAAACTTGTTGAACGGGTCTTGCGGACTACCGAGGAGGTAGCTGATGAGTGCCGTCACGTCACCAATACTAAGCTTGTCGTCACAGTTCACGTCACCGAGCAATGTCACAGGCTTGGGACCGATTTCATAATAAACGATGTTGGACGATGTAGTGACGCCATTGTCTGTGTAATGGGTCTGGATGCCGATGCGCCACTGGAAGAATGGCTCCATGCCTTCAAAACCTTCTACCTTGTTAGTCCTGTTCGGGAAATGAGGGCCCCAGAGTTCAAAATTGGCAGTTGATCCATATCCCTCAGGAGTCTCTGGAAGGATGTTGAAGATATAAACATTGGTCGTCGGCTCAGTAAATTCAGAGTACTCCTCAGGATTGAAAACAAAAATTTCATCCATGTCGGTGTAGATGCTATAGCTGAATTTTTCTCTATCAAGAATCGTGTAGTTCAACTCGTGAACAAAGCACGAATCAATCGATATGTCATAGTCAGTAGCAACAAGGTTGCTGTATATATCCATACCATAGGTGAGGTAGAACCAACCATCAGCAACTGTCACATCGCCGTTTGGCCATTCATAAGGTGTGTAGTCATACCACTCAAAGAATGTGCCATCGGGATCGGCAGGAACAGGAACTGAAGCTGACAGCTGAGCATTGGCACTGCAGGCTATCGCCATACCAAACAATAATAAGAACAATTTCTTCATAACGTAGGATTTATTGAAGTTTAAAAAATAATGTGTAAATAATGTATTTAATGTGACAAAATTAATGCTTTTTTTCTTACAGTTATCAAAGATGTACAAAAAAATTAACAAAGAACTTCCATTACTTAAACAATAAAACAGCAATCAGGCACTTGCCCGATACCGGGCAAATGCCTGATGCATTGCTTGTCGCTTCATGAGGTCATGAAGCGTAACAGTTCAAGTGATTACCACTCACCATTGAGCAGGTAGTTGATCAGAGCGGTTACGTCACCGATCTTCACATCACCACTCAGGTCGCAGTCGGCAGCATTCAGGTCAACGAGAGAAGCGTCACCGTTGAGCAAGTAGTTAATCAGAGCGGTTACGTCACCGATCTTCACCTCACCACTCTTGTCAACGTCGCCACGAATGTAGGTAGGCGTAGGCTCAACCTTGGTAAGGATGACCTTCATGTTGGTCAAGTCAACAACGATGTCATACTCACCGGCACCAATCTGGAATGACTTGTACTCATCCCAAGTCAAAGACAGAGGCTGGCCATTGTACTCATCATAGAAGATGAAGTTTTCACCATCGGCAACAGCACCGAAGCGGTAGGGCTCAATGTAGTCCCAGCTACCCTGATCATCATACTCGGCAAGCACGGTGGTGAAGCCGAAGTAGTTGGTCTCGGCGGGGAAGGTGTAATTGAGGGTGTAGATGTTATCCTCAGCGTTGTAGTCGAACTTGATACCGCGGTTAGGAGCCCAACCTTGGTCGTCACCACCCAGCATGTAAACATCGGGAATTACAGGCTCCTCACCGAGGGTCGTGAATTCTACGATGTCGCACCAGTCAGACACGTGAGCCTCGTTGTAGCCCATTACCTGTACCT